>Ga0172379_10000183_pt1 | contig 167664 bp, 248 predicted proteins | sample GrowelOW334metaG_FD_119756 | JGI IMG/M metagenome (GOLD analysis project Ga0172379, IMG submission 119756) | Groundwater microbial communities from an aquifer near a municipal landfill in Southern Ontario, Canada - Groundwater well OW334 metaG | ecosystem: Environmental > Aquatic > Deep...
AAAATAAAAGATGGCTGGTATTGGAAGAAAAATGAAAAAGGCGAATGGGTAAAAGACCGTCCAACCAAGAAAACTAAAGATTAAATCAGTAAAAGACCAATAACAATTAAAAAAATAAAATTATGAAACCTACTGAAATTAAAATCATTAAACAAGCTAAAAAACTATTTAAGCCATTTTGGAATGAAAATGTAAATGTCACGCCGGCTTCTGCCCTAAGAATCCGCGCGGACATGATTGAATTTTTTAATTTAGTGAAAGAAGAATATATGTATAAACTTCAAAATAAAGAAAAAGTTGAAATTAGTGATGAGTTTTTAACTGAATTAATTAAAGTTGTTCCACAAACTTATCGAGTCCATATTTTTATTGGATTGGTTAATGGAGTGAGTAAGACGTTAGAATTAATTTAATCAATAAAAGATGATTAGTTTAATAGCGGCGACTAAAGCAAGTATTTTATCACTAGCATTATTCGCCAATCTTAACGGATTTAATTATAATCCGAGTGTTATTAGCGATTATACTTTGTGCGAAATGACTATGGATGTTAAAGTTTTATATATTAAACGGTATAAAAATGGGGACATTGGATATTTGACTGAAAAGGGCGGGCAAATTAATATTGTTAGATTAAAAAGTGGACAGTACTTGGTTGAAGAAATAGATTTTAAAAATAAATGAAATTTTCCGGCAAAGAACTATTTAATCTAGGCATTCCTCAAAACAAAATTAAGCTATTTGTTAATAGGGAATTTGAAAACCTAGAATCTTTGTTTAACGAGTTAAATAAACAAGAAGTTAAGGATAAAGAAGTCACAGGCATTTCTATACTAGAATTTATTTGGAAACATTTTAAAAGCATTTTGCCGTGGATGAATAACGGCGATTTACCAGTTAAAATGAGTAAGAGTGAATTAAAAAGGGTTATGGATAATAGCGGATTATTATTTAATGGCCGCCGACCAAACTCTAAAGATGTTTTTGATTTAGACGCTGATTTTCCTATCAAAGAACTAATTTGGTTTCCCAATAGTAAAGAAAAGAAAACTACTTGGATTTAATAATTTATGAATAAATTCGACATTATAATCTATAAACTATTTATTTGGTGGTTGGAGCCAAAATTAATTAGTAATCCAAAACTTGCACGATGTTTTCAACAATTTATTAATCATTGGTGTCAAAAACATTTGGATTGAGCCGCGGGATAACTTTTTAAAATAAAACTAAATAATATGATTGTTCAAAAATTCTATTGGACTAATATTAATAACTTTGAAGTGTCCGCCCGATATGTAGGGCATGGAGATTTTGAAGATTTTAAAGTAGTTTTTAAATATCCGGGGATTTTATTCAAACTAATTAAATGTGATCCGGGCGAGACTATTGAAGTAACAGGCGACGAAGGAATTAAAGAAAAATATAAAGCACCTGATGAAAATGAAATTATTAGGAGTTTAATTAATAAGGCTATTGAAAATAATAAACCTTAAAACTTTGGTTTTAAATTTGATAAATAAAGGATATACTTTTAAGTAAATAAATTTTAAAGTCCCGTGCCCCGCTCAAACGCTTCTAACGTTTTGCACATTAAATACCGGCGGATAATCGTGTACGGGGTGAGATACCTCCACGGGACACCATTTCCAAATAAATAATAACATGAAACTTTTTAGTTTTAAATTACAATACAATCAGGGAGTTTATCACGATAGCGAATGGGAGAGAGATATTATTACTCCAACTCAAATTACGGTATTAGCTGAAAATATTAAGTCCGCGCGGACGAAAGTAATAGATTTTATGGCTGATATTTTCAAAAGGGATTATAAATATTGCAGTAATTTAAAAGTAATGGTAAATCTGGAATTGGAAAGGTTGAATGAAAATCTAAAAGAATATAAAGAGGGTGAAGAAATTATTTATGTTAGTGGAGAAGAATAAAAAAACAAAAATCATGAAACACATTCCTAATCTAATAATCTTAATTTTGTGGGTGGCTATGTTTGTCGTTGGAATAATTAAACAAGACTACCTAACATTTCCTTTAATGTATTTATCGTGCGGAATGGTAGTCGCGGCAATTGGAATATTACAAAATAATCGTTTTTATCCTAAAATAATTCTATTTTGGCTGCCCGGATTATTTAGTGATAAATTAACTAATTGGATTTTGAATATTAAAAATAATGAATAAACATTTATACGTTTTGGGTGATATTCATGGTGAATTTGGTCAAATTAAACAATCTCTATTAAAACTAAATAAAAATCATTGGCCCGGCGATAGTTTTAGTTTAATTCAACTAGGAGATATGGGAATTGGATTTCCGCCGATGGAAAAACATCATGGAATTTGGCTATCAATTAAAGGTGAGCCGCGCGACCCTAAAGACTTTCCTAATAATTTTCATTTCATTAGGGGTAATCACGATAATTTAAAATATTGTAATAAATATCCTAATTACTTGGGAGATTATGGATTTAATAACGATTTAGGTATCTTTTATGTATCCGGCGCGGCATCACATGATAAAGCATTAAGAAAAGAAAATATAGATTGGTGGGCGGACGAAGAATTAAGTAATCAACAATTTTATGATTGCTTGGATTTGTATAGTAAAATTAAACCCAATATTGTAATTAGTCACGAGCCGCCAGTTGTAGCTCACGCGGCAATAAGAAAAGGCTTAGAGGTTAATAGTTCTAAAACTTCTCAAGCTTTACAATCTATGTGGGAAATTCATAAGCCTAATTATTGGTATTTTGGACATCACCATCTTATACTCAATAAAAATATCCAAGGAACTAATTTTGTTTGTGTGGCTATCAATCAAGTAGTTAAAGTGAAACGATAAAACAAGTAAATTTGTCCGCCGGAATAAACTAAAAAATGTCTTGACAGAATAGGGTGTTTCGTGATAGAATAAAAACGAGTGGAAATTTCCACAGTCTAAAACCTAACTAAACAAAACTATGAATACTGCATATAAAAATCTTGAACGTCAAACTTTTGAACCAAAGTCGGGAGTTAAATCAAATATGGATTCTGTGGCGCAAAGCATGGTTATTGAACCAGAATACAAAAAATCGTGGGCATTGCTTCGCCGTAATCCGAAAATTATCGCTGATTCTGTCCGTAATTCTCGCGCCGAGCAAGCCGAAAAGCTTACTAATCTTCTTACTATCTCCGAAAAACAAAACTATGGAGTTAAGAAGTTTTTGGTAGTTAAGAAATTTCAAGGCTTGTTCGCGCCGATTGGATTCCGTCGGACGTTCAAGAAAATTGAAGATGTTATTAAATTTGCTGCCACTGAAAATCGACAAACCGTGCGAGTTATTACTGGCGCAGTTAAAAAAGACTACCCAGTTAATAACTAAATAAACAATTTCGGGATAGTGGTGGAACTGGATTACACAAGAGACTCAAAATCTCTCGGCAGAAATGCCATGCGGGTTCGACCCCCGCCTATCCCATATTTAACTAAATAAAACAACCTATGGACGCCAACGAATATCAAATTATTAAACTAACGTGTATTACGGAAGAAATTCAAAGTCTTAGCTGTGTGGAAATGGCGCAAAGACAATGGACAATGGGGCGGCTACGTTTGGGAATTATTGCTTTGCGCGCAGATGCCGATAAAATCCGCCCGATTAATCCTGTTTTGTATGGTTTGATTAACAATTATAAGTAAAAATATGACTACTCAACCTAAATCTCAAAAAACTAAAGTTAAAGTAACAATCAAATACAGAATTTATTCTGTGGATGAAAAAGGAATGTTAAACCGCCCTCTTCATTCTGGATATGGTGGGAATGATTATCCTAAATATGATGATAGTAATTCAATTGAAGAAGCCGCGCGGCTAATTGAAGAAGCTGGGGATTATTCTGAATATATTATTCTTCCTGTAACAAATAGTAGTATTGGCTGATTAACTAATTTTAAATACAAAATATGGATCATATTATTAATTCTCTTATAATTAGTTGTGTCTGTGCAGTAATTAATCTTTATATTACAATAAGAAATCTGATTAAATGTCTATGAACTCTTTCTCTCAAGTAAATAAATCAGCTAAACGGGTTAGTAATTGCTGCATTGCTGATCTAGCAACAGATAAGGAATATAAAAAATATATTTGTTGTAAATGTGGTAACAATTGCGAAACTATTTCTTTCTATGAACAACTAACTGAAAACCTAAGTAATATATTTTTAGGTGAGAAAATTCATTTAGATATTATGGATGAATCCGGCGGATTTAGAAATTCTGAAATTCTTATTCCAGCTAACAAAAAGATTACTAAAAGTTTAATTCAAAAAGTGGCAGCGAATTATCAAACTGCTGAATGCGACCCATCACCTATCCGAAATAAATTGCGTGAATATATTAGTAAAACAGCCGCGCAGTTTGGAGTGGAATATTAAACATTAAAAACTATGAATATCCAATCAATCAAAACAGATACTTGTGAATTCTCAATAGGAAATTTAGTAACGGCGGATCATCCTATCACGGTTTTAAATCCAGATAGAAATTTTAAAATATTTCAAATTGAATGTGATTCCCGGCACGTAAGAGTCCGCGGCGAAAATACTATGTGGTTTGGAGAATCATTAGTTACAAAAGTAAAAGAATAGTTAAAAAATGAGAAATTTATCCTTACTAATGTGTATCGGCGCGGCTTTTACGATTCACTCTTATCCACCCGAATTTAACTATACAATTAATAATTTAAACAAGGGTGCCGGGCGGCGGACAAAACGAAAAGTGAAAGGTTGTTCTTTTGGTCAAAGTGCTGGTCAAAAGCTAAATAAAAAATATGGATAAACTTTTCCTAACAAGAAAAAGCTACGATTATATCGTAACAAACTATCATAATTTAGCACGGCGGTTACAAAAAGAATTTACTGTAAGAAATTGGAGTGTTGCCGGAGTTACTTATCATGGAATTAGTAATGAATTGGTAAAGGAAGTTGAGAAAAAGTTATCTGAACAACCAGTATTAAAAGAATAAATAAAATATTATGGCACAATTTAAATATATTATTGTTGATTTGGGCGATGGGATTGAAATGCCTATCATTTTCTCTAAACTAATTAAACATGATTATATGGCAGGGAAAATGGGCGGGGTTCAATTAGTAAAGTCCGCCGGGTTTTTTAATATAGAAACGCAAGAATGTATTGCCCAAGATAATTTGGGCAATGATAAAGATGGAACCGAATTTATATTCTTTTGTTATGGAGAAAGTATTGGCTTAAAGGTAAAATCGCGCGGACAAGTTGATTCAGATATTATTAAAAAAGATTATCAATTTGAAGTTTAAACATGAAAACTAATAATACTCCCAATTACGATAATATCCGCGCAGCCTTAAATTCAGTAGGTAATAAACTGTTTAGAATTAAATTTACTAAACGTTCAAATGGGGAGGTTCGCGAAATGGTAGCTAGGCAAAAAGTCCGCGCGCATTTGAAGGGCGGACAATTAAATTACGACCCTAAACAACATAATATTATTACTGTTTTTGAGTTTTTGACGGCCAAAAATAAAGAATTAGGTAAAAAGGCTGGGTATAAATCAATTCCAGTAGAGAACATTTTAGAGATTCAGCTCGGCGGACAAGTATTTAAGTTTGACTAATTATGGTTACTTATAAAATCACCGGGTTACTATACAATAGTAAAAAGAGATTCACGCGGACTACTGAAAATTTCATGTTAGCTATGGGGATTAATTTGTGGCGCGGGTCTGTTTGGAAAGTAACTAATGGTAAGAAAAAATTGATTAAACGGGTAATTAATTAAAAAATATATGAAATATCAAGTATTTGACAACGATTTACCTGCCGATTGCCATCATCACAAAATCCTCGAAAGTTGGAGTAATAGTATTTTCAATTCTTATTTAGAAGCCGTGGATTATTGTATCCAATGGCTAGGTTTAGACCCGCTATGCTTAACTAAAGAAGAATTTTCAGTAAATATTCCAGTTAATACTAAATATGATTATTCTGGATATGGAGATATTTTGGAAATCCGTGAAATTAACTCAGAAAATAATCCGCCGGATTATTCAAACGATAAACAAATTAAAGAGGTTAAAGGAATTGTCCGCCGGGAAAATGAAGTCGCGTAAAAATAAATAATATGAAAAAATCTAATTATATTCGTAACTGGTGGTTTAATAACTGTAATCAAAATACGTCCCGGCGCATGCTATGGCCGCCTAGTTGGTATTAAAATTTTATGAATTACACAACTTTAACTCAAAACTTTGAAATCGCGGGAGTTAATGTAGAATTTACTGATCGAGTATTTTTTGTCCATACGCCTTTGGTCGGGCGGTTTTCTTTTGGTCCGATAACTAATTCTATTAGTAATATTAAATCCTGGAATTGGTAAGTAAAAATCGCGGATTAAACTACGGAAATAAATCTTGACAGAATTTTCCCGGCGTGGTAAAGTGGTTTTACCTATGAGCACAAAATCCATTATCGCAACCATTCTTAATGAAAATCATGTTAATTATTTGATTGATTTAAAATTTGTTTCTTGGGAGGAAGCGTATCGCTGGATGTTTTCTCTTATTTCTATTGAACAATTTGAATATAATGAATTTTCCTTTGTTGAGGAATAAATAACTAACAAAATCAAAAATATGAAAATGAACGATACTGTTAAAAATAAAACCGGAATTTATGATAATTATCGCCATATTGATCCGGGGACTAAAGGAATAGTAATTGGATTAAGTAAATCAAAAGCATTAGTCTCTTTTGAGATTTCCGCCGAGACTCACCAAATGGCATTGGTTAGCCAAAATGATTTAGAAAAAATAAAATAACTATGAACTGGAAATTTGTCACCCCTGAAATCCTATTAAATATCAATTATCTATTTAGATTTAAAAAGATAACCGACGAATATGATTATGATTACGGATTCGCGCGACTTAACGGTGATGGTATTTTAGTACTGAAAATGAAAGGTGAAATGAAAGTCGGTTGGGATTATCAAATAAATCCTAATCAAATAGAGTATAGTTTAATTCCAGAATAACATGAAACTAATCAATTTATTCCAAAAACTTCATCCAGTCGCCCGGCAATTTATAATTATAGATATTCATATTTTGGTTTTCTGGTTGATTAACAAGTAACTTTAAAATTAACTAACAAACAAATTTATCCGCCGAAAAAATAGGTAAAGTTACGGGCTGAAAATTTCTATTGACAGCCCGGCGGATTTATGAGACAGTTTTTCTCACCTGACTCTTCAATCTCAAAAACCTATGAACGAATACGATTTTAACTATCTCGAATACTATATTAATTGGGTTAGTAAGTTTCTTAACTAATAATAAAATAACATGAAATACATTTTTTCATCAGTAGCGGCAATCCTAATTATTGCTTCGTTTGGAATGACACAAGGAAATTACGGAGTATTTATTATCGGTTTTCTTATTTTTCTTCTTGGGTCACTATGGGAAGAACATAGGAAAAAGTAGTAAGTAACTAACAATTTCAGTAAATAAACAAGCAAGCGCAAACCTAAACCCACAAAATAATAAAAGTATGAAAATCAAAAGGAAAAATCTAAATAGTTTGGCCAATTGTCTAGCTTATCACGTTCAAGACGTTTTGGATAATATTTCGCATAATAAGTTTTCCCTTAAACACACAGAAAAACATATTAAGAAAGTAATTATTGCATATACTAAAAATGGTAAACCGCTAGTCAAATCTTCCAAGTAATTTTAACTTAACTAATCAAGTAGTCTATAAAAAGAAAAACTAATCAGTTAAGTTAAAATATGGAACTATCTATTATTTTTGGAATTATTGTTCTAGGTAAAATGTTTTTCGATGGAGGAAACTAAAATGAATAAAAATACTTACAAAGTAATTGCAACCGAAGACGATATTACTATTTTTCAGCAGAAAGCCGGACAATTCTGTAATCCGCGAGTTTATAGTGGGTGGAAAAGTAGAGTTATTAAGTATCTAGTAAATAAAATGTTTAACAGGAAAGAAAACTAAATAAATCCGCCGGAAAAAATAGCTAAAAATTTCGATTGACAAAAACCGCACGGACGGTTTAAGATAAATTCCTCACCACTAGACCTAACTCTAGTTACTATGTAAATACTCCAATAATTAATAGTTTGTATAACTATAAGCCTAGTAGTAGGGTTAAATACTATTACTGACTTAGCCGCACCGTTATTATTATACCAACCTAATAGTAGCTAAAAGCAAAGCTAAGAAAAGATTAAAAAACAGCGTCCGAAAATTTGAAGTTAAAATAACTAATAGATTCACAACTTCTTTACTGCCGGACACCCTGATTAAATATCAAACCAATATAGTTTAGGACAATAAAAACGATTCAAGCCTTTGTTAGTCGTTCTATAAAAGTTATGAGTCCGCCGAGTCACAAGCCCGGCGGATTCTTTTTGTACTAATGATTTATTATACTAATACAATTAAATCCTGGTGACTCAAACAAGTAAAAAACACTGGTAAAAAATTTGTGAAAAAATGTGATTGACAGAATTTGTGAGCCGTGGTAAAGTGTTTTTGTAAGTGAATCCCGATTAGCACTCGATGACAGGAAACTGTCTTTGTGGTAAATAAATAAATCCAATAAATAAAAGGCTCGATGCCACCCTGCGAAGCTTTGCGGGGAGAGTGAGATCGTCTTAGTAATTAGCAAGATAAATAAAGCACTTTTTACTCGGATTAAAAGAGATAGGATTAACTTACAAATTTTCCAGTAAGGAAATAGTTACTGAAATGTTAGTAAGTAGCTAGTTAGTAAACAAAGTAAATAGAAAACAAATCAAAATGAAGACAAATGAAATTGTCGGATATAAGCAAATGGTTAAGCAAGGAAAACTCACGGCGCGCGATGCGTTCAACGCTCTCGTTTCGGAAGCGAGTAAAGGCGGGCAAATTGGCCTTGCGGTTTTTCGTAGCAGTAAAGCTGCCAAGTGGCTTTGCCGCCGGATTCGTTTCAGCCGCTAATACTAATTAACAACTAACAAGCTAAGTAAATAATCTAACTAGAAAAATCTCTCACATGAAAACTAAATATATCAATCCAATGAATGTTTTTCGCCTTCAATCCGCACAAGGGATTAATGGTCAATTTGACAACAAAGGCCGCCCGATTGCGGGAACGTTCAATACGCCGACAATCGAAGAATACAATAACGCTATTAAACAAAATAGCTATGTCGGACGCAAGATCGACGAAAACACCGACGCCGTTTCCGCCCCAAGTAATCCGGCGGCTAATACTAGTAAGGAAAATACTAATAACAAAGTCGAAATCTCCCCGGCTTTGGTTAAGGGGCGTGCAAAGCAATTGAAAAAGATTGCCCGCGCTGCCGCGCCGAAAAAGAAATTGTCCGCCCGTGAAAAAACTTTTAATGCTAATAATAAAGCAATGGTGGCGAAAACCAAAGCGGTTGCCAAGGCGCTTAAAAAGCAAGTGAAGACGGGAATTGTGGTTATCCCGGCAAAGCCAAAGGCCAAGCTTACTAAGAAAGTTACTAAGCCAATTAAAAAGGTTGCTAAGGTAACTAATAAGAAAGCCGCGCCTGTCAAAAAGGCCGCACCAAAGGCGAACGCTAAAGCGCCGAAGACTAAGGCTAAGGCAAAGTCGAAGGGCAAGAAGTAATTAGTTAAAAAATAACAATTCTAGGTTTCCCCGGTCTGTGCTTTACGAAAAGCATGGATCGGGGTTTTCTTTTGTACTTTTTCTATTTTATAATAACCTAATAAATTCCTGGGTTTAACGCGGCGCGGACAAGTAAATAAGGTTTGCCGATAAAGTGGTTTGCGAAAAGAATTTCGCAGAAATTTGTGGCAAGGTGGTTTGCCTTTTTTCCAGAGTAAATCGCACTTTTTTGAAAATTTTTCTCGCTAGGGAATCAAAATCGTGAGAAAATGATTTCAGGGGAAGCAAAAAGCCGAACCGAAAAACCTAAATAAACAAAACAATGTCTCTCTTCATCACCACGAAACAAAACGGATTCTCAGGCTCGACAGAATATCATCTTGGCGCGGGACAACTTCAAACCCATATTTTAGATATGGATAAAGTAACTGCTGTTCAAGCGGATGGGGATGAATTGGAAATGATCCAAAAACAATTAGCTTATTTTCCGATTTCTCTGCGCGCCCGCGTTCAAATCTGGCGCGGCGATTTAGCAAAGTTCATCGTGGATAATGTTACACTTTAAGTAAATAATCTAAACCAAAAACCTCAAAACTAATAAGTAAATAATATGGACATTAACCAAATCCAAACTTTCGTTTCTGAAATCAATCCCGAACTTAACGTTTTGGAATTTAACCAAGTAAATAATATCATTCATCTTAAAACCGAAGAACCGGATGGAATGATTACGGTTTGGGAATTGAAACTGGAACACAAGGGATATGCGCGGAGTCCCGAAAAAGGAAATTTTGAAACTGAATAATTAACAAATAACTAACAACTAAAACAAACCTAACCAAATAGAAAAACCTCAATATGTACAACCAATCCAACGTCCGCCCCGAAACTGTCAACCGCGTTAAGCAAAACCATAAAAAAGAAACTAACGTAATCAAGTCTTTCCAGCGTGCCGAGCGGATTCAGCTTCTCGAAAAAAATCTTTTGATTATTAAAGCAAGTAAAAAGAAAGGTTCGCCGCTTCTTGCTGTCGCCCGGCCCTTTCGTTCTAACGTGTTGCGGCGGGTCGCTGCTAATAACTAAATATCAAATAGTATGAAACTGACTAACAATTCAGAAATCATCGGGTTTATTGATAAACAACTAAAAACTCCCGATGAAAAGAAACAAAAACATTTTACAGTTTTAGAGAAAGAAAGTCACACGCCGGGGCATTTTTGGGATGGAATGAGAGTTTGTAGCCGCGTGACTGATTGCGTAAATAATATCAAAACGGTAACATTTGTTCAATGCGGCGCTCCATTTGCCCGATTGACAATTGACCAGATAAAAATTGTGAGTATCGAAACTTACTAAATATCTAACTAATACTAATAATAACATGAGAAAAAACACAATCCAAGCATACAAAGATTTTCAAAACGGAATTGCGATTGCACGTTGCCCCGCAATTTCCACAAATAAAATAGCAATAAATAGTTACAAAACCCCGATTCTTTCGCGCGGCTTTCCCGGCGAAGTAATTTTAGACGTTCAAAAGTATTCAACGACTACCACAAAACAGCAAAATACCCTGCGCGGACTTTTGATTTCCGACGGATATAAAATGCAAGATAGAGAGGGAAAGAAGGGGAAATTCGAGATTTATACCAAAGGATAAAAACTAAGTACTAAGTTTAAGTAAATCTCAGGAAAACAAAACAAATTCAAAGATTCCGCGCCGCTGAGAAATTGGCCGCGCGGATTCTTGCTGTACTGGTCAAATTTCAATTGGTTTCCAAGTAGGTAAAAAAGAATTTTCAAAGTATTTTACAGAGTAAATCGAAAAAAAGTGAAAAAAGTATTGACGCCAAATTGATTTCATGGTTTATTGACTTCAGCGAAAGGAATTGTTCCAAGTAGCAACAACAAAAAAACAACTAAATTAGAAAGTCAAAACATGAAAGCCAATCAAAAGTATTCCATTACCGCCACTCTCCGCACTCTCAGCAAGGGCGACGGGTTTCTCCTCCCCTTCACTGAGAATCCGGTTACGGCGCACGTAGCCGCTCGCCAACTCGGCGCGAGTGTCCGCGTTTCCAAGGGTGCCAAGGGTTATTCCGTGATGCTCACGGGAATGCCAAAGGATCGCATCGAAAAGATCGCTTACCCGATCATCAAGGGAATGAAGCTGCCGGAAAGCAATCGCGGACGCCCCACTTTGATTGCGGCGGCTGCTAAGGCGGCTAAGTCGAAGGGCAAGAAAGCCGCGCCCAAGGCGAGCAAAGCGCCCGCTAAGAAGTCCGCGCCAGCCAAAGCCACGAAGCGCCCCGCCGCTAAGAAAGTCGCGAAGGCTGCCAAGGTTGCGCCTAAGCGTGTCAACCTCGGCGGAAAGAGCGTGATTGCTCCCGCCGCGCCTTTCGTTAAGTAAGTAAAAAAGGCAAAGCGTAACACAAAGAGCCGCACTCGAAAGGGTGCGGTTTTTTGCTGTACTGATGCAATGCAATCGGGCGGACTTATTAAGTAAGTATAAAAGAAAGGTATTTTGTAATACGTTTGTAAAAGCGCGGGCAATTGGAATGGGATTAAAACCCGGCGGATTCATTTAGAATGGTTATTATTTAACTATAAAAACACTATAGGTTGTGCTTTGTCTCACAAAGTGATATATGGGTTGTATTGGTATAGAGTAAGTAAGATTTTGACTATAGGAAGAATATATGTAACTAAGTAAGAAATACAGAGGAATAACATAGAGAGAATAACAAGTAAGTAAGTTTATTGAATGAGATTATGGATTTAATTAGTATAGTCATCGACTTTTTAATTATTTTTCTTAATATGCACATTGACGCATATGTTTTTTTATGAATAGTATTTTGTGAATTAACCTAGTGGTAAACTCTCATTCAATCCCTATGTAAGTAAGTAAATTATGAGCAAGAAAACGTACAAAAAAGTAAGCAAAGTGGATTGAGCCGCGCAAATTGAGCCAATTAGTTAGTAAATATCTAAAAATTTCTCTCACTTTTTGTGTTAGTCGCGTAATATGCGCCCGAAAACTAAATAAAACTGTGAATAACCCTGAGTTTTGCACAAATTAGTAAGTAATCAAAAATGTGATAAACCCTAGGAGATTAACATTTGTATGTGAATAACCCTAGCTTCGTCTCAATTATATTTATGGGAAAAGTGTAAAGGATATTAAACATTAACTAATATAAAACAATATGAATATAACTATAACAGAAAAACAACTAGCTGAGATGATTAAACAATGGTTTGAAGAAAACACCAGTAGCTTTAACGATAGAAATTTTACAGCACGCAACGTAGTAGCCGCCGAATTAAAGAAACAAGTAAGTAATACAGGACATTGGAGGAATAAACGTAAGTCCGCGGGCTTACGCTCGAATGTTAGCTTTCTAAAACAAATTAAAGAAGGAATAAAGAATGGGAGTATTAGGCCACCGAATTCTGAGGTGAATAAATCACCAAAAAATAATGATAGTGAAGATGCTTTTTAAGTAAGTAAATATCCGTCCACTTTTTAAGAAAATTCCTTAATATATGTGGTTTTGCGCATATGTAAAAACTCATCTTATGAAATACAGATTCGTAAAAACTCATCCACTTTTTAAACAATTTGCGTAATATGAGGGGAAAATTTAACTAGGTAAATAATTAACATACATTAACAATTAGCCGCCGTGGACAAACAAGTAAGTAAATAGTAAATATGAGTTAAATTCCTGGGCTGTTATTAACATATATTAACTATCTCGGTGCGTGGACAATTTATTTAAGTTAAGTAAACAATCTTTCCTGGTTAAACATTAAGTTTTATTAAGTAAATATAAAATGATTTTTCGCTTGTTGGCATGAAAGTTTATATTCTGGAAACTATAAGTAAGTTTTTTGCTAAATGGCATGAATTTAAATAAGTTAGTACGGGTTAATCTTTTCTAGCAATCCCGGCGATTATGGGAATTATATGGGCTTAACGCCCTTCCTGGTGAAAAAATAAGTAAAAAAATCTCTTTTTCCGCTTGTGTAGGTCGCAAAAATCCCTAGATTGATTGCCAAGCGAGAGCGATTTCCCGCGAACAAAAACCAAACCTAGAAAACTAAAAATGAATCCCATCGAAAAACGCATAGAAGAAATCAAAGCTTCGCAAAAGCTGTCACCGGAAACAAAGGCGCGCATGATTGGCAACGTGATTAACGCTTACATTGCCGAGCACGAAGAGAAGCAACGCCAAGAAGCCGTCAAAGCAAAGTGGTTTGGCTTTTTTGACCGCGCCAAGCTTGCCGGATATACGCCAACGAGAGAAGACATGGAACGTGTCACGCGGGGAGAATTGCCACTTTGAAACACTGTCAGTAAAACCAAACCAAAACAAACCACGAAAACTAAAAATGAAAAACTCAGACTATAAATCCACGCTAGCCGCCGTTACTAAATGCTTCGCGCACCTAGTAGGGTGCGGGGAGTTGATTCAGATGATGATTGAGGGAACGATGTCACTCTTTAAGGGTGGCGAGGGATTCAGCGGCACATTGATTGCAGAAGCGGGCAAAGGGAAAAGCGCCGTAATGATTGCTTACGGGAAAGCTTTGGAGGTGATTGGCTACGAAGTGATTTTCTGTACGCCAAGTGAATTCCGCAAAGACGGTGACGAGGTTTATGGAACGATTAAAAACATGATCTGTGAGCGCGGGAAGGAATACGCGCTTTTGATTGATGAAGCGCACGAACTTTACGGTGCGGGAAGTACGGTACAACTAAAGAAAATCGGTAGTCTCGCCATGAAAGGTTTGGACGGCAATTTCTCCGGCGGCACGATTGCCCTTGGTGACAACATGGTCGCGAGCTTTAACCGCCGCAATTGCGTTATCATGCTGGCCACTAATCACCCTTCCCGTTTGCCCGATGCTTTGAGCGCCGAGAACGGCCGTACGGTGCGCTATGTCATGCCCGACTACACGGTGCCGCAATTGAAAACGATTTTTCGTCGTATGCTTACCCGTTTCGATTTGGAGGTGAGCGATGACAAAGCCGCTAAGCGTATCGTGGATTGTGCGCGTGGTACTGCGCGCCCCTTGGAAAAAATCACCCGTCAACTCTCAATCACCTTGGGCAGCGGGGAGAAAGCGCGGAAAAGCGTAAAGCCCGATGATGTCACGAACGCCTTGCGCTCCCTTCAAATGTTTCCACGCGGTCTCAACATTACTGAGATGCAGATGCTAAAGGTGCTTGCTAACGCGCCCTTGTCGGACGCTCGCCTTGGCCAGATGTTTCCCAACGTGGATAAAGCCGAGATTCGCAAGTCTCGCGCCTACCTCATGAATTGCGGTACTGAACCAGACGCTAAGGGCAAGGTCGGCATTCCTTTCGTCTCTCCCGTCGTTGGCGGTTGCGCCACCACTGACAAGGGTAAGCGTTTTCTTGCCGATTGCGCCGCCCTTGGTTTCCACGCCTAAGCGAAACAACTAAGTATCTATTCAAATGAATATTCAATTCTACGTATCTGTAACGGGAGCGAAAACTCCAAAGCAGATTGCGAAAGAAGTGGCCGAAATTGTCGCCTATCGTGACGCGTTGAAAGAGGCGGGGATTGATTGCGACAACGCCCCACAACGCCCCATGATTGCGCGCAGTGCCTCGCCAGCATCGTTTTCCACTGACAAGACAGCCGATTGCCTTGAATTGGAGAATCAATGGCAGGAAATGACAGGGAAAGGCTTTCGCTGCTCACCAGAAATGGCTGCAATGTTTAGCCTTCCTGATGATCGTGCCGGACGCATCGCAAAAATGATAGAGCTAGTGAAAGCGGGAAAAGCGGTTCGTACGGTGTCAGGTTGGATGCCAAGCAATGGAGAATCCAAGGGGCAATCACAAGCGGATGATGGGGCAGAAACGTTCTAAACAAATAAACAAGTATATGATAACCCGAATCATTAATCACTTGCGTTGTATCGCAAGAAAGCTACGCTCGCACAAAGCTATCGCGCCCCACATCCACGGCATTGCCCGCGAACTATACTTAGAGAAATAAACAAATATATGTCAATCCATAGAGATATTCATAGGCTTGCGATAAGCAAAAGAAAGTACGTTGCTAAGCAAGCAAAACGATTAGACCTAGACCTCCGCGCAAAAGAAAAGTGCAAACTAATGCTAACCATTGCGCGAGTAACAGGGGAAGCTATTGGACTAGAAAGGGCTTTAGAGATTATGTCAGAAACTAGATAAGTAAATAAACAAGTAAGTAAAGAGAGAACCGTTTGCCTAATCAGTAAGCGGTTTCTTTCTGTACATATAGAGTGTCCGTATTAGTCAATTCCAAGTCTAGCTATTAAGTAAGTTAGAGTTGATTGTGATAGGGTTAAGTATAGATATTGAGAGTGTTAGGCATGGCATCCGTACTTATTGGAAGTTTGAAAAGTCATTTTCCAGGAAAACGCCGCCACGGGGTTATCTTTGTTAAAATATCTTTTTTTAATCAAAACCAGAGTAAATTTCCTATTTCTAAATAAATCTCTAAAAATCTGGTAATTTATCATATTCAGTTCTATACAAAATCAAAAAATAAAATCGGAACGTTCCCCTTGGAGACCTTTTCTCTAGAAATAAAATTTATCTTTATTTACTTGTTTGTTTCTTTATTCTACCTTTTCTCTCCAACAATAAACTTCTTTATACTACCCTACCCATTTTTCTAAAATTCTGGAAAACATCTATATTTACTTATCTCGAAATCCAAAAAAATTCGGAAGGGTTTTCTCTGAAAACGATTTCCTCTAGAAGTCTTTTCCTAAAAACTTAAAAAATCTTATTTACTTTAGCCGCCGCGATTAAACTAAAATTAATTTTCCTTTATGTCCGAAACGATGAGGCGTCTAACATGGAAATTTACACTACTTGAGATTTTTTAAAAAATTAGTTTGATTATATTAAGAAAAAAGTGTAAATAAAGTATAAGTTTTATTATATAACAAATTTAAAAGAAAAATAAACAATTTATGCCAGCACAATTTATTCAATCGCAAACGTTTGTCTTGCTTACCGGTTCTGTTGCATCTTCTGGCTCGTGGATGGATATTGACAAAACATTTAATAATACAGTATTTTATAGATTTAGTGGATTAGCCACAGGCTCAACTGCAACATTTGTGCTGGAAGCTCGTGATCCGGCTGGTAACGGCGGATATATTATTGATACTATTCCTTTAACTGGAGTAAATATTACGAATATTGCTACTTTTAGCACTCCTGTAACCAATGGAGTAAGAGCAAATATTCAAAATATTACTAATGGTTCAGGATATTGTTATCTAGATTGTAGTTATTAACTAATAAAAATATGTCATCACAATCTACTAATAAGTTAAGAAAAATAGGAGAATATTATCAACCAGGGGTTACCCCTGTTGGCGCGGAAGCTGGAGCGATCTTGGTCAACAGCGCCGCTTACGAAGCCTCCCACGTTCTAAAATCTAGCAGCGGAACACTGATTGCCGTGGTCGGCTACAACAGTGGTCCCGCGCAGTTCATCCAGCTTCACAACGCCGCGAGCCTTCCCGCCGATGCCGAAGTGCCGATTTTACTATTTGCCGTCGCCGCTACGAGCAACTTCTCACTCACCATCCCACTTACCGGCCTGCCGCTCTCGACCGGCATCGTGGTCTGTAACTCAAGCACCGGCCCGACCAAGACGATCGGAGCGGCGGATTGTTGGTTCACGGCGGTTGTGAAATAATGGACGCCGACGCTCAAGACTACATCGACCGGCGCGCGCTGGCTGGCGATACTTTGAGCGCCGCCGATCAAGCAGCCTTCAATGCGCTGGTTGTTGAACTAAAAGGCGGCGGGCAGTGGGATAATCTGGTCGAGCTTTGGACGCCTTGCGGCGGCACCTTTACCGGGGCGATGGTGAAGCTCAAAGACTGCGGTTCGGGTAACTGCATCAATACCGATTTCGTCTCTGGCGACTTTAACGCCATCACGGGATTGCTCGGCGACGGGGTAAGCAAGCGCCTTTCTACCGGAACGATCCCAAGCGACCACGGGGTGACAGGCGCAAATATCGCGTTGGGCGTGTTTGTGAGCGGCACCGCGGCAGACTCGCGAGGCCAAAACATTGCCCTTGGCGACGGATCAACATTCTTTTTCCCGGAGTTTTCGGGGTCGATTATTTTTAACGGCGGTTTGATGAGTAACGCCGCCGCTACGGAGGGCTTCCACATTCTCACACGCGAGGCCGGTAACGTGTCGAAATACTTCCACAACGGCATCCTGATGGACAGCAACAACACGCAGGGGCCAGTATCTCCAGCGGCGGAAGTCACAGTCGGCAGCTATGGAGCGGGATTCTATTACGTGGGGCGAATCCGGTGCTATTTCATCGCCACTGATTTACTGGAGGCCGACGTGGTAGCGATCACCGAAGCATTTGAAACCTTCGTTGGCCGTATCGCCGCCAGCCGACGCACGGGCCTATATGGTGCCTTTGGCGATTCGATCACTTTCGGACTCAACGCCTCCGATGCAGCCCACGAATACGCCTCGCTGGTTGCCACAGGGCTCAGCCTGACGCTGAGCAAGCAGGGAATCTCCGGCATACCGCTTTACGGAACCCATACCTCCTACCAATCCGGCCAGTGGTCCGTCATTTCCCGCATCTGCGACCGCGCTCCGACAAAGGTGACGCTGGCTTACGGAACCAACGACGTAAATAGCGCCGATACCAACCTCACCGCCGCAGTATTCCAGTCGTCCGCTTCTGCCACGCTCGGGCGCATCATGCGGATGTGTGGACTGACGGGCTCGGATGTGACCATCACCGGCCCGACCCGCGTGACATCGGGCTATGCAGGGCAAGGCGACGATACGCGCGCCCTGGCCTTTGCCGCCGCCGCCGAAGCTGCCGCCGTCGCCGAAGGATGCCAGTTCGCCGCCGTCCGCGCCGCCATGATCTCGGAGGCGGTGACGCCGACTGATGGCATCCACCCCGACGACGACGGGCATGTAGTATGGGCGGATACGATTCTCGCCGCATTCGCGAGCGCCCAAGGCGCCGCCACGAGCGGTCTTGGCTCCTCCGGCCTCATCGGCGGCACCCAACTCGGCGCGGAGGGGCTTGGCCCAAGTTAATTGGGATTACCGTTCACGGGTAGTAATAATGCAAGTTACTAATTTAAAAATTAAAAAATATGTCATTAATTAATACACGACAGTTGAGACAAATTTCTTCTACAAATTCTACATCTAGTTCTTCGACGAGCGTAGATTTATTTACATCATCTAAAATTATTTATGTAACTAAAGATGCTTTAGCAACAGATACTCGCGGCAGCTATAGTAAATACGATTTTTTTAAACCGTTTGCTACTTTAGCAGCGGCAAAAACGGCGGCGGCAAGCGGAGACGTTATTTATGTAGGGCCGGGTTCTTATACGGTTACAGATAGTATATTAAAAAATGGAGTTAATTGGCATTTTGTAGTCGGGGCTATCGTGACGTTCACTAACCCTGCTTCTGAATACGGACTACTCGATGACAATGGAGCGGCGATAACCACACGCATCAGCGGATATGGAGATTTTATTAGAGAAGAGTCTAGCAATACCGTCAGCGGGATTCACGCTAGAGTTGTTGGCGTGAAACATGCGGATACGAATGTTTTTATTCAGGCGCGAGAAATCAAATTTTTGTCAACCGCAACAACAAGTTCGGCATATTGTCTTTGGCAGGAATCTGGAGTTATGCACGTCGAGGCGAAGAGGATGTTCGCTAACGGATATACGGGTATTATCATCGGGTGGCTTAACGGCCCCGGATTTGTGCGATGCGACGAGATGATCTGCAACGCTGCCGCTGTATATTTTCAATGCGACGCTACGCCAACAGGCGACCTCTATATTGACGCTCAGTTCATCGATGTGACCCTTGGGGGGACATCGCAGCCAAGTTATGCGATTTGGAATAATGGAACCGATACCACCGCCGGAGTTTGGATTCGCTGTGCTGTCCTAAAGGGTACCGCGGCCACTTCCACATCTCGCTCAATTTTGTGTTCGGCTGGGTCGGGAAATAAGGTTTATGTAACTGCTCAAAAGATTTGGGGAAACGCGCAAATCGACGGAAGCGGAATCACCTACATTACAGCCGATAAATGGACAGCTACGCAAAACGGAGGCGTAAGCCAAGCATTATTCTACAAAAGCAGTGGGAGTGGATTAACCTTCTTGTCCGTTAAACACTACGATCCATCTACATTCACGGGACACGCATGGCGAGCGGCTAGCGGCACGGTGCAAATTATTGATGGAACTTACATTGCCGCGTCTGGTGGCGGAATCTTATGTGCATCGTCGGCAGTTATTAAATTGCGCGGAATGTCCATAGATACGACTGCTAACTCAGCGGTAAGCGCAGTAACTGTGAGCGGCGGAACATGCACCTTAATCGCTTCTGAACTTTTAGCCCACGCTTCGGGGGTAGACATAGGGCAGTCGGGAGGAACTGCTCAAGTTGCTGGCGGGTATGGAAGTGGAACCAACGGTAATTTTAGAACTAGTGGAACCGTTGGAGTCCTTGTCCCCATATAATGATTATTATTATTTCAATAATTTTTTGAAAATAAATTTAGTATATTTAAAAATAGGCAATCATTAATAAAATCTACAATCGAAAAAGTTATAAACAGAAAATTAAACGTAATATTATTTTTTTAAAAAAATTTAATATATAAATTATAATTTAACTTTATTTTCAGTGTTGACACGATTTAAATTACCATAATAATAAGTTTTATATAACTGTAAGTTATTCCAGTTTTCAGTCATAACCGACCATGCTTCCCACTGAATAGAATCAGGATAATCCTTCTCTTTTATTCTGTTGTAATTTTCTCTAGAATTTCTATATCTCATATAGGCCGCGCAGACAAAAAACTGAGAGGTTTTCTTATCCATGTTTTCGGGCGGCGGGACGTATTCAGATTTTAGCATCATTTCTAAGTTATTCATTTTTTATAATTATTTCAAAATCAGGAAGTCCGCGCACAAAATTTATATGATGTTTATCGGGCGGCGTCCAAATCCACCCATCTCCATATTCTTCTTGCCATTTCTTCCAACCTAAAATCTTTGCTATTTCTTCTCTTTGTTTAGTTGTTAATTCATAATTAATTAAATAGTGTAAAGTATAGTAGTTAAATTTAAATTATAAAAATATGATCTCTCTACTTATTCTCTTACTTGTTCTAGTTGCTCTTTATTATATCAATCATTATATTCCTTTTACTCCTGACTGGCTTAAAATGATTGTTGATGTAATTTTAGGACTTATTGCTGTAGTTCAAATTCTATACTTTGTTGCCCCGATGATTCCGGGAGTTGGCGGGCGATAATTAAATTTCAAAAGACGGTTGGATTGAATCATAATAGATTTGATCCGAGCTAATCCAAGAACCGTTTAGTAAAAGTCCGTCGTCATCGGAAATATACCAGATTTCTTGCCAGCGGTCACGCCAGAATAATAAGTCCCCGATTTTTATATTAGTAAATGGATTAAAGGTATAGTGTTTCATATTTAACTAACATTCACAATTCCATAAGTTTTTAACACTAAGGAAAATCTGCCGCGAGGCTTCCTTATCTGTTAGTTTTTTAGTCTTTTCTTTCTTGTTAAGATTTTCTAATTCAAGATTATCTTTTTTGGTTGGTTTTTCTATTGGTAGTATTTTCATGATTTTATCTTAGCAAAAACTTTTGAGAAGTCAAGAGATTTGATATAAAAGTTTAACCCCTTTTAGTATTATCTACTTGTTCTTTGGCTTGTTCAAAACTGACGGGTGGCCGCGCGGCCAAACGAGACATTTTATCTTTTAATTCTTGATTTGCTGGAATAACTTTATTTCTGGGGTCTTGCTCTGGACAATCTTTATAAATAATATCTAAAGCTTTTTGTCGCCATTCTTGTCTTTCTTCATCAGATAAACTATTACAAACCGCGCGGATTTCGGCGGCTATTCTACTTCCTTCTGTTTCTTCTGGATAAAATCTATCATCATTTCTGTCGCACGACTGCACAATAGTTAACTCAAACAATTTATTCTTTAAATCTTTAATTTGTTGTTTTAGTATTTTGATTTCTATATTTTGATCCATATTATTTCCAAGGCAAATTAGCTATTTCCTCTGCTTCTTCTTTAGTTAATCCTTGCTCCATTAACCATTTTACCTCTTCATCAAAACCCATATGTTTATAGCCCGGCTCAGGCTCACACATAGCCCACAAAAGTATTCTCGTTATTAGGAAAACTAAAATGAATCCCGCCCAAGCCAATACAGATATTAATCTTTCCATAATTTATTAAACCTTTCTACTTTCTAATTCTAATTTCATTATTTTTATATAATTTTCTAAAATAATATACTGAGGAGAGAAGTCTTCAACATCTTCAAATGGATATATCATCCCAATTTTTTGAATTAAAACTAATTTGATGCTCTTGAAATTCTTTTTTTAATTTTGGCAACCATTTATTTTCTATAATATCAATAGTATTGATTAAGTGTCCGGCGGACATATCTGTAATTTTTACTATTTGTTTGTCTTTGGTGTTCCAGTAGCTATAGTTTATTTGGTTCATTGTTTTTATTGTCTTTCAATACTTGTTCAAATCTATTTAACCAATCATTCATAAAATCTCTATATTGATAAAACGTAGAATCTATGTTATTGGCCGCGCGAAGTATATCTTGAGCGGCGGACGCCATGTTTGAGCCGCCGCGTGAAACATCTTCTGATCCAACTAGGTATATATTTTCCATATTATTTATTTAGTAAGTAGAATATTGCAAAATCTCTATTGTTTAGTCCAGTGAACTTCCATTGTTTTAACTGCTCTGGAGTCGGGCGGACAATTTCATTGTTTTTCATCCAAACTATTTGTTCTAAAGGGGTTTTATTTATTTGACTTATGTATTCCAAAACTTTTTCTAATTCTTCTAGTTCTACTTTCATATTACTCTTTTTCTTTTACAACTAAATCTAATTCGTCTCCGACTTGAAAGTTTTTATTTATATAAATTTTATAGTCAGAATAATATTTATGCTGATCTGTAAAAATTCTAACTTCATATAATGCCGCTAAATTTGGATTAGGCTGCCATTTTGAAATTACTATTATTTTATTCTCCGTTAAATCAATTCTACCACAAGATGTAAATCCTAGAGTTAAAATTACAGTTAGTATTATTAGTATTTTGTTTTTCATATTTTTATTTATATATTACTATAAACTCATCAGTTTGTTCAAAAAATTCATGTTTATTCCAAAAAGTTATTTTTGCCGTATTAGGATCAAGGATTGAAAAACTATTTTTGTCAAAACCTACGATTAGTATACAGTGGCTAGACTCATAAGTTAAATTGTCCGCGCTGATTATCAAAGATTTTAAACTTATATACTTCTCGACCTGAAAAATTGATTTTAAAGTTTTATGCCGGGTATTTAAATATTTATTGCAGGCGCGGGCGACATCCTTTAAGTATCCACCATCTTCGTCTATGTTCAGAAGTTCTATAGCGTCAAAATGATTTATTTCGTATCCGTGATAATCACAGAGAGTCTGAAAGATTCCAGCCACGCAGGAATAGTCTGTTAGTTGCTGGAATGGAGTTACTTTAATTTGGTTCATCTAAACCACTATACCATACCAAAACTAAAAGTCAAGTAAAATCTGCGATTTCAAATAAAAAAGTTTAATGCCGGTCGCGCGGCTAAGTTTTGGTTAAATCAAAATAAATAAATTATTTTTTTAAAGATAAGTATATAATATTTTAAGTGTTAAAGTGTAAATATATAATTAGTTCTAAAATTGCAGTAAAAATATAAAATATGCAGAAAACAAAAAGTCGGAGTAATGCTAACAACGGAGAGAAGAAAGACAATAGCCAATTCGTGTGGCAGCGTAGTAAAATAGATTTTGAATTATCAATACGAACTAGACCAGATTTTACGGAACATCAAAAAGAAGTTATAGATTTAATCCTAAACAAGAAAAATAAAGTTACTCTTATTTCGGGTCCGGCGGGCTGTGGAAAAACAATGCTTGGGTTGTACTGCGCTTTACAATTACTTAATACAAAACGCATCTCAAAAATTACTTATTCGCGTCCAATGTTAGAATCTTCCGATCCAGGTTCTAAGCTCGGAATGCTCCCCGGATTTATTGAAAATAAGCTGGAGCCATATGCGGCGGTAATGAATTATCTTTTAGAAGAACTTTTACCAGCAGGAGATATTAAAAAGTTAAATAGCGATGAACGAATCGAAGTTATTCCGGTTAATTATATCCGCGGATTAACGCTATCAAATGATTTTTGCATTTTTGATGAGGTTAGCTCCTTTACGCTACATGAATTAAAAACGCTTTTGTCACGCGTTGGACCCCATTCCAGAGTAATTTGTCTTTCTGACCCTGGGCAAAGTGACCTTCCATTAAATAAACAGGGTGGATTTGAAAAACTAATTAAATTATTTGGTGACGATGCTAGTAAAGAGATGGGAATAAATACCGTTTATTTTACAGAGGAAGAAATTGTTAGGTCTGAGATTTGTAAATTTATGGTTACAAAGTTTAAAGAACTAGACGGAACAAGAGATTTATCCAAGTCACCGATGTTTGAAAGCTAATATGTTAAAAACTCCTACCAAGTTTATAATTTACGAAATTCTTAATTTGAAGAATGGAAAATATTATATTGGAAGAACTAAAGGAAAGAACGGAACAATAGGTCGATGGTCAGTTCATGTTGCTCATGCCAAATACGGAGAAAGGTATAATAAAACTTATTTTGAGAAAAATGGAAAAAGCAAACAAACTGGAAACTGTTATTTTTCAAGAGCGATTAGAAAATACGGTCAAGAAAATTTCAGAGTCAGAGTTATTGATTATGCGATAGATTTTAAACATATGGTTTGGCTGGAAGGGTTTTATATTAAATATTATAATTCTAACAATCAAAAATATGGATATAATTTGATTATAGATAGATATGGAGATGGACTAGAATTTATTTCCGAGGAAACTAGCAATAAATTAACAAATAGTCTTCACCAAACGAAAAGAAAACCGTCTAAAAGCGGTTGGCGGGGAGTTCACTATGGAAATACGGACGGAAAGCATAATACTAATCCTTGGTCTGTATCAGTTACGTTTAAAAGAAAGCTTTTCCGTAAAAGAGTAGAAACATTAGAGATAGCTATAGACATTTCAGATAAAATTGCTTTATTTCTTTACGGAGATAACGCGCGATTGAATTTTCCTGAAAAAATTAGCGAGTATAAAAACTCAGACTTACAAAAAACATTTGATTGGTTTATTTATACTCGTCCGGTTTCTTCAGATTTTTTAGGAGTTTTTTACAACAAAAATGATAAAAAGTTTTCTTCTAGGGTTAAAGAAATTGGCAAAGGTGAAACAAGATTATATTTAGGTGAATATGATTTAGAAATAGACGCAGCTATTATCCATGATAAAATTTGTTGGTATCTGTATAAAGATTCTTTTGTTTTGAATTTTCCAGAAAATATAGAGAGATATGAGGAAGAAGATTTGGAAAAACTCTATAACTATTATAAAAATAGTATAAAACAATTCAATCGAGAAACTTCTTCTAATTTTCGCGGTGTATCTAAACATGGGCAAAGAGAGAATGGTTATTGTTGGGAGGTAAGACATAACGGTTCTAGGAATAGGGGTTTTTCTACTTCTGAGATAGAAGCTGCTCAATCTTATGATAAGAAAGCGGTAGAACTTTTAGGCTTGAAAGCTAAAACTAATTTTCCCATCGAAAATTATCTAACAATAGAAACTAATTAAAAAATGAAAAAATTCTGTTTAATGTGTGGTTCTGCTAGCGATTACCACGATCAAAAATGTGACCAATGTAATACCGTTTTCGGAACTATAAAAATTGAAACTAAAAGCGAAAGCCGCGCGAATCTAGTCCAAGTTAAACCGCCTTTAGGAATACTATCGGCGGATTTATTTAATTTAGAAAAGTCACTTAATGATCCGTCCGCGCGGATAATTGGAAATTTCGGCGGCTCAGATTTACAGTTCGACTTCAGTGCGATTGCTCAAGATTTAGAGCGTGAACTAGAATTAAAAAAGAATGGATCAATTAAAAATTTAAAAGTTGTTAAAGGTGAAGATATTTTTAAGAAAGAATAAGTATGGAAGATATTAGTAAAAATTTAAGTTTAGAAGATTTGCCGGGCGAGATATGGAAACCTATAACTCATTTTGATATAGCGGAAGGACATGAGGTTTCTAATTTGGGGAGAGTTCGTTCTCGCTATAAAGAATTTAATTTAGAGAATGGTAAAAACTTTTATATCAAAGAGAGAGTTAAAAAACAAAGTTCTAGATGCGGGTACCGTGCCGTTAGATTTACTTTAAAAGACGGTAGTAACCAATTATTTAGAGTCCACAGAATAGTAGGTGTCACCTTTTTACCAATAGATAATTATTTAGAACTAGTAATTCACCACAAAAATTTTTGTAGAAACGATAATAGGAGTGATAATCTAGAATGGGTGACAATTGCCAAAAATAATCGTTATACCTTTTTGGGTACTACTAAAGAATATGTAAAAAATAACCAACGACCGATTAAAGAAAAAATTAAGTTAGAAATTCCTAAAATATTTTCTTGTAAATATAGTTTAGAAGGCGAAATATGGAGGGATGTTGACGGGTTTAAAGATTGGTATCAAATATCTAATTATGGAAGGGTTAGATCGTTAGATAGATTAACTATACATAAAGATGGCGGCAACATTTACAGAAAAGGTAAATATTTAAACCCCAAATATGATAGTAACGGATATTTGAATATAATTTTATACAAATACAATAAAGCTTATAGAAGATTACTTCATAGATTAGTAACTTTAGCTTTTTTAGAAAACCCTAATGAATTAAAAGAGGTCAATCACAAAAACTGTAATAAGTCGGATAACAAATTAGAGAATCTTGAATGGTGTTCTCGTCAACAGAATGTTAGACACGCTGTTGAGAATAATTTATGTGATTGCAATAACGGGGAAGGAAATCCCCTATCTAAATTAAAAAATGATGATATTTTAAGAATGCGAGAATTAAGAGATAAAGAGCATTTAAGTATGCAAAAATTATCTAGGATTTTTAATACCACTGAAAGTAATATTTCTAGTATTCTCAATAGAAAAACCTGGAAACATATCTAATGGCTAATTCTGATAGCGGTTCTGATGACTTCTCAGGCAATATAAAACAGATAAATAATTTAATTAGTATAAAATTATCAAAATGGCATTTGTCAGCGGGGATTCCATCTATTTCACCGGAGGACATCCGGCAATTACTTTTAATTCACGTACACCGTCAGTGGGAAAAATATAATAAGGAACTTCCTTTGGGAAATTGGTTGAACACGGTTTTAAAAAACAGAATATTTAATTTACAGAGAGAATTTTATCATAAATACGCCCATATTTGCGCTGGATGCCCCTCGAATTCGGGCGGACAATGTAAAATTTTTGGAAATATCGAATCCGAGGATTGTAATTTGTATAAAAATTGGAGATTAACTAAAAAAGCATCCTATGACGTTAATTTACCCGTATCTTTAGAAAATCATCTTTTGCAAGTTAGCTCCATGCCCTTTCAAGAAATCAATTTTGATGATCAACTAGAACATTTAAAAATAAAACTCCAAACAAAACTTTCTCAAAATGACTACAAAATATTTCTAGGTTTATACATAGATAATAAAACTGAAGCTGAATTAAGTAAAGAATTGGGATATAAAATAAGTACTAAAACTGAAGTTAATAGACAGATTAAGAATGTTAAGGCTACAATTTTGGACGTTGTTAAGAAAATATTAAAAGAAGAAGATTAATTATGATTATATTTCATCTAATACTAGGATTTGTTATAATTTTTTCTATAATTCAATTTATAGGTAAAGTAATTTTTAAAAATTAATATGTTAACGGTTGACGATTTAAATAAAGAAATGACTAAATTTGTCCGCGCGAACGGTCTTAAACCAACTAAACTATTGGCTGGGCGGGTCGAATGTGAAGATATAAATTCTTGGTCTTATTTTCCTCATTTTACCAACGATGAGAAAGGCCGCGCGGCTTTAAGAGAATTTGAATTTAATAATTGGGAGAAAGAATCTCGTAAAGTTATTTTTGGTTTAGGGCTAGTTAAAGTAGATAAGCAAAGTTATTTGGAATTAAAATAATATGTCGGAAGATAATAAAATTCAATTTTCTCAAGAAGAGCGTGATCGCGTGGCTAATTTCTGGAATTCAGAGAAGAAAGCCGGGCGAACCCCGTCCCTTGGCGACATCGTAAGTTTCTTCACGTCGGGCAAAATCACCGATCCGCGGACAAGTGAAGGAAAAAGAGTCCGGGCTATTATTTCCGCTTTAGAATTTAAACCAGTTAAAACAGAGTGGAAGAAAGAAGAAGGAAAAACTTTTATTATCCTTTCCGACATAGATAAGGAATTCATTCGTAACAATTGCGAAAACAATAAAGTTTATCAAATGGCTATTGTTTTGTTCCCACCCGCGCCCGGCGAAAGATTACAACCATTAGGAAAAGAAGTCCGCGCGATAAATAAATATTTAGAAGAGATTGGACATTTGGTTAAAAAAGTTGATGAACCTAAAATGGCGGAAGGGAAATACGAAGCTCCAGACAAATTTCATACGGTTTTAGCTAAAATAAATTTATATCTTCATCAAGAACTATCAACGCATAGTATGAGCAATTATGAAAAAAAATGTATCGAGACTACAAAACAATTTCTCCACGCCCCAAGATTTGTGCAGGAGATGAACTCGTATAGTACCGTAGAAAAAAGGGTTAGCTTAGAAGGGGATTTTATTCGTAGTGTTTATTTTAAACCTGACGCAAATCCAGAAGAAATTTCGATGATTGTAACTTGGTGTGCGGATAATATTGAAGTTACGGACTCTAAAAGACAAGCAGAAAAACTAAAAAATCTTTTAGAAGATATAGCCGAAGATAGAGATGGAAAAATTTCAATGTCGTTGGTTGAAAGTATAAATAACATTAATACTCATATATCGGAAGTTTTGCGTCGGCAAGAGCGTGTGTATGCACTTCTTAATAAAGCCAGATCAAAAAGAGATGAAGAACGCGGGAATAAAACCACCAGTGTCGCCGCTCTGTTTGAAGCATTTAGAGAAGAAGAAAATCGTAAAAAAGCAGTCAGGCAGGCGGAGTTAATTAAAGAAGGAAGAAAAAATGAAGTCAAGCGTATGGAGACTTTAAGCGATACGATTTTGCTTTGTCTCGGTTTGAGTTCAGAAGAAATTTAATTATGAATTATGTTTGTAAGATTTGTAAACAGCAGATAGAGAACAACGGGCATTTTTGGGAAACTCATCGTCAGAAAATTAGTGATTATTTTAATCAATATGACTCACGTAAGACGGTTGACGGAAAACAAGTTATTTTTAAAGAATCAATAGAAAAATACTTTGAAACAGATTTTAATTCAATTGCAGAGAGAAATACTTGGGCAAAACAAAATATAGAATTAGCGAAGGAATATTTTATTAATTTACTTATAAAAAGAAAAGAAAAGAAAAGTTTAATTTATGCTCCCGGCGAAGCATTATTGAGATTGTCTGATTTACCCAAAATAGAATGGTTTAATAAAAATTTTGATAGAGATTATAATCAAATTTGTAAAGATTTAGGTTTTAAAATAAAATATACCAATTTAAATGTTAATGTTGATTTGACTTCTAAAATTCTTGTTCAAGTCGATACTCGTGAACAAAACTCTTTGATTTTTGGCAGACATATTGAAATAATTAGTAAAAAATTAGACTATGGAGATATTGCGTTAATAGATAATACAAAAATAGCTGTCGAAAGAAAAAGTTTGAATGATCTTTGTGGTACAATTGGAACAAATGGATATGAAAGGTTTAAACGGGAATTGAACCGCGCAAAAAAAGATAAGGGATATTTAGTTATTCTATGCGAGTCAAGTCTAAACGATTTTAAATCAATCGAATTTTTACCCCAAACTAAAAGAGTAAAGGCAAGTTATTCTTGGCTAGCCAAGAGAATTCGTGATTTGTATTTAGAGTTTGATAATATACAATTTGTTTTTTGTGAAGGGAGAAAACATGCAGTAAAAATTACTGAAATTATTTTAAAATTAGGTAAAAAAATAAAAAAAACCGATATTCAATTTCTAATCGACTCTAAAAGGATATAATATTTATATGTCTTTTATCGAATCCCCAGCCTCGCCCAAAATTATTACAGATGTAAATGCTGAAATTTTATCCTTACAAGGTTTTTTAGAGGATGAGCCAAATAAATATTATTTAGCGAAATTTTTAGAAAATAATTTAGCATTTACGATGAATTTACTCACGGGCGCGGATGGTAAAGGAATTGAGATGTATCCATTTCAAGAAATTTTACTCAAAATGTTATTTGACAAGGATAATGTTTTAACTATATGCGGAAGAGGTATCGGGAAATGTCTTCAGTATTCTAATTCAACATATTTAATAGAAAAAAATACGGGTTTTTCTCATATTAAAAATATTTTGCCTAATTTAAAATTTAATCAAGATGAAGAATTAGAAAATATAAATCGGTTAGAATTATGGAATGGGGACTCTTGGCAATCAACATCTAGAATTCTAAAACAGTCAAAAAAAGATAGCGCCACGGTAGTTACAAGTTTGGGGTATAAATTAGGGGGATCAACTAATCATCTGATTAAAGTTTTAGATGAAAAAATATGTAGAATAGTTTGGAAACGTTATCACGAATTAAAGATAGGGGATAAAATTTGCGTAGATAGAAGTGAGCCCGAGTGGGAAATAGAATCTATAGAGGACGACGAAGCTTATTTTGTCGGATTGCTTTTGGGAGATGGATGTATCTCTGCTAGAGCTTATTCTATATCTTCAGCAGATAAACAAACAATTGATTTTTGCGTAGAAAAATATAAGTGTAAAATTATTCCAGACAAAAGATCGTCTGCGTGTTGCTCTATAAGAGTTAATACTGAAATCAGTCAATGGTATAAACAAAAATATGATTTTAAAGAGGAATTATCTTATTTCAAAAAGATACCGCAAAGAATATTAAAATCTAAAAAAGCTACAAAGAATTGCCTTCAAGGTTTATTTGATTGTGATGGGTCGGTTTGCAAAAATGGTACAATTATAGATTTTTGCTCAACCTCGGAAGAAATGGCATACCAAGTTCATACGCTGCTTCTGACTTTTGGGATTACTAGTAGAATTCGATTAAAAACAACAAAATCTAAATTTGGTAAAGCTTGGTTGGTTTATATTACCGGGGAAAATTGTAAGAAATTTATGGAGAAGATAGGTTTTAGACTATCTAGAAAAAATAATTTAGCTTTAAAATATTTAGCGTTAAATAAAAAATTTAATACTAATAATAATGTTGTTTACGGTGCTAATGAACAGATGTCTCTTGTTAAGAAATCTTTAAAGATGATTGGTGAAATGTCAAATGAATGGCATACCAAACATAGAAAAAGAAGAAAAAGTCAGCAGAAAGAAATTAGTTATGAACGACTAAGTAGTGTATTAGATTTTTTTAAACGGAATGAAGTAAATAATGACATTATCAATGATTTATTGGAAATAGAAAAAACTAATTATTTTTTTGATCCAATTGTATCAATAGAATTATATCAAGATGATTGCATTGATTTTTGTGATATTCCTAATGGAAATTGTTATTGGTCTAATGGTTTTTTAAGTCACAATACAACTATTGCCGTTTGGTTTATTGCGCTGTATTGCATTTTATACCCTAAGACTAAGATAGGAATACTTTCACCGAGCTTTCGTAAATCACGAGATATTTACAAGGGCGTTGAGGATTTAGCTGGAATGAAGGGCGCGCATTTATTGAGACAATGTATTAAAGATAAAAAACAAGCGCCGGATTTGTGTTGGATGCAGTTTGAAAACGGTTCAGAAATATTTAGTTTGCCTTTAGGATCGAGCGGCGAAAAAATTCGCGGCTACAGATTCCAGGTCGTAATTTTGGATGAAGCCGGGTTCGTACCAGAAAAAATTATTACAAATGTTATAATTCCCTTTTTGAGTACAAACTTTGATCCAATAGAGAGAGAAAAAACCAGAAATAGAGAAAATGATTTGATTGCTAAAGGTTTAATGACGGAATCGGATAGGATGATATATAAGAATAATAAATTTTTAGCCTTTAGTTCGGCAACATATCAATTTGAATTTTTATATCAAATGTATAAGAATTATAAAAAATCTATTCTTGATCCAAAGCCAGACCAGTTTGCTTCTTATGGTTTATTTCAGATGAGTCATGAAGCCGCGCCGGAAGGATTATTAAATAAAGCTTCTACAGAAAATGCTAAAAATTCTCTTTCTTCAATGGAATTTCAAAAAGAATATTGCGGTCAATTTCCGGCGGACTCAGATAGCTATTTTAAGATGTCTAAAATGGAAGATGCAACCGTACCATCAGGCGAAGACCCATCTATTGAGATAGTAGGAGAGAAAAATGGTAAATATTTGGTTTCTATTGACCCCAACAGTATGAACGACGCGACCTCAAGCGATCATTTTGCGATTTCTGTATTTAAGTTAAACATGGAAGACAATACAACTGTTTTGGTTAATCAGTTTGCCGCATGTGAGCTAAATATCATAGATTATGTTTGGTATTTTTCATATATTCTAGAAAATTTTAATGTTGTTATGGTGGTACTAGATGAAGCTGGTGGCGGGACTTTTATAAATGTTTGTAACGAATCCATTCAATTTAAAGAAAAGAATTTAAGGTTAGAATTTTTTAGTGCAGATTTTGATGTTGATCCTAAAGAATATGTCAAAGAATTAAATAGGGCTAGACGAGACTATAACCTAACCAGTAAAAAGATTTGCTATTCTCAATATTTTCTTAATCCATTTAAATTAGCCGCCAACGAGCATTTAAAATATTGTATTGAATATAAGAAAATGCTTTTTGCTTCAAAACCACATGAGATTAAAGAGGAAAAAATGTTGAAAACTCATATTCCAAATTTTGATAAACTTAAATTTATATCTGGAGAAGACTTTGATCAAAAAATGTCTAACGATGATATGCAAAAAATTAGAAGACAGGATTTTATAGACCATCAAGTATTTTTAATGAAAGATGTAAAATGTCAATGTGCTCTTATAGAATTAAGACCAGAAGGAAACAGTATTAAACTTGAATTACCATCAAATATTCGTCGTTTGCGTGGCATTAATATGGTGCGTCGCGATTTGTGGACGAGCCTATTTTTAGGAAATTATATGGCTAAGAGATATTTTGATATGATGTCCACGGACGACAGATTCAACTATAATTCCAACTGGACTCCTTCAATCGTAGGTTAATATTTTCTATAATAAAAGTATATAGTTTAAATAAACCAAAGATTAAAGTGTAAATAAATTGTACTAATTATGGCGCGCCCCAAAAAACAACAAACACCAATCGAAATTCCAATAAATCAAGGAGTTCCAGCTAAGGTGGTTTACGAACCACATAATTTACCCGCTCAGATGTGCGGAACTTCTTACGCCGCCCAAGAATTCACTCATGAATCTCTAGCTTCAATCCCTTACAATCGGGCCGGGGACGATTGCGGAGCTTCTTCCGAATTAAGTTATCTTAAATATAATAATTTAGTTAATCGAACAACCCCTTACTCTGAAACTAACGGTTTTTGGAATATTCGTAACTCTGTAGTTTTGTGTCAAACGGCGTGGAGGGAAGTCCCCGTTTTTAATCAAACCATAGAAACTATGACTATTTTAGCCAATACTAATATAGTTTGGCGCGGCGGCTCGGATAAATGCAAGAAGTTTTTGAAAGTTTGGTGGAACAAAATTCGCGGACATAATCTTAATGAGCAACTTTTAAGAGAATTATTTAGATCAAGTAATGTATTTGTGTACAGATATGATGGGGGGATTAAAAGTAATAAAATCAATAAGTTTGTTTTAGGCGAAGAAACTACAGAAAAAATTAAAGATAAAGAGTTAGAAAAAAGTGAAGCCGCCAAAACTATCGACATTCCAGTTAAATACGAAGTTTTAAATCCGGCGGATATTTGTTGTGCTAGTAACTATTCTTTAAGTTTTACTCCTAGTTATTATAGGTTTTTTGATCAAAGCACTAAACAGCGCCTATTGGAGATGCAAAAAAACAAAGATATTCCTATTAGACTAGACGAAGAGTTATTAAAGTTTTTAAAGGGCAATATTAGTGCTAAACCTTTAGAACCGGAAAAAATAAGTGCAATTTTTTACCATAAACAAGATTACGAACCTTTTGCTATGCCAATGGGTTATCCAGTATTGGAAGATATTAATCTTAAATTAGAGTTTAAAAAATGTGATACTATTGTAAGTAAAACTGTTGAATCAATTATCATGTTAGTTACTCACGGTGCCGAACCTGATAAGGGTGGAATGAATCCTATTTTAGATACCGCATTAAAAACCTTATTTTCTACTAAGCAAACCGGGCGGACACTTATTTCGGATTACACTACTAAAATTGACTTTATTATCCCCGATTTAAAAAAGGTAATTGGTCCGGAAAAATACTTAAAACTAGACCAAGACATTAATGATGGTTTAATGAATATTTTCTTTGGTGATCAAAAGTTTGCAAATATCATGGTCAAGTTACGAGTATTTGTAGCTATACTTACTTATGCTCAAGAATTATTAATCAATGAGTTTTTACAAAAAGAAATAAATAGGGTTTGTAAATTAGTTGGATATGGAGAGGAAGAGATACCTACGATTAAATTTTCCAAGCTACAATTGGAAGACCCTTCCCAATCTCAAAGAATAATAGCTCAATTTTCTCAATTAGGCTTATTGAGCGCAGAAGAAACATTTGAAGCAGTAAAAACTGGTATATTCCCAACCAAAGAAGAATCTGAAAAAAGTCAAGAAAACTATAAAAAATTAAGAGATAAAGAATACTATTTCCCGTTGGTTGGCGGCTCTCAAGAAAAAGAGGCAACTGTTAATGGTCGTCCGGCGGGCTCAAGTGGAATTTCTAAGAAAAAAGTTAATCCGGGTTTTAAGGGTGGAAGTTCGGGGTCATTTGATGTTATAAAATTCAAACGAAATATTTTATTGGCTAATGAAGTAGTTAACGAAATAGAAAAAGAATATAAAGCTAAGTTTCACAGAAAAAAACTAATAGACAAAGACCAAGAGATTATCAAAATTGTTTCTACTCATTTATTTACGAATGAAGCCGCCGAGAATTGGAAAGAAAGTATTGGTAGGTATTTAAATGAGAATTTACCCGAGCCTAATATAGAAAATATTGGAATAATAGAAGAGATTAAAGAAGAAAATGGGACGGATGAAATTACTAGTGCGTTACTAATGTGGAGTAAAATATAATGAATAAATTCCAACCAATTACTCCTAATCATCATATACATAAATTTCATACTTGTGTTAAATTACCATTTTTAAAAGATGGATACCAAAGAATTTTAGATAAAATAAGGTACGGTCGTGCGGACTTATTATCAGTTTCAGAGTTTAATGGATTAAAAGAGTATTTCGTTGAAATAACCTATATAAACGAATCTAAAAATAAAGCTTTGGAATTAGATAGGATAAATAAAAATAATTTAGCTAAGTTATAATTTATGGCCGATAACCCTTTCAATATTGCGTTAAAACAACTTAGATCAGAAGAAATTTCTGGTTATTTAGTTTCAGTGTTAAATAATAATTTTACTGGACTAGCTAACTCTTATCTAGCCGGGGCTAATATTGCTCATCTCACTGGAATAGAAACTTTTACAGAACAAAAAACCTTTGTTGAAAATCCTAATGTTCCATATTCAGGGGCTACAGGTCAAGCGCCTAGCCGATTATACGTAGATTATTCTGGCCTTCAACTTCAACTTCAGCTAAACACTTTAGTTAATCTAATGCATATTAGCGGGTCAGAATATGTAAGCGGGGAAAAAATATTTAATAAAATTTTAATAAACTCCGGAAGATTTACTGGAGTATGTGAGGTTCCTTATCCGGCCAATAATAGTGGGGCAATTAGCTTAGAGTATCTTAATAATCAAATAGGAATATTAAATGGCGATTCTTTCGTTAAAACTAGCGGAGATCAAGTTGTTAGTGGAATAAAAAGTTTTTTTAATGGGGGGTCGGTATATTTGCCTACGGCCACGCAACCATCTGGCGGGGTTCCACTTTCTCAATTAACTAGTACTGGAACTCATATTTTAAATGTTCTAGCTGCCGCCGATACTAGTTTACAAAACCAAATAACAGCAATAACTCTAACTGGTTTGGCAAATATAACAGGGTTTGCTGGAGTAGCTGCTATAAATGGCGTATCTGGTTTTATTTTCACGCAAGGACGGGGTACTATCACCACCACTCAAAACGGAAATATACTAAGTATTAGCGGACATAGTTTTCAGCCTTATACTGGTGCATTTTTAGGTCATGTTAATGTTCTTAGTGGTGTAGATAGACAGTTTATTTCGTATGGTAATTCATATGCAGCAGTTCCATACGTGTTTACCCAATTAGAAAGTCCATCTGGAAATCCTCAATTACCATATTATGTTTCTGGAAGATCATCTAATGGATTTAATGTTATTTACTCTGGAACGGTAAATCATAGTGGTTATGCTATTAGTTATTTTGGCTGGACCGGTTCTGGGTCAGTTATAAATGTAATACAAGGGCCACAGGGAGTATCTGGTTTGTCCGGGGCAAGTATTGTAGGTCCAGAAGGACCAGCGGGCGTATTTATTAACAGCGGAACAATAACTGGTAATTTCTATACATCTTCATATTTTCTAGATATTGTATACACAGGAGTCGATTTGGTTAATTCATTCGTTTTTCGTCCAACGGTTATTACTGGGTGGCAAATTGCCTGCGGAACTACAGGGCGCGGCGGAGCGCATTTAAATAGCGGATCAAGTGGCATTGTTTTACAAAGAGAACTTACGGGAAGTATAAATAAAATTGATACTTCTAATAACTCTACATTTATGGGCGGGTTTTCCTTAAATTCGGGACAGATATATAACTCCGGCTCTTATTTGTTTAATATACCCGCCTATAATAGGATTTCCATAAATATTTTAAGTGGGCTTTCTGGTTTATCCAATCTAACTATTGGCCTGGCTGGATATTAAATAATGAATGTAATTACTACTAATAAATCTAATGGTTATTATATTCCATATTTAGAAGGTAATGCAGGAATGACATTACTCTCTTTAGAGTCTGGCAGTAATGATGATGGATATTATTTACTTCCAAATGGATTAGATTTTGTTTTTCCGTTTTACGATATTGAATACTCGTCTGATATTTATGTTGGAACTAACTCCTATATTACATTTGGATATGGATCGACTAGTTTAAGTGCTAGCTGTAATTCTCCGGGACGAGGAATATTTTTTAATACTAAAGATAATAGCTGTGATAACTTATATTTTCTAAAAGAAAAAAATAGATTAAGGATAAGATTTGAAGGGTATAATGCTACAAGTGGCACCCCACCGTATACATTTGTATGGGAATGCTCTTTATGGAGAAATGGTAATATTACTCTTGTAACTGGAGATATTGAGAATCTAGAAGCTTCTTTTACTGGAATGACCGATGATTTAGGAAATTGTCAGCAGTTTTCAATAAGCCCCAACAAAACGTTTGTTTTTATAAAAAATGGTAGTTTTTATAATGTTATTACTAAGTAGCATCTGTTTTATATCTTTAGTATTATTTTTATTATTTGATACAAATGTTATTGCAGATTATTGTAAATTTTTAAAGTTAAATCCACCTCATTTTAAAGAGTATCTAGAGATAGAAAAGAATGGCGGCAGCGCTCACTATTTAAAGTTTGTTAGAGGTGTTTATCATAATAACTTTTTTATTAAATTAATTTCTTGTTCAACATGCTTGTCTGTTTGGCTATCTTTAATTTTATCTTTAATTTCTTTTAATCTTTTAAATTATCCGATAATTAACGCGGGCGGGCTTTTAACATATTTCCTTTTAAAACTTTTATACAAATTTTCTAGTTAAAGTATATATTAGAATAAGCAGTTAAAATAAAATTATGAATGAAAATAAAAATATAGATAACCAATCAAATCTAACGACCCAAAGATCAGCGACAGCGGAGGAAGGCGCGATGCCTGCACGGCGGGCGGGCCAAGTGGAGGCGGAAGCAGGCAGCGTGCCTGACGTAGCTGTTCGCTGCATCGCTTGGTTAGGCGATTTGTGGAGGGATTGGAAAAAGATATTGTGCGTATCTGGCGGACTATTTCTTACCGCCTTCCTGAGTTTTGGTATCTACGCTTGGCTTTGGTATGGGATCGACAGTTATATCTTTCGTCTTTGGGTTGTTGTTGATTACGGGATTGGATATGTTGGTGCCGGTATCGTTCTGTGTAGTCTTTGGCGGCTTCATAAGAGTTTGGCAGCTAACAATACACGATGGAACGCCGAGTATGATCGTGACTACGGTGAGAGCCGTAATGACAAAAGTTAAGCACCGAATGGATTCGTTAAGTTTAACGCTTTTTTCCGCGTAAGTTCCCGCTCGCTTATCTAGTTCCGTTAATAATTGTGCTAATGCGTCAAGAATTAGTAGCAGTCCGGGGTTCTTCCCGGACGGATCATTCTTCTTGTTAGCTTCTATTATTTTCAATAAGTCTTCGGGGTCCATTTGCGGCATTTAGTGTTTGCTGCACTGATAGAAAATAAGTGGAATAACGAAGACGATAACAAAAGCCCATCTGAGAACGCCGAGATGAGATGTTGCCTTCTGTTGTTCTTCGACAACCTGCTTTAGCAGTTGGGATTCGCTGCTTGAAGAGAATTGCCATTTGTCGTTCTGGCAAAACTTCTTGACGGGTTTCCATTCTCCAAGGTCTTTGTGGTAGAAAAGTGTGTCGGAAGTTATGGAGCCCGCGTTCCACATTGAACGAATTTGGGCGGGTGCAAATGGGCCGCTTTGCTGGCCGTCCTTGCTTAAATAGCATTCAGCGTTTGGGTGCGGACTACTTTCTGCCTCCTCAATTGAATAATTGCTGACATACGGCGCGAACTGAGGGAACTTTTTAATCGGAATATAACTACTTCCTGACCAGAAACCGCATTCTCGGCATAGAGCTTTAACCGTGATGCGGGTTCGTTCTTTACACAAAGCAATAATGAAATCCTCCGACTCATCTTGGATGATTTCAACCCCATCTACTGAAATGGCATACGTCTTTGGCTTCGGATTTTTAGGTGCGGCCATAAAAAGTGTAAAGGAATAGTATGAAAACAAACGATACTACTTCATCAAACGCGATAGCTGGCTTGAAATCTCTTTTAGATTCTTTGACTCATTTGCGATGTTTTTGGACAGAGCAGTTAGCTCTGCACGAACTTCGGGATTCAAGTTTGGCAAATGCTCGGCAACCAGCGCATACAAACCAGAGTGAGAAGTAATTAGGTCTGAAAGATACGTCCCGAGCTTAGATGTAAAATCGAGCAAAACTTGTTCGTTGTCAGTCATAGTGTTGGTTTTTTTGTTTCTTAATTTACGTATGGAAATTTAGGGGAGACTTGGGGGAATAGCCTAACTCTTTGAACTGAGCGACGGCGTGAATAGATATAGCAAAAACCACCGATGTAAAGCGCCGTTCGCTCTAGTGAATGGTTAGATTAATTTTTATTATAAATTTTTAAATATTAAGTGTAAATATAACTATGAGTCTCAAATATTTAGCTATTTTTATATGTCTAGCTATTTCTTTTACCGGTTGTTCAACTGTTAAAAAAAGACAGACTAAACAAACTTCAATATTATCCGCCGCGATAAATGATAGTATAAAAGTCGGGCGATTCGATAGAGCTAAAGAATTTTCTGATCAGTTGGTTAAATTAACTCCGCCTGTTAAAACTAAAGATAAAATCAAGGTTAATAAATTTCAAACAGTTAGGGTAAATATAGATAAAAAAGGAATATTTACTAAAGAAGAATTAATACCTGATAAGAAATTTATAGTTTTGCCAGAAGGCTCTAAAGTAGAAAATGTTATAGTAAAGAACGATGAACAATTTAAACTAATTTTAAATGAAAATCCTAAATTACAAAAAGAAGAGCTAAAAATAGACGAAGAGCTAAAAAAGTCAGAAGAGAAAGTCAATCAAATTTTAATTGATAAGGAGAATGAATTAGAGAAGTCGCGCGGACAAAATAAAGGATTTTTCTCGTCAATCTTTGGATTTTTTAAAGGATTATTTGGGTTAGGTTTGATTGGTACAATAATAATTATAATAGCTACGGCATTTTTAGCCCCCGAATTTTTACCAGTGATATTTACCGCTATTAAGTGGTTTTTTAAATGGTGTATTAATTTATTTGGTGGTTTGATCAGTGGAATTATGTCTTTTTTTAAAAAGTAGTGTAAATATTTATTATGGAAACTACAGAAAAAACAGAAACTACTTCTAGTGAATCATCGGTAAAAATTCCCGAAAATAAAGGAAATCTTCAAGTTCACAAAGACTTAAAAACATTTTTATTAAGTAAGAAATTATGGATGAGTGTTTTTGGTTTAAGTGTTTTATGGTTAGCTTACTGGAAACAAGTGAATTACCTTTATTCATTTAGTGCTTATCCACAAGATATGGCCGCTGTTTTGGTTCCAGCCTATATCGGATTAACTCGCGATTTCATGGTAGCATTTACTGGTGTAGTAATGAGTTTTTTGGGTATTGAAGGTTTTGTTAGTTGGAAGCATGGTACTGAAAGTGTTATTAGTCAGGCAACTAGCTTTGTGCAGGAAAAGATTAAGGAAGATAGAACTGAGAAAATAGATATAACCGAAAATAAAACTATTACTTATAATAATACTAAAGAAGATGATTATACTCTAGAGGAGCCGACCGAAAAATATGAATATTAATCAAAAAGGTAAGGATTTTATAATAAATTGGGAAACTGGTGGAAAAAATTACTATGAGAAAGTTTATAAGTCAACTTTTATTTGGCCCGAAGGGGCATCTGGTCCAACTATAGGATTTGGAATTGATTGTGCGTATTATAGTAAAAATGAACTTAAAGAAATATTCTCTCCCTATGTATCCGCCGAAGAATTAAGTTTAATTTTAGGGGCGCCTGGGAAATCTGGATCGGCGGGACAAGCATATACTAAAAAACTAAAAGGTATTATTATTACTTGGGATGAAGCCAAAGAAATTTTTGATAAATTTACTTTACCTAAATTTACTTCTTTAGCTGAGAAGGTATTTCCAGGTGTTAATGATCTATGCGAAAATGCTCAGGCAGCAATTCTTTCTTTAGTTTTTAATCGGGGGACGGCTTTAGGTGGACAAAGACGTATAGAAATGGCAAATATTAAAAAAATGATTTCAACTAAAAATTATAAGTCTATAGCTACAGAATTTCGTAAAATGAAAAGATTGTGGAAAAATAATCCTAATTCAGATAGTGATTTAACGGATAGGCGAGAATCAGAAGCGAAGTTAGTAGAAAGTTGTATTTAATAATATGTTTCAAAAATTTCTAATAGATAATGCAATTAAAATATTTACTACTTTTGTAAGTTTGTTAGTGGCGGCAGGTATTTGGATCGGTCGGAGCGAAATGGAAGTTTCACATTTTAAAAAAGACCTAGAAGAACAAAAAATTGTTATTAAAAATTATGACCGTTTGATTAACCAACATGAATTTATGGTTCTTAATCATGATTACAGATTAGATAGATTAGATAATTTGTCAAGAAAATAATTATTTAAAAATGCATTTTTCTCTGTAACAAGTGTAAATATAAGAGTGAATATTAGAAAAATTGGATTAACTGTTGTGGAAGAATGTGGACACGGATGGAAAATATGTATTGATTGTGAGGAATTAAAATCATTAGATAATTATAGACCATCTGCAAGAAATCAACTTATGCGATTAAAGTATTGCTCTATATGTTTAGAAAAACGTATTTCAAAAGCACAAAAAATAGCCAGAGACAATAGGCGCGGATTTTGTGTTTTAGATGGTTACAAATATTGTGGTAGATGTTCTGAAATTAAAAACTTAGACTATTTTAGCGCGTGTAGTGCTCATGAAGACAATAAAAACATTTATTGTAAGGGGTGTCTATCTGATATTCGGAAAGAAAATATAGATGTTATTAGAGGTCAACAAAGACAAAGATACAGAAAAGACATAACAGAATCGCGACGAAAGAATAATGAATATAAACATAAAATTTCCTCTACTAAGCCCGCGCCAATAGATAAAAAATGTTCTATCTGTCAAGAAACTAAACTTATTAAAGATTTTTATAAATGTAAAATGCGGCCCGACGGATATGATGTTAGGTGTAAGAAATGTGAACAAGCTAGAAAAGTAGATTTTCATTCAAAAAATAAAGAAAAATTAAACTTAAAAAGTAGAAAATATCAAAAAGAAAACAAACAAAAATTGAACGATAAAATTAAAAATGATCCAGGTAAAAGTTTGGGTCGAAGACTTAGAAGTAGAATTTGGCACGCTCTTAAAAGAAACTCTGAAATCAAAGAAGAAAGAACTAGAGAATTAACTGGTTGTAATATAGAATTTTTACGAAAACATTTGGAATATAAATTTCAATTAAGATATAAACATGAATTAGATTGGGATAAATTTATTAAGACGGCTGATTATGAAGTTGACCATATAATTCCTTGCGAAGCTTTTGATTTGCACAATAAAGAGGCTCAAAAATTTTGCTTTCATTATTCTAATTTAGAAATCTTGTTAGCTGATGAAAATTACGATAAATCTGATTTCTTATTTGGTATAAGGGCGCGGCATATGGAAGAAAAATTAAACGGATCAGAAGACTGGCTCAAACTAAAAGATTGGAATCAAAATATAATTAAGTGTAAATAAAACATGGACATTTCTAAATTTAAGTATCGTGCCTCATTTTCCTCTGTAATTAAAACAATAATTCCGGCGGAATACGATAAGTTTTTAGCTACTGCAAGTTTAAAGTCTTTACATGGCGTATTCCCGCCCGGACTAAATCCAGAAGATAGTCCTGATTTATTATATGTTGTAGCTAATGGGGCCGTTGGAAATCTTTGTAATAAAAATGCGGACTGCATATCTAATGCCGATATTGTTAAGATTGCTCCATTTTCTATAAATAAATATCTAACCGTTGAACATAAAAGAACTGAGGGGGCGGTTGGAGCTATATCTAACTTTGGATTTTCTAAATATGGGTCTAATGAATTAATGACAGCAGAAGAAGCTATAGCATCAAATGATCCTGTGAATTGGGTTGTCGGCGGATTCATTTGGAAAATTCTTGATGAAAATTTAGCTAATTTAGTTATAGAATCTAGTGATGAAAATTCATTAAGGAGTAATACGGTGTCTTATTCGTGGGAAGTCCTTTTTTCAGATTATCATATTATGGTTGGTAGTCAAAATTTAAGTGAAGCCAAAATTATTACCGATAAAGACGAGATAGAAAAATTAAATCCATGTCTTAGAGCAAATAATGGTTCCGGTTTTAATCAAACCAAAGAACCTATCTATCGTTTAATTGTTGGTGAAATGCTTCCAGTTGGATTCTCTCTGACGAAAAATCCGGCGGCCCATGTACAGGGAGTTTCTGTTTTAGAAGATAAGCCTACCCCGAAACAACAAGAAGAAATAATTATAAATTTAAAAGCTAATGAAAATTTAGTAACTTGCGCCGCATGTAATAAACCTTTTGATTATAATAGTGTTAGCGAAAGTTCAATGGGTGCGGTTCATTGTCCAAATTGTGATTGTACTTTAGATCAAGAAGGAAAAGTTTTAAAAGCCTCGGATTCACAAACTAATATTATAGAGTCTTTAACTATAGAATTAGCCGTAGCGAAAGAAAAATTAGATAAATTTGAACAAAATGATAAAAATATTTCACTTTCTCAAAAAAATAGTGTAAATGATAATATCAAGAAAAATCCTGATAATGATTTAACGTCAAAAAACAAAATAAAATCAAACAAAATGATCAAACTAAAATTTAACGATAGTGATAAAGAAGTTCTAGAAACCGCGGCTTCTACCGATGTGTATGAAATTGCTAAAGAACTTAATAAGAAAATGACTGAGTATTCCGCCGAGCTTGATGTAAAAGCCGCCGAAGCTAAAACCGCGCAGGAAGCCTCCGCCAAACTTAAAGAAGATAGCGCCGCGTTAGCTGCTGATCTTGAAAAAGTTAAATTAGAACTAAAAAATCTTAATGAAGTCCGCGCACAAGAAAAAGTCCAAGCTGATTTTAGTGTTCGTATGGCCGACCTCAATGAGAAATTTGAACTGGACGCTGATAAATCCAAATCCATCGCCGCGGACATTCGTGGTCTCGACGATGAAAGTTTCGCTTCGTGGCTTGCTAAAATGCAGCCGTTCTTAGTTGCTAAGAAATTTGTTCCGTTTGAAAAGAAAGGCGATAAGGTTGACGATTCTGAGCCTGATGAAGATGGTGATGACGAGGAAATGAAAAAAGAGAAGAAAGCTAAGGCTAAAAAAGAATGTAAGGCTTCAATCCTCGAACAAATTGCCGATCTAAAACCTTTTGGCGAAAAGATTGTTAATAAAGTCGCCGAAGGAACAAAATCGGTGGCAGACTTATTTGCTGAAGCTTTCGCAGACCTAAGCGAAGATAAAGAAAAAAATAAAGCTAAATAATTTTAAAATAATAATTTAAATAAATTTCATAAAAACAAAAAATTAGTGTAATATAAATATAACTAGTAATAACTAACAAAATTTTTAAACAAAAAAATCAAAGATCAACAAATAAGAAAAAAACAATAATATGGCTACCCAAACAAATCTAACTAAGATCAGAGTCTACGAGGAACATGAAGTAATCAATCTGTATTCTACAATTGAAGGCGACCTCCCTAAAGGTGCAATTCTTGAATATGTTACTGCTGACCCCGATAATCATAACGGTTTTGGAGTGTCCTTTGGGAATGTTCCTAGTTATGCGATTTCTAAAGATTATGTAGTTAATTGGAAGGTTCAGGCTGCGCCCGCCTATTCTAAGAAAATTGCCGGTATTCTTCTCGACACCGTTGTAACTAACCTAACTGATCCTTGGACTCTTGATGCTCGTTTTGCCGATCCCGCTAAACTCGCCGAAAAACAACTAGTTCCTTCTGGCCGCGCAATCCGATTCGTTTCTCGTGGATATTTTGAAGTTAGTGGTATTGATATGAGTTCTGGCTCGGCTGGCCCCGGCCCCGGTTCAGGTGTTTATCTTTCTCATTCTGGTAATGGTACTATTGCGGTGGGAAATCCCGCTGGTGACATTGGTGATCTTCGCCCTCGCATTGGAACTTGGATGACATCCACCGGAGCAAACGGTTCAGCAACCTTTAAACTATCAGTTCCTAATAACTAAGTTTTAACAAATTAGACAATAATTAAATAGAATAAAAATAATATGAGAAAAAAACAATTTACAATTGAACGTAATCCCAAAAGAGTTGAAATGATGAAACTCATGGCGAGTGATGATATGAATGTAGCTTATCAAGCACAAACTGCTATGGCTAAGTTCATGCGTGAATTCGTCCAACGTTTATTTGATCAGAAAAGCACTATTTCCGGTATTTTCCGTAAGGAATATATGGCGAAAGGCGCTCCACAAACTATTTTGGTTGATCCTTACGAGGGATACGCCGAAAAAGATTTTCATGTGTGGTCAATTACAAAACCCGGCGGACTAACTTCACAAACCGTTGAAGGTCTTAGTGAATATCCTTTTGGTTATTTTAATTTAGATTCTGCTTTATATTTTGAGAAAGATTATATTGAACAGGCGCGACTTGATCTCTTAGCCAAGGGAATAAATCGTGTTGTCCAAGAGTTTGTAGCTATAGAAGAACGTTTGGGTTGGACTATGATTCTAACCGCTCTAGCCGCCGGAACTAACACAAATGGTCAAAACCATGTTATTAATTCTAATACTGCTGGTGTGTTTCAGATTGATGATTTCACCCGTCTTAAAACTTTAATTACTAGATTATATCAATCTTTTGCTTCTGGATCAATTGCCGGAGATTACGGTTTAACTGATTTATACATGTCGCCCGAACGTATGGCCGATCTTACTAGAATGTCATATAATCCTATGAATACTTATGGTATTCCTAACAGTGACGAGTCCACTTCGTTAGGTTTACCTGATAAGATTCGCGAAGAGATTTTCCGCGCTTCAGGAACTAAAGAAATGTGGGGAGTTGAGTTTCATGAACTTCGTGAATTAGGTTTGGGTCGCAAACTAAATGTTATTTTTGATGGAGTATCAACAAATACTCCCACTTACAATAATGCCACCCAAGACCTAATGATAGGTATGGATTTAAGTCAAGATGTAGCAATCAGCCCAGTTGAATCTGGCGACAGTGGAGAAACCGTGAAAGTAGCTGTAGATAATCAGTACTTTTATAATCGTCAAAATAAAGCCGGGTGGTTTTTTACACGTCGAAATGGTTATGCGGTAATTGATAACCGCTGGTTATGTGGACTAATTGTTTAATTAGTAAATAATACTAACAAATTAACGCTCTTAATTGAGTGTTTTTTTGTGAGTAAAAATGTCTGGAAAAGGATATAAAGTTAAGGATACTTGATTGATATAAAATAAAACTATGATACAAAAAGAAAAAACATTAGAAAAGTTTGGGGTCAATACGGATAATCTTCTAGACGGAAGCCATAAAAGAATCATTATAAAATGTGATTATTGCGGGGATGATACCGAAAATACCTATAAAAATTATATGATAAGTAAAAAAAATACAGTAATAAATAAAGATTGTTGTATGAAATGTCGTGGATTAAAAGCAAAAGAGTGTAACGCCGCGCGAGATAGAACTGAAGCTGTACAAAAGGGTAACAAACAAAGAGAGGAAACTTGTTTAGAAAAATATGGTAAAAAACATGCCAATCAGACACTAGAAATAAGAGATAAAATGGCAGAATCTCTTCGTAATAGAACACCGGAAGAAAAAGAAATTAGCAATATAAAACGCAAACAAACTTTTTTAGACAAGTATGGTAAAACTTTTGGGGAAATGTTAAAGGATATATTTCTAGAAAAATATGGAGTTAATTATTGTCCACTTGCTCATTCGCCAGATGCTAATAAAAAACGAGAAGACACTATGTTAAAACTATATGGAGTAAAAAATATTTTTGAACTCCCGGAAATTCAAGAACAGATTAAAAAAACCTGTCTGGAGAGATATGGTTTTGAATATCATATGCAAAGAGATGAATTTAGAGAGTTGATGTCTAAAGAAGGATTTGGTTGGAATACTGAAGAATCCAGAAAAAAAATTAAAGAGACTAACTTAAAAACGTATGGATTTGAATACGCCACACAAAACAAAGAAATTCAAGATAAAATAATTAAAACTAAAATAGAACGTGGATTTATTAACTTTGTTGAAGGCAAAACAGATCAACAATGGGCGGACGAAACAGGAATTTCCAGAACTTATGCTAATGTATTATTAAGAAAATATGGTTCTCAGGCATTATTAAATTTTGAACGCGGTAGAACAAGTATAGAAACAATTATTAAATATATTTTAGACAATAATAATATTAAATATAAAGAACAGGAGATTTTTGTCAATGATGATAAAACTGGACATAAGCGCGCGGATTTTGTAATTGAGGATACCAATCTAATTATTGAAGCAAATGGAACATTTTGGCATTCTGAAAACATAAGGGGTAAAACATATCATAAAGAGAAGAGAGAATTTTACTTAAAAGGGGGATACAATTGTTTATTTTTTAACGAAGATGAAATAATGTTTAAGTCACAAATTGTTGAATCAATTATTTTAAATAAATTAGGATTGACCAAAAATAAAATAGCCGCTCGAAAGTGTCAGATTAGAGAAATTGAACCTTCAATATCTAGAGAATTTTATACAGAAAATCATTTAATGGGTAAAAGTTCTGGACGGACTTTCGGTTTATTCTATAAAGATAAATTAGTTTCTTGTATCCAATTAAGAAAAAAACAGGACGGTTATGAAATAGCAAGATTTTGTAATTTATTAAATTATAGTGTAATTGGAGGGTTTTCCAGATTATTGTCTTGTGCTGTCAAAGAACTCAACGCGAAAAAAATTATTACATTTATTGATTTAAGATACGGATCAGGAAACTATTTACCAATTTTAGGGTTTGAGAAGCAGACGGAATATTTATCTTTTAGGTGGGTTGGTTATATTGAGACTTTTCATAGAATGCAGTTTCCCGGAAATACAGGATTAGCAAAAGGTTACAAAAAAATATGGGACTGTGGACAGGCAAAATGGGTTAAATACATAAATTCAAAATCAAGTATATAGTATTAGAAACAACAATATGAAAACAAAAAAAATAAAAGTAGAGCCAATTACGAACGTAATCACCAATATTAAATCTATTGATGCTCTTTGGGGTATTAACACGTCTAAATATCGAGGAAAAGATTTGCAAGAATATACTAATTATATTAGTCAATTAACCAATTTTGGGCTAGAAAATCACGCAAGAGAATTAAATCTTACTTATTTACTTGATCGCCAATCTATTATTGATGAATTAATTAAATTATACAAAAAAGACACAAATTCTCGAAATATCCCTAAAGATAAAAATATACAATCTATTTAGTTTAAATAATTTTTCACTTTCTCCTAAAAATAGTGTAAAGTATATTGACAATTTAACAAAAGCAATTAAAATAAATAGAAAGAATTAAACAAAATGGCACAGAAAAAAGAATTTAGATGGTTATCGACCGCGCCAACTGGCTCTCCTACTGGTATATCCACGCTTTATGCCGATACGTCTGGTATATTAAAAGTGGTGCGTCCCGGCGGCGATGTAGTCACCGTTGGTGGAGTATTTCAAAATATATTATCAGGTAATTTTCCCGGACAGCTAGGCACTTTCGTTACCGGACTTCAACCGTCAGTAACCGGAAGTCTTGGAAGCACTAAGACATTTTTTGTCGTAACTGGGCCGAGCGGCGGTTCATATGCTCTGCCCGCTTACGCGATAGTCTAATAAGATAAGTTAATCCAATATAGTCTATTGGATTTTCTTTGATTATTTTTAAAAAATAAACACTATAATATGAATATCACCGAAACTAAATCAGTTGGTCAAAAATGGTCTGAAGAGGAAGTTGGATGGCTAAAACTAAATTATCCCATTAAGGGTGGAAATTACTGCGCTAATTATTTAGGGAGAAAGCCAAAAAGCATTATTAAGAAAACTTCTTCTCTAAAACTACGAGTTAATCCAGATGTTACAAGCAAATTACAAAAAGAGTCTCATAGGGAAAGAAATAAAAAACGCATTTATTCGGTGAACCCTAAACAATTTTATAACATCCAAACTCCTGAAGTTGCTTATGTCTTGGGGCTTTTATGGGCAGATGGATGGATAATCAATAAACCATGTGGGCACACTGTAGCTTTAGCTTGTCAATTGAATGATTTTAATATGTTTAAACCTGTATTTGATAAAATAGGAACTTGGAAAACATACAATATAAATAGAAAAAACAGAAAACCTGCTGGAGAATTTAAAATTAGCAACAAACCTTTAGTTCAATTCCTCATGGAAAATGACTATCTAGCGAAATCATCTTTATCTGCTTGTAAAATTCTATCTAGAATACCCGATAATTTGAAGCATATGTGGTTTAGAGGATTTTTAGATGGAGACGGGCATATTGGAAGAAAGGGTAAAATAATATCTTTTTGTAGTAGTTTTGAACAAGATTGGACTTTTTTACAGAAAATTTTAGATAAAAACGGTTTAACGTATAATATCCGAAGAAATGAGGTGATATGTAAGGATAATGGAAAAATACATAGAAATTCTTATTTTGTTCTTCATGTTAGTTCTACGATGATTTTTGGAAATTTTATTTATAAAGACTATTTAGATAATCACATAGGTCTTCCTAGGAAATTTGAAATTTATTCTGAAATTAAAGATATTAAACCTAGAGATTATTTTCGGATATTTGATATAATTTTATAAATAGTGTAAAGGTCGGTAGTTACAAATATTATAAATCTATGAAAAAATCTAAACTTAAACTAAATGAAATGAGTATTGCTAACGGCAAAGTATGGTTAGGAGACGAGATAGATGTGAATCACAAAACTAAACGGTCTTTGTCACTAGCTAGTTACGAAGAAAAAATAAATAAAATGAATTTACTTGATTTACAACATCATGCTGTAGAAAACCTTGTCCCTGTAAAAGAAAAACGTGAAAGCCTAATAGCTAGTTTAATCAAAGAGTTTAAAGTCCGCGGCGGACACTAAATTTAGTTACATTAAGTTTAATGTTTCTAGATATAGAATCTTAGAAAAGTGTAAATTATACATTAGTCACAAATAATTAATATATTACATTTTAAACTTTTATGAGTGTTCATTATGACTTGTCGGGAATTTCTCAGGGTTCAACCTACTCTTTAACTTTTAGGGCAGTCGATTCCGCCGGGGTTCCAGTTTCTTTATCTGGTTACTCAATCAGATCAACCATTAGAGAAAAATATTCTTCTACCACGGGAATAGCATCTTTTAATAGTTCTATAACTACCCCCAACTCTGGAATTTGTAATATAGCTTTAACGGCGTCCGGCGCGGCGGCTATCGCGGCGGGAATATATTTATACTCTGTAGAAGTAGAAAATTATAGTACATTAGATGTAATTAAATTGTTAGATGGACATGCTTATGTCAATCCAGAAATTTTATATTAATTAATTTAAATGCCTGAACCCGTAGATATAATAGTCATTGATTCGTCAATCCCTTCTGTTGTTGTACAGAATGATAGTATAAACATTGACATTAATAACTCAATAGCTTTAAGTAATTATGTAGCAAAGGTGGAGTCGGGTCAATATTATAGTATTTATAATGTTAATAATTATTGTAATTCGGGAAATCTAAGTGGAGCCAGCGGGGTTTTACAAAATCAACTTAATAGTATATCAGGAATTGCTTTTGTACAGCTCACAGGGATAACTATTTCGGGGTCAAATGCGCTAGTTGATCTTGTAAAAATAACTGGAATCAATAATAATATTTCTATTAGCGGCAACACTATTGTTATTAGTGGTAATGATTTAAGTAATTATGCTGAATTATCTTCTAGTAATATATTTAGTGGTTCTAATAGTTTTTATAGTTCTATTCAAATAACAAATAATGGGGCGGTGGGCGGGACACTAATTCTGCATGTTCCAGCGGGCTCACCGGCGGTTCCAAACCATAGTAAAATCCGAGCGGGTTATACGACGCAGCCAAGAACATTAACTACCCCGGACAAAGACGGATTGATCGCTGTTATTTCTGATTTAAGTGGATATTACTTATCCGGTAATGGAGAATTATTAAGTGGAAATTTATTTCAGACGGGCGCAAATCTTTTTATAAATGATACTATTTTATCTGGTAAATTAATAAGTTTAAGTGGGGATATAACTAGAAAATACTCTACATATATTGGAAATGGAATTTCAACCGGCATAGTAGTTTCTCACGGACTAAACACTGATGATATAATTTGGAGTTGTAGAGCCACTGGACTAAGTGGAAATTATGATTTTGTTTATCCAACAGTTTTTAACAGCGGAGTAGGAAATTTAGTTTTTGGATTTGCATCGGGATTTACTCCACAAACCAATGAATATAAAGTTGTTGTAATAGGTTAATTAAAAATATGAGAATTTTAGATCAATTAATTGTAGGTAGATCGGGTTCAACAGCTAAACTTTTTGTTGAAATAGATGCTACAGGAACGCCCGGAGTAGTAATACGCGCGGCTGCTGGTCAAGTTGCTAATTTGTTAGATATACAAAATAGTAGTGGAGCCAGCCTACTTACTATAGATAAAGATGGTAAAATAACTAATGGTGTTATTACGGGCGGTTCTATAGATAATGTTATTATCGGCGGGACGACTCCGGCGGCGGGGACGTTTACTACGCTATCATCGACAGGCTTTTCGTGGACTCCCGCCTCGCGGGAGTTGCGACTGGCACTCGCGTATCGTGACCGACGCGCTAACGCCAACGCTCGGCTCAACCGTAGCGAGCGGAGGAAGCGCCGATGTCGTCGTCCGCAGCAACGGAACCAACTGGATCGTCACCGAAATTCTATAGAAACAGTTTAGCTTTAAATAAAAAGTATATATAAAATAAAAATTATGAATAAATCACTATTAGAGAAAGAAGTTAAAGAATATAATGAAATTATTGAACAAATTCAAAAACTACAAACCGAATTAAACAATTTGGAGCAAAAACGACTTATTAAGTTTGGGCGGATTCAATTAATCGAAGAAAATTTATCTGAAAATAAAGACAAAAAATTTCAAGATGAAGTGATTAAGGAAATCAAAATTGATGAGGTTATTAAGGATAGTAAAAAATCTAAAGTATTAAAAGAAAAAACATAATTATGCATTTAATTGATTTATCTGAAAATTTATGGTTTGAATTGGGCGAGCCGACTGATACAAGTGTTGTTAAAATATTAAAATATTTAATTTTTCATATTGGAGATTTAAATGACTTAATAGCGGAGAATTATGTAATCTCGGGAAACGACAGCTCTCCAGAATTATCTGACGATACAGCAGCTATTTATGCTGCTCTTTATATGGATTATTATTATCAGAAACAATCTAGAGATAATCTCGGCGCAGCGGGAATTCAGGTCTTAGAAGTTCGCGAGGCCGATTCTGTAGTTAGAGTTGCTTCTAGAACTGAAGTTAGTAAAACATTTTTACAGTTAAAAAATCAAAACAAAGATTATTTGAATAAACTAGTAGATTCTTATCGGCGATGGAAATGCGTCCCAGCGAGTTTGCATTCAAATTTTTATAATTGCGTGACATATCAAAAAACTTTACAACAGCCGTAAAATATGAATGGCATTGAAGATTATGAAGAATTAAAAAATTTAGGCGGAGTATATTTTATATGGTGTATTCCGAATAAAAAATATTATATTGGTAGAACTAATAGTTTTATAACTAGAAATAATAAGCATTCCAATGATTTAAAGAATCGTCTTCATAAAAATAAATTTCTTCAAGCAGATTGGAATATTTATGGAGAAGATAATTTTGTGTTTGGGGTTGCGAATGAAATTTATTATTATACTAGACAAAAAGCTGTTGAAATGGAGCAGTTTTGGTTAGATTACTATAAACCTTGGGATAGAAATATCGGTTATAATATATCTAAAAAAGCGAATGGTTGGGATGGGAGTTTATTATCCAGAGAAGATAGAGAGAAAATAGGAATAAACATTCGTGGTAGATCATTTGAAATAGTATCGCCTAAAGGCGAATTGATAAAAAGTAAGGGTCTGAGAACTTTTTGTAGAAATAATAAAATTTCTGTAGAACCGATGAGGCTGGTTCTTGATGGGAAATTAAAACATTATAACGGTTGGCATTTAGAGAGTACAGAAATCAATTTAACTAAATTTGAAAATTATAAATTTATTTCTCCCTCGGGGGAACTAGTTGAAATAGAAAGACTAAAACTAAAAGATTTTTGTAGAAAAAACAAAATCGGATACAGAGGAATACTTTCTATGTGGCAAAAAGTTTCTCCATATTGCGCGGGTTGGTCTAGATTTGATAATCCGCAGCATAGAATATTGTTATCTCCAAGTAATGAGATTTTTTATTTGGGCATGGGATATACCAGACAATTCGCCGAAAAACATAACTTACATTATAGTGGTTTAAGATCAATTATTAATGGAAACTGTATAACACATCGCGGCTGGAAATATTTAGGTATGCTAAAATTGGAGAATGTTAATAATCTATGCCCAGTTTAATCTCTGATGCTCAAAAAAACCAAGCTGCTGAAATGATGGATAATTTAGCGCAGACTTATCAAAAATTAATTACCGTCATAACCGAAGTAGCTAATGCAACTATAATTGACGACGGTTCGTATAATTCTATGTCGGACAGAAAAGATTCTAACATAACTTATTCGGCTAACGTTCAGGAAATATACGCACGTATAAAATTTCTTGATAAACCAGAAGATTATGCTGAATTAATTTTCGCGGGCGGAGGCGGCGGACAAGTTGGCGGAACGGCAGTTCCTTTAAGTCTAAAATTTGGAGTTATTAGATTAAAAATAGATAAACAGTATGAATCTTTAGTAGCAGGATCAAGCAAGATTATAGTAAATGGAGAAGACTGTCAATTTATTATGAATTATGTTCCACAAAGTTTATTTGACACCAACTATTCACTTTGTTATGTAAATAGACAAAAGTAAATTTATCTGATTATGGCCACAACAAATAAAATTACTATCAACCAAAGAGAATTTCGCGAAATAATCGGGAATGCCGCGGCTAAAATTGCGCTTGTCCCCGCGAAAAAACTTGCGGCTCAAATAGTAGAATTTAAAAAGAAAGAGTTTTTGGATGAATTTGATAGTCATGATGTCTCAACCGAAATAAAAGCCGGGGCCGAACCTAATTTTGGAATAGGAGATGCTAATGGTAACTTATTTAGCTTTTTAGGATTTAACGCGGGGTCTGACCCAGTAGGAGATTTAAGAAGTTATTTAAATAAGTCAATAAAATTAGGACCAAGTTACGCCTATAACAAAGGAACTAGAACTTATACGTTTAAAATTCAATTTCCAACGATTGATGAGATTAAAGAGGTTACAAATTTAGGAAATTATACAGATGACGGCTGGGGAGAAAATAGAAGCTGGGCGATTAGTATCGAAAGAGGAATTCCTGGTTTGAATCGGTATAAATATAGTTTAAATGAGAAAGAGCTTGGGGGGAATTCTAGATCAGGGACGGGTTTGCAAAGAAAGAATATTTTGAGAAACTCTCAATATAAGCCGCGCAAGTATATTTCTGAATTATTAAAGATTCTATATAGTGTTTAAGTGTAAATTATTGTTATGATAAGTAGTTCTAATAATGATTTATATTACTCAGCTTGTCTTTATTTGCAGCATCAAATAGAACAACGCGGCGCGGCCTTCCGTAATCATAGCGGATATTACTATAAAGTAGAAGATAGAGAATTACCGAATTTAAATGTTTATGCTTTACCCTTTAAGAGTTTGATATATGATCATAGTATTTCTGGAGCTACTATTCCCACTGGAGTTTGGGTAAATTCAAATTATGTAGTTAAAAATCAATCAGGTCTAATAGCTATTGATTATATTAATAGTCGAGCAATATTTTCGGGCGGCTCAACTTATAGCAATTTAAGTGTTTCGGGCCGCTATGCTATCAAGGATTTCAATATTTGGCCATCGACAAAATCTGATGAAGAGTTAATTTTTGAAACTAAATACCAATTAAATCCTAGTTATAATAGAGGGTTGAGTGGAATTGATAAAAATGCATTAGTAGTCCCCGGAATATTTATAACTAATTTAAATACCGAAAATGAAATATTGGCTTTTGGGGGATTACTTGAAAACACTACAAATATCCACTGTGTTATTTTGGCGGACAGTAAGGATCAACTCGATGCGGTTGGCGGACTTCTGGCGGACGAAAAATATAGTTCTTTCCCGGTATTTAGCAAAACCCCATTAAATTATTACGGGGATTATAAAAGTGGTAATTATAACTATATTGACTATATTGGTCCGACTAGTGGGCAAAACTTAGCTTTTATAGATGATGCAAGTTTTTATAGATTAAGCAGTAAAGATTTTAGTGATAAATATCCAGACCTCAAGGCTGGCTTCTGTGAGTTTCACTGTAAGATGGTTAAGACAGTTAACCGATCAATATATTAAAGAAAACGAAGAAAAATTTCACTATTAAGAAAAAAAAGTGTAAATAGTTATACAGATTTAAGAAATTTATAAAAATAAACAATTTTTCAGAGTAAAAGAATTATAAAACACAGAAGGAAAAACTAACATGCCCAGAAATAGAACTATTAGTCAAAGTGAAGCGTTATTCGTAGGACCAATTACGGGGGTAGCTACTGGTTATCATTTAAATATTGGCGGAACAGGTGGCGTAAATTTAGTTCGGCAGCTTCACAGAGTTCAGACAATTGGCTATTCTGCCAGTGTGACTAGAACTCCCGTTAACCAATATGGTCAACTAGATGCGTTAGAACGTATTATTCTAGAAGCTCCTACGGTATCACTTAATTTTGATTATCTAGTAGCTAACACTTATAATGCTAATACTTTAGGATTTACAACTGACGGTAGTGCGTCGGTCGTTTCGGGTATTCTTACTAAAGCATCTGACGAACGTAACTATTTCGTGGTTACGAGCCGGGAGGGTTCAGACATTATAAATAATACGACCGATGCAGATTCTACTAAATTCACTACAGCAGTCGGAAACGGATTTATTTCCAACTTCAGTGCTGAGGGCTCCGTTGGTAATTTTCCAGTGGAACGTGTTACTGTAGCTGGTCTTAATTTAGTTACATATATCGGTTCTACTGGTCTTGCTAACCCAGCCATTGTTCCCTCTGGTGGGCAGCGAGTTTCTACTTTAGGGGTAAATAACTTTACTATTCCTAGTGCGGTAAGTGGAGTTGATGGTGCTGTATCAGCAATCCGTCCCGGTGATATTACTTTAAATATTCCCGCTGCCGTATTCGGTCCAGCCGTAAGTGACTTAAAAATTCAAAGTTATAATATTAGCGTTCCTCTATCTCGCCAGCCACTTACTAAACTTGGATCACCATTTGCGTTCTCACAAGAAATTCAATTTCCAATTGATGTAACTCTGGCAGTCGAAGCTGATCTAGGTGATATGATAACGGGCGATCTTTCGTTGTTATACTGCACCGATTTGGCCCAACAAATTGACATAGATTTACGTCGTCCTCAGTGTGGCGGTGGCGGACCTATCGCGGTTCGTTATCGTTTAGTGGGCTGCAAACTTGATACTTACAACACAACTAGTTCAATAGGAGCTAATAAACGTGTGAGCCTCAACTACGTTACAACTCTTGGTGGCCCACAAGCAACGAATGGGCTCTTCGTGAGCGGCTCAATCCAGTAGATATAGTTAATTTTTAATTTACTGAAAGAAATAAAAGTCTTTCAGTTTTTTAAAGGATATAATGTATTATTACATATGAATATACTACCAGAGTCAGAAGTTAAAATAAAACAATTTTATATTGCCGATAAATTATCTATTAGAAGAATATCTCAACTATTAAAAATTGACGAGAGACGTATTTCCAAAATTCTAAAACGATTAAAAATCCCTATTAGGACTACTCAATATACTAGTAGGAAATATAATTTAAACGAAAATTATTTTGAGAAAATTGATACTCCCGAAAAATCACAAGTATTAGGAATGATATATGCTGACGGATGCTTATCTAAAAGAACAGAAAGGTCTAAGGCTTTATCTATTATTCTTAGAGAGCCCGACAATGATTATTTGGAGTTTATAAAAAATCAAATGGAATATACGGGACCAGTCAATAGAATAAATCCAAAAGGTAAGAATGCCTTTTACTATATTTTAGCTGTTACTTCAATAAAAATATTTGATGATTTAAGTTTAATAGGATTAACAGAAAGAAAATCTTTAACTATAGGCTTTCCAGACGAAAGCAAAGTTTCTCAGAACTTGTGGAAATATTTTATAAGAGGATATTTAGAAGGTGATGGAAGTATCTTCAATATTCGCAAAGACAAGAAAAATAAGAATGGAAAAAGTAGATTTCTAAGTGGATATGTATCATTTTGTGGGACAATGGAATTTTTACTTAAACTACAAAGTATATTAGAATTAAAATTACAAATAAAATCTTCCATTTCTCGAAAGAAAAAATTAGAACAACGAAATATAAATTCTCATTCATTAAGAATTTCTGGAAATTTACAAGTTATGAAATTTTTAGATTGGATTTATGAAGACTTTAAGTTTGTTATGCCGCGAAAACATCAAAAATATTTAGATTTAAAGAGCGATATAGAATATCGAGAATCAATTAAAGATCAACTATTAGAAGAAAAAAGAGAGCTTTGTCGAATTTTATCTACCGGACGAAAACATACAGAAGAAACTAAGAAAAAATGTAGAGATAAAAATATAGCACATGCAAGTTTACATAAAAATAAAGAAAGATGGGCTATTAGCCCTGATGGTATCATTTATCATATTAAAGGGATTAATCCATTTTGCAAGGAGTTTAACTTAACTGGTCCTTATTTTGGTAAAATTACTCACTTAGATTATCCACCCGGTCATAAATGTCAAGGTTGGATAAGATATGATTTTGACCCAAACAATCCGCCAGCCGAATATATAAAAAAGTTTTACTAATTTAAATTTCATATTCCCTTAAAAATAGTGTAAAGATAGATAGCCCTAAAAAGCAAGGAATAAGAAGTTTTTTACATTAAAAATATGCACAACCAGGATCAAGACGAAGTTATTAGATTTCAACTACAGCGAATTTTTGCGGTATTAGGCCGCGGATTACTTGTTATGGTAGAGGATTTAAAAAGTGTTCACGATAATAACTTTAATAAGCTCCAAGACAATTTGCCGCCCGAATGCGGGCCAGTTGTTGACATGAGTAATTATTTTGATAATAGTAGATATAATTGGTGTAGAAAAAGGATTTTGGACCAAGTAAATAGCTCAAAGAGAGACTTGGAAGAAATTTTAAAAAATACTAAATAATATGTCTAGATTGATATTTTTTGAAGAAAATGATAAGGATTTTATGGTTTCTGAATATTCTAAGGGTATAACTTTATTACAAATTGGTAAAAAATTTGGAGTTAATCCACATACTATTAGGCGAGTATTATTAGAAAAGAACATAAAAATAAAAACCCGCTCAGATGCTAGAAGAGAATTCTTCTTTGATCAAGATTATTTCAAAATCATAGATACTCCCGAAAAGGCACAGATTTTAGGATTTATTTATGCGGATGGGAATGTTTGTGGTGGACAGTTGAATATTGTATTAGCATCAAGAGACAAAGATTATCTCTATCAGATTAGCCGAGCTTTAAATTATGAAGGAAAAATTACCGATAAAACACTATTGCCGGGCGACGGTCTAGGTAAAAATATTTGTTTTAGTTCTAGGTTGAGTGTTAGGTCAATTAAAATGATTGGAGACTTAAATAAAAAGGGTGTTTTCCCAGCAAAATCTTTGACTTTAAAATTCCCTACACCAGATCAGGTTCCTAACTATCTGCTTTCTCACTTTATCAGAGGTTATTTTGATGGGGACGGAAGTATTTGTATCGTTAAAAAGGATGCTACAATGACTTTTTGTGGAACTATGGAATTTCTTAAATCAATACAGTTAATTATTAAAAATGAATTAAATGTTAACTCTTATATACGAAACCAAAGTGTTTATAAAAATACGTCTTCAAATATAAATTCTTTTATTCTAACGGTAGGAGGGAATAAACAGGTAAAAAAATTATATTACTGGTTATATGAGAATTTTTCTTTCTCGTTAAAAAGGAAATTAGATAAATTTTTAGAATTAGAAAAATTATATCACGATAATATTATTAAATCAAAACTAAAGAGTTATTAGAACAATGAAACTGTGAATAGATTTACTTTTATAAAATCACTATTTTTAACTTTAGCCGCGGCGGCTATTCCGTTTAAATCAAACAAACCAAAATTTGGACACTATGATGTTTCTAAACCTCCATATCCAAATATGAGAATGGGCGATTGGATTTGCGTGAGCGAAAATAGCTCTGACATGATGCAAAATAAATGTATTATGGAGGCCGATGATATTGAAGGTTGGATTAGATATTGGCCCACGGACGATAAAGGACATTTAACTGATTACGTCGAACATATTCGTAAATCCGGCGGAAACATGTATGAGAATAACCTTAATTTTAGAATCGTTTATAAAGGAAAAGATAAAAGATTTTTACAATATTCTTAACAATTTCAAAACAAAAGTATATTATATCTTATAAACCATATGTATCAAAATAAATATATGAAACAAAAACCTTTACCTAAAACCGAAAAACAAATACGTTTAATTATTGAAGATAGATTATCTTTACAGTCAACCAGCCGATCTTTAGAACTTTACAGGCTTCCTTCAATTTCATTAAACTATTTTGAGTCCGCCGATTTCGCGCGGATTTATGAAACTTGGGATGAATTTCGGAAACGCAGCTTCCTAAAAACCGTGGCCGGTGAATATCAGTATTTTCTTAAAGGATTTATTGAGAGAAATTTAAGTCAAGAACTAGCAAGTTAATGAATCCGCGCGATTTTACATTTTGGTTGCATGGATATTTTGAACTTAGTAACTCAAATAATTTATCCGCCGGACAAGTTCAGGAAATTAGAAATCATTTGGATTTAGTATTTAATAGAAATATTCTATCTTTCAAGTTATCTCAATACCCCGATCCTCTTAGACAAACTAATATAGAGCGTGCATCCGCCGGATTACCACCCTTGTATTGTTAATTATGACTCCTAATAACTATCAAAAACATTTAACGCGCGGCTCAATTTTAACATTTCAAGAAATAATGACAGGGCAAACCTCTAAACCTAAATAAAATAATGACAAGTGAACAATATGTAAGTTGGCTGGACGGATTCCTTTCTGCGATTAACGGAAATGAATTAACTATTAGCCAGATGAATTTGATTAAGACTAAATTAGATAGTGTTTTTAATAAGGTAACTCCGCCGGTTATTTCTGGCAATATTTCTACTTGTGGTTATTATAACCATAATCCGGCAAATTTCAATTATAATTATTTATCATATGGCGGATTAAGTGGATTATCTGGAGTATCGGTGCTAGATTTCTATCAAAACATACCAATAACCTGTTAATTTAACAAACAAAACTAAGGAATAAGAAAAATAAAAAAATATGCGCGAACTATTTTCATATAATTTACTCTATAAGGTCAAAGAAGACGTGACCGAAGAATTAGAACCCGGTAAAAAAACAATTACTACTAAATTAGTAGAGAAACCGGTAAGGGTAATTTTAAAAGAGCAAAATAGGGCAGATATGTCGGCTGCAAATAGCGTTTATCAAATTGAATGGTCCGACGCGATCAGAAAAGGGATTTTGCCCCGTAGTCTAATTAGTAAGAAATTTCGTGAAAGTGAAGGAATTTTAACTCCAAATGAGATTAAAGCGTTAGAAGAGATTAACAAAATTATTGAGGATGTGAAGGACGAATACCAAACTATCAATTCCAAAGAAACTAAATCTAAAGAAGATGAAGATAAAATTCAAGAATTAATGGAGAAATTTAGTTGGGCTAATGAACAATTAGCATCGCTAGAAGAAGTTAACGAGTCACTTTTTCAGAATTCGGCGGAAAATTTAGCATGGTCAAAACAATTAATGTTTAATATACTCAATCTTTCCCACGTTGAGTTTGTCCCCGGCAAAATTATTCCTTACACTCAAGGTGACACGTTGGATGAAAAATTAGAATATTTAGATAAAATCGCGGCGGACGAATCAAGCGATGAATCAAAAGAAAAGGCTAGATTATATGATGAAATTTTAAGTATTAACACTGAATTTTTAAAATTAGTTTCAACTGGAAAAGTGACTAAAGAACAATTTCCTGCGATCCGTGAAAGTATTGAAAAGAAAGAAGTTAAAATCGAGCCGCCCGCCGAGGAAGTTAAAAAAGAGTCTAAAATTGAAGTAATTCCGGCGGAAGATAAAATAGTTTAATTTTAGATAGTTAGCTTGTGAAATATCATGCTAAATGAATCTGAAATAGTTTTCCTTAGAAAAATCTACGCGGAATTGTGCGCAGGTTATTCTATCTATGATTTAAACAGTAAAGAGTGTTATATAAGACATTTTGGTATTATTGATGATTTACAAACCGACACCCTCTACACAAATCAACTAAATAAATTAAAACAAAAAAAAGTTTTTACCGAGTCCGAAAAACTTAACTATCTCATAAAAAACGAACTTTGGGATAAAAAACAAGAAGAAAAAATTAAGTTTGTTCAGGAAACTTTAAAAGATTTATATACAAATAAACGAAAAGTTTTTAAGCCAGCGGATATTGAGTTTTATCGTGGTCAAATAGAGGAAAACGAGAAGTTTTTAAATAAAATATTGGTAGAACGGTGGAATTTGTTAGGTGAAACCGCCGAGGTCTTGGCAAGAAAATCTAGTGATTTATTGTTAATTAAAAAGTCATTTTTTAAAGATGCTGGGCTAAAAAAACCTTTTCATACAGATAAGCAATTTGAAGATTTGTCCGCCGAGGAGGTTGACAGCCTTTTTTCACTATACAATAAATTTCAAAATGATGTTAGTGAAAAAAATATTAAAAAAATTGCTGTCCAGAGATTTTTTCATGACCTTTATTTTTTAAGTCAATCGCCGACCGACTTCTTTGGAAAAAGTTTAATACAGATGACTCATGTACAATCTAAATTACTCATATACGGCGGATATTTTAAGGGTATATTAGAAAATAATAGTATTCCAGACGATATTATGGACAATGCAGAAGCCATCGAAGAGTGGGCGTCAGGAAGAAAAAATATCGTTGAAGTTATAGAAAAACAAGAGGCGTCCGGCGGAGATAATGCTGTAGTAAGTTTGCCTGGTGTAAATAAGGAAATTTTGAAACGGTACGGGATTGATAATCCACAGGGAAATGCTAACGACCAAAAACTTGCAACTAAATTAAAAGAATCGGGTGGAGAGTTATCAACTCAACAGATGATAGAATTGGGTCTTGCTTAAATCTGATAATCCCGCCACTCGCCGGAATCGTAACGAGATTTGAATGCGTTAAATTGTTCTCGGGTGTTGTTTCTATTCCCATAAAGATGGTGAAATAAATCATGAACTTCAATTGATAATGTTATTCCGTTGTCTAGTTCATACCTTTTTTCTTTACACCAATTATATCCTTCTAAATGGTGGGCGCAAATTTTCTGGCCTTTAATTCCTGTTAATTGACAGGTTCTATTATCGCGTTTAAAAACTTGTATTTTCCATTCCATATATTCTGGTAAATAATTTCTTTTTCCATAATTAGCAAGTCTAGCCCTTTCTTCTTCGGAAATATCTTTACGCCAATTAGGATGATTTTCTTTCTTTTGGTTATTGTCTCGTTCAATTTTTAAACATCCACAGGATTTGGTATTAGAACTTTTAAGATGTTGACTAGATACAATAATTTCTTTTCCACAATCACATAGGCATGTATATTGAGCCACAAAATTTTTAGTATGATGATATGATATAACTTTCAATCTGTTGAATTTTTGACCTATTATATTTTTTCTGTTACCAATTAAGCATCCACAACTTTTTGTTGCCCCCGATATTAATCTTCCGGTTTGAACTACAGTATAATTACCACATTCACATAGGCAATTCCAATAACATCCTTTTGCTCCTTTGGCGTCTTTTCCACTGTTTCTACGAGAAAGATTCAAAGCTGTTAATTTGACAAATTTTTGATTAGTTAGGTCTATGTATCTAGATTGATTTCTTTCTATTATTTTTGACAGGTTTAAACATCCGCAACTTTTAGTTGAGCTAGATTTTAAACTAGTTCCAACAACAATTGTTGTTGTAGTTTTATCTTCAGAACATTGACATAGACATTTCCAATTAGCGCTTCTGTTTTTATCGACATGTGAAAATTCGATAACAGTTAATCTGCTAAATATTTGTCCGGTTAAATCCTTAATTCTTTTGTTCGGAATTAAGTTCATTTTCTTTAATCAAATTTTCCACGGCCATTGTTACGAGTTGTGTTCGCGTGTAATTTTTTCTTTCAGCTAATTCTTGTAGCTTTTCTACCAACTCGGGATCGAAAAAATAATTCTCGCGAATTTTTTCTTTTTTTGTTTTTATTTTCATATAGTTTTATATCCTTTTAGCTATATTTATTTACACTTAATTCTGATAAAAATGAAGAAATATTTTAAAAAAGTTTAATAAAAATAGTGTAAATACTATATAACTAATTAAAGGAACAAGAAATAAACTAAATGGCGAATTCTGGGAACATAATTTTAGGAGTATCAGTAGACGAACAATCTATACGTTCGGCTGAAAATAGAATTCGTGGGTTAATTAAAGGTAATCAAGCAATTAACCTTAAAGTCAATACAACTGGACTTGGTAGAATTAGTAGTGATGTAGCCCAATTTTCCAAATCGCTAGAAAGTGCGCAGGCAAGAACTTTGGCATTCGTTTCTGCTACTACATTATTATATGGAGTTGGTACTGCCGTAAAATCTATCGCGAGCGCATTTATCGAAACGGAGGCCCGGTTCAAATCAATTCAAATTGTCCTTAATACAACTACACAAAAATTTGACAAATTTAAATCTTCTTTATTTGATATAGCTCGTAACACCGGAAAATCCTTCGAGGAAGCGGCTTCGGCGGCAGAAGAACTGGCGCGCCAAGGTCTAAAAGTAGAAGAAGTTCAAAATAGAGTTAACGCAGCTTTAATATTATCTCGGCAATCAGGATTAGGAACGGCGGAGGCAGTAAAAGCTCTAACTGCTGCAACCAACTCATTTAATAAATCTGCTTTAGATCAAATTGGTATTGTTAATAAGTTAGCAAATGTTGATGCTAACTTTGCTGTATCTTCAAAGGATTTAGTTGAATCACTATCTCGCGCAGGCGCTACCGCACAAGACGCTGGTATTAGTTTTGAGAAATTACTATCTTTAACCGCTTCACTTCAGCAAACAACCGCGCGCGGCGGTGCTGTCATTGGTAACGCTTTAAGATCAATATTTACTAGAATTGAACGGGGTTCTACATTAGATGCACTTCAACAATTTGGTGTTGCAACAAGAGACTTGCAAGGAAATGTTTTAGCTGTTGACCAAGTATTAAAAAATCTAGCTAATACTTATAAAACATTGAGTCAAGCTGAACAGGCTGCGCTATCCGAAAAAGTCGCAGGCATTCAACAAATTAACCAATTAAAAGCTTTGTTAAGTGATTTAAGTAAGGGTAATTCAATCTATGCACAGTCTTTAGCTGTCTCCACCGAAGAAACAAACTCTGCTATCGAAAGAAATAAGGCTTTAAATCAGACTTTACAAACAAACTTAAATGCTATTAAAACAACTGCTACTCAATTTAGTTCGGTTTTTGGTAAACTAGTATTTCAACCAACGATTAAAGGCGGCGCGGACTTTGCGCAAAATGTTTTAGGCTCTTTAAACAATCAAGATCAAGATAGTAAATCCGCCGGACAGAAACTCGCCGAAGGATTTTTAAGTGGATTTGGAAAAGCGTTAGCTGGCCCCGGCGCGGTTATTGGTATTAGTGCTATTGTTAATGTAGTAAAACAATTAGGTAAATTTTCTTTTAGTGTTTTAAGTGATTACGCAGCTTTAAATAGTGCTTCTAAATCTCAGGGTTCTATTCAAAATGCTATAAATCAAATTTTAGCTACTGGTAATGGTAAATATATTGAAAGATTGGCCCGCGCCCGCTCAATTAAGGAAGAAGAGTTAGCCATTAAAAGTATAATGTTAGAAATTAACGCTTTGCAAGTTCAGCAAGGAGCGCGAAACTTTAGTGCTGTTCAAAATATTGCTAGAAATAGAGGCGGAGTTACACCTGAAGGTAGTTTTAAAATACCACGGGCGTCCGGCGGATTTCTTCCTGTGAATCAAGAACAAAATGATATAAATCGGGGTGTCGGCGGGGCATCGCGTTCGGCCCGGCCTAAAGTTATTCCAAACTTTAATTTCGGCGGAGGCAAAAGAGGAACAGTTGTAGCTAACACTGATGAATATATTGTTCCTAATTTTGGAGGTTCTGATGGGTCGGCAATATTTAATCAACAAATGGTGGCTAGACATGGATTACCTAGTAATGCTAGAAAAATAAATGCGTCCGGCGGACTTATACCAAATTATAATGAATTCAAAGGTTATCCTGAATTTAAAACTCCTAAAATTGGTCGGGGCGGATATTCTGGAATGGTCGGTATTGATTGGAAAAGCGTTTTAAGATATATTAGTCCTAATCAATTTTTAGAATCTGCCTTACCATTGGATTCAAGAATTAGAGATGAAAAATCTATTAGTAATATTAGAAATAGAATACAAAAAGGACAAGAAATTGATCCGGGTTATTTACGTTTAGAAAGAGATAGAAAATCTCGGCGCGGAATCACCGGACACGAAGGGCGACATAGGGCGACAGCCGCGCTTTTGGAAGGCGTTCAAGACTTTCCAGTAGAATTTGATATTAAAGATTTTGGCCGCGCGCCAAGTTTATATCAGGATGGTAAAATTGAAGAAATATTGGCTCAAAAATATTACCCAGAAGCAACAATGACTGGAAATCTTAGTGGATTCGACAACAAAGTAAGACCGGTTCAATTTAATTTTAGACGCGGCGGAAACAGATTATTAAGTCAATTTTCGCGCGGACTTATTCCCAATTACTTCAACAAATACAACAAACAAGAAGCAAATTATAATGGAGCTTTAATTGATAAAGATTATAAATATATTTACGCAGACCAAAACGAAGCAATCAGTAAAAGTAAAAGGTTAGCCGCGCGGGCTAAGGGTTTTGAATTATTGAATCCAGATGACGTTAATTTTCTAGCTAGAAATGAAGAAATACTAAAAGGCCATAAATTAAAAATAATTGATCCAACTGCTCAACTTACCAAGAATGGAACTGGCAGTTTTCTAAATATTTTATCAGCTAATTCTTTCAAAGGCGATAAATATAATGAAGCCAGATTATTAAAATTAGGAAAAGTTTCTCCACTGGCGGGGTTTTTGAAATCTAGAGGAATAAGTAATCAAAATTTTTTAAAAGCTAAAAAAGCTATTGCACAAAAATTTGGAAATAATTTTTTCATTAAAGCAAAAGAAGGCGGCGGCTCAAATTTTGAAGAAAGTAATGAAGTATTTTCATCTAATAAAGGTATTTCAAAATTAAAAGATATTGACCCAGAACAATATTATATTCAAGAGGGAATTAAAAATACTACAGGGCTAGAATATCGAGTTAATTTAGCTGGCGTGGGTAAAGGTGCTCAAGTATTGGGTCGCGGAGCTTATATTAAAGATGAATATAAAGAAGTCGATCCAAATTTAAGCGATGCTCCTTCAAGTTTAATTTCAGCGGTTAAATCTGGACGAATTGAAGATTATTTAAAATCTCAAATAGCTATTAGACAAGCGAAACAAGTATTATTGAATGCCCCGGAAAGAGTCCGGCGCGGCTCAATTACAGGATTTGACGTTTTAGAAACCAACAAAAGTGGATTAGGACTGCTTGGACAGTATTTAGGAATAGGAAAGGGTGGCGGAGTTGTCGAAGCAAACTTTAGCCAAGACGACCAAGGAAAAGGTCAAGCTGGATATTCTGGATATTTAGACAAATTAGGAGTTTTAATTCCGGCGGCTCAAGCTTTGATTAAAAACAATGGAGGATTTGCTGGTGGATTAATTCCCAATTTCAATTTATCTAATAGTCTATTAAATGCCGGAGTAGGATTAGATGATAAAGCTAAATTATTAGCACAAATATTGGGCGGATCAAACAGTCCATTAAAAACCGCTATAAACAGAGAGAAAAACGCTGGAATTCCATTAGATCAGATAAAAGTAGAAAATCATCCAAGTTTAGTGTCCGGCGCGAATCCGGGCGGACTGGCTGTAACTAATAAAATTGATGAACCGGGCGGAATATCTCAGGGAATATCTCGCGCGATTAAAGAAGGTAGAAATCCTAAAACTTACGGAGCAAGTAAGGGATTGATTCCGAATTATGCTTTACCAAAACCCCCAACTTTACTTTCTGGCGCTCCCGCCGCACTACAAGAAGAATTTTTACAAGAATTGTTAAGAGAATTTGCTAAAAAAGCCGCTCTAGAAAATCAAAAAGGATTTTTTAGTGGAAGAAAATCTGGTAAAATATTAAAAGATTTTGAACAAGAATTAAAGGCGTCGCCGGGATTTGCTAGATTGGGTCAAGCTTCGCAAGATAGATTTGATCTAGAAACGTCTAATGTTCAAGCGGCACAGGCAGACAGACGTAGAGGAAAAGTTCAAGGAGCGGCTTTTACAGCGGCTATCGGAGCGCCCATTTTAACTAATGCTTTAACATCTTTATCTCCAGCAAATGATAAAACATCCAGACAAATTAACGCGGTTGGAGAATCCGCCGGAACTGGATTAAGTTTGGCTGCAACATTCGGATTTAGTCCTTTTGGCATTGCCGTCGGCGCGGCTACTACAGCTTTAGGTTCATTAAGAGGAATAGCTGATGCTAGTAGAAAAAGTTTAGAAGATTTAACTAAAGAAGTTGATGATACGCGCGGGACATTTGAAGGAAATAAAAATGCCTCGGCTGGTGTGTTTCAAGGCCGTGAACAACTAAAAGATTTAATAAATTCTGGAGCTTCAAGTAAAGAAATAGATTTAGTTTCAAGAAACATTCAAGATTTAATTACTTCGATTGATGATCCAAGTTTAAGAAACAAAGTGGTCGGAGCTAAAACTAACGATGAGCAACTTAATATTTTAGCAGAAATTTCGTCAGCCCAAGCCAAAGCTGTTGCAGAAAAAGGTATAGGAGTGGGTCTAGAATCTATAATTGGTAAAAATCGTGATATTTTTAAAGACAAATTTGGCGATACACAAAATATTCTGCTTAATAAACAAGATAGAACAGATGTAACTAGCTTAATTAGAAGTGCTTTACCCTTAGAGTCAGATGCAACTAAACGCACCGGACAAATTAAGGGTTTAGAAGATTTAAATACCAAGGGAGATTTTGGTTTAGAAAGTTTACAACGTGTGCTAGGCACACTAAATATTAGTTCCGACGCCTTAAAACAATTTAATCAATTAGCATTAATCGAACAAGAACTTATTGTTAAAAACGTTGTTCAACGAAACTTGTCCGCCGATGCGCTCAGAAAAGAAAATGAGAATCTAAAAGTTTATACTCAGTCGGTGGTAAATCTAGGAAGACTACTAGATAAATTACAAACTTCAACAAATTTTAAATTTGATTTAGGTAATATTAGAGATTCTGGAACTAGAAATCGCGCGTTATCCGGGGCAAATCAAGCTTTAGGGACTTTAGGTAATTTTATTACTCCTGAATCTCAAAATAGATTTGAAAATAGAAATAAAGAGTTTGAGATTAAAAATGAATTAATAACTAGCACTAACGACATTAGTAAAAGTTTTATTAACAGTTTTGATTCTTTACCAAGTTTAGTTGAAGAAGCTTTTAAGAAATTCACTACCGGAAACGGAGAAGGCGAAGGTAAAAATATTTCCGGAAAATCTGAATCATTAAAAAATACTTTACAACAATTAAGAGCAAATGTTTTAGCTGCCGGCGGCAATCCAGTTGACGCAGCAAATTCTGGCGTTGAAAAAATAAACGAACAAATTAAATTACTTGGAGGACAAGACGGTAAATTAAATAAACCCTTAATTGACGCTCTAATCAAATTTAGAGACGAGGGGTTGAGCATTCCTGTGGAGTTAGCCCGCGCTCAAAGTGAGGAAGCAAGACTTTTACAAGCTAATACCAACAAACTTAACGAACTAAACCTTTCTATAACAAAACAATTAAGTTTCCTCGGCGGACGAAGCTTTAAGGATTTACCGTCCGCGGACTTCAGTGATATTAAAGGTGGTTTAAGTCAAGGAAAAACAATTAGAGATTCAATTAACGGACCTTTTAGTAAAAGAATATTTAAATCGCGCGGATCAAGTTTCCAAGATTTCTTCCAAGGTCAACAAATTGATGAAGAAGCGGAAAACTCTCGTCGTGGAAATGTATTTTCTAAATTGGCGGGCGGAAAACTTCAAGCTTTTAAAGAAGGATTTTTAGATGGAAATCCCGAACAAATTAACCAAGCAAGATTTGAAGTTGCGAAAGCTTACGAAGCCAGACAAACAGAAACTTTAGATAAATTAATTAAAGATGCTCAAAATTCTGGAGATTTTGAATTCGCAGATCAATTAAGAAGTAAAAAAACAGGGGTGTCTGGAAATGCAGCACTTTTAGCGGCGAAAGACATTCCGTTTGATCAAAAAAACTTAAATACTCCCTTCGGCCCGGAAGGCGCGTTTAAAGAGTTAAGTGCTAGTTTAACCGGATTAAAAACTAGTTTTGACGCTGGGATAACAGGTAATTTTAATTTATTATTTGACAATTCTAAAACGGCGGCAAGCGCATTACTTGATTTAGCTAAAGCAACTAAAGAAGTAAGTGATATTAATGCTGTTGCTGCAAAAAATATAGAAATGGTAGCATTAAATGAGCAAAAGAAAGAGTTAGAGGGTAAAAAACTTGGCTTATTACAATCTCAAACAGCAAAAGACGAAGAAAATAAATCATTTTTTCAACAACTAGATAAAACTGCGCCGTCAAAAAGTTTGTTTGGTAGAAGATTAGATGAAAAAGCTGTTGGGGCAGAATTAGGAATTGATCCACAACAAATTCGTAGGTTTAACGATTTTGGACAACAATATGCTAATCAAAAAGATTCTAAATTCACAGATTATTCTAGGAACGTTGGCGGATTAGGATTTAATGAACAACAATTAGGCTCTTTATATGATAAACAATTTCAACCGGATCAAAATCATTTTAAAAATCCTGAATTAGAGAAATTACAAAGAGATGCTGTTGACAGAGATAAGAGAAAAACTTTAAATTATGTTTATTCAACCAATCAGCAATTAGGTAATACTCCAAATAATCAATCAGAAATTAAAAAACTACAAGATCAAATAGATGAATTACAAAGACAATTAGATGAAAAAAATAAACCTGAAAATAAAGCCGCCGGATATATTCCTAAATATGCGGGCGGATTAATCAGTTCATTAAAAGCCGAACAAAAAGCTATTAGTTCTGGAGTCGGTGGTGCGCGAGCGGGCGATAAACCCTATCTAACGCAAATTAAAGGATTAGGCCCGGCGGTTGTTAACACTGGAGAATCTATAATAAGAAACTTTGCAGGTGGCGGAGATGCAGTATTAAACAGAAAGATGAAAAAATCTTTAGGTATAAATAATTACGCCGACGGAAATATTGATTTATCTAAATTATCTGAAAAAGATATAAGATATGGAGATAATATCGTAGCAAATGATGAATTGAGTAGATTAGCCGCTGCCTATAAAAAAGATGGAATTGAAGGGGTCAAAAGATGTATTGCTATTTTAAATAGTGGTAATGAAAATTTAGTTGCTAATAAAGCTGGAGGGTACTTTGGAGATGAAGAAATTGATAAATTTTATCAAGAATCTTTAAGAATTAAAGGTGTTAATCGTTTCGATAAAAATCGTTTTCAAAATTATACTAACCGGGAAAGAAAAAATAATTTCGGCGGAAGCAAAATATTTGGAGACGATTTTAATAACCAGTCTAATATATTTAATTCTCAATTTGCTGGTAGCTCACAATACAAAGGAATAGATATTCAAGAAAGAATTAGAAACCAAGGCAGCGCATTTAGCCCAGTCTCAATTCAATCGTCCGGTGGATTACGTTCAGGTAGTCTCCAAGGACCGCAAAGATACGGCTCGCGCGAACTTAATTCTGATGAAATCGAAAGAGATGCTAGAAGAAATAGCGGAAGAAATCAAAATAGATATGATAGAAATGTTGGCCGCGCGACGAATGAAGTTGATTCTCTTAAAAAGGAATTAGAAGATTTAAGAAATAAAGTTGGTCAACAAAATAATAATACTACAAATAATTCACAAAATTCTGTTAATAATAGTGAGAAAAATGGACCCATAGATGTTTCCCATACTATTAAAATCGAAATTAACGGAAATATAACTGCTAAAACTGACGCGCAGACCGCCGTGATAAACGAAGAACTTGCAAATTTTAAAACAAGGGTTGAGGCTCGTTTGGCTTCCCTTGAGGCCGCAACTCCGGGGGCAAAACCCGTGCCTCCCATTGCAAATCGCGGGGCTAGTTAAATAGTGTAAAATAAAATGTTAATTAAAGGAATAAGAAAATTTTATGTTAAGCTTTAGCGGGGCTAGTCTACTTTCACAAAATCGTCAAAATCAATTTTTTGGCGACAGTTTTAGATATGCGATCAAAGATTCATACACAATAAACGGATATTTATTGGACTTAAAAAACGTTTCTGGGATTTCTGGGATATTAACTCAGTTGAGCGGTATGAGTTTAGAAACGCAAGATAACCAAATTATTTTAATTAATGGAACGTACTTTGGCCTTGGCCGGATAAACAGCCTAAATTTTGCAGAAGGGGTAGATGTCAAATTAAAAAATTATACTTGTAATTTTGATATAATCAACTCTGGAAATACGTTTAATTTGCCGACAGAGCCACTTTATTCTGGCTTAGTATTAAATAATTCTAGTTATAGCGCACATTTTATTGATGAATTTAGTGAAAATTTTTCGTCTGAAGTCTCGGAAGACGGGTCATATACGGAAAATCAAGTAATTAAACTACGCTTCTATTCGGGTATTGACGGGACTACAAAAAATCCAATAACAATGGCGCAAAATTTTGCTTCCAATCTTATCTTAACAAATGCTCCAGTGGGTTTTATAGATAGTTTTTATTCAGGCTGGCGCAGACAGCCGGGCCGCCGACAAAGACAAGAAAGTATTAATCTTATTACTAACGAAGTTAGTATTACCGAAACATTTAAAATATTAAAAGGGATTAGTGGAACTTATTCTATTAATTATATTAATAGTTTAAATGTAAATGAAAATTCAATAACCACAGTATCAGAAAAAGGACGAGTTCAAGGATTAATACCGGATAGTAGAAATCAATATTTCCCGGCGGCTTATTCCGGCGAACAATATGAAGTAAATAATTTTTCTTATTTGCGCTGTAATAATCTATTTAATTCTTATCAATTAGGTAGTAGTTATCCATTAAATTCTCGACGGCTAACTTATGGTCAAAGTTTGAATAAATTTAGTGATACTGTAGATTATGAGGTTTCTTACTCAAATGATCCACGAACTAACAATTCTTACTCTTGGGAATATACTCAAAATATTGAAAGAGAAAATGGTGGATGTACTTATAGTATCTCCGAAGACGGTCAAGTAATTGGACTAAGTACCAATTGTGATCCAGCCGCGCGATATTTAAACGCTTTAACTGCTTACAGCGGAGTAAAAACGGGAGTTTATTTAAGAACTTATAATTTTTATACCGGATTTAGTACTTTTGCTAATCCAATTAAATTAATTAATCAAAGTGAAACAAAAAGTAAATTTAATGGAGATATAAAATATCAATTTAACTATTCCGATAACCTTTTATACTCGACTAGCGGAGTCAAAAAAATGAGTATTAGTTTAACGGACGATCATGCTACGCCCGGTAAAAATCTTTTTGACATACCATCGGTCAAGCAAATAGCACAGCCAAATAATATACCTAATTTAGCAAAAAGATCATTAGAATTGGAAATTATAGGAAACCGTGGAACCAATCTTACGGGATACTTAAATTTAGCAAAAAATACTATAAATTTATATCCGCCTACCGGAACAGACGGTTATATTAGTAATTTAAATTACAGTTTCGCGCCTCTCACTAACACGTTTAATATATCAACGGAATGGGCTTACGAAGAGTCAATTAACTTAAACCAATTTATTTTATAAAACTGGATTTACGTTTATTTCTTTCACCCATTCAAATTCCGCTGGATTCGGCCAAGTTTGAATTAAATCGAGAAGTTGTTGTTTAGATTTGATTTTAGGAATATTCTGTGCGCGTTGCCCATCTGGTAGAATATCATTCTTAACAGAATTTTTATTATTGGAAAGTGGTCTTAAATTTTTATAGTAAGTAACCATAAATTGGGGTTCTAAAAATGCAAAATCAAATAAAGTTACTGGAATTATATGGTCAAAAACCCATAATTTATCTTTACCATAATTTTCCCAAGTCATATTGTTGTTGAATTGATTTTCGATATAACTTCTACATTCTTTTAATCCTATTCCTAATAGGTTTTTTGAGTTTTTGTATAATTTTTTATTTTTTCTAATAACAGCAGAAATATGTCTAACGCATTTCATAATTTTAAATTCGGGTTCAGAAGATTTTATTCTTAGCCTTTTTCGTTCTCTTTCTCTAACTTTTTGTTTATTTTTCTTTTTATATGTTTTAATATCTTCGTTAACACATTTTTTACATTTAGCTCTATATCTTTTTGTATCTCTAATAATTCTTTTTATATAAAATTCATCAACTAATTTTATTACATTACAACATATGCAAATTTTTTCTGTAGGTTCAATATAAAATTTTTGGCCTTTAATTGTTGGTAGTGGCAAATTATTTTTAATATATTTATTTTCATAGTATTGTTTACTGCTACAATCTTTACATTTACTTTTTAGTATATTGTTTCCAGATAGAGAAAAACTGGAAAGCTCTAAAACTTTTTCGCATGTTTTACAAAATTTGTATCCATCTAGACAACAAAATTCATGTTTATTATAAATAAATTTTTGATGGTTATTCTGGACCATAATTCAATAATTCAATTGCTTTTCTAATTAACTCTGAAATTGTATAGCCCGTTTTCTCACTTAATTTCTTTAATTTTTCTTTTTGATGTTCAAATATTTGATAATCCGCGCGGATAAGTTTAGGTTTTTGATTCATACGTTTATTTCTTAGTTAATTTAATTGTTATCTATTACTATATACTTTACACTAAAAAATAAAGAAAAATGTAAATTTTATTTTAAAAAGTGTAAAATTATAATAAACACAGGAATAAGAACAAATGATTGAAATTTATTATGGAGGGAGTGGAATATTGGCGTATCCGACTGGATACCCCAAACCTTTATTTAGTGAAACTGAAAACGCTGTAAGGTACGGGGGAAAGTGGTGTACTACGACCACAATTACTCTAAACGGCCAATTGTCCGGTTGTACATACGATGCAATCCAAACTGCTAAATCCAGACTAGAGAATATTTATAGCAAAGATTTTCAAAGCTTATTAATAATTCAAGACGGGCGGACTTATTATGATAGTTATTATAATATCATTAGAGAAATTGATTTTCAACAATCTAGATATATTGGATTGCTTGATTATAGTGTTAGTTTAGAGAGTTATCCGCGCGAACTTTTTAGTGGCTATTTCGGCGTAATAGAGCCGGTTAATGAATGGAATTTTTCTGAAGATAACAATCAGTTATTAATTGTTAACCATAGAGTATCAGCTAAGGGAATTCAGACATCTAATAGCTATAGTAACTCTTTTGATAATGCAAAAAATTATGTATTATCGTTAACGGGTTCTAGCAGTTTTATTTCCCCATATTTTACAAATCACTGCACCGGAGTTTCTCTATGTTTGGATACTTTTAGCGAAAACATAGATAGATTTAATTGCACGTTCGGAATCGAAGAAAAATATTATTTAGACCCATTAGCAGAAGGATCAATTTCTCCAATAATTGAATCTATATCTGGCGAATATGCATCTGTAAGTATAAGTATTTCACCAGTAGTTGATGGAGATACGTTTCTTGCTTCTTATACGGATAATGGAATAACTACCACAATAAATATAGAATTTGATAATAATTCTAGTTTGAATAATCCATCATATACATTACTAGATATTGGTATTGGAGGCGATCCGCTTGATTATGGAGAGAGTCTAGCTAACACTATAAACCTAATTCTAACTAATGCTGTTTGTAGTTTTAATTCTTCTAATAGCTTACTAACTCTTATTTCAAATAACCAAAGTAGTTTAATTTCCGTTAATTTAAATGGAACTAGTGACACTGGAGTAACTGAAGTAATAGGAACTCCAGCTAGTATTGTTTATAATAATAGGCATGGATATATAAGATATACCACAGATTATAGTTGTGATGCATTGCGAGGCGCGGCGACTTTATCAATCAATGGTGAAGTTAAATCTTGTAAAAATGTTGATTTAGATACTTTACGGTCTAAGTATCAGTCTTTTGATGTTTATTCGGCGGCTGTCCGCGCGTATTATGAATCGTGTGGTCGATTAGATTTAAATAGAAATTTTTTATTCAGCGGGATTACCGAGGATCAATTTAGCAAAAAAATCAATTTTAATGTTAGTTTTGATAATGATTTTAACCCGCGCACATTTTTAGAGTATGAAACTTCAATAAAATTGGACGACCAAGATATAACCACGGTTGGCGTAAAAGGAACGATTAAGTCTCGCGGGGACTTAAAAAATAAATATTCTTTAGTAGAAAATTACTACAACACTCAACTTAATTTATATTATTTAGCTTATCAAAGCTATAATGAATTTTATAATAACGCGCCGGTCTACCCACTGAGAAATCAGCAGTTAAACTATTCAATAAGTAAAAATCAATTTGTTGGAGAAATCAGTGTTTCAACAGAGTACGATAATAAAGATTTAATACCGCCAGAATTTCAAAGTTTAGATTATAATATTTCTGTTACCCCCGCTATTCGTCAAATTAGAGCATTGCCACTTGTTAAGTTGGATTCGCCTAGCTTATGTTCTGGGAACTGGTATTGTAGCGATCTAGGATTTAATAATAGGGCTCAAATACAAATCGCGGGCCGTGCGGTTGGAACATGCACTGGCAACGCAACGACCACTCTAACTGGAATTCGTAATTTAGGAAATTACTGGTTAACTAATTTATATAATAATGATAGAACATTTCTAGATAAAAATTCTATAGTCCAAACTAACGAAGGAAAAGGGAATTCATTTTCGTTTAATTTCGGATGGTCATTTGACGCAACGCAGTCTGCAAATACCAGTCCTTGGAATTGGATTGAAACATTAAGTCTAAAATAGTGTAAAGATAATCCAGGAATAAGAAAATTTTAATTGAATGAACCCCACAGGAGTCCAATATTTTACACATAGCGATAAAACGAATACGAGCGGCCAGCTACAAGTATTTTATGCATTTACGGGCGGTTCTGGAACTCATATTATCCCCAGTTTACCTTTTGGTAAGTCCGCGTATTCAGGATTTATAGATAATACTGGATCGTTTTATGATGTTTCTGGAAGCGGATTTTTCGGAGGTCAAACTAGTATTCGAGTAAATAATGCTTCCGGGCTTTCTAGTCAAACTTGGAGTATGATTATTGATTATAAAATTTCAGGCGGACAGAATAACGTGCTTTTCTCCAACTATTCGTCTGGAACTATAAATAGCGGATGGATAATAGGTGTTAACGATGCGAATTCAGTATACCTGGAATATTATTCTAATCAAGGTCCGCAAATTTTAATATCTAACACTACATACGGAACACAAAATACAATAGTTATTACTAAGAATAATTCCGCAATAAATTTAGATTATTTAGATTATAATACAAAATCTTTAATTTCAGAAAATTTTTCAATTGATCCTGTATATTTTTTACCTAGTGACAATTGGTATATTGGAGCGAGCACGGGAACCCCCGGATATTATTCTGGACAAAAATATAAGGGGTTTATGGATTACTGGCTTTATTTTGCACCAGCACTTTTACCAAGTCAAAAATTAGGTGTTTTATCAGGATTATATTGTGATATAACTAATCCAATTCAAACAATTAGTTCTTATACTACTAGTTTGGTTACGGGGCAAACTACTGGATTAGTGAGTATATTTACTGGAACTACTGGGGAAGCAAACGAATTCTACAATTATATTACGGGTGCATGTAATTCAATTCATGCTGTATACTCGGGTATTAATTTAACCGGTTTCGTGTATGATATTGGAACGGTTCCTCTAACTCAAACAATTACTACATACATAACTGGAATTACAGGCGGCGGACCGATTGAGAATAGCGGATATTCTATTAGTCATGGATTTAATGCGGTTAGCTATCTAAAAGAAATAAATGCGACGGACATCTCAGAGCTATATTATTTTCCTCGATCTACTAATAAAATAAATATCAATAACGAATTATCTTTCGACTTTACATTAAATAAATTTATTTTACCATCTCAATATAATATTAATCAAATTAATTTTTATATTAATTCAGTGGGACAATTTGGCAGTGGTTATAACGTAACTGGAGATTTTTATAATTTAACGATAGATAAAAGCGGTATGTATTTTGTTTCTGGAAATTATTTATCTGGAGATTATCAAGGTAATGATACTAATATTATTGATATAATCAGCGGAAATAGAGTTTTTAACACGGGATTTTGGGTATTAAACAATAACACTGGTATATCTGGGATGGGATTACCAAACTCGTTAGTATTTTTGGGTGGACAAAAACTTAAAAGTGGACTAGACTATAGAATATCTGGAACGGATTTAATTTTAAATAATTCTTATTGGTATGATACTATAGATAGTGGAAGATATTGGAGTGCGCCGATTGATACTGAAAGTAGTTTTACTTCTGGAGTTTGGAATAACTTAGATTTAAATTCTGGTTATTTTGCCCGTGGAACCACACAGTTATGGATGAATGGCGTGAGAGAGAACTTAAACGATGATTATATTGAAATTAGTCATTTATCTTTACTCAATAACTCTGGACACTATTTAGATAATTTAAATAATATTTTTATTAGTGATTTAGGATTTTTAGAAAGTATATAAATTAATTTAATATGGCTATACATTCCGTCCCACAAATTCAGATCAACGGTTCAAACAAAATTTTTAACTCTTATCCTTATAGTCTTAGGTATCAAATCAGTTATGGTGAATCTCCATCTACATTACAAATTTCAATGGTTTCGGAGGACGGAAAATATGATATTAATGCAGGTACTTTGGTTAATACTTACTGCACCCCATATAATATATCCATAGTAGGTAGTCAAATATCCTTGGACATGTATCTAGAAGATATAAACCTAAGAGTGTCCCCGGCGGGCAATATATTAGATTTAAGTTTTGTGGATACAAGCGTGATTTTAGATACTATTCATGTGGGATTATATAAACGGCATGGCTTAACTTCTACAAATAATCTAATTATAGTAGGTAAGGAGATTAGCCCATGTTCAGATGATCCTTATGGTAATCCTTCTCCTTCTACATTTTTTGATCCATGTCATCCATGTTTAACGTCTGAACAGCAGAATACGACAGCTAATCTTATTGACTGTATAGAAAAAGCTAAATATGAGATTCTAGATGTTAAATATAATTTTTCCGATTTGTTATCGAGTGTGAGAAATAAGATTTCACTTATAAACGCTATTGACCCTAATCCTAAATATTTATCACAGTATACAGGTTCTTTACGAGATGTATTAAATTCATGGTGTAGAGATTTTGGATGGTTCTTTTATTGGAATAACGGCTCGGTAGTTTTTAAGGATTTAAGAAATACTATTAATGTAAATTCTGATATAGAAAATTTCTGTCCTAATGTTTTAGAATATAATGTTAGTTATTCTATGAAAGAGTCCGTGAAAACTGCGACTATTACTAATTTTAGTAGACCTGGCGATCCTGCTAAATTATATACTTGTCAAGAAGCTAGATATTTAGTGGCTAGTTCGCTAACTAGTAGTAACGCTTTTTCTATGCCACTAACTATTAGTCCAGAAATAGATAGAGTGGCCGCCGGGCTCTCTTATTATAACGAAGATTTAAGAGATTTATATTACTTTTATACAAAATATCAGATGTATAATGAAGGAAACTTCCGAATTGGGAAAAGATTGGAAAAGTTAGGCTTAACTATTCTATCTAATGTTATTAAAATGGATTCCGGCGGCTCGAATGCTAAACCACTTGATGATGCTAATACTCCTAGCGGAGCAACGGAAGCTTCAGATAGTAAAGTCTCTATTGATCCATTTGCGTCAGAAAATGCAGATTTATTAGAAATGAGTTCATTAACTACTAAGGCTGAATCTATACGAAATAATTCAGATTTTTATGAATGTGTAAGGATGTTAGATTTTGAAACTCAATGGAAAATTATAGAAAATCCTGGTAATTATTTCTTTTTTTTCGGAGAGCAAAATGAAAGTTTAAATAAATATTATCTAGATGAAGAAAGAGAATTCGCCGGATTTCTACATAAATATGCTGTTTATGTTCCAGATTCAAATGATACATTTTTTGAAGAGTATGATTTTCAGCTAACTAATTTATGTGGAGTAAATTACTTTGTAAATACCGGAAATGTTTCCTACAACTTTTTAGGGGATAATATGGGTAATATAACGTTTTATAATACTTCATCGAAAGGCAATTCTGCCGGAGACGGAACCCAGATTGGTGAATTACCCTTTTCAAAATTTCTTTCAGTTATAAGAGATTCTAAAAATAGACAGGGTAGTTCTTCCAGTTATCTCATTCCTTTTAAGCTAATAGTAGCAGAAAGGGGAAGAAATACTTTCGTTCCAGACGGAGCCACACAATCAACTGGCGGATTTTCATCAATACGAGATTATTATTTATTGGATAAGGTAAAAAAATATTTACCATATAAAATTGCTAATAAAAATAATATACGTGGAGAATATTTATCTAGAAAGCTAGGCGCAGGTGCCAGTTCGGTTAGTAGCGATGTCTCTTTATTTATTGGGCGAGTTACTTCGGCGGACGATTTTAGATTGACTGAAATTAACGGATTTAATAATTTAGCTAGTCCGGGAACATTATTTGATGGCAAACCTATAAACCAAGAACAAGACCCATCAAATCAAACGACAAAAATAGTTTATCAATACCCAGATTTAAAATGTAAAATAGTAGGTAATAATAGCTTCGGAAGTACCTCTGCTTTACATGCAAAAAAAATAGTCTTTAGGACTCCACTAACTTCTTTTGAGTATACTGAACCCACGGATTCGTTATTCGGAATTATTATAGAAAAAACTACCAAGAAAAAAAGAATTATTAAAAAAGTAGAATCATTTAATTCAACTAATTTATCATCAGGAGCTACTTCTTGTAATTTTGCTAAATTAATAGTAAATAATACAAACATTTCGGACGATACATTGCGAGTTTTAAAGAAAAGTAATAGTGTGTGCCAGTTTGATACTAAAACTATTCAAAAAATACATGATGATTTTTCTAACAATTTAGCATTAAATTATACACAACCAACAATTACTAAATCATTCAAGGTCGCCGGGATTGAATTAAATGGATATTACCCTAGTATAGATAACGGTCTAATTAGTTTACAAATTGGACTAGATTCTTCTAATGGAGTTTATGCTGAATATGAATTTGGGACTAGACTAATGAGACTGCCTAATAGTAGTGTTTTAGATTATAATAGTATTAATATGTCCTTAACTCACGGAAGTTATACAAATACTGTTAATAACTATCCACTAGTTATGAAATAAATATAGGTATTAAGTATGCTTACAACCTCTGGAATTAAATTTTCTTTTTTTAATCAAACTGGTAATTTTCAGTTTGAAACTAATTTAAATTTAGACAGTTTATTGAGTTATGCTAATATAGGCATTTCGGGAGTATCACAGTCTGGATTAAATGGAGCTACAACTCTGAATTTTTCATATGTAAGCGGTAAAATACTAGATAGTAGTGGAAGATTTGTAGCCAGTTATAAAAATGGAGATAATACTAAAATAGCCGGTAATGTTATAAATAATAAATATGATATTTTTATCAATGATATTCCAATCTCTTTTGGAAACTATAGAGCTACGGGAACATATAATTATTTTTATATTAATCCTACTAATATATCTATTGATTATAGCTTATCAATTAATGGGACAAAGCCATCGATTTCTCTAATAGATATTAATTGTTTTAGTGGGGACAGGGAGGGGACCGGATATTTAGTAAATAACAATTTACCTGTAATAATTTATTCCGGCGGATTTAGCAATTTTGCTAATATGCCTTTTACTATATCTGGAATTCATACGGGAACGTTGTTTCAAACGGGAAATTACTATGTTTTGCCAACTGACGGAGCTTCAGTAGGAAATTATACTGGTAATTTACAGTTATTAACTAACGGTGGATTATTAGAATATACTACGGTTATTAACATAACTGGAACACCTATTGTAGAATCTTATTCGTTTAATTTAAATGGAGATAATACTATTTATGATGGAATGACTAATTTGTATATGTCAAATGTACAATCAGTCATATCTCCCGTACCGATGTTGGCATCTTTAGAGTATCTTAATGGGAGCGGAACTTTTTATACAGGTATAGATGTATTGACCGGCTGGGCGGGAAACATAACGGGCGCAGTTACAGGAAGCGGATTAATTATTCAGTGTAAGAGTGAAATTGGAACGGGGATTGGTGGACAATTAAATAATACGGGTAGCGGATTAGCTACCGGATATATTACGGGAATTTTTACTTATGCAACCGGTAATTTTACTTGGCCGCTGCCAGTAATTGTAACTGGATATGGAACTGGATTTAATTATTCTGGCATAGGAACTGGAACTTATAACGCTCAAATAACAGGAACTATATTAACTGGAAGCGGTCTTTATTATCTAAATAATACTTTTACAGGAGATTCAACGTCAATTTATAGTATTGGTCATACTGGATTTATTAGAGGGACAGGACAAATATTTTATAATACTCCATCGAATTTTGATAAATTATATATTTATAATACTAATTTTGCAATAGTCAATAATTTTCATTATACCTCACTATCGACTTTAACCTCCTATTTAAATTCTAATACTGGCACTCACTATGTAACAGCTATAGATGATACTGTTAATACGGTTACTTTAAGTGGACTATATAGCCCTAGTCTGAACTCAACTAATATTAATATATCTTTAGATGATACGAATTTGGGGGATATGAGTTTATCCGGTCCTAATTTAAGCGGTGGACAACTTATAGGGGTAGGAAGAGACTTAATTACAACGGGGCAAATTACCGGATTCATTAATCATACTTTTACTGGAAGCGGCAATTATGTATGCACTGGCGCAGGGTATTTATTTGGAACAGGCGTAATTATAGATCATATAAAAACTTTTACTGGAACGTGGAATTTATTAACTGGTGATGTTTTTGCGCCACTAGATTATAGACATAATAGCTATTATAACGCCGAAAAAGATAAATATTCTAATAATTACCCAGAGTATTTCATGAATTCTACTATGATTACTCAATTACAATATATAAATAGTGTGGATACATTAATAGATACAGTTAAATTAACTATTTCAGGGTTAAATACTAATAGTGGTATAAGTATATTAGTCACTGGAAATTTTATAAACTAATAATTAAAATATAATAAAAAACTAATATGTTTAGAACTTTACCAATTAGAGTTGGCGGCGACCCAATAACTACAGACCACCCATTTAAAGTTTCTACTATTAAAGTGGGAAAAATATGGAAACGAGGTGTAACCTTTAACTCTAAATTATTTAATTCATTGTCTTATATGGATACTAAAACGATAACTGGTCTACTAACTGAGAGTTCGCCTTCTTCCGATGACGCGGGATGGGCTACTACTAGAGATGGAGATTCTATTTGGTTAGAATTAGAATTTACTACTGCCGGATGGCCAACTATTAGTACTGCGAAAATTAAATCTAAAAAAGTAGATAACGATTTTGCGGCAGGAGAGGTTGAACATGATGGTGGCGTTGGGACTCCCAAGGTTTATACGCAAAAAAAAGCAAGAATAGTCTTAGCCACTATTGCTATTACCGATGGTGCTATTACGGTAAACCAAATAGTTACATCTAATCTTAGAATGGCTTTGTCTGCTATTGGCGGTAAAGCAAGTGAATCTGACACTAATCCTGTTGTTATCGCGGCTAGTTATCCATACGCCGTATAATAAATAATATTATGATTATACAGTCATATAATTTATCATATAATCCAAATAAGTTTTTTAATAATCCTCCTATTCAATCTACTAATTTTGGTCTTGGAGTTGGTTGGTCATTTGTAGATTTAGATGATCCTATTGCTGCGCAGGCATTATTAGACTTTTACGGGTATCCAACGTCGATAACAGATTTTCTTGTTTTTTTTGCGCCGCTTGAAGTCACAATTCCCGAACTAATGACCATGTTTTATCAGATTAAAAAATTTACAATAACTACATCATTGCCTGCAAAATTCTCATATGATGAGTCTGGCGAAACTACAACTAATACACGAATAGTTCCATTCTATGGAACAGAAGATTATTTTCCGAGAATTCAAAATATTTATAGATATATTGGAGGAATTGGTGGCAATCCTCTACACCACGCCGAATCACCATTTGGTTATTCAGATAATTTTATTAATAATACTATTAATTTCTTTATAAGGCCCGAAATATATATTTATAATAAAAAATATTATATACATATGAGCTATCTACAAAATAGTGTAGCTGGAAGTCCAGCAGAAGAATCATACTCAGTGCAAATATCTACAGATTCACATCACTCTTTTCCATCCCAACAAGGAGTTGGGAGCTTAACTATTTTGGGAAAAAATATTCCATTATACGCACTTTCAGTACCGGAAGGCGAATCACCACCATCTTGTAACGTAAGTATTGAACCGATAGAATATTGGGTATTATAATTTATCCCCAATATAAGACCATTCAGTAATATGCGATGTTACTGTAGAGCCATTAGAATAATGGACTATACAAGGCTAACTATTTTTCCTTAGATTCTTTTTCTTTAATCTGATCCAAAATCTGAACGATTTGCGCGGGTTTAATATCCATTATTGAATTCCAGTTTTCAGCATTTTCGTACTGTTTTTTAATAGACGTTTCTTTAAGTTTTTCAAAAGAGATGTTTTTCTCGTCCATTTTTTTCTGAAGGCTAGCGTGTGGCCCGGCGGCTGACATTTTAGGGTCTTGAGTTTCTTCATCTTTCATGTCCGCGCCCGTTTCTTCTTTAGAACAAATATGAATATTAAGAAAATTACGGATATTTCTCGCTAAGGCTCTATTCTCGGCGGCTGTCGTTAAATACTTGGAATACCATGAGAAAACATTTTCTCTAGTGGCGTCCGCGCAGGATTCAAAAACCTGATCATTGTGTCGTCCGCCGGACTCATAGTTTCCAATATAAGTAATTGAACATGTTTTAGATACTAAATCATAAGAAATATAATCATTTTTAAAAGTAACTGATTTATAGCCGCGAAGTCTTAAAAGCTCTTTAAGCCCGGCCAAGCCAATTAAAAGATCAACATCCTGAACCTTATCTTCAATAATATTTATTTCATAAAACTTTTTACCATATTTTTTTTCCATTTTATCTTTAGTTTTTTGGTCCTGTCCATTTAAAAATAAATATTCAGGCTTAATCATCGCGCGCCAGTCAATAAACCCGTCTTCACGGTATTTATATTCGATTCCTTCGATTAAGCCACAGTTGTTACGTTTGAGTGGACAAACCGGGTGGACTTCTTCTACGGCTTTATAATCTTCTGAAATTTTATTTACAATATCATCATATCTAACGTCTTTCGTATAGGGGTCTGGGGACACATTTTTTAATTCTTCTTTATTTTTTTTCATATTATTTATTTATTTTTCTGACTTATATTTAAATCTTCTGGTAGTGGAAGACGCGCGAATCCTTCTTTTGCTGGAGCTAAAACATTCAAACTACTAAAATGAATTGGTGAGAAATTCTTATAATCAACTTTTTTATTTTCTAAGTCTATATCACATTTATAAAAACTTAACCTCCAGCCGTCTTCATCTAATTTAGAAATATCAACCAACATTTTAATTCCCCAAGCGAATAATTCGGTGTGGTCACGAATTTCATATTTTTGTGATAAATAATCCATTTCGTCCGCGCGAATATTTAAAACTTTCATGTTTCTAAGTGTTTCGGGAGTGACTTCTTCGTTGTTTTCCATAAATTTAACTTAACAAATTTCACTAAATACAACCTGGCCCGACTCAAATTCATCAATAGTATATCCATTAACACAATTAACCATATTATCTACTTTAGAATTTTGATAATGTGCGTCCCAAATAAGAGAATTTAACATTCCGTTTTCATCACGTTCTGGGCCGGGCGGAATTTCTTTTTTAGTTTTAATTAGAGCGTTTTTAGCTTCTTCAAGAGATTCCGCGCAGACAAATGCCTCTTCTCCGTAATCATTGGGATTAAAATGGTATAACTTCATTTTTATTCTTCTTTTTCCTTAAAATCTGATTCCGTCATTACATCAATATACCCTTGAGTTCTTTTTATAACTTCTTGAATCTGCGCTTTTTCCATTTCTAATTCCCATTCTTTAAATTGTAATTCGTCAATCTCTTTTAGTTTAGAAAATTCGCACGGCATTGCAAAATAAATATATTCTCCGTTTTCATCTTTGCCCGGATATAAGGTTGTTCCAACTGGGATTTTGCTCATGTCTATTTTAGACTGGATAAGGTTTTCTGCGTTTATTTTCATGAATAACTTATATCCTTTTCCGCCAGACTATTGATTAAGCTAATCTGAATGAATCCAGAAAAAATCTTGGTTTGAAATCCACTCTTTATTATCCAACTTAACTTTTCCAACAGGATTTTGTGGATCGCAAGGGTTTTGCGCCCGCCATTCTGAAATATCTGAATACCACTGACCTTTACTTAGGATTAGTTTTGAGCTTTTATAATTACAATTTTTATAATCTTCAACATTTACTGATTCCGCCGGGACATTTAAATATTTAACTATTTTATTTTTCAAATCTTCCAAAGTCGGGCGGCCTTGTTGTTGAATTAAAGGTAAATCCATATAGTCGAGAAGCACGTTAGCTTTTAGCCATTCTCTGTCTTCGTAGCTTATTAAGACTAGTGGAATTCCAAGTTTTATTACTTTTTGGCACCATTCTTTATTATGTTGGTCGTCAATTTGATAAATTATACTATTTATGTTTTGTTTTAATTGTTTTAAATATTCTAGGTTTAAAGGACGATCAGTTACAACATTATATTTTCGGGCAGCTAAGTTATTAAAAATTAGATTTTCGTCAAAATATAAGTCAGCGCGCATGTTTAATACTTGACCCGGTAAAAAATTAGGATCGTTGATTATAAAATCTGGTATTACCTCGGCGGACTGATTTGGATATATTTGTCCAACCAAAACAGTTTTACCTTTAATTTCGTGTTTGATTTCTAAAGTGTCAAGAATCGCGCGGGCTACATCGTAAACACAAATCAGATTTATACTCTTGGGATTTTCCCCCGGATTAAAACTGCAATTTCTGCCCCAACGATGACTTTCTATGAATTTTGACCGTGAATTAAAATAGAATGGAGAATGGACCGATACGCTAGTTGACCCATACAAACTAATTATAGGCACCTCTACGGCGGCGTGACAAGCCCAAGAATCATTACCAACGTGAGCCAAGGCATTTCTAAGGATATAAACCGATTGAGCAAAATTTGTTTGATTAACTAAGCCAATCACATTATTTAAGGGCTTTATTTCTCCTTGTCCTAATTGAATTATTTTGATATTTTCTTTTTCTAAATGAGGGAGTATTAAGTCAATTACGTTTTGCCACAAATCATAATCTTTTGCAGGCTGTCCAGAACTATTTTGAATAGTAATATATTTGTCTGCTGGAGTTGGAAAATATTGAGACGGTAAAACAGGCTTGTGTTTAATTTCAACGCTCGATGATAAACTATAAGATTCCAGTAATTTCATTAGTATTTATTAGTAAGATAATTTAGAATTTTTTGTGTTGCTATTGGAACCAATATATAAACATTAACGATTCCTTTATCTTGGCCCGCCCCAGTCATAATCATTTCATTGTCCATTATTGGAGCATATGGAATTAATTTAATATCATTATTGCCTGAATAAACTTCCCAATACTTTTGCTCTGCGGCTAAATAAATGGCATATTCTTCGCGTGGATATTTTTCAATTATACTCGGAACTAAAGAAGTGAAAATTACATGATCGCCATAAGACTGCGGTAAAACTAATAACACTCTTTTGCGCGGATCATTTTTGTCAAATAAATCTTCTAAGTTTATTTGATTTTGCTGTCCAGATTCAGAATTCTGTTTCCGAGCCGTCTCGATAAAAAAACTATACACCTGTTCCCTTGTTCTGCCATGAAGTAAACCTTGAGTCCAATTACTAATTCCTTCTTGGTCGCCATCACAGAGTAACACATTTTTATATAAATCAACCACAAACTCTGTGTCACTTAAATTATTTTTTTGAAATGGATAATTTTCGTTTTTTCTTTGTTCTTCATAAGAATAATCCCAATTCACTTCTGGTAAATTATCTAGTATATTTTCCCAATCTTTAGCTACTTTATTTACGTCAAAATTATCAATAATCCATTGTCGGCTTTTTTTGCCTAATTCTGCACGCTTAGAAACTGGTAATTCATATATTTTCTTAATAAATTTCATTATACTCCACGCTGAGGGAGTCATTTTTTCAAACTGTGTTCCAAACTCTATACTTTTAGAAGCGTCAAGGGTATAAACAAAATCATTTTTGCAGAAATCATGACCGTAAGAATAATCAATCGTAGCAAGAGGGACAGCGCACGACATTGATTCTACGCCGGGAAGCTCTGTCGCTCCGCTATTGGCTACCAAAGTAAAACAATCGGCAATTCCATACAATTGATACATTTCATTAGAATCCGCGCCGAACATCACGTTTGGAGTGGTTAATGATTTTTCCGCTCCACAACATTTACAATTTTTATCATCGTCATCAATTTTAATTGAAATATTTTTACATTGCTGACATAACCAAGTAAAAAGAATTTTGTGGTAATCTACATTATATCTTTTGCAAAATCTCTTGTGATCCCATCCTTCTGAAAGGCTGGTATGAAAATATAAATAGGTATTTTTGGCGATTTCTGGACTGTTTTTTTCTAGTAATCCATAAGCCTCAATAATACTATGGCTTTGTTTTCTTAACTGTGATCTAAAAAAATATGAATCAATAAAAGAATCTTTAGGAACTCCAAATTTTTCTCTTAGTTCTCGTTTTTCTGTAGATGTTATTGGTTTATATTTTTCTGTATCGACTGGAGGAAAAATTGTTTTGACCGTATGGCCTAATTTAGCAAATTCTTCCGTAGCAAATGAACTCCAAACATATAGATTTTTTAATTTATCAATATTATCGAGACATGGTTGATATAAAGGAGTACTGTCCAAGGTGACCCATGCTATAGAATTTATTTTATTATTGAATTTTTTATTAGCAAGTAAATCGCTTGATCCCCACGGATCATTAACCCATATTAATGTTTTTGGTTTAAATTCTCTTACCCATCTGTCCGCTGCGCTATTTGCATAACTTTCTTGCCTAGCTAAAAATTGGTCCTGATTAAGTCTATTTATTTCATTTTGATCGTTAGGAAGCGCCCCGACACATTGCCACGGAAACTTTTGAAAATCAGGGTGTCCGTCAACCATCCCCTGACAGATGTGCAGGATTTGAAAACGTCCAGTTTTATATAATTTACTAAGTAGTTGAAGCGAAACATTTCCGAATCCCGTTTTAGCGGAAGCGCAGTCTGAAATATAAATTAGTTTATGTAAATCTTTCATAGTAAATAACCTAATCTATTTCTAATATCTTTTATTATTAATTTAGCGTCTTCTAAAACTGCCTTGCCAGATGAATATCGAGCTTTCCCAACAACCATTTCAACTATTTTCTCATATAATTCAAATTTTCTTTTCATTATAAATGGAGTATCTCGAAAAAGATAGTTACATATTTTTATAATTGGCTGCCAATATTGAACCCATATTGTATATGTATTTTCTCCTTGTTGTCTAAGATAGATATTAATACCCAGCTCTGTAGAAAGTTTGTCTCTAATTTTTGAAACTAAATCTAACGTTCCCGTTATACATAATCCTAATGTTTTACCAAAAGTTATACCACCATCTCCCATAAAAATTCCATGAATAAAATGAGATTCTAGTTCAGAACTGACCCATTTTGGATATTCTATGATCAGGCTTTTATTCGGAACAATACCTAATTCTATTAGACGATTCCCTAATACCTTATTTTTAATGCTTAAAATAACCGAATTCTTTTGTTTTTGATCAAAAAGGCGTCCTTCGTATTTTAATTCAGATTTTATAAATTTAACTGTATCTAAATCTATGTTATTTAATTCTATAGAAAATGTATTATTTTGTCCATGCTTATTTCCATCAGAATATAATAATCCCATAACTATATTTTTGCTGGCCGTGTCTATTTCATTAAAATAGTCTTTATCCACAAAATATTTTTGGCCAGATTCAGAATAATCTCTAATTGGAATTTTGTATTCTCTAAAGATTCTGTCTATAACCGGACGACTAACTAAATACTCGGCGGCTAGTTTTTCAATACTAATTTTATTTTGTAGATATTTATTAATTATTTCTTTCTTAATTTCGGGATTAGTGAGTTTTTGTGGTTTAAAACCAGAAATACCAGACTTCATTTTCCTAATACCAGCCTTATCTAAGGCTCTACTTACTGTTAGTATTGCCAGTTTTAGCTCTTTGGCTATAAAAGATAGCGTATTACCAGCGTTAAATAACTCAATAATTAACTGAATATCATATTCTTTTTTTATATTAGCTTCTGAAATTGTTCGTAATTTTATATCATTTCTAGTTAAAATCCCCTGAATTACGGTGCGATCACAATTATATTCTCTTGTTAAAGATCTTTCTGATTGATTTGTATATTTTTCACAAATTTCTTTTTCAGTCTCTACTGAGAATCTACGTTTAAGTTTTCCAGGGTGTCTTAGTACGTGCCCATTTTTTACAATAATAGCCGCAACGTCTGGATTATTTTTAATTCCAAAGAGTTTTCCAATGTTTCTTTGTGTCCAATTTTCTTCTGTGTATAATTTGCAAATAATCAATTCATCTTCTTTGGATAAATTTAAATTTTTACGTTGGATATTATCATAATGTTTAGGGATTTTATTATTTTCAATAAAAGCTCTTATAATTAAGTATTCGTGTAGCCCGGTTTGATTATGGATAGAAGATATATTAATTCCACTTTCGTTTAGAGAAAAAACTAAATCAATTTCATCTTTAGTTAAAGATTTTCTATCTACTGTGGAAAAATGAGTCTTTTTTAGGAGACTTTTACTAGATAGGAACTCAGCAATTTTTGCATGTCCAATATTAATTTGTTTTGCAATATTAGTATATCCAACATTTTGATTTACATACAAATCAATTATTTTTTCTTGCTGTTTTTCTGTTAATCCTAAAATCTCCATCAAAAATTATATCCTTTATTTTTCAAATTACTTATAAATAAAAACAAAAAATCTACAGTCGATTAAAACTGTAGAAATTTTGATTTACCTCAATGAACAACACACCTAACACTAACAGCTTTTAAATTTATTGATTGGCTTTTTCTTCTATCAGTTCTGCCAATTCATCATCTCCAGTGATAACTTCATAAGAACCAAATCTAAAATCCCCATTTTCAACTTCTAAAATTGAATCTTCTTTTAATTCAACTATTTTTAGTATATCGTCTTTTCTAGATAGCATTTTTTCTGAGTCTGGCCAAGATTTTGCTAATTTTAGTGGAATAATAGAAAGTAGTCCTGAATCGACTCCTACTATTGCGATAGTCCGCCCGGCTTTCGTTACAGCATATCCGCCGTCCCCAAAAGCTGTTCCAATAACCACGAACTTAGTTTCATTGTAATCCATTTCGATTCCGTTGCTATCATCTTTTAATTTATCACATAAACTACCCCATTCTTCATCTGGATAGACATAACATGGATCGGTTATTACATATTTTCCTTTAGCCAATTTGAATATTTCTGCGTTTTTATATTTATGTTTCATGTTTAAATGATGTTTAGTTTTGCTTTATCTCCATGATATTTAATTGCGGCTTCGTTGTAAGCTCGGGCGGCTTCTTTTTCAGAGTTAAAAAGACCCAAATGAATTCCTTTGTAATTAAATCCTATTTTAGCGCACCAAGCTTTATCTCTTGAAGAGAAACTCACTCCACGATATTTAGATGTGTATTCTCCAGAATTTTTGATTTCTGTCCCTGAGAGAAGTTTAGATATTCTTAGAGTGTCATCTTTACTCGCTTCGGGTAAATTTATTAAAGCAAATTCTCCCCAAATCTCTTTAGCTTTTATATCGTAAGCAATCGCGGCGTCTTTAGCATTATCAAAACGACCAAGATTAATTCTTTTTCTATTTAACATTATATAGGCATGATAATTTTGACTTTTTTTATCGAAAGATACTCCTTTATATCCGGTAGTATTATTCTTACTCATAATAGAATTTCCGCCATTTTGCGACTGGCTACAAACTCTCAAATTTTCCCTTCTATTGTCTAATTTGTTATGATTAATATGATCGACAAATTGACCTTTTTGAGCATTCGTAATTAATCTGTGCATAAGAACACAAATTTTATTTCCTAAGATAGATTGATTATAAGCGTAACCTTGAGCATGAAAGGTCCACTTATATTGATTTAGATTCTCGTAATCCTCATCATCTACCAGAGCAAATTTGTCTCGCGTTAACTTAATTTCTTTCAAAATAAGTCGTCGGAACTACTATCATCAATATTTACGTCCCCATCAACATCTTCTTTTTCTTTAATTACTTCCTTTTTCTTGGGCGCGGACTTAGCTTTTGGCGCGGCAGGCTTACTTGCTGGTTCTGCTCCGGTAACAGTTAGCTTTACAGATAACTCGCGGAGTTTCTCAATAAAGAAATCATCGGTAGGGGTGAAGTCCCTCTGTATTTTGTTTTTAAAACTAACTTCGATTGGAGCCGGGATTTCTGAAAGAGAAAATTTCCAATTTACCATATTTCCTTTTTGGCGTAATGCTACCGAAGCAAAGTCTTTCTTACTTGTATATAATCCAATTTTTAAATCGGTATATTCTTCAAGATTAAGTAAGGAATTGTATAATGACCGTGATAGCATGTTTAATTTTGTATCCACAAGGTATGTTTCCCCAAGGACTGAATCTTTAAGGGTCAGAGAAACCGTATGATATACATTCCCTTCCCAATTATTTTCTTTAATTTCAATTCGAGTCAGGTCGCCGGACACACTAGCATTGGTTCCTGTAACCACCCATTTACCTTCAATTTTCTCTCTAATTTCAAAGGTCGGATCAATTTTGTGCTTTTGAGCATCCTGTACTATGAGCTTGAGGATTAAGAGTTTGTTATTGTCGTTTTGGTTATCGTTGCCTAACATATTTTATCTTTTCTATTTGGTTTGTTTTAACTTACTTGTCTTTATATACTTTAGTATTGAGAATTTTCTAGTTTATTTTACCACTTCTAAATCATGAATATCGGCAACATTGGAAATCGTTTCCATTGTGGTCATTTCTCCGTTAAGAATATCTTCTCTTTCTTTTTCGGCGCGTTTTATTTCTTCTCGAAAAGACTGTTTAACGGCTTTAAATTTCTTATTCATATCTTGAATATATTCTGAGATTTCTAGCACTTTTTCTGCTTTATTATTATCGTTTTTCATCGTTTCTTTTATTTGTGGCATCATGGTTTTATTATTTTAAATTTTGACCTTCGACTCCTCTTAAAATTCTATCCTTAGTTCGTTTTTGTAGCCATTCAAGACAGCTTTCCGCGTGCAGTAAAGATTCTTTATTATCTTCGCAAGTATATTCCCCGGACTGAAATCCGCGCAGCCTATCAATTATGATAGCTAATAAGGCTTCATTAGATATTCCATTTACTCCAAATTCTTTAATTGGACCGTTTTGGAAACTAATATTTTGATAAACTACTGGAGTTCCCGATTTTTCGTATGGATCATTATATGCTTCAATACGATATTCGTGATTGGCATTGCCTTGGCCGGGCGCATCTAATACTAGAATATCTAGTAAATCATTTAATCCGTTTAGTTTATGGTCTGTTAGTTGTCTCATATTTTTACTTTATTTAGTTTGTTTGAAATTTTGACAGGATATTTACCACGAGTAACTGTCATGCTCGTCTCTTCAATTAGACCCCAGTAACTACAGAGATAGTTTTTAGTGCTACCTTAACTTGACGTTTTTGGTTGCGGTCGAAAAGCGTGACAAAATTCGGCGTGACTGACCGGATTTGGCCGTTGTAGCTTGCCTCTCCGCGAGAAGTTACTGTATGAACTCCTACCATGCGTCCGCGCGAATTGGATAACCGAGCGGATAGACTTGACTGACTTACTTTATTTGACTTACTCATTATTTTATTTTTCTTATTCCTTTGTTAATTACGAGCGTTATTGCTCTGTAAAATTATATACTTTGGTCGCCGGTTTGTATTAAACTTTCTAATTCTTTATTTACTCTCTCAAATTGTTCCAATACATTACAATATTTAATATAAAAAGATTTATCTAGGATAATATTTCCGTCGAGTTTTTCTACTAAATTAATAATTTTTATTTGTGAAGTCCGCGCGGCTAAATTGATTTTTTGGGCCATTATTTTTGGGGTAGCAACCAAAGTTTAGAACTTGAGTTAACATTATATGCTTTTTGCCAGATTTGTGTCATGAATTTTAATAATCGCGGTGTGATTTTACATTTAATCATATAATTTTGAAGAGTATCCGGGCAGAAATTTGCGCTTCCAATCCACGAATTAGAATTTATACACCAAATCTTAGCATGAAAGCTTGGTAAAACCTTAATACTCCACCCCATTTTAGCGTATTCCAAGACCTTAGCCTTTAATTCGTTGCAATCATGGGACTGTTTACTAAAACCAACAACACCGCGAATCTTGGCAGCGCGATTTATATTTTTAACCACACTTTTAATTTCGTCCGGCGCGGCTATATTCCAACTAGTTATAAAAACGTCGCTTTTGGAATTTACCGATTCAAATGGCTTAAATATTTTAAACATTAAATTTTATATAACTTTTTACCAAATCTTTTTAACCAAACTTTATTCATGTTTTCCGCTTGTTCTAATTGAGTTAATGCTTGAGATTCTGAAATTTCCCAAATACCTACGGTAAATTGTCCGCCGCCAACAAACACGGGTGGCTCAGAGCCGGGAAGCTTTTGATAGCCTAAAATACTAAGTTTTTGGATTTGAGAATGAGTTATTTTCATAACTATACTGCCATTTTAGCTTTAATTGGAGGGTGCGGATTATAATCCTCCAGATGAATATCATCAAATTTAAAATCAAAAATATTTTGAACTTGTGACCTTAAATACAAATCAGGTAATTCGCGCGGTTCTCTTTTTAACTGCTCTTTAACCTGATCTAAATGGTTTTCATATAGATGTAAGTCACCAAAAGTATGAATAAATTCTCCGGGAATCATATTGGTTACATGGGCTATCATACAAGTTAATAGACTATAAGAAGCGATATTAAATGGAACACCAAGGAATAAATCTGCGCTTCTTTGATAAAGTTGACAGTTAAGACGGCGTTTAGGAATTCCCAATTTATCTAATGCCATATTCCAATCTTTGAAAGTATGATAATCGGGATGATAATCTTTATTTAAGGATTTTCTTTCTTCTAAGGTTAATTCTTCCGTGTGGAATTGAAACATAACATGGCACGGAGGAAGCGCACAATTGTCAACCCAATAGGGATGCCAAGCGGACACAATATGGCGGCGACTATCGGGATTATTTTTAAGACTTTCTATTACTTTAGATATTTGGTCAACGTATCTAATCTCTTCTCCATCTGGAGAATCGTAGCCGTAAGGAAATTCTCTCCACATTCCCCCGTAAGTTCCTTCTCCTAAACTCGCTTCTTTTAAAGCCGCTGGATCATTACTCTTAATCGCTGCTATAAACCATTCTTTACTAAAAGGTTGACCGTTATGTTGAATCCATTTTAAACCTTTCTTTTTTAAATATTTATCGTAACAATTATCATCCCAAATATGAACATTATTATCAACTAGATATTTAATGTTTGCGGAGCCACTTAAAAACCATAATAATTCATGAGCAACGCTATTAAAATATAGTTTTTTAGTTGTAATCGCAGGAAATCCATCGGATAGATCAAAACGCGCCTGCGCGCCAAAAACACCAAATGTATCAATTTCAGTTCTGTTCTTTTTAAGCTTTCCGTTTTCTAAAACTAGATTTAGAAGTCTAAAATATTCGCTATCTGTATTATTCATTTTATTTTTTGTATTATTCATTTTATTTTTTGTAATATCTAAATACTCTGTGACCGCCCGGAAACCCTCTAACAAATTCATTCAATGGAAACATTTTGTTTATTTCGTCTTCGCTAAAAGGAAAGAACGTGTCAGAAGAATAAACTCCTTCGACATGAGTAACATATACTTCCAAGCATTTAGGAATCAAAAGTTTGTAGATTTGCGCGCCACCGCAAACAATAGAATCTTCTGGTATATATTTAATATCGTTTATATTATGAATTACTCGATCAATTCTGTTATCTCTAGAAAAAGTTTGAGTAGAGCAAACCTGGTGTTTACTTAAACAGTAAATAATACGCTTTTTTAAAGGAGGAAGAGTTAAAAACGTTTTATTTCCTACTACTATATTTTTTTCGAGAGTAAATTCTTTGAACCACTGAAAATCTTCTTTAATTTTAGGCCACGGAAGATCGTTTTTATAACCAATCCCGCCGGATTCGTCAATCGCTACAATTGCTTTCATTATTTTAAATATTAATCTAATTTACTATAATGTTTTCCACCGTTGCATTTAGCCCCAGCGCAGTCGCAAACATCATAACTGTAATCCCTGTGATTACCAACACTAATATATTTTCTTCTAATTGGGGTTTTACAATATTTACAAACCCAAATACTTACGTTTTTTAAAGTCATGTCACTTATTGTTCCAGTGTCCCACCATTCAATTTTGGTTTCGTAGGCTTGGCTTATGTTTAAGTCTTTGTCTTTAAAATCTTTATAATTGTAAATTGGCCGCCCGGATTTTTTAATTGCAGTTTTTACTTTTTGTTGGTAAATTTCACGTTCCAACCGCGCAGCTTCACTTTTATGAAAATCTAATTGAGTTTTTAGCGTATTTGTTTTTATCATATTTTTATTTAAAACTTTTAATCTGCCATAGGATTTCCATAATACCCATCCATAAAATTACCTTCTATATCTAAATACATTCTTCGATTTCCACAGCTACAACGATGATTACCCACTGTCCAACTAGAACATTCTTGACAGCACGAAATATCAACTTCTTTGCCGTCGGGATATTCTTTGTTTCTGAAATTTTCTCTTTCTATTTCTTCAATTGATTTGAATAATTCTTCGTTGGTTGAATAACTAATTTGATATTTTTTGGCTAATTCGACGGCTAGAGCTAATTTTCTTAATTCTTTATCAGATTTTACTTTTTCTTGTTCTATTTTAGCTATTTCTTTTAGATTGTCGGAAAGCCATTTATCAATTCTTGCTTCGTAATTTTTTAAACTTGCAAGATTGGTTTCATATCCGTCAGAAGTTTTAATATTTCTTTTTAAATCTTCAATATATCCAGCCGTATGAGTTGTTTCGGTTTTGCTTGAAGAACGGCTTGTTTTATAATCCCAAGTAGAATAAGTTTCACTAATTCCCAAATTTTTGAATATATTTTTAATTTTGCTTACCAATTTAATATTATTTTCAATCGCTGGGATATTCTTTTTATGAATTTCTTCTGCATTAAGCCGGGCGACTTCTGCTTCTTTTTTAGCATTTTGCGCGGCCTCTTCTATATGTTCTCTTTTAAGTTTATCAAAAGACGGTCTATAATAAGAATGTGAATTATTATAATAACTTTGAAAATCACTATACAATTTTCCGCAAGAATTTATAGATTCTACTTGAGAAATAACTCCAATATCTTGTCTCCATTTAGAAATTTCTTGGAGGGAAATATTTAAATTTTCTATAGATTCAAAAATTTTATATTCGGGTGTTCCGTATTTATAAGGGTTGGGCATAATTTTAATTATTCTTCTCCATTATTAAGTGACTTATACAATTTACTTTACTTATTTTTATATCTTCGGCAGACAATTCGCACCAGAGGTCTAATCCTTTATTTGTTAAAAGTAACATGCATCCGGGCGCGGGCGGATCAATCGTTTTAGTATGCTCGAATTTTTTAATAGAATATGTAGGAGTTGATTCTTTGTATCCTAAACTTTCTAATTCTTTTTTAGTTGTATAAACTATATTGGAGTTTGTATTACGTTTCATCCTTATAATCCAATCCCATTTCATCTACAAAACCTAAGTTTTGGCGCGCAATTAAAATTTCATATAATTCTCGTGCGTCCGCGCCGAATAAATTTTTCTGTCCACCCCACATTTGTAATTCTAAAGTTTCTAATCTATCGGGTGGCCTGCCCGGTTCTTCCGGCGTAAATCTATAAAACTCAATAGAGTTAGTTTCCACCATTATTGTTTTGTTTTTATTATAGTATTTCATTATTTAGTTCCAATATACCCATTTAATCCACCGTCAAAACCATCGGCGATTTTATTTTGTGAAAAAGTTGAATTTGTTTGAGTTACTATAGGTTTGATTTGTTCGGTAGCTTCATTCCACTTAAAATAACACCTACGACATTCAAATTCAAAATTTATTAAATCTGGAATTGGTTTTGATATACATTCCGTAAAAATCGCACGAATACTTGGTTCGTTAGAATTTAAATAGTGGAATTCAACTCGACACGCCGGACAATGAGAATATTTAGATTTAATGGGCTGGACGCCCTGTTGAATTTTTTTCATACAAAATTATATCCTTTTAACCGGGCGGACAATTAAACGTGTTTAAGAATGATTAAACTAAGTTTAGTTCAGTTTGGGGATTTTCTACTGTAGTTTCGATTGTTTTTGGTAGTAAATCTTCTGAGTCCGCCGAGGGTAAATCTTTTAACTCCGATAAACGCCAATACACTTTTTCGCTTTGGACTGATAAATCAGATACGAAAATCGTATCACCTTTCTTTTGTCCGCGAAATGCTATTATTTCCCCCTCTTCTGGTAATTTCTTTTCTTCATCTATATGATTCATCAATGATTTTCCACAAAATAATAATCTACACGAAGAAGTATTGTCAGAAATATTCATTTTATAATACATATTTCCTTTTTTCGACTTACTTTTGTAAATTTCTTTGATTGTAGCCACGCAGGTTGCAGTTTCACCTTCTAACATTGATTGGAATTCTAAAATGTTAATCAAATCATTTCTTTCTTCTCCAAATACACTTTTTAATGTATGAGAATAACTGTATCCAAGAAGTTTTTCCTCTAGAATTAAACTGGTTAGGTTTTCATGTTGTGAATTCATTTTGAAAATCTTGGAATAGCCAATGCTTTTCTTTCTTAGCGTTCCCAATCTTGTCTTGCGCGCAACTTTTTTTCCCAACGAATCTGTCCAATTATCTAAATTTTTAAGAGAATCAAGTAAATTAAAATTATTATTTTTACCATTATTGATTAAGTATAGTTTCTCTTTGTCTGTTAAAAGATTCCAAATTTGCGCTTCCAATACCGTCTTGGTTCTAGTTTCAGTAATAAATTCATCAATACAACCCGATTGGATCAACGCGCTAACAATTCCGATTCCTAATTTACTTTGACGAAAACATTGGAATAATTCATATTTTGTCGAATAATCAGATTTGAAGGATTTTAACTTTTCTAAAGCAGATGAAGCAATTCCTTTGATTGAACATAATCCAAATCTTATATCGTTTCCCACAATTTCAAAGTCTAAATTACCATGTTTAATTGATGGCGGCAATAGTTTAATATTGTATAATTGAAGTTCTTTCTGAATTGAAGCAATATATTCTTGAGAATCTGCTTCATTTTTAGACATTCTTAATAAAGCAAGAAAAAATTCTTTTGGATGATTTTCTTTAACCCATATTGTCATTGCTGTAAGCATCCCATAAAGGGCGCTGTGTGAAAAATTAAATTGGTACCCGGCGGAATCCTCAACAATTTTCCAAACTACATCGGCAATTTCCAATGGATGATTATTATCTTTACATGCTTTATAAATCTTGTCTTTAGATTCTTTAATTTTTAATTCATCTTTTTTACCAATGGCCCGGCGGACAAGTTCACAATTCTCTAAATCCATGCCTAATTTGTTAAGCATGAGTAAAACTTGCTCTTGAAACAAACAAACGCCGCCAGTAGGCTTTAAAACATCATCAATAACATGATATGTTTCTTTATAGATTCCTTTATGTATATAATCACAGTATTTTTCTAAATAATCCATCGCCCCCGGCCTAGATATTGCAAGACAACACGTTAATTCAAAGAAATTTTTACATTTAATTTTTTTAGCACAACTACCCTGAGCAAATGTTTCTAATTGAAAAATACCAAAAGTGCGCTCGAAATTTTGAAGTGAATCGTAAATTGATTGATCGTGAATATTTATACTAAATGGATCAATTCCAATGAGTTTAGCAGCTTCAAAAAGGGTTGAGCTTGTCTTGAGCCCCAAAATGTCAAATTTTACTGATAGGTCTTGTGCTTCATACATTGAAAAAGATGTAATTATTTCTTTAGTAGAAGATAATTCTAAAGGCATTACATCATCCATATTTTCAAATGTGATTGCTATCGCGCTGGCATGAACTGACTTACATTTTATTAACTGGTAAAGCGTTCTAGAAATCGAATATATTTCAGGATAACTATCACAAAACTTTTTAAACTCTGGAACTTCTTTATAGACTTTATCTATTGGTTCTGGTTTTCCGTAAATTGTTGGGATTAGCTCTGCAATTGGATGAACGTCTGATTCTTCTAGTTCATATAAAACTTTTCCAACCTCTTTGATTAAATTCTTAGATTGAAGTTCTTGCAAAGAAACTATTTTAGCTGTTTTACCATTAAATTTATCCCGAATGTAAGATTGAATTTCTCCCTTGCGATAGAAGCAAAAATCCTGATCCACATCACAAATTAAAGAACCTAGCAAATAAGTAATTCCGTCAACTTCTTTCTTTTTAGCTCTTACTTTACTAATAAAACGCTGAAAAAACAATTGCATCGGTAATTCTTTTCCAATTGGGTCAAGATGAATGCAACCAATCATATAAAACACCAAACTTCCACCAACTGATCCGCGTCCTGGCCCGCGCGGAATCTCGTTTTTTACAGCATACTGATAAATATCCCAAATCGCCAAGACATAATCTACGAAACCTAAATCTTTAAATGTTTCTAACTCATATTTTAAACGTTCTGTATATTCTTTATATCGTTCTTTATCTATTTTACCATTTTCTAATTTTTCTTTAAAACCATTATAACAAACTTGTCTCAAAAAGTCATAATTTGAACAGTTTTTTCGCGCGCCAACAGCTTTCTTTTCTTCTTCACTAATTTTAATTTCAGGTAGTCTAACCCATTCATATAAAGGAAAATCATAAGTAGAAAATTTAGACTCAAAAATATTATCTTCTTTATTTTCTTGTTTTATCTCGTTCCATTTTAAAAAATTAAAGGAGTCGTCTGAGTTGTGTTCTAGATTTGGCTTGTTAATATTCGTTCTTTTAGAGATACAACAAAGTGTTTGATAGGATTTGTATAAACTTGGAGAATAATAGTAAATTGAATGAGTTTTAACTATTGGATAATTATACTCTTTACAATATTTGTATAACGCATCTTTAATTAGAAATGAAAATGGTAAATCATGGGTTTCGGATTCATCAAAAAATATGGGATTTGTAAAATTTAAATCTGGTAAACAGGTGTTAAATTTAAGTAAATTATTTGCTATAAACGAATCAAAGAAATTAACTGTTAATGTTAAATTATTCGACCAGAGAGATTTTAGAGATTTTGAGTCAATCCGCGCAAAGTAATAAAATCCTTCGCAATGCGCGCGACTACTTATCTTGATTAAATCTTTATATCCAGCACTAGAATTACACCAAACAGTTATAGCCGATTCGGTTTTTAAAGAGCTTTCAGATTTATCATCAATATCATTGCACAGAATTAGTTTTAATCCAAATCTAAATGGAATATTATAGTATTTTGAAGTTTTATAACACTTGAAAAAGCCTGACATTGATCGGTCAGAAATATAGATATATGGCAACTTATTTTTATAAGCCGCGTGGAATACAGAAATAGGGGATTCTAAATCAATTTCATTATCTTTTTCACATTCTTTTTCTGGTTGCTCGGCTGTAAAAAGCGCGGACCCGATAGAATAAGTTGTAGAAAAAAGAGGTATTACATTATACATCCCAAATTTATATCCTTTATTTTTACCTAAAATCCACTTCTATCTTTGCAAATTAAATCAATTTTACTATTACTTTTAGCTTTTGCTAGAACAACTTCTTTAATTATCCGCGCGTGGCAATCGTCCCCGCAACCAGCACACCAACACTCCAAAAATACGTCTCCAGTCAGCGCGGCCTTATAAATTTCGTTCAAACAATAACAAACTCCGGCATTTTTATTTTCAATTTGTTCGTCCAGCCAGATTTTGTATTTTGCAATTACTTCGGTTCTATCGCCATGTTTGCCTATAATAAATGGATTACCTAATCTACTTGGCCGCGCGACTGAAAACGTTCGTTTTTTATTCGTAATTATAATAGCCATAATTTTTATTTTAAGGATTTAAAAGATTTTTCTTCATTTTGTTAATTATTTAGTGTAAATAGATTTTAGAAAGAATAAAAACATGATAATTATAAATAATAAAAACTATTTGGAAGTAAAAGATGTAATGGAATTGCTAAAAATAACTCATTCAAGAGTCGCTGGATTAATTTCAGAAGGTAAATTAAAAGCATTTAAACCTAGCCCGCGCAAAACTTATTTTAGTGAAGAAATGATTGAGAAATATTTAAAAGGAGAATAAAAACATGGCATCTAGAATTATATTTGTAGAAGAACAGATTCAAGAAATTATTTTAAAATATCAAAACGGTGAATCCTATACTAAAATAGCTAAATGTTTTAAATGTAACGAAGGGGTTATTTTAAGATTATTAAAAAGATATAATATCAAGGCTCGAAAATTTACAGAGTGTAGAAAATATAAATTAGATGAATCTTATTTTGAGAAAATTAATACCCCAAATAAAGCTTATTTCTTGGGGTTAATGTATGCGGATGGGAACGTAAGGTTTCGATCTAGAAGGAAAAATAATGTAGAGTGTGGTCAATTTCGTATTTCTCTCCAAATTGAAGATTCTCATATTATCGAAAATTTTAAAAAAGAGCTAGAGTATTCTGGGAATTTAACATCTAAAAAACAAAAAGGATGCAAAGATCAGGTTGGATTAGAAATATGTTCAACCAAAATGGCTAGAGATTTAGAAAAATTAGGTTGTATTCCGACTAAATCGTTGGTTTTAGAATTTCCTAAAGAAGAACAAGTCCCATCCAAATTACTTCACCATTTTATCCGCGGCTATTTTGACGGGGATGGGTGTATAACCTCTCAGATAACCAAAACGGGTCATAAACAAATGAATTTTAGTATAGTTGGAACTAAAACCATTTGTGAAAACATAAACATAATATTTCATAAAAATATAGATACTAGTATAACTAAATTAGGAGATTTTAAAACCTATTTTGTTTATAATGTAAGCGGAAACAATAATATTCGTAAAATATACGATTATCTTTACAAGGATGCTATCGTATTTTTAATCAGAAAACATAAAAAATTTAAGGAAGTTTTTAATATACCGCATAAAAAGAAAACTTCAAAGTATAAAAATATTTATTTCGACAACACAACAAAAAGATGGGTTTTATTTTACAAGGGTAAATATATAAAATCTTTTAATACAGAAGGCGAGGCAAAGTTAGCAAAAGACATTTTTTTCAATCTCTCTTAAATTGGTTAGTCAACGGATGTCCAGTTTTGCGTCTTTCCGGCGGCTTACTCCAATAACTTTTATTTTGTTTTTTAAATTCTTGTTCTACTTTTTTATACATTTCAGCGCATTCTTCATCACTAAGACTCGGCATGAAACTTTTTACTTCATCATAATAATATGTATTTAAATTAACTCTACAAATTGAGCCGACCGATCCATTGCTGTAACATACTCCTATTTTCTTTTTTATTTGAACGTCAGCATTTTCATTCCAAACTTCTAAATAATTGTTTATATTATCTTGCCCCTCTAAAACTTGAAATTTTAAATGTTGTTGATTTTTTGGTTTTGGGTAATGACATGGAATATATTCTTTCAGTATATAGGTTTTAATAACTTGTCCGTCGGGCCAAAAATCACTTAAAACATCTATAATTATTGCCCCAAACTCAAACATATTGGGCAGAATATTATAAGTATTTCTTAGATGTTGTTTAAGATTAACTCGATCGCTCGGATAAAACTCTTTGCTTTTTACTTTTCTATTTTCTGTATATTTTACCTTGCTTAAAGGTATTTGTTCATAAAATTCATCTAAAGTCGGAGCGGATAATTTCCCAATATTACCAATTTTTTCTACTACTTTATCAATTAGTGGCATTTTAAACTTAAAATTTTCAGAATTCTCAGCTATCGGCGCGGATAATTCTTCTATACTTTCACCTAATGTATCTGTTTCTTTAGAATTTTTCCACATATATTTATCATAATCTAAATCTAAAATTCCTCTAGCTGTTAATTTTCGGCCCGGCCCGGTTTTAGTCTTATTCATTTCTTCAATATGTTGGTCTAACGCAAGAATTTCTTCTGGAGTTATAGGCGCGGGCGGCTGTGTTGGATCGTTATTGTTTTTCATAATTATTTTTTCTTTTTCTTGTCGGCGAATCTTCCACAAACGGAGCAACGACCAATATCACCAACTATATTTCTATCGCAAACGCAATACCATTTAGATTTGTCGGGGGCTTGGCGTTTTTCTCTGTTTGTTGGCTGATATTCCAAAATTAGTTTAGTATTAAAGCTTCTACTATTTCTGGATTATTTAATCGGAATTTTTTAGCGTCGGATTCACGGTCAAAGTAGAGATCGAGAATAGGCTCATTTCTTCCGTTTCTTCGACTGGCCAATCTTGATTTAACCGCTCCGCCAGTATCGCAAACGAATAAATTCAGTTTGATTTCTGGTATAAAAACCTTACTAAAATAAGGAATAATTTTAGGGTCAACAGCCGCCGAAACTTTATCTTTTAGTTTAATTCCGGTGGACGATTTACCTTTTTTAGTCCATTTGTCGCAACCTTTTTCCGTCCGAGAATAGGTCGTTAGACGAACCATAATTGCACGGGATTTTGGATGTTTTGATAAATTTGTAAAATGTTTTGTATGTGGGTCGGCGGATGCACAACCGAAATTTAAACAAATTATTATCGAACTTAATATGATTTTTAATAGTGTAGTTTTCATCTTGAATTTACACTATTCTAGCATGTTTGGAACCCAAAGTCAAGATTTTACAGATGAAATGATTAAAAAGTTTAACTCTAGATTTCTATCGAATAAAACTGTTTCCAGAGTATTTTAAAACACAATTCAATGTCTTTTAGGCTGTCATGTAAGTCTTCTTCTTTAAATTCTATGTTAAAGTGTCGGGCGCAAGCAGTTTGAGATGTTTTTAACCCGCGTTTAATGATAGTGGAAAGTTTATATTGCCAAGCTAGAAAATTAGACAAATCCGGTTGAAGACCTAAAAGGATCGCTTTTTGTATTAAATTTGTGTCGATAATTCGGTCAATATATGAATAATCTGGTTTTTTATTCAACGTTCTTCTCAAATTATTTAATTGATAAATATCAAATCCAAGAAAATTGGCTCCTACGATTCTATAATCCTTGTTGTAGAGATATGATTCAAAATGATTTAAAATTGGTTCTGGCGGCTGTTTTAACTCATTATAGCGGTTTTGGTCAAACTTTGTAATCCGCGCGGCGTCCTTGCTTATTTGAAAATTCGGTATATCCAAATAATAATTATGTTTTTCTAAAATGTTTTTACCTTCACAAATTAAATAAGATAATTGAAATGGTCTAGAAAAATAGAGGTTGAGACTTTCTGTCTCAGTGTCGGCGACCAGATACTTCTGTTTGTCTTTGAACCTCAATAAATTTTGACCTAAATCGGATAAACTCATTGCCAGTAAATATCTAAATAGTAAACCAAATCTACAAAAGGAATATCTTGTTCATATTTCGGCCCGTCTCCATTGATTCGGTTTGACCATTTTTGAGTTTTAGAATCGTAAGCCAATCCGTCCCCAACATCTTCATTTCTTACCAATAATTTATGTTTGTAAATTTTCTTATTAGGATTTTCTTTGGACCATTCAACTAATTTATCTAAAACTTCCGATAAATTATCTGGATTACTAGATTCGTATTTGTTAAATAATAACCCGTAGCCTTTCCAATGTTTTTTAAATCTTTCTAATTCTATAGTATCTTTATTCATATTTTTTTAAAACAAACAATCAACATCTTCCTTGTCTGCCGGGTTTTCAATTTTTGGCTCTTCTACCTTAAAATAACTAATATCGTATTTTATTACCCCGCAATCCCCGCCGTGTTCATATAAATCATGTTTAGCTCCAGTAATAAAAAGCATGAAATCTAACTCTTCTTCTTTAAAGAACGTTCCATCCTCTCCATTCCCGGCGGACCATTCCCATTTATCGAATCCTTTATAGATAACCCGGCGGCCAGATTTCATATTTTCTATTTGAAAAAGTGTTTTATTCATAATTTTTAATATAATCCTTGTTTTCTCATTTTGTCAGAATAATCTATTGATTCATTATAGTGTTTCCGCCATTTTTCTCCATCAACCCCCTTGTCCGCGCGGCCTTTTCTAATATCTCGTTCTATTTCAAACTGAACTAATTCTAAGTCTCCGCCGTGATAACTGTTTATTTGATAAATTTTAGATGGTTTTTCACCTTCAATTTTATAGATTAAACCCTGACACCCGCTTGGTAAAATACAAAACATAAATTCATAGGTTTTGCCGTTAATTATTCTTTTCATTAATTTTTGTTTCCATTTAAGTAAAACTCTTCTTCGTTTTTAGCGCAGCGTGGGCAAATCCAACCAGAATATTCGCAGGTAAATTCAGTATCGGGAGTAAAATCTAATCGGGCGCGGCCACCTTCTTCTAGTTCCTTGTGGGCTATAAATCTACCGCAAAAATCACATTTTATTAGATTATTATTAGTTTTCACAGCTTCTCTACAAATTGGTTAAATTTATCGCCCACTTGTTTTAATTTCTTTTTTAGTAAAACTTTGAGCGCATCCGCCGAAATACTTGATTCTAAATCCGCCGGATTTTGTCCGTCTTTAGTGATTTTGATGTTATAATTATTAACTTTTATTTCCATATTAAACTTCTTTCTCTAATCAATTCTTGTTTTTTGTTTGAATAATATTGGTTATATCTTTCTGATTTGTCGGGAAATTTGAGAACGGGCGGCGAAGTATAAAAAGTCATATACCCGGAACATATTCCAGTGGCATAAAATGGTTGTGGCGTTTCATTATATCTTTTTTCTTCGGACTCTGCCCAATCTTTTGATTCATTTTCTATAACCCACATTTCGGGTTCAGTTAATTCACGGTTTTTAGTATATTTGCTAAAATCTGTAATTTTTACAAATGTATCATTATCTAAGTGTTTAAAAACTGTGGCGTCACGAGGCTTTATATTAGTTATTTTAAAATCATTGTCAATTAAGCTTTCAAAAGATGGATACATATTCAAAAAACTAAATTGAGTTGCGGAATAACCAACCACCATAGGCGGTTTTGGATGTTTTCTTTCGTAAGCAGAAATCCGCGCGGCCTTCCATGATTCTAATAGTCTTTGTAACATAATTTAATCTTGAATTTCATATTCATTATCCCAATCAGAAGCTAGCCGGGCGAACTCTTTCCAAATTTCTTTATTATTAGTCTTTTCGGCTATAAACATAATTAAATCTTCTAATTTATTTACTTGAGAATTTAAATCCCCAATTCCAGATTCGTCATTATAATCAGAATAAACGCGCGGACGCAATTCATTAAATTCTACATATTTAGAATCTTGAACTTTATTTTTTACTAATTTAAAAATTTTCATCTATTATTAATTCTTTTTTATCTTTTCTAACAACAGAAACCGAAATTTTCCTATCTTTAATAAATAAATCCACGTATAGGTCCGTAGGATTCGTATTAGTTAGTGCGGCTGTATTATTTTTAATTAAGTTTATTAAGTCCGCGTGGTTGTATAAAACCTTATTTAGTTTTAAGGACACAGAATAATTACCTTTTCTCCGACTTTATCCGCGTGAATATCGTAAAATTCATCATACCCATGTTCTGTTACTTTTAACCAATCAGCGGCTACACGTAATGGTAAATAACTATTTCCTTCCTCATCGCTTGATAACCAAATTTCTATATCATCGGGAAACTGTTTTAGATATTCAATTAGTTTTTGTTTAGTCATTTTAACAAACTTCTTTAACTACTTTTAAATTCGTATTACTAATTATCTTGAAAAATTCTTCACCATGAGAGTTTCTATCAAATAAAATATCCGCGGACTTAATCGTTACTGTATTTTTCGTGTATTGTAAAAGTGTGCCATAATGTTCGACGGTACAACTTTCTAGCCACTGTGTTACATCAAGCTTTTTGGGATTAAAAGTAACAGAAATTAGGAGTGGCACGTTATTTTTCTTTTGTTTATCGGTCATTCTAAGTTATATCCTTTTGCTTGAGCCGTAGGGTCGTTCAAATTACTGAATTCATTCTTTAGTTTATTCAAAGTTTTTAAGTCCGCGCGGCTTTCATCTGGATTGATATACAAAAAATGCTGAATATTTTCTGATAACCATCCTTCTAAAAATTCTTCTTGATCTTTATTTCTAGATAAATTGTTGCAAGATTGCCAAATGTCTATTAAGTTAGATAATTTATCTGTCATAGATTTATTTTTTCTTATATACTTTTACAAAATCGACAATTAAACATTCTTCTGTTAAGACATCTGCCGGATTTCTTACCCAATCTTCTGTCGGGCCAACTTCAACTGAGATTATTAGAAACATTTTAGCTTTAGTATTTAAATTATTCACTTTCCAAGTTTTTTTACCGTCTACCATGAATTGAAAACCATTTTGATCCCAAAATAAAGAAAACGTATGAAATTGTTCGTCATCTAATTTAATTCCTAAGTTTGTAGTATCAATGGCCAAACATTTATGATAATTGTTATATCCGCCGTAATGAATTGTGGAATTTACTATATCTCCGATATATTTATTATTATAATCAAATTTTCTTGATTCTATCAAATCTATCTCCATTGCTTGGGAGCCGTTAAATTCTTCGTTGAGTCCGGCGGACTTATTCCACAACCATAAATTTAACCAGACGCCCTCCACGGGTTTTAACTTTGCTCTAAACTCTATATACGAATTAACTCCTACTTCAAATTTATTTTCTGTTGTTACAATTGAACTAAAATGCCGGTTATTTTTAGTATAAGGTTGAATTATTAGTTTTCCATCTTTAATTTTAATAGCGTTTGGGGTATTAAAGGCTCCGACACGAAAACCGATTTCTGTAGTCCACTTAGACTTGTCAAAAAACTCAAAATTGTCTTCAAAAACTAATTTGTATTGACCACTACTACTTTCACAGATATTATTCTGTAAAGCTAAAAAAACCAAAAGGATTATAATTGGCAGTTTCACTCATAACTTTACACTTTAAGATTTATATTTTCCCAAGGTTCCATTATTACTTGCTTGTAACGCCTCGATTGAGGCTTGACGTGGACTTATAAATTTAATTTTAGACGGTTTTTCTGTTTCTATTATAATTTCCCCGACTTCTATCATTTTTTGAACTAAATGGTTTGCATATTGAGAAGGGAATTGGTCCGGCATATTATGAATTATATAATTTTTAGCTTCCTCAAAGTTTTTAAATATTAGTTGTTTTTTCATAATTTTATTTAATAGACGTTTTGATTTGTGTTTTATTACAAATTTTACATTGTCTGGATTGAGATAATCTCCAATACGTATATCCAAATTCTTTACTTTCTAAAATTTTCCATTTATCCCAAGAATGTCCGAAAAAACATCCAAATAAATCAGTAAATAGATTGTTAGAATGACAGGTTGGAGTTTTGCCGTCTGTCCGGCGAATTGTCGGATGTTGGGTCGGTGGATTATCGTTGTGTTTATTCATATATTATTTTCCTGTGACTAAAAATTTAATAAAAAATAGTAATCCTAAAGAAAACCACCCGATTACAAACAATGGATAATCTCTGTATAAATCTGTAAAAATTTGAATCATAATTTTATTTCTACTAAAGTTCCTTCTTTTATAGCCGCCGAGATATAACTTAAAAACATAATTGCCTTATCTTGAAATTTAAGAGTGGAGTCGCCCAAATTTTCTAAGGGAACCGGGAATTTATATGTTTTATAACTTTTAGTTGTGTGATCGTCCCGCCCGATAGTATAATAAAAATATCCCTTTCTATATTCATGGAAAGTAACGGTATTATTTTTAACTAAATCTTTTAAGTTTGGTTTATTCATTATTTAGCTCTTTCTTTAAAACTATAGCCAAAGTTCGTCTAGTTTGAGCCACGGCGTCCCAAGCATTTGACGTAGTAGAAACAGATACTCTTAAAGATTCTGGGACTATTTCCCATCCTTCAGTTACTAATCTATTAACACGCTTTTCAAAATTTTCGCAATCAATATCGGATATTAACCAAGTTTTCATAATATTTTCTTAAACTTTTCAATTTTATTAACTAACAACTCTACAATCTCACGAATTCCGGGGACTCCATAAGAGTCACCGTTCACTTCAAATTCAGTTAAAACTTTTGAAGCTAATCGGCGGATTTCTGTATCGTCCGACGCCCAATCGCGCAGACTTTTGCAATAAAACTTTCTTAAATCATCAATAGGTATTTTTTCTACCGATTCTTCTAGACTAAATAGATTATTTTGTTTAAAAAAGTTATTCATTTTAATTCTAATTCTAGCTGTTCTGGTATAACGTAAAATTCTCCGTCTACAACTTGAGGATTTGGTATTTTGTTTATTATACTTTCAATAATCTTCTTTTTTAAGGGTCGCGCAGTCCAATTATTAAAACAAAACTGAATAACTCCGGGTTTGAGACTGTTTAAAGTGTCCGGCGAAACATTTAATTCGGGGGAAATCTTGCGGACAAGCGAAACCAAATAGATTTTATGTTTGTAACTTAGCTCTTGAATATTTATCATTCTACTACTTTCCAAGTTTCATTCTTTATTAAACCTTCTTCTTTTTTATTTTGATCAATAACCCATTGTCGGGCCGCGGCCAAACTATCAAAAACCATTCTATGTTTATTAAATCCATTAAGTGAATCCCCGGAATATTGATGCAGTGGACACCAAACTTCTTTTTCTATCTTTTTATTGTCTTTTACACATACCCAATCCCAAAAACCTAGAGTTTCATACTCAATTTCTTTTTTTAAATATTCTATACCGAATTTAGTTCCGTTGGTTATAAATCTGATTGGATAGGATTTATTCATAATTATTTAAGCTAAAACAGGCTCACCCAATTCTTTAATTTCAATACTATTGGCTAATTGAGTTAATTTATCCGCCAAATTTAGCAAATCTTCTTTAGTTACAGTATTTAAAACAATTTTAGTAGAAAAAGTTTCGTCCGTTCGTTGCCGCGCGGATATTTCCAGCGAGTTATAATTATAAGGAACAGTTTTCTTGCCAACCTTAAAAGAGCCTTGTGAGTTATTTAACGTTAAATCAATTATTGTGTCGTATTTGTTTATTGTGGTTTGTGTTTTCATAGTTTTAATTTTCTCTTTACTCTGCCATACTACTAGATGAAAGTCAAGGGGTTTGTTGAGAGTGATTAAACTTTTTTATCTTTCTCCAAAAACGGAGAAACGGCATTGGGATATTTTTCAATAATCTCGGCGGCTTTTTTATTCATTTCTTTTACCCATCCTTGTTTTACTTTCGGCGGGCGATCATCTACCCAATTTTCCAATAACATAGAATCTCTTAATACTACTAAACATGCTATTGCTTTTGTTACGTGACTTAACCCTGAATCTTCATCAATATCCTCTCCTTCAAACCAACTTGTTATATGTCTGAAAATTGCGTCATAGTACACACTGGCTCTTACTCCACATGATCTATAGTTATGACGACCATATTTTCGCGCTCCTTCTAATAGAGCTAAACCAACTTCGGCGATAACAGGCGCGGGGACTGTGGAAAATGGAACTTTTTTTACGCCCACGGCATCTTTTGGATTTGTTTGTTTAGTTTTGTCGTTTAAAATTTCAAACTTTTCAGTTTCGTCTTCGTATTTAGTAGTTTTAGTATCTAAAGTGTGAGAGATTGAATTTATTACTCCTGATATATTTTCTTTACAATTATTGCAATAAAAATAACCATCTCCAATAAAATCATCTATAAAAAATCCTTGTTTGCAAAGATGACAATAAATTTCTTTATCATATTTTGGCGGCGGAGGCGGCGGTAAAGTATTTCTCGGCGGAACATAGCTTCCTTTTGAAAGACAATTTTCTAGTCCATTTGAATTATAACATTTATAACAAATAAAAATTCCATCTTTAGTAATTCCTAATCCAGATTTATCCCCGCATTTACATGTTTGGTATGGTTCCATATTTTTCTTAATATTTTCTATTTGTAATATTCTTGTTAAAGTTTTACCAAGTTGCCGCGCAGCTAAGATTATTTTATTCATTTATATCTTTTTTATTCCACAATTATGACAAATATATCCATCCCACGCTTCTTCTCCGCATTGTTCGCAAGTGTCGAAAAATTCATTTAGGGAATCTTCGTCGTTTATAATATCGTTTTCTTCTTTTTCTTTATCGTTCATAATTTATTTTTCACAATCACATTTAGTATGTCCGCAAGTTTCACATAATTTACCATAACTAGCCTGATATTGACTAATTGAATTACCGTTAAATCCGTGGCGTTGGGCCGCGCGGACTTCTAATAAATACAAACTGTTGTGAATATTATTTATAATACTTATATTCTCAGGACAAGGTATTTGATTTTGTAAATAAACAATTCGGTCTAGAACTGCGCGGAGAACACTTTGAATTGTAGTTCCGGGATAACTATTTTTATTTCCGGGGAATCGTTCTGGATTCTTTTCGTCGTGTCGTTTAACAAAAGTTAATGTTTGATCTAAATCTCCATCTAGAGTTAAAAGTTTATATTTGTGGCCGGGATCAATTATTTTTATCATATTTAAATACTTATACTTTTATATTTTTCTAGAACTTCTTTGAATCCTAACCGATGACATTTTTCAGATAATGTTTCTTTCCATCCGTCATTTCCTTTTATAATATTTTTTACTAATCCGGGAACTTCTTTCCAAGATTCAAACCTTATGACATTATTGGAGTTTTTAATGTTTTTATTCCAAGGCGCATTTGCCAATAAAATTTGTTTGTCGGGATGTTTAACCGCTTCGATAGCCAAATGTGGTGAATCATCTATGTAAATAGAATAATCGAGATTTAATTTATCTGTAGCCGAAACTCTACCAAGACAATTTACTGAAGAAATTGGGCAATAAAATGGTTCATTTTTCCCTACTCCATAATTATATATTACCCAATCCCAAATTGATTTTTCGGCGGATTTGCTATTAGCCGTGACTACATGAACTTGACAGTTCAAATTTCTAATTTTCCACAACGAAGTAAAAATATGTTCGTCGTAGGGTTTTATCATTAAACGCCCTTCTCTGTCAAAATAATCTAAAATTCTATTAAATTGATCGTTATGGCCTAAGTCTTGCCAATAATCCCAAGTAATAATATGTTTATGGGTGTGATTTCCACCTGTTAAAATATTCATTATATCACAAACCGTTGACATTGTTCGACCTAAAACGCCGTCAAAATCAAGTGAGATTTTTAATTGTTTATTCATGTTTTATTATATTCTTTTTGGTTAAGGGATTTGTTAATCTTTTTACCATCCCATTTATCACTTCTCGATTTTCGTCTCCGTCAACATCGTCATAATGGTCTTCGTATTCTACAATATATTTATATTTACCATTAGCTAATTGACTTACTTTTTTAATTACTCCATCCCATAATAACCAATCATTCGGCCACTTAAATTTAACTTTTTCACCGATATTAAATTCTTGTTTTTCGTTTTGATATTTATTAAATGCTTTATCATATTGTTTTCTTAAACTTTCAATAATATTATCTATTGGCATGGTATCAGGAGATTCATCTAGAAATTCAAATAATTGTTTGAAATCAGTATTTTTAAGTTCTATTTTCATTGTTCACAAAGTATCAAATTTATTTCATTGCAGTCTTCAAAAACATACTTGAAAATATCTAAAACCGTTTTAGGATTCCCGCCCGCATTTACGCAACCGAAAAGTCGGGGCGCGGCTACTGGTTTATCGTTTATTCCCATTTTTAGTATAAACTCTTTAATGTTTTCCATAGAAGTATTCATGGCTGAATAATCTAAATGTTGTTTTTCTCGCCCGTACCTAAACTGAGAATAACTATTTATGATATTGTGAAACTGGTCTTCGTTGGCGAGGGCGAATGAGAATAACCCAAGCTTTTTGAAATCTGCGCGTTTTGTAAGCATGTCTGAACTAGCAGCGCGAGGATAACGTTTTTTAATTTTTAAAGCCAATCCTCGACCCATTGTATTTTGACAATTACAGCATTGAATTATAGTTCCAATACTTTTGTCAAAAATATCTATTTTTTTTAATTTCAATCATTTAGATAAAATCATTCATATAAGCCGCGCGGATATTTTTCTCGGTTGGCTCGATTCCAATGTTTTTGCAAATTTTAATACAGATTTTTTTGTCGTGATCTGAAATTTTACAATTACCATAAATATTTTTTGATTTAATCTTTTTCATCTTTTAATAACTCTTCTTCATCTAAACATCCACAACTAATCAATTGGCCGTCGCATCGCGGGCAACGCTCTACATCGCAGCCCGGATGATGTCTATTACCATGTTTTATATTACAATCATGGCAACGACCATCAGGTTCATCGAAATGATAATTAGACGAAGGAAGCTTTTCACCGTCAGGAAATTCTACAAACAAATTCCACAAGCATTCATCAACTTTTAACATATCGTTTTCACAAAATTTACAATTAGCCATAATTTTAATTTTAATTTACTTTAAAGGGTCTATTCCGTTATCTTTTAATTTTTTATATTCTTTTAGTTTTTTAAACGCTACTTTATCCGCCCATTGTTCGCAAATTTTTAAATTATGATATAATTGCTGCCTTTTAATTGGGTCATTATATTGCTGGATATGGGCAAGTTCATGCCGAGTTGTAAAAACTGCCATACTCCAGAAGTCGCTAAAGGAATATTCACCGTGGTATCCCGTCCTAAGTTTTTTATCAGAACGAAGAGAAAATTCCAATGGATAGTGTTTTTTATTATAATCAAACCTTAGAATAACGTAAGGAATTGCGTAGTTACCATAATGAAAATCGCAACTCCAGAAAGTTTTACAATTTTTAACTATTATATCTGTATTATCTAAATTAAGGCTTTTTGGACGGCAAAATTCTATAAGTTTTTCTAGCTTTTTGGTGGGAATTCGTGATTTATTGATTAAGGCCATGAAATTGAGGTTTAAAAGATTTAAGGTGTTGAAGTCTCTAAAACTTATATCCTTTTGGATTGACCACTGAAAAAACTTTTAAATTGAGCCGCGTAAAAAAATAAAAGCCGGGTTAATTACTCCCGGCCTTTAACATAAAACAGGTTGATTTCTCAACTAATATGAGTCCCCTTGGATTAGCTCAAATTGGCTAGTCTCAGGCCAAGACACACCTACTCATAACTCTCTTGGTCATGTACGTCTATCCGTACTGCTGTTTTATTTTTGCGCAAATCTAACTAATTAAGGATAAAAATCCTGCAACTGTTATAAATTTTGATTTATAAAACATTATTTTATTTAATCTTGCATATTTAATTTACACGTTATCTACAAAATCTATATCCTTTTCCAAAAAATTAAAGACGATATTCTGGTTTTTTAGGAGTATTTTCTTCTTGTCCGGGCGGCTGCGGAACTCCAAATCTAAACATTTGTTGAAATTGCTGTTGAAGTAACTGCTCTTGAGAAACTTCCTGCTGAATTATCTCAGGTTGATTGGAAGATTTGATAAATTGAATTGTGATATTTTCAATTGACCAAAACAATGCAACAAGTATTATTGTTAAACTAATATAAAAAGCTGATTTATTTATTGATTGTTCAGTCATATTATTTTGTTTTCTCTGGTTCTTTAGGTTGAATTTCACCCGGCGTTAAATTATAAAACATATATTCTTGTTCTAGACTTTCTGAGCCGCCGCCCTTTTGACCACTTTCTTTGTCTCCCGGCTGGCCTTTTCCTTTGCCTTTGCCTTTTCCGCCCGATTTACCATTTTTAGTTAATTTTCCAGTAACTTTTTGACCTTTTTGTAATTTTTCCATTACTTTTTGAAGTTGCTCATGTAAATTTCTAGAATAAGGTAATCTAAACATTCTAGGTTCGTTTTTGTCGCTTTCGTATTTTAACATTTTAAAAAATTGATTGTCGTAATTACTTTTTACACTATCTAATGTAAGATAAATTGCGCCTTTTTGACCTAAATTTTTATTTGGTTCTTTGATATTAGCGGCGACAATCGTTACAACTTCTGGCATACCACTATCGTCCGCCGCCCAGCCGAGGAAACTGTCTAGGCCGGAAAATACTCCAACCGTGAACAAGCAAAAGAGTGAAGTCATTAAAATCTTAAAAATCGCGTGGACTTTTGACTCAACTAATAACCAAAAAATTATTCCGCCGAGAAAAAGAAGGCTGAAATAGATTGAAAAAGGTATCATATTAATCTAATCCATCTAAATAATTATTATGAATATGAACTCTTTCTCGAAAATTTTTAATCAATCTTAAAAAATCTTCTTGACCGCTTGTAAACATAAAGTTTAAAATTAGTTCTAAGCCAAATCTATTTTCCCAAACTTGACTAAATCTAAACATTTCTTGACCATCATATTCAATAATATAAAATCTATCAAAATATTTAATTAGGAATTTCCCTATTTTACAATTTGGCGCTCTCATATTTTTATTGTTCGGCGGATTCTGCCCCGCTAATTACTGCAATTTTCGCGGGTAATTCATTTGTCTCGGTAACTTCTCCATTTTTATCAAATTTAAATCTAAAAAATGTTTCTTCGTCTCCAGAATGATTAAATACTCTTTCTTTAACAATTATTTCTTTAAATGGTTTGATTTTGACTAATTTAACTTTTACCGTTAATGGCCCGGTTTCGCCCGGATACTTTCTGTAGCAATGTCCATTAACTATATATTCACCTTCTTTAGTTCCTCTAATTGATATAATTTCTTCGTTAATTTTAACTATTGTTCCGTCAGCGCGCCGATCTGAACTAGCGCCCAAGTCATCCCTCTTTAAAGCAAATAAACTTCCTTGCCCTCCTTCGCGTCGATTGAACCCGACAATATTCCCGGCGCTGTCTTGCGACCAGAGATCGACATCAGAGGAACTTTCTGGATTCCACGTCATAACAATTTCATATAATTCAGTTAACTGAATTGAACTATCATTTTTTTTAGTAATAGAGCTAAATGCAAGAATAAGGATAAAAACAAGTAAAATATTTGTATGGTAATCAACAAAGGGAATAAGATTAGGTCTAACCTGTCTATAAGTTCTCATGTTTTATTTAATTAACGGCTTTCATCATTTTTTAAATTTCTACTAACAATAAATAATTGAGATGAAAGTAAAATAGTACATATTAGTGCAAAAATCGTAGTTATTAACGTTCTTCCAGTTCCCGCCATTAGCTGTTTCAAAAACTCTGCCGTGTCTCCGCCCTGCGCGAGTGGCAAGGCTTTAACGATTGTGAAGCAAAGTCCCCCGGTCGTTCCGAGCAAACCGAGCAGCAGGAAGGTTTCTGACATGAAATAAGCTGGTTGTAATCTATGAATATGGCTTTCTGTATCTAGAGGATTTTTGTCAATTAACCAAGATATTCTTCCTAGCTGAAATGAAAATATTACATATAAAATTAAACAAACTAAGGCTATATATGAGGCGTCGTGTTCTAACATGTATTGAAAAACGCCCTGATAAAAGCCTCCTACCGAGGCGGTGAAAATAATAGCGTTAATCACAAACCAGCGAGTAAATGTTTTCATATTAAGTATTCTTGCTTTTTCTTGTTTCTAGTGGTAATCCCAGTCTTATTTTAATTTTTTTGGTTAAATAAGAATTAAGATTGACGATTCGCGCAGATTCTTTAAAAGACTTTCCAGAGTCCAAAAGTTCTTTTACTTTTTCAAATTTCATTTCTGCTTTTTCATAATATGTTATATGGTTAACATTAATGTTGTCCCATTTCCTCTTCATAATAGGAAGATTGAGTTTTATCGCACATTTCTTTAGCTCCCTAAGAATCGGGAACTTATGCATAATCAAAATTATACAATTGTCTTTTCGATTGGGTGGAGAAACGCGAACAGTTAAATTAAATATTGATTCTATCTTTTCTTTTAGAGCTGCAAAAAAATCGCCCCAATTTTTATGACAACAAACCTGTATTACTACAGTGTTATTTTTTTTCTTATGAATGCATCCGTCGCCATCTATCAAACCAATTAAAAAAGATAAAAATAAGTCATTGGGTAAACTTTTATAAAACTGGAAGTTTTGTGGTGGATATAGTGTTTTATTCTGCTGTAAGTCAAATTTATCCTGAATTTTAAAATAGTTTTTATTATCGTTTCCCTGTAATGAAGACTGCACCGAATATTTTATTTCATTTTTATATTCATGCGAATGTTTGTGTGAATAAAAATTAAACTTAACATTTTCAAAAGCATTCTTTAACCATTCGGTATCTTTTTCATTTACCGAAATACAAATTCCGCCAGACTTAGTAAAACATCCATCAGCCGCGATAAAACCCATTTGATAATAAGCTAACGGGGTTTCTAGTAAAAGGTTACTTAATTCACATGTTCTATTATATGCTTCGGTGATTTCGGGATTCTTTTTTAAGCCTAAACGACGTGCTCTTTTATGAATTGCAACTACAGATCGGTCGGGGAATAATTTAGTTAATTCTTGATGTGTGGCATCAAAATAGAATTTTCTTAATGTGTTGTCTTCTTCTGTTGTATAGTCTGGATTTTTTGCCATTTCGTTTTAAAACTTAAACCGTCTAAACACTATATCCTTTTGTTTTGGAAAGTCAAGGGTTTTGGGAAATTAGTTTAATGGCGGGTAAAACGCTCGGATTCATGGAAAAGTGTAAATAAAATACGTGAACTTTATTGTCCGCGCAGAAATTTTAAATCCTCCTACACGACTTTTGTGTTTTAGAGATTTATGCTTCTGGCTGCATTATGATTTTAGGCAATTTGAAAATATTTTAATTGAAGTGGCGCGACCAGAAATAGATATTTATTATAAATATTTAAAGAATTCACCCGGTTCGATGGATTTTGTTGCCGATTTTATCGAAGAAGATTATAAAGAAAAGGGTTTAAGGTTGGCGGACGAACCAGTAATTAGTCCTACTATTCAGGCGGTTTACATTAACGAAAAAAATGTTTATTCAATTTTAAGGGCTGTAGGATACAACTAAAAAGCGTCCGCCGAATAGTGTTCCAGCATCGTCATAATATCTTTTTTCATATAATCGACTTTGATAATTTCTATTTTCTTGTCCGCCGGATTCACCCAAAAGATATTTAGATTTTTATTAACGTTATAGCCCTGTAAAGACAAAAGATAGGAATATAAGCTTAACTGAAGAGAGTATCTTGTGATCGCATCGTTTTTCAGATGATTTAACGGATATAAAAGTTTATTGTAGGCTTTTTTTGTCAAAGACTCATTTGTTTTGAGGTCGCAAATTCTTATTTCATTTTTATCTTTATTATACTCCACAAAATCACTCAAACCAGACACGAGTAAATCTTTAGAATAGACAAGAACTTCCGAAAAAACCGGATATTCAAATGTTGGATAAATATCATTTTTGAAATTTTCTACTATTTCTTTATTCGCGGATTTCCTTATTTTTTTAGTGTTAATAAAATGTTCTATTTCTGCGTGTACTGCCGAGCCGTATAGACAACTTAGATCGCGCTTATCGTTCCAGCGCTTTCTTAAAACTTCTTTATCTATTCCTTCACGTTTTGCACACATCGTAAGAATAATCCCAGATTCGTCGAAGGGAATTTCATATAAATGTATAAGTTGCGAGACTGAGATATATTTATTATTTTCTTTGTCTATGTAGCTGTGATCGTCCGCGTGAAACGTGACAAAATCTTGCTCAAATGGATTTTTAGGTTTTCTTCCCATTATAGTAATATTTCTTGGATTCTATTTTTTGCTATTTCGCAATATTCTGGATTAAGATCAAATAAAATGTAATCTCTTCCTAGTTGTTTGACTACTAAACCCACGCTGCCCGCGCCGCCAAATGGATCAATTACAACACAAGGCTTAATTTCGTCAGTCTCGCATTTGCAATCTTTTTTCCAACCAACTGTTTTCTTTTCTACCATTCCGGCGAGAATCCGGGCTTTGACTTCACTAGCATTTTGAACATTATTTTTTTTAAATTCTTTAGTTGCTTCGCAGAGATATTCACCGTTTGAATCCGCGCCACAAAGTCTTTTATGTTCTTCGTCCGCGCGACCTTTTTCTATTATTCTTGTATATGGTTTACCGCAATTAAAACAGCAACCATATTCACTTGTTCCGGCTAAAATACATGGTTCAATAAGTTTGGTGGCCATTACAGCAAAATGTGCTCCCCTAAAACTTTCGGGATTTATTGTCCAAACCGATCTAATATTTCTTTTAGAAGACATTAAGGCTCCCATTTCGGCGCGGCTAATTCCCTTTTTACCTTTTCCGTGGCGATCTTCTTTAGAAAATATATTTAAATCTGATCTTGTAGATTTTTGTTCTTTTGCTTTTTTTATACAATCCAAAGTATAAGGATTTGTAGTTTCTTCTGCAACTGCTTCATTATCATAATAATACTTAGTTCCTTTAGTTAACATAAAAACAGTTTCATGAGATTTAGTCGGGCGGTCTTTGCAGCTTTCTGGCATACAACTTCCTGAATATTTGTTGTTAAAACTAATTCCTTTAGCCCAAATAATTTCACTTCTAACTGTCCAGCCCCAATCTTGGAGTGCAAATGCTACTCTCCAAGGAACACCTATTAAATCTTTAGGTTTTAAACCGGCGGGGACTTTTGATCCTTTTCCCTCAACTGACTGAGCTACTCCCTTGTTTGCTCCCTTGTTACTGGCAACTTGATAAGTTCTATTAGCTGCATAACTATCTCCTAAATTCAAATATAAAATTCCATCGTCTCGTAAAACTCTATAAACTTCCGAAAAGATTTTTACTAAATTGTCAATATATTCTTGTAAGGATTCTTCTGCTCCAATTTCTAAATGTTTATTAGGATCATCTTTGGATAAATAAGAGCGTAAAGAAAAGTATGGAGGACTCGTCACGCAAAGTTGTATGGATTTATCATCTAACTGTTTGAGTAAGTCTAAATTATTTCCACAGTAAATCTTATTTAATTCAAGCATGTTGTAATATATATTTTTATTGGTTGGATTCGTAGAATGCGCGACAAAACCCCATCGGGGTAATCGAACGAAGCATTTTGGTCTTCTCTGACTTCCCGCCGAGTCTTTGCAAATGTGAGCCTTGAGGACAGCTACGAATGGGTTCAACCATATTTGTTGGTTCTGGAAAATTAAATCGGCCCCAAAGTCCAGTTTTTTTACTATAAAAATCTCCGTAAAAATAAGGCTGGAAATATCTCGGCCCCAACTCTTTCATTTCTGGAATTAATCTATTTATCCGCCCGACGGGATTTTCAATAGCATAAAATTTAGGGTTTAGTTTTTTAATTATTTCTAAAGTTCTTTTAATTAATTTAATACTATATTCTGTTCTGCCGTCCAAATCCTTGTCTTTGAACCATCGCGCGCCGCTAACGGCAAAATTATCGCAAGGCGGCGCGGCCAATATTCCATAAACATCATCAGGGTCTAAATCATTTAACCAAGAATCATCAAAAACATCATGACCATATTTTATATTAATTTGAATACACGGATAACCGTTTTGACGATATGGTAATACCCAATTTCCGCTGTAATCAAACAGCGATAAAATTACTTTATTTAACACGGGAATTTAAAAAGTTAAATGCCAAGTTTCGTAATCTTTATTGTCAGAAATAACTAAAGCATTTTGAGTTGGCGTTCCTTCTAAATTAAGGGCATTAGCAAATTCATCTCCTTTAGGTAAAGCCCCGAAAGTAAAGAAAGTAAATTGTCCTAAGTCCGCCGATTCAAACGCATGAGTATCACCTTTAATAAAGAAAATACGTTCAGGTTCATAAAACTTTAATTCCTTACTTGCAATTCTAATAAGTTTTTGGACAAAGGCCACGCGGCCTTTTTTATCTTGAGGAACTTTAAAGTCGTATTCCGCGGCGGCCCCATGATGCGCGATAATCATAGAATTATTAACTCTGAAAAACATAGAGTCTTTTAATGACAAATGAAATTTAACAAAATCATAATCTCTAAAAATTTCCTGAATTAGTTTAAAGGTAGGATAAAACGTCCAGCCTTCGTGATTACCCGTTCCAACATAACAATTAATTTCATTAAAGTGATCCGCGCAATTCGATATTAAAATACTAATAGCTTTGATTGTAGCGTCAAATTGTTCATATTTAAAAGTATCACATTTTAACACTGTGCCCTTTGTTGTGCGGCCTTCAAACCCATGATTAATATCACCATTAAAAAGAAGGGTTAGTTTGTCGATATTTCTTGATTTGGCGCGATTAACAACCTTATTCGCTACTGTTTCAATAGCGTTAAAACATTTTTCGGTATTCCATTCCTCACCGAATACTAAGAATCTACCATCAGCTTTATTTCCAATCTGCCAATCGTTAGCAGATAAAAGAATTACATCATTAGAATAGTCATAATTGACAATTTTTTGCTTTACGTTATTTAATTTAAAGTCAAATTTAGAAATATATTGCTCAAAAGGGTCAAGCACTCCTACCTGAAATTCTCTCCATTTATTTGCTAAATGGGCGGATTCACGCCAGTCTTTTTTATTAAACTCTTGGACTATTTTAAATTTCTTTAATTCTAATAAATCCGCCGAAATATCTTCTACGCTTTTATCTTTAATTTCTTCTTCAGTTAGGGGAAGTTCGGAGTGTGTTAGCCCAAGCTTTTTAATAATTTCCGTAAGAAAATGTCGAGGGATTCCGTGGGCGCGGGCCAATTCGTTAATTGTTGCTGGCTCACCGAGTAAATCACTAAAGCTACGCTGAATATCGCGGACAACTTCACCCTTTAAGGTAATATTTTTATTTAATTTATTAAGAAAAAGAATATAAACATCTAAATCTTTATTATATGTTACTTCTCCATTAAAATCTAATTCTTGGCCCCAGTTAGAAGTTTCGTTTATTAAGGTATCTTGATTTAGAATTTCACGTTTGGTCTGATTAAAGACTTCGTTTGACTGTGATTTCGATAGTTTTGTAGTATGTTTAAACCATCGACGCATATTACATTCCAGTTCTCCGGTGGATAATCTTTCTTTAAACTCTTTTAATATTTCCGACGTAACATTTTTATTCATATTTTTAATCTTTTATTTATTATATCCTAGTTCTCTTGTCAATTTAAGAAATTTTTCTGTATTGATAATTGTAAAAGTATATTCTTTTTCTCCCCAATTACATTCCCATTCTCCAAGATTTAATCTATGAAGGGCTGCCCACCAAATATTTTGCTGTTCTTTTGTTTCTGTTTTCATGGTTTTTGCTTTCTCTTTAAGAAGCCGCATGAATTTAAATCAAGATTTATTTCTCCATATTGATTAATAAATTCAAATTGTTCAGCTTCTACATAACCAATTTGTCCGCCGATTTCTCCGGCCAAAATATCAGGTTCTGGCGGCTGTTCATCTAAAAATGGAAAAACTAGTTGAGTTTCAGAATTTAATTCATTCATTTTGTCTTTATCTTATATCCTTTTACACTATTTGGCCGGTCAATATCGTTCTTGGACGATAAAACTATCGGCGGAATCACTATCAATATTTAAAGCCATACTAATTAGCCAATTTACATTTGGAACAACATCTGGCAATAATTTAACTTGAAAAATAGATATTTCTTCGTTTTCCATCTGTTTAGCTTCGGTAATTTTATTACTAAATGTTCTAAAAAAATGAACTTTCCAGTCACATTGAATATTTTGGCCGGTTAAAATTGCAAATTTATGCCAGTTTTCCTCAGAAATATCTATTCCTAGTTCTTCTTTGGTTTCCCTGACCATGCAAGTTTCAATAGTTTCATCAACTTCCAATCTTCCGCCGATCCCATTCCATAAATTGGGTGTTGGAGAATTTGGTTTCTTTTTAATTAGTAAAACTCGATTACCGGAAATATCGAAAATAAATCCACAAGAATATTCTTTCATAAGAAAATTTATATACTTTTTAGTCTAGAAATTAACTTTCTAAAAACTCTACTACTTCATCAAAAGATTTGTTGTTTTAAGTCTAAAACCGGTATTTTTAATGATTCTGCAATACGAACACCTTGCCCAGTGCCTCCCCCTCCTTGCTTTTTATGATTTAAAAATACAATAACTTTGTCCGCTCGGTGGACGATACCATAATTTCTCGCCATCAGTCTTTTAACACCCTGGCTTAAATTATTCCAACCTCCATGAAACGGAGCGGTCAATTCAAACCATTCTTTTTTAGGTTCGTAACAAATTTTGTTTTTAGGATTTAGATGATAAGTTTCATATGTTTTCCAAGGAAGATAAATTATTACGTTTTCCGGTTTAATAGAATTCCCTCCTTTTGCAAATGCTTGGTCAGAACCTAATGCGTTACCAGATGATATATAGTCCCCGCCCGAAACAATAAATCGACCAATCTGAAAAAACAACTCTTCTTGATCCAAATTTATAGTTCTAGACCCGATACATGCAATACGTTTCATCTAAATTTATATCCTTTTATCCGAGTAAATCCACAATACTTTGTCCGCCGAGTTTAACTAAACGATCATTCCAGTCGTTTTCGGGCGGAAATATGATTTTTACAACATTTTCATCAAAGAAATTACTTAATTTAACTTTAATCTTTTCGGCGGCTTCATTTCCTACATTATTCTTTAAGCTATCATTATCTAGACAAATTTTGATACTTTTAAGATTTAAGCTGAGAAGAGAGGTCAAAACTTTACCGTGTAGTCTAGTTCCGAAAATACAAATTACGTTTTTAATCCCGGCGGACCAAAGAGAGAAAAGATTACCTAATGATTCCACTAAAATAACTTCTTGTTTTTGTTTTATAATTTCTAAATTTAAGTAAAGAGGAAAACAAACTTCTGAAACTTTAAATAAATGTTTCCACTTCGGCTTCATCCAATTTTCTAAAGCTCGCCCGGATATACCCACAATCTCTTTATTTTGACCGTAGATAATAGTACAGGCTCTTTTAGCCATTTTACCGTCATTAAATATTCCACAAGTAAATTCGTCAAATATGGATTCATTAATGTCGCGAGATTTCCAATACGAATTATCTTTTATTAGAGAATCTAAAATAGAATTATCAAATTTTTTAGGAAGTTTTAACTCATCAATAAAATCAGTGTTGGAAAAAGCAAACTGAGATTCTTCCAGTTTATTTCCGGCAATAATTTCGGCTAGTTTAGAAAACGGCCCGCCGGATGCTTGAACGAAATCAAACCAAAAACCAGTTTTTTTATTAATAGATAAATTCCAGTTTGAGCCGCCGCGATACAAACATTTTGACGACCATTCATTTCCAGCGTCTCTAACTGGATAACCATGTTCTTCTAAAAAAGATTTAATGTCTAGTTCTTGCTCCATTATAATTTACTTATTCTAGTTCCACTAAAAGGATGCCACGCAAATTTAACCATTGGTTTAGTTAAAATCCAACCTAATTCGTCCGGCCAAACATCAATTTCTTTGTTTTCGCTAATACATTTCCAGCCGCCGAAAGTATTTCTTTTTGAATCTTTAGGTATCAATGCAGCGGCTTCACGCCATTTATTAAAAGGAATAACAATATCATAATCGCGCGGACTTTTATTTTCAGGATCGGCGGCGGAACCAACAATCCATCCGTCACAAACATGAGTTAATTTGGCGGCTAATTCGGGTAAAACTCTCATTTAAAATAAATCCCCGGATTCACTTTTAGGTTTTTTAGGTAACATTTGTAAGCTTAACTGTTCTTGTAATGTGTTCATTTCAGTAACAACAAAGCTATCTATTCTAAAATTGATATGATTTGGAATATACATGTCTTTTTTATCTTTAGTAATTTTAACCGTATCAATACTATCATACTCTAACCCAACATCTCTTGTAAACATCGGGACTAGTTTATGGGTCGATTTACCACCTTCTAATGCTATATCATCTAATGTTTTCTTTTTGAATAAAAATACAGATGACGCAAATTTATTAACTTCTTTACTTAATCCTGTCTCGTCTGCTGCGTTAGCTTGGGCGGCTGCTAAAATTGGACATTGTAACTCAGATGCTAATTTTTTTGTGGCATCTACAGCGTACCCCATTTTCATTGAACCAGCATAGGCATTATCAACCCCATCATTTAATGTTAATTTAAAATAATCTAAAGCCACAATAGCTTTTTTACCAGTTGTATTAATATTTTTCCAGTGCCACCGTCTTATAATGGAATGTTGTTCTTCTGTTGTTGCATTTGCAACATAAATATGGTCTATTTTTGAAAAATATTTTTTAATTAACGGCCAAATTTCACGAACTTTTTTAAGAGTAATGGAATTATTTCTCCAAGTTCCGTCTTTTAATAACTTTTCATGGACTCCAGTTAAATTAGATAATAATCTTCTTTGAACCCTATAAGTTTCCAATTCGGTATCTATCATCAACGCCCTAACATTACTGTCTGATTGCGTGGTCTTGATTAAGATGTCTAATAAGATTGTACTTTTACCTGACTTGGGAGGACTAACAAAAACTACTAAATCACCCGGATACCATCCTCCATAATTATTTTGATATTTTTGATATGGCGCAACAATTTCATGTTTTTTATCGTCGTCAGCGATACCTTCAATATACTCTTCTAGCCCGGCGAATAAGTCTTGAGGTTCATTATTTAAGTTAAAATTATTTATTACCTCCCCGTAAAGGGCGTCGGATTTAGCTATTACTTGATCAAAAGAATCATTAGCTGAATTATTTAAATATTTTTGAATTTCTTCTGTTTGCTTAAAAATCTGTTCTTTTCCCCAAATTTTAGCCAAGTCTTTAAAATACCCTAAACTAGCTTCTTTATTTATTTGGATTAATTCTAAAGCTTCTAAATACGAATAAACATCAATTTCAAAAGTTAAATTAAGATTAGATATTTTGTTACTAATCGTAAACTTGTCAATTGGCTCTTTATTGAGTAAAGCCGCGCGAATTACACTAAAAATTATCTGATTTAATTTGTTTGAATAGAAATTTTCTTTTACTACGTTATCTATATCGGCAAAAATGTCAGGATTTTGGACTAACGCGGCTAAAGAATGGCGTTCTAGCTCTAATTTATTTGGGGATTTAAGTGGCATTTTAAGAATTTAAGAAAGACTTTAAGTTTTTTGGTTTAGTAATTATTTGTGAATCCGCGCCGATTTTCACCGGTGTTAATTCAACAATCTCGGCGGACTTTTTCTTATTAAATTCCCATAAATTGTACATTTCTTTAATATGCTGAATTCCCCAACTACCCGTGAGTGGGCGCAACGACTCAACTTCAGATAAAAAATCTGGTAAATTAAACTGTTCTACAAATTCAAATCCATATTTTTTGACCCAACTTTTCAATATAGAAGTTTCTATCACATAATTAATTTTAAAAGCGTCAACATGACCCAAAAGTCTTAAAAGAATCGCGCGGACTTTTTTTCTATTATCTAATTTCCTTTGTTCTTCTTCGGATAAGATTTTCTTTGGGCGCGGCATAAATTTATAATGTATCACCCAAAATTATATCCTTTTCTGGATTCCGCGCGGATAACTCTTTTTAAGAAAACTTAATGGAATCTAAAAAAACTAATCTTCGTCTTCGTCTTCAAACCGATCACAATCTGGGTCATGTCCGCCATTCATTCCTAGAAAATCTTGAGTAGATGAAATTTCTTCGGCTGCATTTATCCCTCCGATAAAATTTGTAGCATAGGCTCTAATTCCAATTTCATTTATCGTATCGGAAAATTCCGCGCGGACATCTGGCTCGCCATTATTAGAATAAAATATTATATAATTTCCATTTGTGCATTCGCTAATTTGTTTTAGTAGTGACTCTGGAAATTCAAAAAATCCATCAATCGGGTCAGTAAATTTTTTACTCATATTGTGTTTTATATCTTTCTATTGATTCCGGGCACCATCCTCTAAAAATTGCTTTTTCAATACGGTTTTTATCTTTATCGGAAAAGTCGTATATTAGTTTTTTAGAATATAGCTCTCTAATTAAAGTAAAGTCAGTTTCATATTTAACAATTCTATATTCGATTCCGAGGTTTTTACAAAATTGTATTGCAGCCTCGGATTTCGCAAGAGTAATTCCGTCTAGTTTTCTTTTGAGGGGTTTAACTTCAATTATAATAGAATTATCAACAAAAAAATCAGGATAATAGTTTCTCTTTTGTCCACCAAAAACGTAAGGAATTCTGAATCTTGAACTTTCCGCGGACTCATAAATTAAATTTTTTCTTTCAATTTCAACTATAAAATACGTTAATTCTGTTAAACTCCTAAACCACAAACCATTATATCTGGAGGAAATTCCGAATCCAGAAGTTGCGGGTTTTACTTGTATTTTAGGATTCGTATGAAGATTCTTTTTTTGATGACCTTCTTTGATTTTTCGTTTCCATTCTAGATACCTTATTTCGGCTTCTTCTTTACCATATTTTTCTATGAGTTTTTGATAAAGTGACCTTCTGTCTGCTTCCCAATATTTATGTTTGCTTTTTCTCCTAGTAACTTTGTGTTTATTTAAAATCTCTAACACTGTTCGGCTTGAGATATTGAATATTTTAGAAATTTCTTCCTGAGTTTTAGTTGAATTAACGTAAACGTTCACTAATTCCATTTCTCTTTCATCTCCTAATGCCGAATATTCTTTAGTTTCTACATTATTTTTTAATAAGACTTCTTTTATTTTGCTGCCATTAACTTTAAATAATTTTCCTATATTATTGATACTAACCTTTTTCTCTACATAAAGTTCAACAATTTTGTCTTCGTTATCTTTAACCTTCAGTTCGGTATAAAAAGAGGCATCTCTATTTGTATTAATTCCTCTTTTTCTTAAAATTTGGCCAATCAAGCCATCACAACAATTATATTTTCTACCTATTTCCGTCATTGACGCGCCGTTATCGTGTAATTTTACCATTTCATCTATTTGATTTTCAGAAAAGAAAAGTTTATTGTGTGCTGGTTTAAATTTTACAGAAGTATCAATTTGGTTGATTTTAAGTATTTTCGTTATTTTTGGGCGGCTACATTTATAATGTCGAGCAATGTTATCAACTGTAATTCCGCGTAAAAACATCTCACAGATTTCCTTTTCGTCTGTTTCTGTTAGATTTACATGAATTCCGCACGGCATAGTTTTAAAAGTCTTGTCTAATCCTATATACTTTACACTTTTTCTTTCAATTTCTTATCATTTTCTGTTTGAAACCCTAAAACTTTCTCATCTAACTCAGCGGATAATTCATTTTCATAAAAATACACTTCTTTTATTTCTTCCCCAGCAAAATATCTAATATTATAGCTTAATCCTAAATTACTTAAATAAATAGATTTAACTACCCCAATTTTATTTAATTCGAGTATTTTAACTTTGTCTAATAAATCAAATTTGGTTTCTAATATCATTTTACTAGTAATCTCCATTCCTTTCAAAGCCGCGCGCGACTTCTTCTTTTGATTCTTCTAAATATATTTTTTCTTTTTCTAGTCTGACTATTTCTCTTTCATAATTCATTTTAAGTTGAGAGTATTTTTCTTCAAATTCCGCTTTAAATTTTTTATATCCTTCGTCTAGGAAATTTTTAGCCTCTCTGACTTTAATTTCCTGTTCTTTTACATCTAATTCAACTCTTTTGACCCTGTATTCTTTTTCGTTCATAAATCTAAGTCAAATTTTTCTTTTAAATATTGTTTAGAGAGGTTTTTTAAATCTTCATCGTACCACTCCAGAAAAGTGAAGCCGCCGCGTTCAGCCCATAACATTTTATCTGCATCGGCCTTAATTTTCTTATGGAACCCAACTCTATTGCCGTGCATAAATTTATTGAATTCTAAATGTAATTTGTCAGGACTAATTTCAATACAAATTTTAGAACTTAGGTTGATCAAGTCGATACGGTAAAGAGATGATGGAATTCTAAATTCTTCTAGAACAATTGATGATTTCCAATAAGGGTAGAGAAATTTTTTAGCCTTGAATTGGGGCGCGGATACTTTACGTGACCAATCAATAAGATATGGAGAAATGTTAACATTAACTAACTTGTCACTTTCAAATTTTAAAAATTTCATTTATTCACAAAGTAAATTCTTAAACTTATTATAAAACCATTCAAAAACTACTTTATCATTCTCGATATATTCATATAGATTATTTAATCCTTGAATAGTCTCTTGTAATTTAATTCCGGCGGCTTCACTTTCTTGTATGATTTCTGGAGAGAAGTTAATCCACGCACCTTTTCTAGTCGCAAAACTCCATGACAAAATATTGTCCGCTACTTCCTTGGATACCCATATTGCATTACCAATTTTATTTTTACGAATAGGAATTTTTATTTTTAATCCAGATACGTCGGTCGCAGATTTTTTAATTTCTACAGTCGCATAAACCCCAATTATTTTGTTTTTAAGATGATCCGGTTTTTCATCTGGTTTTTCTAGGATTTGATCTCCCGTAAATCTCTGACCGTAGGAGAGTACGTAATCACTCTGATGCTCGACTGACGCTCCACCGACACTTGGCCCTTGTCTTTTTGCTTCCGTTGAATATTTATCTAATTCTATACTAGCAGAATACTGACCAGTAATTAGTAATAATGCATCATAGTGAGATATTGGTAATCCTAGATGCCTAAATAGCAATTTTGTCATTTTTGGAACCCCTGCTACCATGCCGGTGTTATCTACTTCTTTTGTATGTAAATCCGTCTTTAAAATAACTCCATCAAGGCTGTCTAAGATTATTACAAGGTATTCCCCATTTTCATGCATTTCTTCTAGTAGTTTTTTTACTACTTTAGCTATTGTTTCAAATGTATTAGTCGATAAAATAAATACCGTTCCATAATCCCAATCTTCAGGATTTGTTACGAATTTATGCCCACTTCTTTTTTGCATTTCTTCACTTAATCTTGATTCTGCTTTAATAAAAAGAGTTTTAGATTTTGGCATTACGTCCATATAATTCCGCGCGATTACAAAACATTCAGACGTTTTTCCTAATTCTGCGCCTTTACCTACTAATCTAACTACGCCACCAGAACGGATTTTAACATAACTGTCTAAAGTGAGCGAGCCCGTAGAGATAATTTGATGTCTAGGTATAATATGATTATAAATATCGTCTTTGTTTTCTTTTAGAAGGCTGGATAATATGTCATTTGATCGACTTCCAGAAATTCCTTCTTCCTCAATACTAACATTTTTATTTTTTGGTGCCATTTTATTTAATTATTCTTTATTTTCTTCTCGATTTTGAAATTTTGTACAGCGTTCGCAGATGAGTGGTTGAAGGGACTCTATTTGTAGTAAATCACAAAAATACATTACAGTCTCTTGAGGTGCGGAGCTACAACATCCCTGCGTTTTTCTCAATTGTTTCCCCGAGTTCCACTTACAGTTTAAAAAATGATCCATAATCACATTATTACTTTCTATTTGTTTTTTAACTTCTGGTAATTCTTCATCGCTATTTAAATTTTCCATATTTATTTTTTTAATTTCTTCAGGATTTTGTCCGCCGATAAGTATTTGAAAATTAGACTGATTCTCCATCAAAATCTATATACTTTTGCAAATCTAAACTCCCAATTATTTTGAAGAAATTCCGCGCATTATCCCAGCGAAATCCTAGTATTACTAGTTCGTATAATTGGCTATATCGTATTCGACCATCTCTTTAATTAAATCATCAAAAGTCCATTTTGGTTTCCAATTTAGCTCTTGTCGCGCTAAACTAGAGTCTCCACATAATTTTGTTACGTCGGCGGGACGATAAAATTTAGGGTCAATTTTTACTAGAGTAATATCAGAATTGTATAATCTATAAGTTTGGTCACAACTTAAACCAGTCCAATACCCATCTATACCGGCTAATTTAAATGATTTTTCCACAAACTCTTTAACCGAATGAGTTTCATTACTAGAAAAAACATACTCTTTAGGTTGAGAACTATTTAACATTTTCCAAACTCCGTCTATAATATCCTCACAGTGCGACCAGTCTCGCTCAGAATCATATCCGCCAAGCAATAGTGGCTCAAAGTTTTGATTATTCTTTATAGAATGATAAATTCTAGCAACATTTTGTGTTATTTTTTTAGTTACGAATTCTACACCACGTCTTTTAGACTCATAATTAAAATTCCACGGCTGGACACAAAATAAATTATAGCTTTCTCGATATACTTTAATGATTTGCCTCGCAGCAATTTTAGCCGCTCCATAAACCGATCTGGCGCGCGGCGGATGTTTTTCGTCTTGAGGCGAATAAACTACATCTCCCATTTCTTCACTGGAACCAAAATTAATAAATCTACATGACGGAACTAATTTTCTTATAGCTTCTAAAATGTGTATAATGGCTACACAGTCAACTTCAAAAGTATTGGCGGGACTAATCCAGCTTTCGGCTACAAAGCTTTGCGCCGCACAGTTAATAAAATAATCCGGTTTAATATCTTCTATATTTTTATAGATAGAATGTGAGTCATTTAAATCCCCGCTAAATAAATGAAAACGCTGATTATTTAATACATTTTCAGTTAAATTGGTATGATTTTTAACAGATAGTCGCCGGACCATTCCATAGATTTCCAAATCTGTATTATTAAGAAGATATTCGACAAAATAGCTTCCAGCTTGCCCGGTAACACCAGTGATTAATACTTTTTTACTCATTAAATTGACTGCTCCAAATCTAATGGGTTAATTTCATTTTCCAAAACTTTTCTATTTCTTAGTTGTAAAATTTTACTTTCTACAAAAATCCTTTTAATAGTATTGATTTCTAAATTGTCCACCATGTTTTTTAATCCAACGTCAGACATGGAGTATTGATGGGTTAAATGATTATTTTTATTAATATGTTTAGTTTGTCTATCGAAAAATACATGATATATTCCCGGCGTTGAAGAACTAATTGAGATGTCTAAGTCGCCGGACAAATTTAGTATTTCGCCGGTTGCTAGAAATTCTTTAACTATTTTAACTCTATCTAAATCTAGTTGTTCGTTTGTCATGTTTTAATTATGAAAATCTAAATTATGATTGCTTGTGTGTTTATTTTGAAATTGAACCATAAATCTTATACCAGCTTCAAACGCCCCGCGCATTTTTCCTATATCTTCTCGATATAAACTTTGTAACTCCTTAGACATTATTTTATCTATATAATTTTTCCAAAATTTGTCTTTTTCTTGTTCTAGAATTGTTTTCATACTAAAACTTATATCCTTTAGTTGAGGATTCTGTAATAACTTTAGGTATAGGGAGTTTATTTTTTTTAAACCAAATTTCATTAAATTGAACAGAATTAGTTAATTCATCCCATTTATAAGAACAGCCGTCGCCATTTAAAGTTGGCTTTTTATCAGAACTCCACCGGGTATTTTGGTATAAAATTTTATCACGGCTCCGAGAATTTGAAAGCCAAGAAAGGTGCTTAATCGGAATATTTATAGTCTTATTCTTTAAAATATTTTGATCAACTAATTGCTTGTCAGTGCCATATTCAAACAAAATATTATTGTCATAATTAAAAGAATTTAATTTAAACGGCGGACAATCTACCTTCCAAATCCGCGGAGGAGTAAATAAGTCTGCTAAATACTGATTTTCCGTTTGGTAATAGTTTCTCAATGAGAGTCTAAACCAATTAGTTTCTGGATTATTTTCAACGTATTCTACTATTTCTTTTATTTGCTTTAAGGTAAAAAGCTCATCAGAGGCGTCTAAAAGTATGATCGTGTCGCAGCCAGCTTCCAAAAGAGGTTTCAATGCAAGATTCCGCGCGGCGGCTTCGCTTAACGGTTTATCACTTATGTTTAAATAACTTATTGATCCATTATTATAATAATCAGTTAGTTTTCTATGGGTTCCGTCTTTGCTTAAAATAGGATTTCCTAAATCAAAAAATTCCTGAAAACACGAATGGACTACAGAAATCTTACTGTTATTTTTTAAACTGTATAAAATAAATGGACTTAATGATTTATCTAGAAAATCTGAACAATCATAAGCCGCTGCCAAAAATCCAGTTTTCATACTATTTTAAAGCTAAATCGTTGGCTATTCCTTCAATAGTTACTGGTTGCATTCTAGCGAAGAAACAAAATGCAATTGTCCGCGTGAAAGTTGAACTTAAAAACATACAACATCTATGTGCAAATTCTCGTTTATCTTCTGGAATATCTTGTGGGTTTAATATAGCGCAATTCCATTGAACATTTTCTAAAGAATTTTCGGGCGGCGGCGCGTTAATATACCAATTTTGAACAATCATTTCTAAACCATCTAAAGTGCCGCCAGAAAATACCATTCCATAATTACCGTCTTTTCTAACTTTGACCGAGAATTTTTCTCCTTCAAAATCTATTTGTTTAGATTCCATTTTAATTTTAGCATCTTCTGAATAATACATCCAGCGAAAATATTCTTGTAAATCTTTTAATACGTCTATTACTTGTTGTTTTTCCATATTATTTTATATCCTTTGCGTCGGCGTATTCCCACTTAAAACCATACCAAGTTTTTCTCTTTCCCTTACAGGCTGTTGATAGATTTTTATTTTTAACGCCTAAATAATTAGCTGCTTCCTGTAAGCTATTAAAAATATTAATAACTTCGTTTGTATTTTTATCAATTTGTTTAACTTTTTTGCGTTTTGGAGAAATGGTAGATTCAAGGGCGCAATTTGGGCATCCCCTTCCTTGTAAATGACATTTTGGTGTTTGCTGGAATTTTATATTACAAGGTTTACATTGAATTTCCATTTTGGAATTTCTCTTTGAATATGTTGATTCGTTATACATATATTTATAATTATGTATCAAATTTGCTTTATCAAGAAACGACTGAAACGTTTTTCGTGCAGGATAATTTTGAGACAAACAGATTTTGCATCCTTCTTTACCCTGTAAATGGCTACCTCTATTCTGAGTAAATTTTAAATTATGAATTTTACAAGTTAAATTAGTAAACAGAATATTATTTTTTAGTTCAAAATCATGATAGTAGTATTTATCTCCAAATATATCCATACTTTTCTCTGTAAAATCTTGCAAACTCATCATTTTTGTTTCCGATGCTCTTTCATTTTTACATAAATTACAACCTTGACCAGCGATATGTTGCACGGCTTTCTGATAAAAAAATTTCTGACACCGTTTGCAAAAAATTTCTATCTTATTTTTATAGCCCGTATAATTTACTCTTGAATAATCATATTTATCATCATGAATAAATTTACATCTCTCGATAAAATGATTTCGGGTTTCTCTTTTACCAAATTTAGTTCTTAAAACATCTTCTTCGCAAGAATGTATGATTTCGCCGCCAGGAGTCTTATTATACCCAAAATCAGAATCATTAGATTTATATCTTTTAATGTAATGTTTTTCTAAATCAAGAAGTTCTAAATTAGAACAATTTTCATGTTTAACATAAAAACCAAAATCTTCTGGATTGTAAAATCGTATGGCATTCATAACATGCAGATTATGTCTTTCATATTTTAGCCAGTCATTTTTATATCTTTGGTTAAAAGTTTGAACTGTTTTACCAACATAACATTTACCATTTATCTTGTTAAAAATTAGATATAATATTCCTATACTATTTTCTAATTGAAATTGAGATGCCGGGATTAAAGATAATAAATCTTGAATTAATTCATCTGTTGACATTTGGTAGGCTTTCTAAATATAAATCTAGAGCCCGCCGAATTATTTCTGATTTAGTCATTCCCCCAATTTGTTTTTGGAATTTCTTTATTTTTATTTCCTGTTCGTCAGTCAAATAGATTTGAGTTCTTTGCATATATTATATTTACACTTTTTTAATGTATAAATGAAATTTAACTTAAAGAATCTATAATATTTTGCGCTACTTGTTTTGGCGAAAATTGTTGTTGATATATTATTGAAAGTGGTTTACAAATCCCTTCAACTAAATCTTCATAATAAAAATCTAGTTTCTGAATTTTTTTATAAATTTCATCAACTTCTGGTTTAGCAATAAAAGCGTGAGGACAAAATTCAAAGGCTGTAGGATTGTCTCCTAAACAAATGGGAATGGATGAACCACAAATACTCTCAGGTATTGGTAGGCAAAGTCCCTCCACCGATCCCAAGCAAAATACATATTTAGTTTTGTTATAAACTTCATTTAGTTCTTCGTCGTTTAAGATTCCTAAATGTTCTATTCCATCAACTCTCATATCTTCGCCGCCGACCGAAACCGCGCGGATATTTGGAATAGTTTCTCTAAATTTGTTAATGACTTCAATTCCCAATCTGGTTCGTTTATTTGGGTCTAAATTTCTTCCAATAAAAGCAAATTCTATAGATTTTTTAAGATTAAGATTTGTTATTGGTTTAATTGGTTGATATATGCAATGAGCAGTTATTCCAAATTCTTTTAAAATCTGTTCTTTGACTGTCTCGGAAATAGTTGTTACTGCACTTGCTTGAAGAAGTCGCTCCTTGCATTGTTTAAAATCGCTTGACTTCCAACAGTGGAATGGTAAATCTAACACGTTTTGGATGTATTTAACCTTATATGATATATGTTCTACGATGGTAGTATAAATCTGTTCAAAATCATTATTATAAATTACATCCGCAAATTCCGATTCGCTAACTAATTCATGACCCAAATCTAAAAATCCTTTATCAATTCTAGAAATCTGATCGGCGTAAAATCGCGCGCCATATGTTTTAATTTTCATTTAAAATCTATATACTTTGTTTTTGAAAAAGCGTAGTCCAATCACCCTGATTTAATCTACCTTTTAATTGCTCAATCTCGGCGGTTAATATCTCATTGGTTTTACGTTCAGAATCAATCAATTCTCTTAAAACTTCAACTGGTTTATAATTTTTACGATAATAAGACAATTCTTGTTCCAAAGATTCTACAATTCGATTGAGCGCGCCGATTTGGATCGCGCGGCCTTCCATTGTGTTTGAAAGTGGTATATAGTTGTAACTATACATTATTTAAGCTTTTCTAATAACCCATTCTGTATTATATAACGCCGAAGAACTCATCAAGTTATTATCATTTACAAACTTATCAACTGCTCCAAAAACACCGGGCCAATGTAATTTATTAATATCATAATCATCTCCAAATAAAGTTCCCCCATTTTTTATTAAAGGCCAATAGCTTTTAATATCGTCTGAAACTTCATCAAATTCATGACAGGCATCAACAAAACAAAAATCACAACTAATATTTAATTTTTGCAAGTATCTCGCGGCGTCATGACTTGAATGGGGAATTGGAATAACATACTCTTGTAATCCAGAATTAATAATATTAGATAAAAACTGTTGATATAATGTTGGAAATCCGTTTTTACAGTTCAACATTGGAAAAAATTCATCATGTTCTCTATGAAACGTAGAACCTGTAAATGTATCTACACAAAAAATAGTTGGAATTATATTTTTATTAAGAAAAAAATTACATATTTCAATTGCAGATGCTCCTTTCCAGCTTCCGACTTCAATAATTGTTACTTCGGGGCCAGAATATTCACCAAATATATTATTTAATTCTCCGGTTATATTGGTTGGTTCAGTTTGGAATGGTAAAATATAAAAATTTTCATAAATATTTTCCTGATGAATTAATTTTAAATATGGATTCATTGTTTTAACTTTTCTTCTATTTTGGATAGAATACTGTCAATTGGGATATTTTGGATTGTATTATTGACAAAATAATAACCGTTTGGGTTAACAGGAACATACGCAGGCAGCCGCGCCCAACCAATTGTATTCATACCGTAACCGTCAGCTACCCAACTCCACAAAGAATCAGTTGTTAAAAACAATTTAGAATCAGTCATTAACTGCGCGGCCTCAATTATAGATAATTTACTCGCGGGCCATCTATCTTCCAATTCAAAAACCTCTTTAGTATCCAATCTTACAACAGAATAACCTAATTTTTCTATTTCGTTAAATAGTTTGTAGAATTGTATTGGATTAAACGTGCGAGCTAACTGGTTTGGGTGGGTACCAGAGGGGAAAGCACACACTGTTACAATTTTATTATCTGGGGGTAAAATGTTATCAAACCATTTGTTTAAATAACACTGTTTATTTTTGGGTTCTGGAAATCCGTGCATATCATGGACTTCGGTTATGTTATGGCCGCCCGGCTTTAAAAACCATTGTTCATCTTTATGTCGGGGCATTGCATTGTAAATTAATCCGCCGTCTTTTTGAATTTTTGATATAAATTCTAAATCAGAATTAACCGGCCAATCATCGTAACCATGCCAAATTCTAAATCCGTCAATATATTCGTTATTATAAAACAATGAAAGAATTTTGGCGTATTTTTTATTACAGCAAAAGGTTAAATGGGAATCTGGATATAATTCTTTATGAGTTCTACATAAGGTAGTATTTAAAATTAAATCGCCAAATTCTCCCGCACTAAATCCCGCGGCATTAAAGAAATGACTCATTTATTTACTAAAACAAATAATTTCTCTGTCTAGAGGGTTTAGGTCTAAATTTTTATCTAATTCTACCAATTGATTGTTTTCTATGCGTGTTATTACATATCCCCATTCGTCTCGAATTCTATTAAAATCAAACCCGCCGTCTTCTACAGACACAGAACTTGGAAAATTAACTTTACTGGGAAAATCTTCATATTTTACGCAGTTACCCGGATGCTTTTCAATATACATAATTGGACGGTTTTTGAGAACTTTTTCTAAGTGAAATGTATTTAAGACAATTGACTCCATTCCTTCAATATCCATTTTAATAAAATTAGGCCAAGGAATCGAATTTTCCTCACAAAATTTTTCTAAAATTACATATTTAATTTGTTGTTCGGGATTGGATTCTGAAACCGGAATGTTTCCACAATCATCCCAATTACAATCACCAAATCTAGTTAAATCTTCTTTTTCTTTATCAAAGAGTGCAGCTTTATGAGTTTTTACATTAAATGGTTCACAGTGAGTTTTACACCTATCAAAATTATTAGGAGAAGCTTCAAAAGCGTGGACTTGTCCGCCACATAAAGAGAAAGCTATAGAATGAGTTCCAATATATGCGCCAATATCATAACAAATGTCATTAGGCTTAATTAAATATCTCCATAAAGGCAAATATCTAACAGCGTCAATTGGATAACCATTTCTTATACATCTATCTAAGATTCCACCGCCTAATTTATCAAATTTTACTATTGTGCCGTCGTAGTTTACAGTATCATTCATTTAATTTTATATCCTTTTATTATCTAATTTCGTATTCTCTAACAAAGAAATTATGTCTAATAATCCCGTTGTATCTAATTATCCATTTCTCAAAATTTGGGAACTCTTTATATCTATATCCATTATTTAATCCCGCGAGATGAACAACTAAATCTCCATGCTCGTAATTAACATTCCATTCACGATCTTTCATTAGAGGATGATAATGTGAATTAATCGAACGAGTGGGCAAAAACTTAAAATGACTACTTTCGTTTGGATTATTATTATAATACTTTATAATAGCAGATTGTTCAAAAAAACAATTTGGTCTTGGCTCGGCAAATTCAGGATCATTCCATATTTCTCGTAAAAACTTTTGTGTCCACGGAGTATTTCTATAAATGATAGAGCCGGTATTTAGATGTTTTATATCATTTTTATAACAAGTAAAAAATACATCATGATCTTGATCAACAATAGATTCGAGTTTAATATTTTGATTCATTATCATCAAATCGCTGTCAAAAGTCCAAATATACGAAAAATCTTGTAAATGTTTAATTGCTAAATCAATTTTTCCCCACGAAGCCGCGCGGCTTTTGTTAAATTCATCAGTTATTAAATAGTTATAATCGTTAGCCTCACAATACGAAATAATACTTTTTGAGGTAATTTTAGATATTTCTTCATAAGTGGGCGCGCCGGGCGGATGCGCTCCTTGATCAAATACTGAGATTATTAAAAAAGTTGATTTATTTAACGACATTTTTATTTTTAAATAATGCTATTCCGATATTTGCAAAATTATGAATATTATCGTATATTTTAACTAGTTCTAATTCCGGTAAATTACATCCATCTCTAATCTCTTGACATGTAGTATAATCATCAACTAAAACATAAGGAATATTTAACTGGACAGCCACCTTACAATCTCCACGCGCGCCATTAAACGTATGATCCCCGTCAACGAACATTAAGTCATATTGTTTATCTTTATATCTATCAATTGTTTCTTGAGAATAGGAACTTCCGGCGAAGAACCTGAAGCGACCCGGAAACCATTCGTCGAAAAGTCTAATAATTTCATTAATACCGCCACGAGTCCCAGGAATAAAATAATCATTATAACTATATTCTAGTTCTATGTGGCCTGTTCCATCACATAAATCAATGGATGTAACGTTGGCATTAGTTAGACTTAGAAAAAGGGTTGACGAAACTCCACCATGCGTGCCTGTTTCGAGTATCTCCTTTGCGTTAGAAATTTTGACAACATCTTGGATCATTTCCAAGCATGTTTCTCGAAGATTTAAGATTGGCTTTCCGTCATGAAAAAATCCTTTATCATAAGCAATTCCGCCGAGAGAAGGCTTTGGAAGGGTTAATAAACGTTGGATTATTGTTTCTTTATTTGTTTTCATTTTTAATTATATACTTTCGTTTCTATAAACACTAAATTCCGGAGACGTTAGAATAAAAGACCCGCCTTTGTCTAAATATTCTTTTTCTCTTTGTTTAAAATTCTCTAAAAAGAACCAAGGACCGATGAGAAGATAATCGGGATTTTTTAATCTCATATCACTATCACTGATAATTTTTAAGTTACTCCCGGTCATTTTTAATCCAACTTTTCTATCTTGTTTTTCTGAAATAGCAGAAACTAAATCAACATTCAATTGAAATACTTGACTTAAAGTTGAAAATTTCGTGGACGCACCATAGCCGAATACCGTTTTACCTTTACTTTTTTCATTAACTATAAAATCAAGGGTTTTTCTTTTTAATGATTGAATTTTTTGATAGAATTTTTCATAAACATCAACTGAATTATAACCATTGTTTTCTTCCCATTCTAAAAGTGACTTAATTCTAATTTGAGCAATATCATTGTCCGCCGGGGTTTTAAAATTTCGCGCGGATTCTTTTTGTAAATAAACTCTTAATGAGCCTCCATTTACATTGTTTAATTCTACATCTTTGATCACAAATCCTGCTAAATCGGTAATATATTTAAGCGAAGTTAAATTAAAATACGTTAAATGTTCAAATGTTAAATTTCCTACCTCACATTGAATTAACATTAGAGGAGTATAAGATAATTGAATTACACAAACTCCATCGTCCTCCAAAATCTCATACATATCCTTAATGCCTTGAACGGGATCGGGAAAGTTATACAAACAGGCACAACAACTGATGTAACGGGCTTTATTATAGCCTTTAATTCTATCGGTAAAAACTTTAGAATATCTATTGAAAGCGTCCGCCGAAAAATAATCACGAATAGACAAATCCGCCGCACCTTCCATTAAATCATACTTAGATGGATCAATACCTATTCTAATAAAATATGATGAGATATTAGAAAGTAATGTATTGTCATTTGAGCCGACATCTAGATAAACACTATTTTCTATAGCCGGAATACAATTTACGGTTTTCTGAGCAACATCTTTTAGAGCCGCGGCCATAGAAGGATTTGTTGAACTTAAATACCAGTAAAAATTTGTAAACATAGCCTCGGCGGGTGGCTGCGCCATCAATTGAGCGACTTTAGAAACAGGATCGAACCCGAGAGTTAATTCACACGGCGGACATTTAGGATTTTCATCCACCGGAATAAAATCAGAAACATACAATTCTCCTAAAGAAAATATTGGAATTAGTTTTTCATTACTTACAACCGAATGGGTAAATTGTTTATTCATTAATTTTTTAATCAAAGGTTAGTTTTTTTACTTTATCTTTTTCACCCGGATCGCCCAAATGCGCTACATGAAAAGGTAATTCTTTACACAAGCCAAGATAATAATCATTGCTTTCACAAAAATGACATTCTGGATACGGCAAATCAAGCGGCGGATTATAAATTATTTGCCCATCATTCCATTCGCGTAAAAATAACCAGTCAATAGTGTGATTTTCTTTGATCCAATGAATAAACTTTATATTGTTATTCTTTTTTAGAAAATTTTGATAACTGTCAGATTCATAATGAAAAATTTGATGAAAGCCATAAATTGCCCCGCGAAGTAATAAATAATCTTTTTCGCTTTTCCGCCCCGCTATAAAATCTTCGTAATCTGCGCGGGTTGGAAGTAAAAATCGGCGGCTACCATAAGCTAATTGTTTGTCTGTAGCAAAATTAAAAAATTGTTCTCGAAAGTCCAACGGGCTTAAAATATCAGAATCTATAATGCAAAAATATTTCTTAAATTTGAGTTGCTCCAAGCCAACTGTTAAAGTTAATCCTTTATTCCAATTGGCCCCTTGGAAATATGGGGCATTAGTCTCAACAATAGTTAATTTATTAGTAATAAATTTTTTGCAAAACTCTACAACTGGATCGTCTGGCAAAGTTACAACTATTACGTGATCAAAAATATCTAGGTTTCTTTGAATAGTTAAAGAAAGAAAATCTAAATATTTAAACGCAACAATTACGCATTCAATCTTTTGTTCGGAGTTATCCATTAAAATCTATATACTTTCTTCTTCTACTTCTGGTTCTTTAAAATGAACAAATGAGTTTTTTTTATCATTAGTCGGGATTTTCCACGCGGGCCAATATTTTTTCTCTAAAACATCTTTCCATTCCTCGTCATTCCAAGGGGGGTGAGCCGCGCGCTCAGTTGGATAAACTAAAACTTTTAATTGTTGAGTATCGCAACGATGAATATATTGACTTCCATCTTTATTTTCTCTAACGGCGTAACACCCATTCTCTTTATATATTTTAGAGGTATGCGCTACTTTTAAATTATTTTCTTTAAAATATTTTTGAATAAAGTTTTCTAGTGGTGGAACGTCTGAATATGGCCCCGGCCCGCCATAAATTCCATTTTCATCACATTTTTTAATAGATTTATAAAATTCCGTGTTCATAAAAAACACTCGCCCCGAATAAGTATTTTCCCCACAAATTCCGCCGGTTAAGTCAATACAACTTGCGCCGCCATATTCTAAAGTATAAATAAAACTATTTATATTGTCTTGAGTAATTGGATATAAAAGCTCGCAATCATTTTCGATAAAAAATGAATATTTGCTTTTGCAATTATTGTAAAGTTCTATGCAGCCAAACCCTTCGCCTTCATTAATTTTATTTATAACTAATTTATCAATTAAGCCTTCTTGATATGATCTAAAAATTTCAGCGGGATCATTACCGCCATTATTAAATAAAATTACGCGATTTTCAAAAAGTGCAAATTTTTTAATTGCCTCCAAGCACAATCTTGTTTCAGCAGGTCTATTAAAATTAATAACTAAAATATCAATCATTTAATTATTTTTCCAAATTTCTATCATCCGCGCGATTTCGTGGTCTAAATCTTGTAAAAAATGAAACCCAGTATCTAAAATTTTTTGACTAGAAATAGTATAACCTTTATTTATTACTTCGTCGGGTGTTTCTAAAATTTCTAAATTAGAGTTATATTTTTTACAAATATTGGCTATTCCTTTGACTGTTATATTATCATTAGCTAAATTATACAGATTATTATCTAAAATATTTGATTCTATAGCCATTTCAATCGCGCGGATGACATCTTGAACAGCAACAAGTGATTTATAATTCGTTCCGCCACCAAAAAGCTTAATAGTTTGATTTAATCCAGCCATTTTAGCAAAAAGATTAACTACGGCAAATCTAATTTGTGGATTATAACCATAAACCGTTCCGAGCCTGAAAATAGTATAATTTAACCCACTATTAATAATATCTACTTCACTTTCAGCTTTACTACGGGGATAAGATAATAATGGACAAACCGGATAGTTTTCTTCAATATTAAAAATTGTTTCTTGTAGGCCGTTGTGAACCACATGAGTTGATGTAAAAATAATTCTAGCGTCCGCCCGCATATTCTCCAAAACAAATAGCGTGGCTAAAGTCCCGTTTTTATAAATATTTTGACTTATTTCTTCAGTTTCCTCTGATTGAATAATTGGGACTTTAGTAATAGAGCTTAAATGTATAATTATGTCCGCCCAACTAATTAAATCCGCGGAATCAAAAACATCTTGTTTATAGAATATAATATTTCTTTTCTCAAGATTCTTTACGACCAAATCAATATAATTACTATCAATTCCGACAATCTCGTATTTTTCAGAATCTAGAACTGAAATTAGTTCCGTGGCAATATAACCTAAACACCCGGTGATTAAAATTTTCTTTTTCACAGTTTATTAATTTCCTCTTTTAAGTCTTTGGCTAAACTAAATCCATCGTGATCGTATTTTGAATCCGCCGAAAACTTATCTACTATTTTAGTAATATCATTTTTAGAGTAAAAACCAAAATTTATTGAAGATTTGGACACAGGAACGTCTTTCATATAAATTTCCTTCCCTTGATATAAAACTTTTAGGGAATTATCAAAACTACAATTTAGACAAACTCCTAATCCGACACAGCAACAGATAGAATCGCTAAACAAATGATTACAATTCGTGCATAAAGCCGTGGAAACGCAGCCGCCCGGAAAAGTTCCATCAAGCATCGAATTAGCCCGGCGGCTACGCGAATCATTATAACTTTTAATTTGTTCTTCTGTCTGTAATCCTAAATCTGTTAACATAATAAATTTTATTTGTTGTTTTCAGCTACCAATTTACAAAGATGAATAAAGTAGTTTTGTGGTAAATCCATTTTAATATAGTTAATATCTTTATGGACCCATTGGATATTATCTTCTGTGTAGCCCAAATCAGAATTGATTCTATCTAAAGATGCGGTAGCGGAAGTATTTCCCGTTCTTTCTCCTAAAACGCCTAAATTTATTTCTATTCCTGTTAATGCGCATTTATAATTTTGTTTAACAAAAAGTTCATATCCAAATTCTATTGTAATATTAAATTCCAATCCTCTGGTTATTGCTCCATACCTTATTCTTTCCCAGTAAGACTTACTGATTTCTTTATATCCTTTAAAATTAGCCAAAACAATTGCCATACGAGCACATTTTTCGCATAAAGCCTTACTATCTTTTAATTGATGATAGCTTCGCTGGAATTTTTCTCCGCATTTACATTTCCAGTTAGTTAACGAAACTACCGATTTTGGATACGATCCAAGATATTCAATATTTAGATTTTTAGCTAATATAAAATATTCATCTTCTGTTTTCGGCGCATTTCCGGCACAATGTGGACAATTACCCGTTCTGGATATATTATTGTATGAAGTTTCCCAAATGTGTCCAAATTGGCACTTCCATCTTATTTTGGTATGGGTAGTTCTTGGAATTGGATCGAGATATTCTATATTTTTTCTAATTGCAACTTCATCATATTGCTCTTTTCTTATATTGGTTTTCTTCTCCATAGAAGCACCTTTATTCCAAGCTCGGCGGCCTTTACACGCAAATGACGTAGCGCATCTTTGACATAATTTATCTCCAACACCTTTTAAAGCATTACTTTTTAATATAGCTCTTTCTCTATCTCCTTGATGACTTTCAAACTCACAAGATACTAAAGAATAAATCCTATCTCTAGTTCTATCTCTATATTTTTCCCGTCGAGTTTCAAAATCTAAAATAAGAATAGCCATATTAAAACACAGAAATCCATTCTCCTTTATAGTCTGGATTATTTTTTATAACATCTTCGCTAAAATTATATGCGCCGATAATAGTTGCTGCTGGTTCGTTATGCTTCCAATAAATACTAGAATATATCGGAATTTCAGTTCCTGGAATAATTTTATTATACTTGAGCGGTGAGTCGTCGAGGGCGTAATCAATATATTTTTCTAGTTCAAAAACCTTAATTAAGAGAACAATTTTTGCTGGAACTCCATAAAGAGCGATACTTCTATTTGGATATTTAGATTTTATAGATTCTAATTTATTTAATAGTTTAGCTTTAGAATATTCAGTGTCTCTTTTTAATTCCTCGTAAGTTTCTAATCTATAAAGACCTAGATCGCCTTCCAACTTAATCAAATTATCTACCGAACTTGAAATTTCATGTTGTCTGGGCCAGCCAACAAAACATCTAAAACTACCCAGTTGCACGCTATTCAACTGGACATCATATAACTCTAAATTATGTTTAGAAAAAAATTGCTTCAATGGTTTAATAGAGTGGTAAAAAATATGTTCGGAATAAACTTGTCCTATATCTTTACACTTTTTATTAAAAATATTATTTAACCAGTATGCGTTTTCAAAAACAAACGTTCCAGACTGCTCTAATAAAACTTTAACCCCAGTAATTATATCATTAATTTGAGAAATATGAGCCAGACAATTATTACATGTGACTAATTTAAATTTTTGACCAACTTCAACAACAAGTCCGGCGGCTAATTCAGGAGTAAAAAACTCATTTATTGTAACAACGCCTTCTTTTTCTGCTAACTTTGCGATATTTTCCGCCGGTTCAACTCCAACAACATTCCAATAACCTAGATTTTGATATTCTTTTTCGAGGAGTCCGTTGTTTGAGCCTATTCCTAGTATAAAATCATTTTTTATTGCTTCGTTTTTACCTAAGACTTTCTCGGTTGTGGTTTTGGCATACTCTTTAAAGTGCGGAACTAAATTTGGGGGGGAAGAATAATTATATCCGTTCCCAAAGAGTATGTCGGGCGAAACTTCATCAAAAAGTTGAATTGAATTACAATTATTACATAAAAATACACGAAGGGGTGCGGCGAATTCCGGTTTGTCTAAATCTTCGGCGGACTTTAACGCATTTGCCAAACAAACTTCTCCGAAATTTAATATTTCTATTATATCGGTTGAGTCACAAAGTCTGCATTGAGAAACCGTTTTTATATTATCCATTATTTTTTATTCCAACGACAAATTAAACTAACAATACTAAACAATATAACCAAAGAACATGTAATTGGAAATATCATAAAACCAGATTTATATCCCCAAGCATAAACCGAAAGATAACCAACTAAGATTATCATTACTATTTCGCCTTGAACTCTATTTAGTTTTTGTAACATTTTTATCCATTTTTATCCATTTTGATAAGGTGCGGCATCATAAATTGATTTTAATGAAACCGGTAATCTAACCAGATTTTTTTCATAATTTTCTTGGTCACGTGGCTGATCGCTAAAACACAAAAATTCTGTATCTAGATTGAAATACATAGTATGTGATACATTGGATTCCGTGAGGTGCAAATCTCCGACATTTAATACTATTTTTTTGGGACATTCCTCTGAATCCGCCGGGCGTTCATAAATCCAAATTTCACCTTTAGTAATTAAAATCCAGTGAATATCTAAATGTCGGTGGGTAGCTCTTTCGGTTCCTTTTTTTGAGTTAATAATACTAATTGATTTTATATCACAGTTTTCGAGAACTGCTTGAATGCTGCCCCGACTGTCAGCGTGATTTGGTAAATCTTTTAAGTTTTGAGTCATAAAACTCTATATCCTTTATTCTGGCAAACTTTCTAGAATTTTATCTAGACTTTGTTCAATGGTTAAATTCCAAGTGAATCCTATTTTTTTTAGTTTATTCGTGTCTAATCTGAATGATGGAATCTGCACAATTTTGTGAAAATCACTTGGCTCGCGCGGACTTATAATACTTTTACTATTTAGTTTATTTTGACAATAATCAATGATCCACCGGAAATTCCAGTCGGTTGATTCTGGCCCGACATTATATTTTTGATTTCTTTCTCCATTATCTATAATAAATTTAATCGCGCGGACACACTCAAAAACATCTAAGTATGATCTGTAAAACAATCCAGAATCATAAATTTCAATTGGCTTATTCTCTTTTAATAATTGAATTAATTGCTGTAACGCATTCTTTTTAGACGAAAAATTATCTCCAATTCCAATAATATTACTTAGTCTTAAAATAATAAAATCTATATCATTCATCTTACAGTAAGTTTCAACAAATTGCTCGGCGCATAATTTTGAAGCCCCGTAGAACCCTAAAACTTTTCCTTGTTCATTTTCTTTAGTTATGTGCGCGCGTCCACCGGTCACACCGTATGAGAACCATGAGCCAGCATATACGAATAAATCATTCTTTTTTAAATTGCGTAAAACTTTTACTAAATTTGTTAAGTTAATTTCAACATTCTCTTCTGGTTCTGAATAGTTTGTGGTTAAAGACCGTAAATATAAAATTTTGTTACTTTTAGGCTCGAAATCCCCGGAGTTAATTTTAATTGATTCGTTTTCATACAGCAGCGCGAATTCCGACCCGATAAACCCGGCGGAACCAAAAATAGAAATTTTATCCATTATAAGGAGTTTCAAAAGTTTTTTCTACCGACCATTTGCAACAGTTTAGTCTATTTCTGATTATATAATCAGGAAAACCTAATTCTTTAGACCACTCCTTTACTGTTTGAATCTTACCTTTATATTCAATTTTCTTATGAAATGGTTTAACGGGGGTAGTTATCGTTTTTTCAAATGTCCACCCTCGATTTAACCTATTAATAATTACAGATTTAGACATACCAGTTTTTTCTGACCATTGTGAGATGGTTAAAGACTCTTCATTGTATGTTTCTATATGTGAATTTTCTTTATTATTAGCTTGCTCTTTGCGACTTGCCCATCTACAATTTCCTGGACAATAATTTCCGTTATTATCTATACGCTCAATGGTAAATTTACTTGGCGGATCACCCATATCATTATAAAAATTTATAAAATCGTACCATCTTGAACAAACGAGAATTCATCTTCCACCATATCTATCATAATTTGGATGATTTTTATTATTACATCTTTGTCTCATTAAGACCCAAATATCATAAATTCTTGTATGTTTTTTACCGTGCTTAAAATTAAATCTCGCCATATTGTTTTAATACCTTTTCTAAATAATCTAATTCTTCATTTTCTTCATAATGGGGCGCACACCCCAAAAATAGAACAGAACGAATTACTTCCGTTGAATTCGGAAATTCTCTAAAATCGCCAAGGAATTTATAGCCTGGATGTAATAATAAATTACCACTGAAAAAGTTTCTGCATTGAACTTTATTTTGAATTTCTAAATAGTTAACCAACCTTTTCTTTTGCTCGTGATTTTCACATATAATTCCAACTCCAAACCAAGAAGTGTCAGATTCGGCGCGCTCAATAGGAAATTTCAACGATGGAATATATTTTTTTAATAAATCTTGGATAATTTTATGGTGATTTTTACGCTTGGTATGGATTTCGTCAAACTTTTTTAGTTGTTCTAATCCAATCGCTCCTTGAAATTCTAAAGGCTGTAAATTATATCCCATTTTAGTAAAATAATATTTATCGTCGATAGTTACATCGGGTAATTCTTCAATCCAATTACTAAAACGTTTTTTACACATTCCATTAGGTAATAAATTTTGAAGCCCACGGCATCGACAATTCCTACTCCACATAACAAATTGACGGCAAATTTCTATAAATTCTTTAGTAGAAGACGAAATCATCCCTGCCTGAATACAACTGAGATGATGGCTGGCAAAAAATGAACAGGTAGATGCAAAAAAGTATTCATTAAGATATTTTCCGCGCCATTTAGTTCCAATACCGTCACAATTGTCCAATAACAGCACTAGATGGTGTTTTTTAGCTATTTCGACTAATCTATCCACATCACAACAATTTCCCAATGTAGGGGCAAATAATATTGCTTTTGTTTTATGGGTAATCTTTGACTCAATTTGATCTAAATCCATATTTAAATCCTCCATAGAAATATCCACGAAAACTGGTTTTAATCTATTCTGATAAATTACGGAAACAGAAGTTGGGAACGCGCAAACCGAACAAATTATTTCATCATTCTCTCCCCAATTAAAATAATCTTTAGCGGCAGCAAACATGACTAAATTTGAACTACTACCACTGTTCGTCATTAAAGAATAATCAATATTTATTTTTTTACTAAATTCATTTTCAAACCTAACAACCGCTTCTCCAGAAATTGACCATTCAGAAAATATCAAACTTTCCAAGGCCGCGGCTAATTCATTATTATCCCAATAAAATCCAGAATATAAAACCTGATTATTAAAAGGTCTTAAATTATGAGCAAAGCGGGGTAAAACCCCATATTCACCTTTTAATTCGTCAATAAACTTATTGATTTTATCTCGGATTTCGGCGGACATATTAAAATTTAACTAAAAATTTAACTGAGTTTTTAGTCGAGAATACTTTTCCAAATTTCCAGTCGCCATTTTCTCCGAATTTAGCTTTGATCGAATCGCCAAATTTAATATCTTTGAAGTATGGTAAGGTAGAAAATTCCCAAAGCATAAAATTAACCTTCAAATTCTCCAGCTAACACTCTTTTACAAGTTTCAATAAACAATTCTTCATGTTTTGGATTAGGACACTGAGAACAGTGAAACATCATATTTTGACCATAAAAGTTACCAAATCCTAGAAAACAGCTAGAATCCAGTGGTGTATTGGGATCAACTACATAATTTGGATATAAGAGTGAAACACAAAACCCCAATTCTTTAGCTTTATATGTAATTTCTTCACTGGTATCGGAACGGGGAATAAAATGGTCACAATCTGGGCGGCCAAGTTGGTTAAACAGTTTTGTAGAATAGGCTAATGTAGCTTGACTGGCATACGCATTTACTACACCCCTGTCTGTAAACTTATGATTACTCATCCAAGCGTGTCCGAAAACTGTAATTTTGTTTTTAATCATACTATAAATAAAATCCATAGCATCTTCTCGAAGGAATAGTGCATCGTTGTCAATCCAGAGATAATAATCTGGTTTTATGCTATCAATAGTTTGAGAAATAACATAATTCATCATCTGTCCGTGGGAAACGCCGGGGAAAGGGCATTCTAGATAATTAACAGGTAAATTCCAGTGATCTACCATAATTTTCTTACTCCACGCAGTTACATTTTCTGATCTATTTTTTCCATAGAGGCAAATGATTAGAATTGTCTCCCCATTAATATTTAATAATTGTAAATTCATTTATAAATTAAAGTATAAGTATCAATTATTGATTCGTCGTTAGTTTCTAGAACTTTTAATATTAATTTTCTGTAGTTTTCGCGTGAAGCCAAACTATAATCATTACATTTTTGATTTTTAATGAGTATTTTAATTAAATTATTTTTCCTATCTTGAAGATTCATTATTTTTAATACCCAAACTTTATTTCTGAAGTCGTCCGGCCAAAATATTTCTTTTGAATTTCATTTTTTAATTCCCAGCGTTTATGATTTAAGGAGTCAGCAAACTTAAACTCAACACTATAATTCTTACAATTGTCAATTAATTCAAATATATCCAAATTTATGTCAAGTAATTTTTTATACTCTATTGATTTTTTAACTGTTTCGTATTTTAAATCAGAAATTTGCTCAGATAAACTATTGATTAAAAATTTTAATTTAGCCGCCTGAGTTGGCTTTTCAGATTTATTAGCTTTGTTTAACTTAACTTCTTGTATTGCTATACAGTCAAAAAAATAAGCGGCGTCACAAGGATAATAAACTAGATTAGTTTGATTCATTTATAAAAAATTATTTCGTTTTTAAGTCTACTAGGTCTAGATGGGGAAATTTAAATAAGCAAATTCTTTAAATAGCTCTTTTGCTTTTGAGTCGTAAGCCTTAGCTGCCTCCTCTGGAGAATTAAATGTTCCAATGTGAATTTTTTCGTTGTTAAATGTAATACCCGCCTGAAATTTATCTCTCATTTTCCAAACCCCTTTAAGTCCTATAGTATTGTTTGTTTTAATACCGTAATTTCTACCATTTTCAGCGTGCGTGGAAATTCTGAGATTAATTTTTTGGTTGTTTAACGGATTTCTATCCTTGTGGTCTATTTCCATAAAATCAATATTATTATTTTTAGACATTATTTCTCGATGTAGCATTTTATACTTATTCGATTTATCAAAAAACAATCTAACATACATTAATTTTCCTGATCTTGATAAAGCCAAACGATAATTTTTTATCCATTCGTAATCTTCGTCATCTACTAAGCATTCAAAAATTTCTTTATTATATGTTAGTTGAATTACTACCATTTTATATCTACAATATCTAAATTGGCAATAAACATTACATCCGCTCCCCCATCCTGCTCTGTATATTGTTTTATAATGGCAAATCTATTTTTCATTTTAGCTAAAGCAATTCTTACACCATTATACATTTCATTATAATCATCAAGAAGTAAAAATGGAATTTTTAAAGCTAAACAAATATTAAGATCAATACAAACACTAGGTTCCCAATGGCACCCATCGACATAAGCCAATTGATAAGGTTCAATACTTAAATCTCCATCAATTGCGGCGGCTAAACTTCTTTTGTGAACAAACCTAAATCTATCTTTATAATTTTGATAAACACTTTCCACGGCGGCTAATTGAACACTATCTCCGCCGATTTCCTCTGGTCTGCCTACTGAATGTAAATAATCATTGGTTGGATTATCCATAAATGGATCGACTGAGGTTAATTTAGATTTGAATTGCTTAGATAATTCTAGAAGCATATTTCCGCTCGACCCACAAAAAAATCCAATTTCAAGTATGTTCTTAGGTTTAACTAAATCAATAACTTCTTTAAATATTTCAGCGTGTGAATTTACTGAACTGCATCCGCCGGTTTTACATCTATCTATTACGCTTTGTAGCTCTAATTTTTCGTTTTCTGTCATAAAAATATATATCCTTTAGTTTATTGAACTTTCTCTAAAGTATCATCTGGCCCGTTATTTCCTATGTGAAGTGCGCGGATATTTTCAGAAGAGTGGCTCCAAAAGGGTTTAATGTTATTACTAATAATATTATATTTTTCGGGATTAAATCCTACTTGAAGTCGTTTCCCTATTTCGGCAAATAGCATTTCTACATTCATTTGTTGATTTCTTAAAAATGGCAAAATTTGGTCCTTACTTGCTAAAATATATTGAAGAATAATAGATAAATCACGTTTTTTAATTATGTGAGGATTTAAACTGAATAATTCTCCTTGCTTTTTCCAGCTATCATCAACTTTTTCCATTGATTTAAAATGTTCAAACTCGTTGATTTGGCGGGGGATACGAACTTGTAGAACTTCGGAATTGGATTTTAATAAATTTATGGACTGTTCCAGCCAAAATTCTAAAGTATTAGAAATTGGTTTAATTTTCCAGTCGTCTTCAAGGTGAAAAATATAATCAGTTTTAATTTCGTTAAAAACAGTAAAAATATCTTTTAATTGCTCAACTGAATGGCTCCCATGCCATCGCCTCCAGTCGGCTACAGTTTTCAAAACTCTATATCCATATTTAATAAAATCTTTTTCCATAGTCTCTGCGAATTCTTCCTCTCCCGGCCTGATTTTAATATGCACGATCTTGTCGGCAAAATTAACCTTATGAGTTTCTAAATCTTGAATTGTTCTTAAATAGCAATCTTTAGAACTCCAGTGGCCATTGGAAACTGAGTATAAGCAAAGGGTTAAACTATTCATTATTCTAAATTAAGACCATGTTCAATCACTTCTACATATTCCAACTCTTTAATATCTGTAGCAACATTTTCTTGATGATTAGAATATCCTTCCCAAATCTTTTTCCAGTATTCTTTTCCGTGACTTGCTTTTCTCTTTAAATCTAAGTAGGACTCATGAACCGTTACTGGAAAGAAGGATAAATATTTTGCATTTTCTGGTTTTAGATATTCATAAGGGACGTATTGAGCAAATTTCCCTAATTGTCCGTCAGCCGTCAACCCTTCAGTGCAATCTGACATTTTTGTGTTAAAATATCCATTTCCTAATTCTGCTTGCGGGATAACTCCACGGCTTTTAATTGTATCTTTATGAATCCTGAATTTCTGTCCTATATTACAGTTTTTTCTAATGGTTTTTATAGACCCATATAAATCTAAGCTGGGGATTAGAAATCCATCCCATCTACTATCCATATCCTTAGTTAATAATTCTACTGCTTGGTCCCAGAATTTCTTTTGTGAGGGAATAAAAAATTCATCAAAATCCATTAAAATGCGAATGGAGTTTTTTGCTTGTTCTAGAGCCGCTGTCTTAGTTAGACCATCAATACGATTATTAGAATAAGAAATATCGGTTTTTATCAATTCTAAATTTGGGCATTGTTTTTGTAATTTTACCAATTCTTCCCACGTATTGTCTTCGCTTGTATTGACTGCAATAACTGTTTGGCCGCGCGGGCCAACAAAATCACACCAATTTTTTATATTTTTTTCATAATTAAATGAAAATCTACAAATATTGTATCCAGCCGAATATACAGTTGTGGGAACATTCATGAGCAAAAATCTTTCACTCAAGACCTATATACTTTTACAAACTCAAATTCTAAAAAATTATTCTATTCTTATCGTCTCGAAACTAACTTTTCCCTCAGAAATTACTTTTTTAATCTGGCGCTGTCGTGTATTTAATTGTGCTTCACCAGTTTTTACATCTACTAGAATAATATCTGTAATAGCATCTTCTGATAATCCATTATAAATAATAAAATCCAAAGGAGCCCCTCCAAGGAATCTAGAATCTGAAACTTTCCATTTCCAACATGGTAATAAAACTGCTAGATTTTCATTTATTTGTCCTTTTACTATAGATTTTTGACTGCTTGTCGCATCCAGACGCGCGGCTTTAATATTTTTATCTTGGTTTTCTAATAATAAATTAATCCTATCATTTAACTCGTTAATTTTATTATTTTGTTGTTCGTTTTGTTTATCCGAGTTTCTTAAAACCTCTTGATATTTTCCTGTTAACCCAATATGTTTAACCGAACAATCTTGTGCGAATTTAATATTATTTTGATTTTGTTGAAATAGTAGATTAAATTCAGATTGTAAATTTTTCAATCTAATTTGATTTTTATATAGAAAAAATCCTAAAAGACCCGCAATTAATCCAATTATAATTGCTAAAATTTCCATATAAGAAACCTATGGAACTAAAACTTTAATTAAAACAGAAATAAGACCGCCGCCGATTACCCCCGCTATTCCAGAAAAAAAAGCAATTTTTGTTTTAGTAATAGCATTATCTCTCTGGCCCGTTCTTTCTCTATCCTCAAGAGTTTTTAATCTCTGGTCATAAGACTTTAGAGTTTCTAATACGTGAAATTCATATTTTTCCCATTCGTTACTCATGGGTGATTAAAAGTTCTTTTAGTTTTTGAAGATTAAAATCGGTAATCTCTCTTTGTTTTTGAACCCTTATCCACCAATCATTATTCCAGCTTAATATTGTGTCTATAATTTTACTCATAAAATTTCTGGATTCAATCATAGAGAATTTGTCTAATACCTCTACACCCAATTTAGCTATTTTTTCCTTATCTTCGGGTGTAATTAACCCGGTCAATACCAGCACCGGAGTTTTATCTTGTATAAGTTTGATTTTATCAATAGTCTCCGCCGGTGTAGAATCAGCTAATGTTAAATCTAATACGGTTATATCTGGAGTGGGAACACTATTAATAATTTCTATAGCGCGCGCCATTGTCGGGGCAATAATTATTTCTGCATCAGGAAATTCCCTTTTTAAAGGGTGTAAAAATTTTACCAATATCTCTGAAAAAGCTGATTCGTCTTCAACAATTAGAATTTTTAGGTAATTAAAGCTAGCCATTATATTTTAATTATAAGATAAATTGTATCTTATATATTTACACTTTTTTATAAAAAGGGTTGTATTATTTGTTATCCGCAGGCTGAAAATCCACAATTTTTGCATAACTTACATCCATTTTCTCTAATTAAAGATTCTTGACCACATTCTCCACAGGATTCGCCACTTATTTTTACCCCATCTTCCACATATTTTTTAAGACAACGTGCGATAGCCTTAGAAAGAATAAATAAGTCGCCTTCCACCTTTTCTAATTGTTGGAGAACATAGGGTAAACCTACATTATGTCTTAATGCCATACTTAACATACGGGTCAAAGCCTCTCCATCATCAGTTAAATAATCTGTTAAATTATCTAGTATTAATTCATCCCCGTTGTAAACTTGATAATGTCCGCGTTTTTGCCTATGAATTGATCCTTTTTCTATATTTTTAGAAATAACGCCATTTTTCCCCGCAAAAACTTCATAAGGATTTCCACATTTATTTAATCCTATTAAGCAAAAATATTCTTCGCCTTTAACTTTACAATGATAAACGTCACAGTTTAATTCTTTTGGTCTTTTCTCGAATTCACACTTTTTATCTTGTTTCTCTACCAAAACCCCGGTTCTGCAATTTTTTCTATAAATAGTTATTCCTTTACAACCGGATTTCCATGCAGTTTCGTAAATCTCAGAAACTTTTTCTTTAGTTACGTCTTCTGGAAGATTCAAAGTAGAAGAAATAGCATGATCAATATGTTTTTGCGCAGCGGCTTGTAATTTTACCCTGTTTTTCCAATCAATGTCTTCCGCGCAATAATTATACCAAGGAGATTTTGTCCAATCCTTTTCCCCAGAAATTTCCATCCATATTTTTAATTTAGGATGATAAACTTCAAATTCTTGCCAAGTATCTCCATTTGGATCGGTAAAATCTACTCTAGCATTTTTGTCATTGGGATTAACTTTTTTACGCCTAGTATAAGGTTTAAGCATAAATAAAGGCTCGATCCCCGAACTGGTTTGAGTTAATAAACTCACGCTTCCTGTCGGCGCAATCGTCAAATTACCAATATTCCGGCGGCCATATTTAGATATATTTTTATATAATTCTTGATTTTCTTCTTTAATTTGTAATAAAAATTTAGAATCTTTCTCTAATTCCCAATTCCATATGGGAAAAGTTCCAATTTCTTTTGCCATTTCCATTGAAGATTCAAAAGACGCTAATTTTTGAGTTTTATGAACTTTTTCTACAAAATTAATACTTTCTTCTGTTCCATAACCAATATTTAACGCGGCTAACATATCTCCTGTCGCTGTAATTCCTAGTCCTGTTCGACGCCCATTAATACATTTCTTTCTAATTTCTACCCAGATAAATAATTCTTCTCTTTTAATATTCTCTTGTTCTGGATCGTTTTTAATTTTATCTATAATCTGATCTATTTTTTCTAATTCTAAATCAATTACATCGTCCATTAAACGCTGGGAAATTTTCGCGTGAGTATAAAATAAATTCCAATCAAAACTAGAGTTTTTAGTAAAAGGATTAATTATATAAGAGTATAGATTCTGAATAAGCAATCTACAAGAATCAAAAATGCAAAGTGGTAATTCACTACATGGATTTGTTGAAACCGTTTTAAATCCGAAATCTTTATAACAATCAATAACATTATTCTCCGTAATATTACTCCAGAATAATAATCCGGGTTCTGCTCTGAGCCACGCGGAATCAATAATTTTATCCCAAATATTTTTAGCTCTAACAGTTTTTTGTATGGAAGGATTTTTAGAATCCACCGGCCATTGTAGTTCAAAATCTAAATCTTTATCTACTGCATTAAGAAATTCATCGCTTAATCTAACAGAAATATTTGCACCAGTAACTTTAGACGTATCATTCTTGATAGATATAAATTTTTCAATATCTGGATGTTTTACGTCTATGGTCTCCATTAAAGCCCCGCGGCGGCCATTTTGAGCAACTTCCCTAATACTATTGGAAAATCTTTCCATCCATGATTCTATGCCCGTAGAACTTGCGGCGGCGTTTTTAGTTGGCGCTCCCGCTGGACGTAATTTAGATAAATCTACACCTACGCCTCCGCGCCGTTTACTAATTTGAACTAATTGTTGATCAGTTTTTAATATTCCACCATAACTATCTTCCGGGGGTTCAACAACATAGCAATTACTTAGACTAATAACTTGGTAATTATTACCAATTCCGAACATTTGGGAACCCTGTGGGACAATATACTTGAATTTATCCAACCAACTAAAAATTTCGTCTTCGGTAAATGGATTTTTAAACTTATTTTTTTCAATTCTAGCAAATTCTTTAGCAATTCTCCGGTGCATTTGCACTGGATTAGACTCCAAGATTTCTTTATCGTTATTTTTTAACGAATATTTATCTAGAAAAACTTTGGCTGCTAATTCGTCACCTCTAAAATACTCTGTTGAAATTAATAAAGATTCTTCATAACTATAAGTTTTTTCCATACTAATTTATATCCTTTTTCTTTAAATTTTCTAAAAATGCCATAGATAGGTAATATTAATTTACACGGCTAAACTTTTAATAAAAAGTATAATTAAAAAAGTTTAAAAATCCTTAAAATTAAACTAATAAAAGTGTAGCCTCGCGATTAACGGTTGTCACCGTTTCCAACTAAAACTCCGCGTTCTTTTCTAGATAATAATTTTTCTATATTTTTCTGAGCCACTTCTTCCAAACTTAAATCTAACTCTCTACAGAGAGCCGCGCAGTACCATAAAACGTCGCCTATTTCTTTACTTATTTCTTTTCTAGTTTCGTCTGTAATAACTGTCCCAGCATCTCTAATAATTTTTTTAACTTTCCCCTGGATTTCTCCTACTTCACCCATTCCGTTCGCTACATAAGAAATTCCTAAAACTTTTAATATTTCGGGCGGCAAGTTTGGATACTGCTCTTTTATTTTATTTAAATAAATTGCTGTCCCAGCTGATATTTCTTGATATTCTTTAAACGTATTCATATTTTATTTTATTTTTAACCTTTTAAACTACATTTTTTACCCAAAATCCCCGGATAAGCATTTAATAATTCAATTTCTTTGATTTCTGACCAAAATTTATAATGTTTGTCAAATTGGGCGTAATTTTCTGCATCATTTACTGATTCGGCAATTACAAAATCTACTCCTAAAAATTGTCCGACCGAAAAATATTTAATTTCGTAAATTTTCATTTTTTATTAATACCAAAATATTTAGAATCTATTTCAGAACCATTAAATTTTTCATAATCATTTTTAATTTTAACTAATTCAACATTTTTTAATTTAGCCATCTTATTTATGTGGCTTATCTCCTCTTCACTAATACATTTAGCCATTAAATCACCATAAACTATCCTAGAAACGTTTTTTTGAGCTAGGGCTACAAAACACTTCGCGCACGGCTGTCCAGTAATATAAGCGGTCGCGCCAGTTAAATCTTCATTACAAAATAATAAAGCATTTATCTCACTATGGATGAACCAAAAATATTTGTCCGGGCGAGTTTGAGGGACTTGAGAGTCGTCAATATTACTTAATGGCCCATTAACTCCAGTGGATAAGATTCTTCTATTTTTTACTAATACCGTTCCATGCTTTGTAGATTCATCTCGGCTTCTGGTAGAAACTAATTTTGCAATACCTAAGAAATAATCATCCCACGACTCTCTTGAATTATCCATTTTTCTTTAACTTATTGATTTTAGCTTGTTGTTCTTTAGTTCTTTTATTAGCGGCCCGGCGATTTTCCATCTTTTTAGCTTTTTCTTCTTGATATTTAGTACCAATTTTATCTGTTCCATCCCTGTTTTCTCTTTCGGCGGATAGTTGTTCGCTTAAATCAAATAATTCCCCGATATTTCCCTTATGATTAGCTGTTCGCTTAATAAAGTCTTTTGGATCGTCAATATTTATTTTACTAATACTATCAACCTGTGCTCTTAAAAACGAGGGAATTCTAGTCAGTTTTTTATTATCAACCGTAATAACTTCTCCTATTTTTGGCGCCGATTCGCTTGAATAGTATAATTCTACGATTTTGCCATTTTTATCTTCAAATTCAAAAAGTGCCATATTATTTTAAGTTTTTCGCAATAATATCTAAAGTTTTATAAAAAGTAAATTCATCCTTTAGTTTTTCTCCTTCTGTATTCAATATTTTCGCTCGTCCGGCGGCTAAATCCATAGAGTCAGAAACATCATTTTCATTCCAATTATCCCACATTCCAGTGTTAATAATATTTCCTTTTTTAAAGAAAAAACCATCTTCTGCATCAATCATCCCGGCGGACTCTACTAAGATTGAGTTTTCTGGATTACAATAAACTTTATGAACGTGAGAGTTTAATACAACAGCTTGTTTTCCAAGGCATAAAGAATTAAATAACCCGTAATTAAATCCTTCGCACAACGAGAGTCCATCAAGGTTAATATCTTGAACGTTCAAAATATCATTTACCTCATTAATATTTTTTTGATAAGGTAAAAATACAATATTATCATAATGCTTTCCTTCTAAAGCCTGACCAATTAATTGTCCTTCAAGATTAGGATTTCCGGTCATTTGACCAATAAAAGGGTTACTTATTAAGCAATGTAACATATGGTTTTTATTATTGCCATATTTTTTGGCCCACAAATTTAATACTCTGTAAGTTCCTTTTCTTGCTTCCGCCTTACCGTTTAATCCCCAAACTATTCTATTATCATGATAATATTTTTTGTTTTTCTTATATAAGTTAAAAGAATCAAAACCTAACGGACATAAAACTACAGGTGTCGTGACTCCGCCGGACTCAAATACCTGTTTAGTATAAGGAGAACTTACAAATATTTTATCCTGTTGATTTAATATATGTTTTTCTACATCAGAAATGCCCGACGTTTCGTGAAACGTGAAAAGCGCGTTATTATTGCTTTTTACTCCCTCCAACGATTGTAGGATATGCCACAGGCGCAAGACGGGCGTATCTTTTGTATGTTTTAATACTGAATTGTTAATAGAGTTTTGCATCCACGCTGAAAACTCTGAATAAGGCTTTTGCGCCGACATATCGACTTGTCCAATCGGAAATAACCCTTGTATTTCTTCTTGTTTGTTAAATATTTCGCGTAATAAAGCAATACTTGTGACACCAAACGAAACTGAATTGACCGGCAAATTAAATGTTAAATCCATAAATTAAGTTATTCCTCTTCCTCTTCTAAATCTGGTTTATTTTGATTTAAATTTTGATGGTTCTTTATTAAATTACTAGTGAGAACCAATAAATCTTCTATGTCGGCGGACGTTATACAAAGAGGATTAGTTGAAATTGGATCATCTTTATCTCTTACATCATTAATAGTTTTTGAAATTAAAAAAGCTAATTCTCCGTTAATCTCCACATTTTGAGGGTATAATTGAAGAGGTTTTTCTAGTAAATATCCAATTTTATTTTTCTTACCTTCAACAAATGGAACGTTTTTTACTAAAAGGGCATCTTCAAAGGACTTCAAAGCAACCTTAAAGGATTCAAGGTCCAGTTCGGGCGTTTCTGTAATATGTAATTCTTGTAAATTTAAAATCGTTTTTACATCGTCCGGCCAGACGATAGTATCGTGATCTTTGTAAAAAAGATAAATAAGGTTTTTTATTGTTGAGAGTAGCATAATTATATTTTTTAGTAACCTTCCCATGAATCTACACCAGCTTCTTCTAATCTAGTTAATTCGTCGTCTCGCTCTTGAAGACGCGTGATTTCTAATGCTGCTTTTTCAAGCAATTCACAAGACTCTTTACTTAGATTACTAATTCTTGCAATATAATGTAACTGATCAATTTCGTCTTTATTCATTATTTTCCTCTTTATTTTGCTTACTAAATAAGTCTTGCATTTCACTATTAAATTTTTTAGTTAATTGTAAAACTTTATAACTTAATCCGCGCATTTCCGGCGGGGTGGAGTCAAGTAAAAAATCAACTATTTCAAAATTAACTTGACTTAATAAATTTAAACTACAATCAATAATCGTATTGGTTGAGACGACATCCTGTAAAGAGAACTTAGGTTTATTAACCTCTTTAATTTGTCCGCCGGATTCTTGATTATTTTCTTCCATATTTTTTATTTTTTGTATCTAACACGCGGCTCAAATATATTTCCTATTACTTGAATTGATTTGTTAATGATTTCTTTATTACATAAATTATATCCCCAACACGCGCGGAATCCATAATCAGTGTGAAAAACTATTTGAGTTTCAATTTCTTCAATTCTTAAATTATCTTCATATCCAGAACCGACTTGTCGTTCAAATAAACAAATATCTCCTTCGTAAATTTCATGATTATCTCTGTCTTTTAATCCTGTAAATTGACAATAAGTTATATTTTTATCATATAGACTAAAAGGTCTCCCTACTAGGGGATTTTCAGTTCCATCATATTCAAATTCTATTTCAGATGGATTAAGCCATTCTTTTTTGTTGTTATCCCAAAATTTAAATTTAATTTCTCGTTGCATAAAATCTCTCAAAAAATATATCCTTTTACGATTTCGATTCAACTAAACATTTTAATTTCCCGTGGATTTTGTCTAGATGACTCATAATTTTAGTAGAAGATACATTATATTTTTTCGCCAGCCCGGACAATGTATGTTTTTGACAATTAATACCATATCGGTTGTAAATAATTGATCTTTCTTTCTCTGGTAATTCATCTAAAGACCTTAATAAGTTATCAAACTTTTCTTTTTCTTCTAAATGCGAATATGGAGTAAAATTCAATCCATTGTTTAAAACAGTATCTTTCCCGTCAGATTCCGGGCGGCTATAATAACCAAATTCGTTTTGTAAAGTTAAAGAATCAATTAACCCGTCATTTCCTAAATTCTCAATCGGTTTGTCCAACTCCACGGATTTCTTAAATAAGTTTAATAATAGTTTTGTTTCGGATTTTTTAAGTTTTAGTTTTTCACCAATCATGTTTTGTATTTCGTTTTCGTCTAAATCATTAAATTTACCTTGTTTATATAATTTGTTGATGTTATTTAAACGAGTGTTGGAAGTATCACTAACACTAAATTGTCTTATATTTTCTCTGTAAAAGTTCCATAATTCTTTAAGTATAGCTCTATAACAAAAAAATCCCCAAAGTGAGCCGCCCGTTTTATTTATTGTTTTATACATTGAAAGGTCAAAAGTTTCCAGCGCCCGGCCAATTCCGATAATTCCTGCGTGTATTAAATCTGCTCGTGACAAATTATTGTTTTTCGCGTATTTTCTAGAGAGAGAAACAACAACTTTTAAATAGGCAGTTATTAATTTTTCGCGGGACTCTTGACACTTATGATTTATACATTTGTCTAATAAATCAAATTCCTCGGTTTTCTTTAGCATTTTTGTCTCGGCGGCTAATTTTTCATAATAATTAATAATTATTGTTTCAGTTTGATTATCGTTCATTTTGTTTTATGTTTTTCCTTTTTACTTGGGGTTTGTGTTTCGTCGTAACTTGCTGATTTCCAACAACTTTTAAAACTGTATCAGATGAACTAATGGAAGTCAAATTTACCAAGTCTGAAATAAGACAATTTTAGTGCATTCGCCGGATTTTTTACTCTGGAAAACGGTATGATTAAGTTGCTTTATCATTTCTGACGACTACGTATATCAATTCCAAGAATTTCTCTGTAATCTCCAATTTTTCCTGATTTCAAGCGTATATCTAGAGAAAATAGGCCGTTTTTTAGTTTTGGGCTGATTCGAGCATTAGAATTTTATCGACCTATTATGCATTGTTATCAATTTATTAAATTGTTTCCAGCGATATTGTTTACCAATGCTCGACTTTATCACCACATTATACTTTACACCAAAACTATATGCTTTTGTAGAAAAAATTTACTTTTTAATTTGTCCGCGCCAATTTAAGTAAGTTTAGGTTTTGGGGTTTTCAGGGTCGGTATTAAACTTTTCAAAGAAACTTGTTGACTTTTTCCGGTGGATAGTATAAGATGGAGTTTCAAAATTATGAAAACTTCACAAAACATCGCAGACATTATCAAAAACAAATCAGGATTATATGAAGGAAACCTCAACCATTATTTCAAGATGGTTTTTGAAAAGGCTAAAAACTTAAATAATCCTTACCACAATTTTAGACATATTTTTCATGTAGTATTTTTATGTCATAAGGCTTTGGAATTTTATTTTGAAGAATATGGAAACAATTTCATCACAAAAGATGAAGGCCGAGCACTTTTAATTGCTGCTATGTTTCACGATTTTGATCATCCCGGCAAAACTGGAAATGACGATTTAAATATTAATTTTGCAATACGCGGAATTAGAAATAACATTTTAGAAGATGATAAATATTTGTTAGATTTAATTACCGATATGATTAGATCAACCGAATATCCTGTAAATCCAAAATATAACAGAGAAAAAATATCTTTAATTTATCAGATTTTATGTGACACTGATATTAGTCAAGCATTATCTGTAGCGTGGATTCAACAAATTATTTTTGGACTGGCGGTAGAAATGAATATGACACCTAAAAAGATTCTAGAAATGCAAGGAGTTTTTATAGGTGGACTTAAATTTTATACAGAATGGGCAAATAAAGAATTTACGAAAGAAATGATTGATGAAAAAATTAAAGAGGCCGCGGAATTATTAGAATTATTAAATTAAAACTATGAAAACACAAAATAAAACTAAAACAAGACAATTAAAATTTAGAATTTAGGATAAAACACAAAATAAATTTCTTAAAGACGATTATGAAAATTACTATCTAGATTTGAATGGAAAAGTAATAGTAGGAATTCCTAATACAAACGGCGGGGACATTTTAGTGGAAGTTTGTGAACCAATAATTCAACAATTCACCGGTTTAAACGATAAACTTGGCAACCAGATTTATGAAGGAGATATTTTATTTTCTTTAGGCAAAAAGTTTGAAATTAAATATCTTGGATCGTCTTTTTGTGTAGAAAATGTTTTAGACGAAGAAGAGTATTATCCTTTAGACTCTTGTATGCTTCATAAATACGAAATAGTAGGAAACATTTTTTCACAGCAAAAATTTACTTGATTAAACAATGTCTTTAGAAAATTTATAGACAAATGTAGAAAAGTAAAATTTCAGAAAGAAAAACAAAATATGCACCAAACATTCTATTTACCAGCGCCAAAACCAGTTGAGCCGCCCGCCGCGCCTCCTAAAATCATAATTATTAATCATATTCAAGATGAAAATAGTTTGACAACAAAAGATTCAAGTAAAGAAGAAAAAACTGAGTATTTGAGACTAATTTTCTTCCAAAATATTTTAAAGTTTATTGACAAACTCCCAGCCGGGATTCATGACAAAATTAAAAAAGTCTGGGATCAAATTTTAGAAAAATGTCAAACCAATCAAATGTTTGATATTGATTATTTATTTCAAATTTATCAAGAATATATTGATTTTTGCTTCGGTGTGGAAATGCAACCTCATTCTTCTATCATTTTAAGTTTATTCTTTCAAAGGATTTCCGGCCCGGTCGGTTCAATTGAGAAATCCGCGGATTATGCTTACAGAGATTTAAGAGAAGAATTTAATTGTGCTGTGGGAATTTGTTGCAAAGTCAAACGATTGATTTTATCGTTAAAAACAGTAGAAATTAAAGATGATTTTGAAGAAAGTGTTTATAGAGATTTAAATTTGGCCCGCGTGGGTTATCCATACATAGATTTTATCACTTATCAAAATAAAATTGATAAACAAAGCCGCGCGATGGGGTTGACTAAATTAGAATGTTGGGAAGTTAAAAAAGCTATTAATAAAAAGTTAGACAGTTTGAATTCTCTTTATTTGCATCAGTATTTTGTAAGAAAGTATGCTGCTCAGGCAAAACAAAATATTAATTATTATAGACATGTTTTAGATAGTAAAATTATTTGCTTGCAACAAGCGAACGACGAAAAGAATTTACCACAAAAAACAATTGATCACAAAAGCAAAGTTTCTTTAAAAGATGAAGAAAAAGATCAAGTTATAAATTCTGATGTTATTGATATTGATGTAGAAATAGAATTAAGCCCAGACACTCGCGGTGATTCGTTTAAATAGTTTTAGAAAGAAAAATATGAAAAATAGAGAAATTAAATTTAGAGTCTGGAATCATGGTGATGATCGCGGCGGAAAAACTGGAATGTATTATTATGATTTAGAATTTGCCGCCAGATGTTATAAGCATCCAGAATATTATACCTTACAACAATTTACAGGAATACTTGATAAAAATAGCCGCGAAATTTATGAAGGCGATATTATTAAAGCAGAATATAAAGAAAAAGGAAATTTTATAGTTGGAGAAATTAAGTTTGGTTCGGGCGGATTCTTTATCAATAAATACGATTATTTGTGGTTTGGGGTTAAAAATGATGTTTATGAAGATGGAGAAGTGGTTGGGAATATTTTTGAGAATCCTGAGTTATTAAATAAGGAATAGTTCTTGTACTGCTTCGCAGTAATAAAGAATAAGAATTTGTTTTAAAATCAATCTATCTTTCGGAACGAATCAGAAATACAGGGTCCACCTTATCTTGGGTAATTTCTTAAATTGATGTTTTAAATAGAACGTAAAATCATATTACTCCTCCATACGGCGCCCGTCGCTTCTTAGTGCTAACGGTTAGAGACTATTTTCTAAACTATGTAACTAAATACAAAAAACAATATTTGCCTGTTCGGACTCTAAAATCTATCTTTACGGTGACGTAATCAGTTTCTACAGAGTTTTAACTCTAAGTCTAACGAGCCGCTCTCCCGAAATCTCGTAATCATCTTAAATCAATAAGACAAATATGCTTAGTGCTCCTTTTTACGGTTAATTGACTGCTCAATTAAGTTCTTTTTACAGAACGCTTGGTGGTTTCTTATGTTTCTATTATGGCGGTTTTATTTGGATAT
>Ga0172379_10000184_pt1 | contig 166439 bp, 151 predicted proteins | sample GrowelOW334metaG_FD_119756 | JGI IMG/M metagenome (GOLD analysis project Ga0172379, IMG submission 119756) | Groundwater microbial communities from an aquifer near a municipal landfill in Southern Ontario, Canada - Groundwater well OW334 metaG | ecosystem: Environmental > Aquatic > Deep...
CAGGATATAAGTATTCTTCTATTGTTTTATTTATTCTATGAATTTCATCTAAAAACAAAACATCGCCTTCTGACAAGTTTGTTAAAATTGCAGCCAAATCCCCCGCTCTTTCTAAAGCAGGCCCCGAGGTTGACCTTATGGTTTTGCCCATTTCGTTTGCAACAAGATAAGCTAAGGTAGTTTTTCCTAACCCAGAGTTGCCATAAAACAACAAATGATCTGGACTTTGACTTCTTTGCTTTGCGGCCTGTATAATTATTCTGATATTATCTTTAATTTTGTCTTGGCCAACATATTCTTGCCAAGAACTAGGCCTCAAAGTAGAATCCAAAACCTCGTCTTCTTTTTTTGGTAAAACACTTGACATATGCATCAAATAATGCTAATATTGAAATATTGGTATTATACTAATCCGTTTACGTATTATATAATATAAACGGCTCTAAAATTGGAGGTATTTATTTGGATTTGCCTCAGCTTCGGATAATCTTGCTCCGGCTCGATTATTCCTCAGGCAAATCTTTGTTTATGTCCCAGACATAAGAACACCTCCAATTTTAGAGCCGTTTTTTATTGTAATTTTTTAGGAGCTTCTTCTAATGGCTTTTCTTCGTCTGCTTCTACAACCCTCGTTACTTCATCCATAGTTGTTTCTGAAAGCACAACATCAATTAAGCCCGACTGATACATTGTTACCATGCCTTTTTTAATGGCCAACTCTCTAATTGATGAAACTGGCGGGTTGGTTAAAATAAACCTTTCCATTTCAGAGTCTACTAAAAATGCCTCAAATAACCCTTGCCTTCCTTTATAGCCTGTAAAATTGCAAGCTTGGCAACCACCTTCTTTTGGTTTTGCAATTTTTACTTCATCTAAATTAGGAATTTTGATTGATGATGGCAAGCCTCTGAGCCCTTTTTTAATTTCTGACAATTCCTCGGGGGTTGGTTTTACAAGAGTTAAGCATTTTTTGCAGACCTTTCTAACAAGCCTTTGGGCTACAGCCATTTTCAAGCCAGACGCAATGGAAGCTGGCTCTACACCAAGGTCTATAAGTCTTGGGATGGTCCCTGCTGCGTCGTTAGTGTGTAACGTAGAAAGTACCAGGTGGCCGGTTAAGGCTGCCTGCAGGGCTATTTTTGCTGTTTCTAAGTCTCTGATTTCACCAACCAAGATAACATCTGGGTCTTGCCTTACAATTGACCTTAATCCATCAGAAAAGTCATATCCTTTTTCTGGTGCTACTTGTGTTTGAGAAACCCCTGTCAAATGATATTCAATTGGGTCTTCAATTGTTATAATTTTAATTTCTGGGTTTTGTATTTTTTTTAAAAATCCATAAAGAGTAGTTGTTTTTCCAGAACCAGTTGGTCCTGTAACAATTATCATTCCATTTGGTTTTTCAATTTCTTTTTGAAATGTTTTATAAAGGTCTTCTCTTAAACCTAAGTCATCTAAAGAAATTAAAGATTTTGGATTTAAGATTCTCATTACAATTGATTCTCCATATTCTGATGGCAGACTAGAAGTTCTTATTTCAATAAGCAAATCGTTGACTTCAATTGTAAATCTGCCATCTTGAGGCTTGTCTGTTATGTTAAGTTTTAAATGTGACAGAAGTTTTAATCGAGAAATTAAATGATGATATGCTGTTTGTTCAAAAAAAACAACATCCTGTAAGATGCCATCTAATCTTATTCTTAGTCGTGCTTCTTTTTCTTGTGGTTCAATGTGAATATCAGAAACATCAAGGGAAATAGCACCATATAAAATAACATCCAAAAGTTCTGTGACATTTCCAGCAAGATAATCCTGGATTTTCTTTTTGAATCCTCCAATATCTTTTACTTCTCCTTTTATCTCTTCAATAATTTTTGGAGATATTGTTACAGACCCTAATAATTTTTTTGTCTCATCCATTTTATTAAATCAATTTAATTTAATATTATCTGTTATAATTTTTAGGTCGGCTTCTTTTTTCATCAAATCAGAAGCTAGTTGAAAAACTTCTGCTGTTAATTTATTTTTAAAATTTTCAGTATATATGATAAGGCTGGTCAACAAACAGCTTGCACACTCTTTACGAATGTTTTCAGAAAGCCCGGCAATTGTTTCTGCCAATGGCCTGTCTTCTAATAAGTTTATTTTACCAAATTTTTCATTATTTTGCCCATTATCGATATTAAGAATTGGAGAATCCAATAAAAATCCAAAAGAATTTAATTTGTCTGACAGCTCTTTTGCATAATCTTTAATGCCAATAGTTATAATAAGATCTGGTTTTGCTTCTGAAAAATAAAACGCAATATTATCTTTCTTTATATTACCATTTTCTAATGTTAGGTGTACTTTTAAGGCTTCATCATTTTTTTCATAATAAATTTGGGAAATTTTGGCTACATTATTTGGAACAGAAATTACAAAGTTCTTAGGATAAGAAATAAAGTCCAAAGATGGAGCTAAAAAACTAAGATTTTCTGGCAAGGTGTCCATTAGCAAGTTTACATTCTTGCCTAAATCTTTTAAAGTATAAAAAAGAGCCAATGTAGCAGCAATTGCCTCTGGCTCTTCTGAAGCTATTAAATATATATTTTTGGAATCTAAAATAAGTTGTTTTGAATCTTGTATTTCCATGTTAATATACCCTATAAAATTTTGCATAAGAAGTCAATGTTAATAACCCATATAACAAAAAGTTATAAGCAAACTCAGAAACTAGGTGAGAACTTAGCACTTCAATTGCGGGCTTCGACTGAGCTCAGCCGAACGTCTTCTGGGCAAATAAAAGAAAACAAAAAGACTGCTATGGTTTTGGCTTTGAGTGGAAATTTGGGCGGGGGCAAAACAACTTTTTTGCAAGGATTTGCCAAGGGCTTAGGAATTAAAGAAAAAATATTAAGCCCCACGTTTGTAATAATGAAAAAATTTGGCAATTTTTATCACATAGATTGCTATAGATTGAAAAACGAAAAAGATATTTTGGAATTAGGATTTAAAGAAATAATAAAAAATCCAAAAAACATTGTGGCAATTGAATGGCCAGAAAAAATCAAAAAGATTTTACCAAAAAATACAATTTTAATTAAATTCAAATTTATCGACAAAAACAAGCGAGAAATTATTTTCAAAGTGTAGTATAATAAAAGATGGAAAAGAGATTAATTATTATCGATTCTAATGCGCTTTTACACAGATCTTTTCATGCATTGCCACCATTGATGACAAAGTCTGGGCAAGAAACAGGAGCTGTTTATGGATATTTGCTGACTTTGTTTAAGGCAGTTGCTGACTTGAAGGCAAACTATGTTGTTGCAACTTTTGACACAAAGGCGCCTACATTTCGCCATGAAATGTTTGAAGGTTATAAAGCTCAAAGACCTCAGACACCTTCTGGAATTATTTCACAAATACCAATTGCAAAGGAAGTCCTTCAGGCTTTCAGGATTCCTGTTTTTGCAAAAGAAGGAGTTGAAGCAGATGATTTGATAGCTACAATTTGTGAAAAGGTCACACCCGCCTCTGCACAAGGCTCCGGCGAGGCAATGGAAATTTTTATTGTTTCGGGTGACTTAGACAACACTCAGCTTATAAATGAAAATATAAAAGTTTATACAATGGGAAAAGGGATACGGGATACTGTTATTTATGATATAAATAAGGTAAGGGAAAGATTTTCAGTTGAACCCAACCAAATGGTAGACTTTAAAGCTTTAACTGGAGACCAGTCAGACAATATTCCTGGAGTTGAGGGCATTGGCAAAAAAACAGCAGCTGAGATTATACAAAAATACGGGAGCATAAAAAATCTTTATGAAGAGCTTTCAACAGACACCGCTGTTTTAAAGCCAAAAGTAAAAGAAGCATTAAAACAAAATAAAGAATCTGCTTTGATGTCGCTTGAATTGGCCCAGATGAAAAAAGATGTTGATATAGATTTTAAAATTGAAGATTGCAAATTTGGAGATTTTGATAAAGCCAAGGTAGAAGAAATTTTTAAGAAGCTGGAATTCAACAGTCTTATAAGTCGTTTAGATTCACTTAATAATTAACGCTCGGCAACAAACTTTTTTCCGTAGCTGGTAACCCCCTTTGTCCCTACTGGGACAAAGGGACCAGGGACTACAAAAAGTTTATTGCCTCGCTAATAATCTAAAATGGCAAAACGTACAATAAAAATTGCAGTTCCAATAATATTAGTAGGTGCTTTTGCTATAATTGTTTTTATAGCGACTAGTTATGAGCAGCTACAGCCCAGTGCTTATATTGTTATTTTATTTCTTTTTATATTTATGTTTTTCTTTGGCATTGCTACTGGTCAAAGTCTTTCTTCTCCTTTAAAAAAATTATTAAGCGAGGCAAAAGAATTGAGCAAAGGAAATTTATCTAGCAGAGTTTATTTAGGAACCAAAGATGAACTTTCAGAATTAGCAGATGTTTTTAATAAAATAGCTGAAGAACTCCAAGCTGTTCACGAGCAAGAAGCAAATTTAGAGAAATCTGTTGCTATGAAAGTAAAAGCCAAAACTCAAGAATTGGAAGAGACAATAAACGCTTTAGAACAAAAAGTAAGGAATAGAACAGTAGAGCTGGAAAGGTTAATGAAAGAATCAAAACAATTGCCAGAAGTTCCTAAAACCACAGAGCCAGCAATAAATCAGCCTAAAAAAATATAGAATAATGCCCGAACTTCCTGAAGTGCAAACAACAGTAAATGGTTTAAAGACAAAGGTCCTCAACAGGACCTTTGTTAGTGTTTGGTCTGATTGGGAAAAATTAGTTAAGAAACCCAAAGATCTTGAGCAGTTTAAAAAAATAATAAAAGGTAGAAAAATAAAAAAAATATGGCGAAGAGCAAAAAATATAATTTTTGATTTATCCGGCGGTTATTCGCTTCTGGTGCATCAAAAAATGACGGGACACTTATTGGTTGGTGAGTGGAAACAAAAAGACGGCAAATGGTTACCTTCAAAATCAGGCCCCTTAAATGATCCATATAACAGATTTTTGCATCTAATATTTTTTCTTGATAATAAAAAAATGCTAGCCCTTTCAGATGCCAGAAAATTTGCTAAAGTTGAATTGTGGGAAACAGACGAATTATCAGATTCAAAAGAATTTAAATCTTTAGGGCCAGAACCATTAGAAAAATCTTTTACCTTCAATAAATTTAAAGAAGCTTTAAAAAATAAAAAGGGTAAAATAAAACAAGTGATTATGAATCCAGAAATTATTGCAGGCATAGGAAATATTTATGCTTCTGAAGCTTTATGGCAGGCAAAAATTCACCCTGAAAAAAATGTTGCAAAGCTTAGTGAAAAAGAGTTAAAATTGCTTTACCAAGCAATAATAAAAGTTTTAACATTGGCAGTAAAGCTTGGAGGAGAAAGTTTTTCAGATTACAGGAAACCAGATGGCACAAAAGGAGATTTTGATACAGAGAGAAAAGCGTATAAAAGAGAGGGTCAACTGTGTAAAAGATGCAAAACAAAAATTAAAAGAATTCATTTTGGAGGCAGAAGCGCATTCTTCTGCCCATATTGTCAAAAATTATGATTTATTTTATATACGGACAAGATTCATATAGGTCAAAGAAGAAGTTAGAAGAAATAATTTTGGGTTATAAAAAAGTTCACAAATCTGGGCTGAATTTGGTTTACATTGATACAAAAAAGAAAGACTTCAAAGATTTTTTAGGCCTACTTAAAACCAACTCAATGTTTGCAGAAAAGAAATTAATAATTTTAAAGAATGTTTTTTCTGATTTAAAATTTTGCGAAGATTTTTTAAAAAATATTAAAAGCTTAGAAGATTCAAAAGATATTGTTGTAGCTTATGAAGATTGCTGTCCCGACCAAAGAACGAAATTTTTTAAAGCATTACAAAAAAATGTGAAATGCCAAGAGTTTAGTTGTTTATCACCTGTCCTTATAAAAAAATGGGTAGCGCAAGAATTTTCCGCTCAAGGCGGGCCAGCCTCGGGTTGGAAAAAAAACAGAATAGAATCAGACGCATTAGATTTGCTTGTCAGTTTTGTTGGAAATGATTTGTGGCAAATGGCAAACGAAATTAACAAATTATCCAACTACAAAAAAAACGGCACTGTAAAAAAAGAGGACGTTGAATTGTTGGTAAAACCAAATATTGAAAATGATATTTTTAAAACAATAGATGCTTTAGCCTCAAAGAATAAAAAATTGGCATTATCTTTATTACACAAACACCTTGATAATGGAGATAATTCTTTATATTTACTTTCAATGATTGCTTATCAATTTAAAAATCTTTTAGTCATTAAAGAGTTACAAAATATACAGCCATATGGACTAATAGCAAAAAAGTCGGGACTTCATCCCTTTGTAGTACAAAAGAGCTATTATTTGTGTAGTCAGTTTTCAATTGAGCAACTAAAAAAAATCTACCAGAAGATTTTTCAGGTAGATTCCGATATTAAGACAGGGAAGATTGAACCAGAGCTAGCATTAGACCTATTACTTGCAGAAATTTAGGCCTTTTTATCTATCAATTTTGTAAGTCTAGATTTTCTTCTTGAAGCATTATTTTTTTTAATAACTCCAACTTTCGCAGCTTTGTCTAAGGCCGCGTAAATGTCGGGCAAAAGTTTTTTAGCATCTGATAATTTTTTTGCCAAAACTAAAACTCGCGCTTCTTTAACGAGTGTTTTTATTTTATTTTTATAGACAGAGTTCTGCTCGTTTCTTTTAGCAGATTGTCTGATAGCTTTTTTAGCTGATTTTGTTATTGCCATATAAAAATATGATAGCAAATTATTTGAAAATTGTAAATAGCTATTGAAGTTTTGTAATTAAGTCTCTTATTTCGGCTGCCCTTTCAAAGTCTAGATTTTTGGCAGCAATTTTCATTTCTTTTTCTAAAAGTTTCCGGTCATGAACCACAAAAAATTCTTCTGCCACGTCTTCTTTCTTTGAGAAGCCCCATTCTCTTATATCTGAAATAATTGTTTTTGGAGTGATTTTATTTTTTTTATTGTAATCTTCTTGAATTTTCTTTCTTCTATTTATTTCATTTATAGCTGTTTGCATAGAATATGTTGTTTTGTCTGCATATAAAATGGCTTTGCCATTTTGATGTCTTGCGGCCCTCCCCATTGTTTGTATTAAAGTTGTCATGTTTCTTAAAAAACCTTCTTTGTCTGCATCTAAAATTGCAATTAATGAAACTTCTGGCAAGTCTATGCCTTCTCTTAATAAATTAATTCCCACCAATACATCATATTTTCCTTCACGGAATTCTTTTAAAATTTTTGGTCTTTCCATTGTTTTTACTTCAGAGTGCAAATATTGGGTTTTAATTCCTTTATCAATTAGATAATCGGTAATTTCTTCGGCCAATCTTTTTGTTAAAGTTACAACAAGCGTTCTTTCTTTTTTTTCAATTTGTTTTTTCACTTCCTCTATTAAATCTTTAATTTGATTTTCTGTTTTTCTAATTTCAATTTTTGGCTCTAATAGTCCGGTTGGCCTTATGACCTGTTCTATAATATTTTTGCCAGCCTTATTTTTTTCATAATCTGCTGGGGTGGCAGAAACATAAATTGTTTGTTTTTGCCTTTTTTCAAATTCAGAAAACCTTAACGGCCTATTATCAACTGCAGAAGGTAACCTGAATCCAAAATCAATTAAAGTTTCTTTTCTAACTTTATCTTGAATAGACATTGCTCTAATTTGTGAAACTGAAATATGAGATTCATCTATAAAAATTAAAGAACCGTCAGGATTAAAGTAGTTAAAATAATCTACTAAAGAAAATGGGGCTTCACCTGGCTTTCTAAATTCTAAATGCCTTGAATAGTTTTCAATGCCATGGCAAAAGCCAACTTCTTGAAGCATTTCTAAATCATAATTTGTTTTTTGCTCTAATCTTTCTGCTTCTAGCAATTTGTTATTTTTCTTTAATTCTTTTAATCTTTCTTGCAATTCTAATTTTATGTTTTCAATTGCTATGTTTAATTTATCTTGAGGAGCCACCCAAAAAGTGGCAGGAAATAAAGTATATTTTTTATCTATTATTTTATAACTTGGTTTTAACCCAGGTTTTGTTTCAGAAATTTTGTTTATTTTATCTCCCAAAAATTCTATTCTTAAAACTTTTTCGCCAGTTACCAGATAAATTTCTATTAACTCTCCTCTTACTCGAAATGCGCCGGGTTTAAAATCTATGTCGTTTCTTTTATATTGCAAAGTTGTTAAATGAAAAATAAAATCTTTGCGTTTTAATTTTTGCCCTGTTTTTAAATCTAAAGAAACGTTTTGATAATTTTCTGGAGAACCAATATTGTAAATGCATGAAACAGAAGCCACAACAATTACGTCTTTTCTGACTAAAATATCTTGAACAGCTGAATGCCTTAACTTGTCAATTTCTTCATTTATTTTAGAATCCTTCTCTATATATGTGTCTGATTGTGGAATATATGCTTCTGGCTGATAATAGTCATAGTAAGAAACAAAATAGTGCACTGCATTATTGGGAAAGAATTCTTTAAATTCTTGATAAAGCTGGGCAGCTAAAGTTTTGTTTGGCGAAATAATTAAAGTTGGTTTTTGTATTTTTTCGATAACCTTTGCCATTGTAAAAGTTTTTCCAGAGCCCGTAACACCCAAAAGCACCTGGTCTTTTATTCCAGATTTTAAATTTTGGGCCAGCTTTTTTATGGCTTGTGGCTGGTCGCCCTTTGGTTTAAATTTTGATTTTAATTCAAATTGCATATACAATTACAATATAATAGATAATACGTATGATAGCTTATTTAAATGGCAAAATTATATTAAAGCGCGATAAGTTTATTATAGTAGAAGTGGCTGGCATTGGCTATAAGGTTTTTTTGTCGCGACAAACTCTACTAACACTACCAGAAATTGGAGAGCCAATCAAGCTTTTTACATATCAAAATGTTAAAGAGGAGGCTTTAGACCTTTATGGGTTTTTAAATTATGAGGGGCTGGAATTTTTTGAGGCTTTAATGGATGTTAGGGGCGTGGGGCCAAAATCGGCTTTAGATATTTCGGCTTTGGGGTCTTTAGAAAAAATAAAAGACAGAATCTTAAAACAAGATGAAAAAATTTTTGAAGGAATCCCCGGCATTGGGTCAAAGAAAGCCATGACAATTATTTTAGAGCTAACAGGAAAAATAAAAATGCTGGGGAATAGAAAAGGTTCTGTTGACGAGTCAGAAGATGCCTTAATACAGCTTGGCTTTTCGCGCCAGCAGGCAAAAGACGCTTTGAGTAAGGTTTCTGGTTCTATTAAAGATTCAGAAGAAAGAATAAAACAAGCCTTGAAATTTTTAGGCAAATAGATTATATATAAATATATGATGCAGTTTGTAAGAAACATAAATATAATTAACATCATCATTATTAACCTCTCTTAGAGAAGGAGCGTTTTTGTAAGAAATAAAATAGAAAGCGCCTCTTCTCAAAAAGAGGTTTTTGTTTTTAAGGGCACGTTGTCCTTAAAACCCTTTTTGGGCAGTTCATTAACAAAGGAGTACACAGCATGTCTAAATTAGATAAAGACGTGGTTGAAAAACCACAAATTATGAGCATGGGGAAGCTTTGGACATTGGCCGAAAAAAAGATTTGGCCAAAATCAAAGAGAAAATGCGCTACGCGCAAGTCCTGTTCTAAATGTGAAAGCGATGCTATGGTGTTCAAGTCACCAATCAAACGCCGCAATGGCAAAGCACCGCTTTTGCCTTTTGATTTTGAGGAAATTTGCCCCCAATACATGGGTAAGTGTCCAAGGTGTGGTGGCGCACTTCACGACACAGTCGGATTCTAGTCAGGGGCCTTATGGCTGCAGGTCGGTTCTTTCGGGGACCGGCTTTTTATTTAATTAAAATTTAAATAAAAAGCCGCTGGAACATCCTGTCCCTGCGGCATCACTTCACTGCTTGCGCAGCTTTGTTGCTGTTTACGCATTACGCAGTCCTAGCATTTTGCTAGCTTCCGCCAGCAATCGTTGTTGTTCGCCCTCCGACAAAGATTTTGCCTGCTTCAGCGCGACATTCACCGTTGAGTGTTCCCTCCCGCCAAAATGCATGCCGATTTCATAATCAGTTATGCCTGGCACCAGCTTCTTGATCAGCCACATCAGGCGCATCCGCACCCGAAAAACTTCTCGTTCTCGTGATGGGCTAATTAACTTCGAAAGTGAAATTCCCGGGAAGAGCTTATCGGCTATTCCGAGGATCCTTTCCGCAGAAGCCTGCGCCTCTGCGACATCCGCCGGGAACAAATCCCTCTGTCCAAAGCAATTTTGTACTAATTGGAGGGAGATCGGAGCTATACCCGCTGACAGCTCCAGCGTGCCTCTGAAGAACCCGGCGATTTCTCTTATCGCCGCTCCCTGAGGGATGATGTCATCGAGATACGAAACGATCTGTGCCAACTCTTCTTCACCGGGAGCTTTTCCTGTTTTCTCGATCATCCCCGTGATGAATCGCGCTCTCTCCTCTGTAGGAACACCTACTGGAATTAGTTTCATTCCTAACAATCTGCTCTTCAGCGGATTGTCCTTGGAGCCCTCGGTATCATCATTGCCGATCTGTCCTGCTAATTTGTAGAGTCCCGCCATATTTCCGGTGTAGGTGCAGATGACTGGTCGTCGTCCCGCGACTTCCCAGAGTGCCATAAACGACTTTTGGGTTCCTGGCCGATTGCTATATGGAGTGGTGTCCTCGTCTTTTACAAGCCCTCCAAGGTGGTCGACCGCCAATAGACAGCACCTTCTTTCCAGGACAGCCGTCAAACAGTCCGGATTTTTGGTTCCGTGAACTTCTTGGAAGCCCTTAGAAACCAATTCCAGGTGTACGTATCCTGGAAGAATCCCGGATAATAATTTGTTTAGCAATTCGTTTACTGCCGCACAAACTATTGCCGTTTTCCCGACACCCGGTGGCCCCACGAGGCAGATTCTTTCACTGTTGTACCGTCCTCTCAGAACATTCTCGACCAGTTTCCTCATGGCCTTTATGGCCACCTCATTGCCCCGGTGGACAACTAGGTCGTCGAGTGATTTCATGTCAGGAACGGATGGAGCAACCCTCTTTTTGGCCCGAATGAAATCGGGCGAAAATTGGGGTTGCTGAGGTCTAGGTTGGATGACCTGCACTTCTTTTCCTTGATCCACGAGACCCTGATAATCCTGTTCGTTCTCGCGCATAATCACTTCTCTCACCCCAAATACTCGTTGGATCGTATGCAGGTAACGATCAGTTATTATCTTCGTAGTGAATGCGTTGGGGACCACGAGGGTAATGTGGCCGTTGTCTCGTTTGAATGCTTTTGCTGTTGGCAACCAGTTCATTACCAACCCGCGCTCCGCCAGATCATCTCCTGCCAACTGTTGCAGGAGTATTTCATAAAGACGAGATACCTCGTCTAAGGAGGCAACACTGGAGTTGCCACAATCCTGTGTTAAGTCTTTCATGGCGACTCCTTTCTTTGTCTTTGCCATATTCAATTTTCAAGGTCTATCACATTTCAAGGTCTATCACAAGTTTTCACAATTTTACTTTAAAATAATATAATCTGGCTGTCAACAAAAAATTTTATTTGCTCATAGATAAACAATATGTTAAATTAAAAACAATGAATGTAAAAGAAATTATTAAAAAATTTATACCGAAATTTTTGTTGAGAATTTATCATTTTTTATTGGCTTTGTTGGGAGCTGTTGTTTTTGAGTTTCCCGGGAAAAACAAAAATATAAAGATTATTGGGGTTACTGGCACAAATGGTAAATCTACTACGGTTGAATTTATAACAAAAATTTTTGAAGAGGCTAAAATTCCTGTTGCCTCTCAATCTTCTGTAAGATTTAAAATAAAAGAGAAAGAAACTCAAAATAAATTGAAAATGACAATGCCAGGCAGATTTTTTATGCAAAAATTTTTAAGACAGGCAATAAACCAAGGTTGTAAATATGTTGTTTTAGAAGTTACCTCTGAGGGCATTAAACAATTTCGTCATAAATTTATTAATTTTGATACAATAGTTTTTACAAATTTAACTCCAGAACATATTGAGTCGCATGGAGGTTTTGAAAATTATAAAAAGGCTAAAGGAAAACTTTTTCAAATATCAAAGGGCACACACATTATAAACATTGATGACAAAAATTCAGATTATTTTTTACAATTTTCTGCAAAAAAGAAAATTACTTATGGAAAAAACAAAGGAGATATAAATTTTGAGAATGCAAATTTTGTTTTACAGATGAAAGGAGACTTCAATTATTATAATGCTTTGGCTGCAATTTGCGTTGGACTAAATTATGAAATTGATTTGCCAGTTTGCAGAAAAGGAGTAGAAGGCCTGAAAGGAATGCCAGGCAGAATGGAAGAAATTATTTCAGATCCATTTAAAGTTATAGTAGATTATGCCTTTACGCCAAATGCTTTAGAAAAAGTTTATCAGACATTTTCAGGCCAAAATTTAGTTTGCGTTTTAGGCGCTTGCGGAGGAGGAAGAGATAAATGGAAAAGGCCAGTGCTTGGAGAAATTGCAAACAGACATTGTAAAGAAGTTATTATTACAAACGAAGACCCTTATGACGAAGACCCAATGGAAATAATAAACCAAGTTGCAAAATCTGCCCCTAATGCAAAAAAAATATTAGATAGAAAAGAAGCTATTAAAATAGCAATTGAATTAGCAAAACCAAATGACGTTGTCATAATTACAGGCAAGGGCTCTGAACCGTTAATGTGTTTGGACAATGGGAAAAAGATTGCTTGGGATGACCGTAAAATAACTAAAGACGCTTTAGAAACATTGCAGAAGCGTTAATTTTGTGTTAATGTATAGAAGACATAATAAAAGGTGTCTTTTTTAATTTATGAAACACTCAAAATCTGTAAAGAAATTCATTCGTACTCAAAAAGCGCAAATAAGACGCCAGTTTTTAGATGTGAAAAAACAAGAAGAATTAATAAAAGAGATGTATAATAAACTTAATCCAGTAAAGTAAAATCAATATGAAGACACAAGATATTTATAAATTAGCTATAAAAATGGGAGTAGAGTCTGATTTTCGTGGCAAAGAAGGCGTTGAAAAGTTTTTAGATATAAAGAAACAAAAATTTGAAAAACTTTCTGAAAAAGAAAAAGCGGAATTTGATAAAGGTGCTTTAGAAAATCCATATTTAGATTCTGGAATTTATAATATTTCAGATGATAAAGAAATAAAAAAAGTTTTAGTTGGAATTGATATTGGTCCTGAGGAAATTTTGATAGCAAAAGAGTTAGGCGACATTGATTTAATTATTGCGCATCACCCAATGGGCAAAGGCTTAGCTCAGCTAGCAGATGTTATGGAATTGCAGGCAGATGTTTATAATTATTATGGAGTTCCAATAAATGTTGCAGAAGGTTTAATGAAGGAAAGAATTTCAGAAGTAGCCAGAGGCGTAAACTCATCAAACCATCAAAGAACAGTTGACGCAGCAAGAATTATGAAAGCTAATTTGATGAATTCTCACACCCCCTGCGATAATTTAGCTGCTAAGTTTTTGAAAGATTTGATTGAAGAAAAGAAACCGCAAACAGTAGGAGAAATAGTCAATATTTTAAAGGAAATACCAGAATACAAAGAGGCAATGAAAATTGGAGTAGGTCCCAAAATTTTTGTGGGTAGTCCAGAAAACAGATGCGGTAAAATTGCTATGTCTGAAATTACAGGTGGAACAGAAGGTTCTCCAAAACTTTATGAAAAAATGGCTCAAGCTGGAATTGGCACATCTGTGGCAATGCACATTTCTGAAGAACACAAAAAAGAAGCTGAAGCGGCTCACGTTAATATTGTAATTGCCGGCCATATTTCTTCTGACTCTCTTGGAGTTAATTTATTTATGGACGAATTAGAAAAGCAAGGCATTGAAATTGTTCCATGCTCTGGCTTTACAAGATTCTCTAGAATTTAAAAAAACTAATTTTTTTGCAAAAAAACTGAGCAACACGTGTGTTGCCCCTTAATTGTTCCTAATCAAATGATTAGGACTTTTTTGTTGTGAACGAACCGAGGAGGATGCCCTAGCAGGCTATCCTAATACCTCTGGGAGGAGGACCCTTGGTTAAGGCATAAACCTTGGTTAAGGGCTGGATTAAAGATAGTCTGCTAGGGCGGTGGGGCCGGACATTAGGCGATACTGGGATCGCCCGTGTCATGGGTGAAAAATTAGAGAGGTCTAGCAGCCCAGTCTAGGGGGGAGCCTCGGAAGGTTTAATCCAACCGAGAACTGTGTTTATTAGGCTGGACTAGGTTGCTAGAAGGCGGGAAGCTCTCTGACGACTACCTTGTATAGTCGTACTTAATGGGGAAACTGAAAAAACCAAATTGGGGGGAGGGCTGTGTGTTTTTGATACAATAATCTTAAAGAAGAGTTTCCTGCTTAGCCCCCCAGCTAAGTTGTGCGGACCTTCTCCTTTCGTCTCTCCTTTTTGATTAGAGCGTCAAAAACAACAGCGGTTAATTAAGCATATTACTACCACAAAAAAAGTCAATATAAAAAAACTGGACACCTGTGTGAGTGTCCCTGTTAGCCAAACTTTGATGCGCGTTTCCTTAAACGCTAAGCTTGGGTTATGTCTCTGTCTTGCGACTGAGACGGTTGGGTTGTGAAAGAGCTTGGGAGATTGAGTGAGCAGACTGCCCACGGAAGCTTGTGCCCTCTTTGAAGGCTGCAAACGAGACGATGCTTCCAATGGGCAGTCTGTCACAAATCAGCCGGTTTTCCGCTTAGGCTTGTTCTTCGGCGGTTTCTTCGGGGGCGGTCTTCTGCAGGGTGCGCGTCGTTTCGCTTGCTTCGTGGCCGAGCGTGTCTTCGTGCTGGCCGGTATCGTCGGTCGCGTGTGTCTTCATAAGCCTGGTTCTCCCTTGAGAGTTGCGCGAGGAACTCTGTCCCCGCTTCCTTCCGTTTTCGTCGTTGCGCGACTATACGCGCTGAGGATTTCTCCTCGTTCTTCCGGTCGGACAATGATGTCCGCCCGCGGTCGCACTTGCCCTTTGGCCGGAGCAGGGTCCGCCCGCTGGATGCAACCGCATCGCTTTGTGTCTTCCCGCTTCCGACAGGGGAGTTCTGTCTGGAATCATTCTAGACTTATAGGGTTCCTCATTCCCTTTTGCTAAGTCTCTTTTTGCTTTGATTGATTGAGCTCTATTTGCTCATCTCTCGTCTTTCCTGTAGTCGGATACGCAAAGACACTTTGCTTAATTAAGCATATTACTACCATAAAAATATGTCAAGATGTTTTCATAGATAATGTAGAAAAGCTGTGGATAATTAGTGTTTTTAAAGTGAATAACAATCTTGACATTGGTTTTAAAAAGAATAAAATAGTTGTTATGAGGGGGTGCGAGATTTATTCTTAAGGACATAATAGCTTGCAGTGAAGGAGGTTAAAGTATATACATAACTTCATTGTCCGAATTTATGCTCGAGAAATAGACCGATCTCATTACAAATTATTATCCCCCTCAACCAAAGTCCGCGATATGAGTCGCGGTTTTTGATTGAAATTTTTTTGTGGGGTGTTAAGATATAACAAAGGTCTAATATATTAATAGTTAATTTTTAAAATTATGCCTAAAGCAAAAAAAGAAAAATTAATAGGCAAAATAACCCATTATTTTTCTAATATTGATGTGGCAGTTATTGAGTTGTTGACTCCATTAAAAAATGGAGAAAAAATTAGGATAGTTGGAGGACAAGAAACTAACTTTGAACAAAAAGTTAGTTCTATGCAGATTGACCATAAAGAGGTTAAATCAGCTAAAAAGGGAGACTCTGTAGGGATGAAAGTAGATGAGAAAGTTCACGAGGGATATAAGGTTTATAAAATTTAGCTAAAATTTAAAAATATAAAAATTCAGTATCGTTTAAGACGATAATATTTATCCTATTTAAAATAATGGAAAATATACAAGAGGAAATTGAAAATAATATTATTGATTGCATTAATTCAGGAGTTGCCGGACGATTGATAATTTTTAAACCAGAAAAAAGTAACCTCGGAGCGGATTTGGCTGTAGAAAGAAGGGCAAAATATAAAGAAAAAGGAATATACTTCCAAATTAATAGCTTTATTGCCCCAGCAGAGGCTAAAAATTTTGTTAAAGATTTTTTACAAGAAAGTTTTAAAACAGATAAAAGTTTTTATTTACTTTTTGTTTATTATAATGATATTACGCAGAAAATTAGTGATTATATTTGGCTGGTACCATCCACACAGTTTGAAGATATTGCAGATGTTATAAAAAATTCAGATAAAAAAAATTTGTTAAGATTTGAAACTCCTTTAGATAAAAAACAAAAAAGCAAATATTCAAAGTTTGTAATAAATACGAAAGAATTAGGCAAAATAATATTGAATGCGCTTGAAAAAGGTGGCAAGTTCAACTTTAGAGAAGGCGATTTTGAAGAAAAAAAACCAATAAATTTAGAAGGTTTGAAAGAATTTTTATGCAACGCTCGTAAAAATACTTACGCCTCAGATGCTGCTCCCATTGATAATCCAAGGCTTTTAACATCAACACAGCTCGAGTTTCAAAAAGGAGATTATTTTTATCGAGACGTTTATTTTTTAGGAGATAAAAAATTTATTGGGCAGGAAATTATATATCTTGATTCAAAACCAATATGGGGTATGAATTATATTGGAGATGCAATTGGAAAATTAGAAACAAATTTTTTAAAAGAATCTTTGTTTAAATTGGCTGAAAAATGTCGTCTTGGTGGAGATTGTAAATATACTAAAAGAGAACTAAAATATCAAGACAAAGGACAAGGAGACTTAGAAGAGTTTTCTGGCAACGAAGAAATTTTTTTGGAAGGAAAAAATATTTATAAACTAAACTATCAAGGAGGATTAATATGAAGTTTGTTGCAGATTTTCATATACACTCAAAATACTCTAGAGCAACCTCTCCATTAATGGATCTTACAAATTTGGATAGATGGGCAAAAATAAAAGGAATAAAAGTTTTAGGAACTGGAGATTTTACTCACCCAAAATGGTTTGACGAAATTAAAGAGCAACTAGAGCCGGCTGAACCCGGCCTTTTTAAGCTAAAAAATATAGACTCAGGGACAAGATTTATTTTAACTTCAGAAATAAGTTGCATTTATTCAAAGGGTGGAAAAGTTAGAAAGGTTCATATTATAATTTTTGCTCCGTCTATTGATGCTGTAGAAAAAATAAACGAAAGATTAAATCGAATAGGAAATTTGAAAGCAGACGGCAGGCCAATTTTAGGATTAGATGCAAAAGAATTAACAAAAATTGCTTTAGATGCAGATGAAAATTGTTTGGTTGTGCCAGCTCATGCTTGGACTCCTTGGTTCTCTGTTTTTGGGTCAAAGTCAGGGTTTGATAGTTTAGAAGAATGCTTTGAAGAATATACAAAATATATTTATGCAATTGAAACAGGGCTATCTTCAGACCCTGCGATGAATTGGAGATTATCTCAACTAGATAAAATAACTTTAATTTCAAATAGTGATGCCCACTCTCTGCCAAAAATTGGCAGAGAAGCTAATGTTTTTGATACAGAATTAAGCTATCAATCAATAATTGACGCCATTAAAATGAAAGACAGAGATAAATTTTTATACACAATTGAATTTTTTCCAGAAGAAGGCAAATATCATTATGACGGCCATAGATTATGTAACTTAAGCTTAAAGCCAGAACAATCAAAAAAGTATAACAATATTTGCCCAAGGTGCGCAAAACCATTGGTAATTGGAGTTTTAAACAGAGTAGAAAAATTAGCCGATAGGCCAGAAGGTTTTTTGCCACAAAATGCTATCCCGTTTAAAAGTTTGATTCCGTTAAATGAGGTAATTGCTGAATCAATTGGTGCTTCTGTTGTTTCCAAAAATGTTTTAAAGTATTATAATAATTTAATAAAAAATTTAGGGACTGAATTTAAAATATTACTAGAATCAACAGAACAAGAAATAAAAAACCAGTCTTTGCCAGAAATTGCTAGCGGGGTTATAAGAATGCGTGAAGGGAAAGTTTTTATTGAACCAGGATATGATGGTGTTTATGGAAAAATTAAGATTTTTTCTGAAAAAAATAGTATAAATGGTAAAAATCCAGCTATAAATCAAAGCACTTTGTTTTAAAGGCTTGACATTATAAAGCACGAGGAATATTATGGTAATTACCCTCCCCAAAATGGGAAAGTTGTAAAATAAACAATAATTAATATAAAAAGAGCAATGGACGGGAAAATTTTTTACATAACTAAGGGGAAATTATATGAACTCAAAAAAGAATATGAAGAGTTGATTTCATTTGAACATAAAAAATCTTTAGAACAAGAAGCGCCTAAAATTTTGGAATCTGAGGACTTAAATCCAGAATTTGTAAGTTTTCAGGAAGATGTAGGTTTTTTAAGGTCTCACATTGATGAATTAAAGAATATTATAGACCATCACGAATTAATAAAAAGTCCAGCAAAGGATAAACAAGAGGTTGTTGGGTTGGGGGCTAAAGTTAAAATAGATGTAAACGGTCAAAAAGATGAGTTTGTTGTTGTAGGAACCCTTGAAGCAAATCCTGCCTTAGGGAAAATTAGCAACGAATCACCTGTTGGAAAAGCTCTTTTGGGACATAAAATAGGAGACGAAATCATTGTTTCCTCACCCGTAGAAGTAAAATATAAGATTAAAAATATAAAATACGAAACCAGCTAAAATTATTTATTTTAAAACCCCGTTTTCGGGGTTTTTTGTTATATGATACAATGTATAAATAGTATGAAAAATCAAGAACTGGCCAAAATTTTTAATGATATGGCAAGATTTTTGGAAATGGATGGAGTGGCTTTCAAGCCCTATGCATACAACAGGGCTGCTTTGTCTTTAGAAGCGTTGAATGAAGATGTTGGCGATATTTACAAGAAGGGAGGAATTAAGGCCTTAATGGAAATTTCCGGAGTTGGCAAGGCAATTGCAGACCACATAGAAGAATATTTAAAAACTGGAAAAATAAAACATTACGAAAATTATAAAAAGAAATTGCCCTTGAGAATAGATGAATTAGTCAGGGTAGAAGGCATGGGCCCAAGAAAAGCAAAAATACTTTACCAAAAATTAGGAGTTAAAAATTTAAAAGATTTGGAAAAAGCGGCAAAATCTCACAAAGTAGCCCCTTTGTTCGGCTTTGGAGAAAAAACAGAAAAAAATATCCTGCAAGGGTTGGAATTTTTAAAAAGAGATAAGGGCAGGTTTTTGTTGGGCCAAATTTTGCCGACCGCAAGGAATGTAGTTGAAAAATTAAAAAATTTAGAAGAAGTAGAGCAGGCGAGTTTGGCAGGTTCAGTTAGAAGAAGAAAAGAAACAATTGGAGATGTTGATATTTTGGTTGTGGCCAAAGATTCGAAAAAAATTATGGATTATTTTGTAAAATTAGACGGCGTTGAAAAAGTTTGGGGCAAAGGCGGAACCAAAGCATCTGTAAGGATGAAAGAAGGCTTTGATATGGATTTAAGAGTTGTGCCGAAAGAAAGCTATGGTTCAGCCCTTCAATATTTTACGGGGAACAAAGACCATAATATTATTACAAGAAAAATTGCCATAGAAAAAGGGTTGAAGCTTTCAGAGTATGGGTTGTTTTCAGGCAAAAAAATGATTGCCAGTAGAACAGAAGAGGATGTCTATAAGGCAATAGGGCTTCCATATATTGAGCCAGAGCTTCGAGAAAATGAAGGCGAAATTGAAGCAGGATTAAAAAATAAATTGCCAAAACTAATTAATCTTAAAGATATCAAAGGAGATTTGCATTGTCATTCTGACTGGGCAGTGAAAAAAGGGAACTCTATTGAGGAAATAGTAAAAAAAGCTATGGATTTGGGCTATGAATATATTGGAATTTCTGACCATACAAAATTTTTAAGAATTGAAAATGGATTAGATGAAAAAAAATTATTAAAACAGCACGAGGCTATAAAAAAGATAAACGAAAAGTTTAAAAAACAAGGTAAAAACTTCAGAGTTTTGCACGGGTGCGAAATAAATGTTTTAAATAATGGCTTGCCCGATATAAAAGACCAGGTCCTAGAAAAATTGGATTATGTGATTGCTGGGGTGCATTCTTCTTTGAAAATGCCAAAGCAAGAAATGACTCAGAGGTTGGTGAAAGCCATGCAAAATAAGAATATTGATATTATTGCCCATCCAACAGGCAGATTAATTGGCAGAAGAGACGAATATCAGCTTGATTTTGATAAAATTTTGGAAGTTGCCAAAAAAACAGGAACAATTTTGGAAATTAATTCAGCGCCAGAGAGATTAGATTTAAATGGTTTTTATGTAAGGCGCGCCAAGGAAGCTGGAATAAAAATGATAATAAACACAGACAGCCACCAGAAAGAGCAATTAAGCTTGATGGAATATGGCATAGGTCAGGCTCGCCGTGGATGGGCAGAAAAAAGCGATATAATAAATACGAATTCAGTAGAAAAATTATTAGAATACTTTAAATAAACTCGCTACTTAATATATGCCAAAAGAAAAATCAGCAGGAGCTATAATATATAGAAAAGATAATGGTGTGAACCATTATCTGCTTTTGCATTATGCACCAGCTGAAAAAGGAAAGAAAGGGCAATGGGGTTTCGCAAAAGGTCATATCGAACAAGGAGAAACAGAAATAGAAACAGCTAAAAGAGAAATTGCAGAAGAAACAGGCATTAAAGATTTAAAAATAATACCAGAATTTAAAGAACTGGAAAAATATTTTTTTAGGAGAAATTATGGTCTAGAAGGTGAAGCAAGAAAAAAGGCGCCATGGATTTTTAAATCAGTAATTTTTTTTCTAGCAGAAACAAAAACCAAAGATATAAAAATATCTGATGAACATATTGGTTTTATGTGGCTCCCTATCGAGGAGGCAATTAAAAAGACAACATTTAAAAATTCAAAAAAATTATTAGAAAAAGCAAATGAATTTATTGTCTCTACAAAATAATAATAAAAAACGGCTCTTGTACAGAGCCGTTTTTTATTATTTTATTTGTTTTTTACTTCTTCTATAATCTTTATAAAAATTTCAGGATACTCTTTTGCTAGTTCTGACAAAACTTTTCTGTCTAATTCTATTTTTTTCTTTTTCATTCCGTTAATAAGTCGGCTGTAAGTAATCCCATTTGTTCTAGCTAGTGCATTTATTTGCAAGTTCCATAAACCCCTAAATGTTCTCTTTTTTGCTTTTCTGTCTCTGTATGCATAAGTCCAAGCATGTCTTAATGCATCTTTTGCCAATTTAAATTTTGATTTTCTGCCGTATTGAAAACCCTTAGCATGTTTCATCAAATGCTTTCTGTGTTTGCGTGATTGTACGGCTCTTTTTATTCTGCTCATTTTACTTTGTTAAAAATTTTTTTAATCTGCCTGCTTCATTTTTTGAGAGTGCAACCCATTTACGACCTTTTCTTTTCTGTTCGCCTGTTTTTTTTGACCTGTAGTGGTTTTGGCCAGTTGCTCTTCTTAAAATTTTGCCGTTCTTTGTTATTTTAAACCTTTTAACCAAGGCTTTTTTTGTCTTATTCATGTCTTTTATTATTATTTTTATTGCTTTGAGACAATCATTGTGAAACCTCTAGGCTCACGCTTTAATTCTCTCTCGGTTTTAATTGGTATTTGTAAATTTAATTTTTCTAAAAATAATTTTACTTTATCTGTGGCAAATTGTCCCATTGCTTTTTCTCTGCCTCTTAGCGACATATTTACTTTTACTTTGTCTCCTTCTTCTAAAAACTTTTTTGCTTGATTTGCTCTTACTTCCATATCGTGAGGAGAAATATTAAAAGTTAGTCTAATTTCTTTTAATTCGCCTCCTCTTGGTTTTGTCATTTTCTTTTCTTTCTTCTGTTGTTGGTATAAATATTTTCCGTAATTGGCAATTCTGCAAACAGGGGGTTCTACTTTTTCTGTAACCTGAATTAAATCTAAACCTTTTGATTTTGCCAAATCAATTGCTTGGAATATATTCATAACCCCAAGTTGCTCTCCAGTTTCTGAAATTACTCTAACCTCTTTTGCCCTTATGAAATTGTTTATTAATGTTTTATCCAAATTTTTATTTTGTGGAAGTGGCGAGATTGAACTCGCGTCTGAAAAGTTTTTAAAAGCAATTCTACAAGTTTAGTTAGTTCTGTTTTTTCAAATGTTAAATAAAGAACTAACAAAATTTTTAACATCTTATCCTTTTTATTTTGGTAATCTGCCAAGGATTCAGAAAACCTATCCTAATAATATAACACCTCGGGTCCATTTATTAGGAGTCAATGGGTGAGATGCCGCATTAAGCGAAAGCTAATGCAGGTTGCTTATTAAATAAATTAGCAATTATGTTTTTCCTTTAAAGATTAAAGAGCTAAAAGGAAGCTCAACTTGCCTTACTTAAAAGAACCATTCATCGAAACTTACACTCCCATTCTGTGAATTTCTCTTTCTACCTCTCTCTTCTTAATTTTTTCTTTTTTGTCGTATTTTTTCTTTCCTCGAGCCAATCCGAATTCGAGTTTTATTCTACCATTGTTCTCGTAAATTTTCAAGGGTATTAAGGAAAAACCCTTGGTTTTTGTCTTTCCCATTAAATAATCAATCTCTTTTTTATTTAAAAGCAGTTTTCTTTGTCTGTCTTCATTATAGTCGGCTCCAGCGTTATTCGGCTGGTATGGGGGCACTTTTACGCCAGTTAAATAGGGTTCTGCTCTATTAAATGTAACATAACTGCCTGACAAATTTATGTGCCCTGTTTTTATTGATTTAACTTCTTGGCCAAACAAAACCATTCCTGCTTCAAATTTTTCTAAGACCTCATAGTTAAACCCCGCCTTTTTATTTTCTGAAAAGATTTTCATTAAGTTCACTTTATCACTCATTTTGAGGTCTCGCAAGCTTTATTTTTTGGCTAAAATAAGATAGACTAAAAGATAATATATCGCTACACTACGTAAACTTATGAATAAGGAAGCTATAATTATATCTTTGGGAGGGTCGCTGGTGGTGCCAGATGATATTGATTTAGGATTTTTGAAAAATTTTAAGCACTCTTTACAGAAATATATTGGCAAATATAGATTTTTTATAATAGTAGGAGGAGGGAAAATAGCTAGAAAATATCAAAAAGCGCTTTTGGAATTTGGAGCAACATCTGCAGATAGAGATTGGGCAGGGATTGATATTACTAGGCTTAACGCAGGAATTGTAAAACAAATGTTTGGTGGCAATTCTTATAATAAAATTATCTCAGATTATAATAGTAAAATAAAAACCAACAAAGATATTATTGTTGGAGCTGGTTGGAAACCAGGCTGGTCAACAGATTATGAAGCAGTTTTAATTGCAAAAAATCATAATTTAAAAACCATAATTAATCTTTCAAATATTGATTATGTTTATGACAGAAACCCAAGCCAATTTGCAGATGCAAAACCATTAAAAGAAGTTAGTTGGAAAACCCTTGAACAAATTGTGGGAGACAAATGGACACCTGGCCTATCGGCTCCATTTGACCCAAAAGCATCTAAGCTTGCATCAAAATTAAAATTGAAAGTTATTATGATTAATGGAGGCAACCTAGAACGTCTCGAAGATTTTTTAAACAATAAGCCATTTATTGGGACTACTATACAATAAAATATGAAAGAAGAAATAAAAAATATAATTCAAAAAGCAGTTGGGAAAGATGTTCCTGATTTTTCAGTTGAGACTTCAGTGCATGCAGATTATTCAAGTAATGTTGCTTTGATTTTGGCTAAAAAAGAAAATAAAAATCCGCGGGAAGTTGCAGAAAATATAAAAGAAAAAATTGGAAACAATAATTTATTTTTTAAAATAGAAGTTGCAGGCCCTGGGTTTATTAATTTTTATTTATCAAAAGAATATTTTATTGATAATTTAAAAAGTATAAATAAAAATTATGGAAAGGGTAATGAATTAAAGAATAAGAAAATTGTTGTTGATTACACAGACCCTAATCCTTTTAAGGAATTTCATATTGGCCACTTAATGAGCAATGCAATTGGCGAGTCTTTGTGTAGAATTTTTGAATTTCAGGGAGCCAAAGTAAAAAGAGTTTGCTACCAAGGAGATGTTGGTATGCATGTTGCCAAAGCTATTTATGGAAAAATGAAAAATGAAAATTTACCTTGGGGACAGGCTTATGCATTTGGCGCGCAGAAATTTGAAGAAGATGAAAATGCCAAAAAAGAAATAACAGAATTAAACATTAAGATTTACCAGAAAAGTGATAAAAATATAAACAAACTTTATGACGAAGGGAAGAAAGATAGTTTAAAATATTTTGATGGAATCTATAAACAACTAGGCACGAAATTTGATAGTTTTATTTTTGAAAGTGAAGTTGGGTCAATTGGAAAAAAGATTGTTGAAAAAAATTTAGGAAAAGTTTTTATAAATGGTTTGTCTGAAAAGTCAGATGGGAAAGAGCCAATTGTTTTCCCTGGCGAACGATATGGTTTACATACGAGAGTATTTATTAATTCAGAAGGATTGCCGACTTACGAAGCAAAGGATTTAGGGCTTGCAGAATTAAAATACAAAAAGTTCAAATACGACGAATCTTTAATTATTACGGGCAATGAGGTCAATGAATATTTTAAAGTAATGCTTTGTGCGATGGATAAAGTTAATCCTGAATTAGCAAAAAAAACGAAACACATTGGTCATGGTATGATGCGTTTGCCAGAGGGCAAAATGTCTTCAAGAACAGGGAAAGTTATTACTGGAGAATCATTAATAAAAAAAGTTGAGGAATTGGTTGAAGAAAAAATTAAAGATAGAGAATTATCAGGTAAAGAGAAAAAAGAAATTTCTGAAATTGTGGCAATTGGCGCTATAAAATATTCGGTCTTGAAACAATCAATTGGGTCTGATATTATTTATGACTTTGACAAATCAATTTCTTTTGAAGGAGATTCAGGGCCATATCTGCAGTATTCATACGCAAGGGCTCAATCTGTTTTAAGAAAAGCTAAGGCAGAAAAGATAAAGCCAAACTTTAAAAAAGCACCAAACGAAATTACCCAGCTTGAAAAAAATATGAGTTATTTCCCAGAAGTTGTTTCAAAGTCCCAGGAAACTTTTGAGCCGCATTTCTTGGTTTTACATCTTACAGAGCTCGCCGGTGCGTTTAATAATTATTATGCAAAAAATAAAATTGTAGACAAATCAGACGAATATTCGCCATATAAGGTTGCGCTAACTGGAGCATTTACTATGATTATGGAAAATGGTTTGTGGATGCTTGGCATTAAAACACTAGAAAAAATGTGATGAAGTTAAGAAATAGTCATAAAATATTTTCGTCGCTCACTCGGCAAAGAAAAACAAGCTCTTCTTTGTCTCGTTCGCTAGAAAATAAATATTATATAATGCGGCACGGACAGGCAATTTCAAACGTTAAAGAAATTTGTTCTAACTGGCCAGAAAAATTTAAAAACCCGCTTACGCAAAAAGGCAGGGCGCAGGTGAAGGAAACAATCCAAAAACTTAAAAAAAAGAAAATTGATTTTATTTTTGCGTCAGACATTTTAAGGACAAAGCAGACAGCAGAAATGGTTGGAAAAGTTTTGAAAATAAAACCAAAGTTTGATAAAAGATTAAGGGAGCAGAATTTTGGAATTTTTAATGGAACCCCATTTCAAAACTTCAAAATTTTTATGGGAGAAAGAGGAGCGAGAAGGTTTAAACTAAAACCTAAAAAAGGAGAAACATATATTGATATTAAAAAAAGAATGGCTGATTTTTTGAAGGATGCAGACAAAAAATGCAAAAATAAAAACATTTTAATAGTCAGCCATCAACTCCCACTTATTTTTTTGGATGCAATTGTGAGAGGCATATCAAACAAAAATTTTTATAAACAAAGAATAGATATTAATACAGCAGAGTTAAAAGAACTCAATTAATAAAATATGCCATATAATTATCCAAAAAAAGAAGAAGAAATATTGAAGTTTTGGCAGGAGAATAAGATTTTTGAGAAAACTTTAGAAAAAACAAAAGACAAGAAACCTTTTGTGTTTTATGATGGCCCGCCTTTTGCAACAGGACTTCCTCATTACGGACACATTTTAAGTTCTGTGGCAAAAGATGTATTTCCAAGATATAAGACAATGAATGGTTTTTATGTGGAAAGGCGTTGGGGTTGGGATTGTCATGGTTTGCCAATTGAAAACATTGTTGAAAAAGAATTAGGAATTTCTGGAAAAAAAGATATTGAAATAAAAATTGGAGTAGAAAAATTTAACGATACTTGCCGGTCAAAAGTTTTGACATACACAAAGGAATGGAAAAAAATGGTGGATAGAGTTGGCAGGTTTATTGATTTTGATAATTCTTATAAAACAATGGATTCTACTTATATGGAATCTGTTTGGTGGGCTTTAAAAATATTATGGGATAAGGGTTTAATATATGAAGGAAAGAAAGTTTTAATGTATTGCCCGCATTGTGAAACCCCGGTTTCAAAAGCTGAAGTGGCAATGGATAATAGTTATGAAACTGAAAAAGATTTGTCTGTTACAGTTAAATTTAAAATTCTTGATAAAGAAAACACTTACTTTTTAGCTTGGACAACAACGCCTTGGAGCTTGATGAGCACAATGGGTTTGGCAATTGACGAAAAAGCAGACTATGTAAAAATTCAATTTGGAGATGAATTTTATATTTTGCAAAAAGCCAGGGTTGAGGAAGTAATGAAAGGTTTGGGAGAATACAAAATTATAGATGAATTTTTGGGAAAAGAAATTGAAGGGATAAAATATGAGCATGTATATGACTTTTATAAAAACAGCAAAGAAGTTTTAGAAAAGAAAAATGTTTTTAAAACATTTGGTACAGACTATGTTGAAGCAACAGAAGGAACAGGAATTGTGACAATAAATCCAGCTTATGGAGAAATAGATTTTGAATCTGGTAAAAAATTTGATTTGCCAGTTATAATTGACGTAAGCCAAACAGGTCATTTTGAAAATAGTGTTACAAAATTTTCAGGCAAGAAAGCGCAAGAATCAAATGAAATTATAGCAGAAGATTTAAAACAAAGGAACTTATTGCTGAGAAGTGATGTATATGAACATAGTTATCCTCATTGCTGGAGATGTGGCGCAAAATTATTTTATAGGGCGCTTTCTGCTTGGTTTATTAATATACAAAAAGACAAGAAGAAAATTATAAAACTTAACGAAAAAATAAATTGGTATCCAGAACATTTAAAGCATGGCAGGTTTTTGAATATTTTAGAAGATGCGCCAGACTGGAATATTTCAAGGAATAGATATTGGGCAACCCCTTTGCCATTTTGGAGGTGCGAATGCGGGCAAGATGTTTGTGTGGGCTCTGTAAGAGAATTAAAGGAAAAAGCAGTTAATTTTGATGAAGTTTATAAATCAGATAAAGTTGAAGAACTCGATTTGCACAAAGATAAGGCAGATAAAATAAAGCTAAAATGTAAAAAATGTGGAAAAGAAATGCAAAGAATTCCTGAAGTAATAGACTGCTGGGTTGAATCAGCCTCTATGCCCTTTGCAGAGCTGCATTATCCATTTAAAAACGAAAAACAATTTAAGCACCGTTTGCCTGCTCAATATATTGCAGAATACATAGCCCAAACAAGAACATGGTTTTATTATTTGCATGTTTTGTCTGTTTTATTGTTTTCAGAGAATTGTTTTGAAAATGTTGTTTCTACAGGAACTATTTTAAATGAGAAAGGAGAGAAGCTGTCAAAATCTAAAATGAATTATACAGATCCTTGGCAAATTATAGATCAATATGGAGCAGATGCTTTAAGATTTTATTTAATGGCGAGTTCTGTGATGCAGTCTGAAGATTTGTTTTTTAAAGATGCAGACGTGAGAGAAGGCTATAATAAAGTAATAAACACTTTATGCAATGTAGCAGAATTTTATTCAACATATGCCACAGAGACCGAAGATATAAAAATACATTCTGAAAATGTATTAGACAAATGGGTTTTGAGCAGATTAAATACAGCAATTTTTGATATTACTGAGTCAATGAATGGCTATAACACAATAAAGTCGTGTAGAATAATTAAAGATTTTATTGAAGAATTATCACTATGGTATGTCAGGAGGTCAAGAGAAAGGTTTAAAGAAGAAGAGGGAGAGGATAAAAAACAAGCACAAGCTGTTTTGAAATTTGTGCTTTTAGAGTTTGCCAAAGTTATAGCTCCGATTCTGCCTTATACTGCAGAGTATGTTTTTGAAAAAGTTAGGAACAAAACATCGGTACATCTGGAAAATTGGCCAGCTTTTAATAAAAGACAAATCAACAAAGATTTAGAAGATAAAATGAATGAAATAAGAAAAATTGTTAGTTTGGCTTTAGCAGAAAGAATTGTAAAAGGAATTAAAGTAAAACAACCGCTCGCTTCGCTTAAAATCAAAAATCAAAAGTCAAAAGTCAAAAACGAAGAAGAATTATTGAATTTAGTAAAAGATGAAATTAATGTAAAAGAGATTATTTTCGACGAAAAGATTGAAAGCGAAGTTAAATTAGACACAAATCTTACAGAAGAATTAAAAGAAGAGGGGTTTATTAGAGATATAATAAGGCAGGTTCAAGCGCAAAGAAAAGAGCAAAAGCTTATTCCGCAAGATAGGATTTTTGTTGAGATATTTGTTCCAGAAAAAGAAAAAATTATAATAGAAAAAAATAAAGAATCATTGCTCAAAGATTTCCGCGCAGACGAAATTATAATTAAAGAAAGTGAAGAAATATTATTAAAAATCAAAAAAATATGATGCCACAGCCAATGCCCGCAAATAAAGGGCTCGAGTCTTTAAAAGTCAGCAAGGCCCCGGCTCCCGGCGGAATTCAATCTAAGATGCCGCAGAGGACACCTACGAATTCTAATGGCATGGAAAAAATTAAAATACCGACAAGCTCAAAGTTCCATGGGGAAAGCCCTGTTTTGAGATCTGAAAATGCCGCAAAAAATGATTCTCCCGGGAAGAAAGAAGCTGAATCGCCGTTTTCTGGGACAGGGCTGAGAAAAGCCGGTTTTCGCAATTTTCTCCGCGATAAAACTTGGCAGGCAGCAAAAGAAAGCAGGCTCCCGGGGGCATCCGATCGTTTTGCCCGTAGCAAAGTTTTTGATAAATATATTACCTCGCGGATGGGGGCAAATATTTCAAAATCTGATTTGGATGAGATGGGCAGAAAAATAAATCTGGATATTAGGAACGCCAGCCCTGGATCCAAGGAACATACAGAACTTTTAAGAACAAGAGATTATTTGCAGCGGATACAAAAAATGAAATGACAATAAAGCATAAAACATGCGGATTTGTTTTTAAAAAGGAAGATGCTAATGAATCAGACAGATTTTTTTCTGTTTTCACAAATGATTTTGGCCGATTAGATATTTTTGCCAAAGCAATAAGAAAAAATGCATCAAAATTAAGAAGTGGGATTGATATTTTTTTTATATCTGAGATAGAATTTATACAAGGCAAAAACAAAAAAACTCTTACAGATGCATCAATAATAGAAAAGTTTGATAATATTTATCAAGACTTAGGCAAATTTAAAATTGCCAATAAAATAGGAGAAATTTTAGATAATGTTTTAAAAGGCGAGGAGAAAGATGAAAAAATTTTTACATTATTAAGTGAAGTAATAAAAAAGTTGAGTGACCAAAACTATACAAAGGAAGCCCTTGTTAAAAACCAGTCACTAATTTATTATTATTTTTTATGGAACACACTTTCTCTATTGGGCTATCATTGCGAGGTTAAAAAATGTGCAAGCTGTCATAATAAGTTGATTCCATATGATATCCACTTCTCCAGTAGGGAAGGAGGAGTTATCTGCAGGAGATGTTTATATAAAGATAAATTTGCCCAAAAGATAAATTCAGATATCGTAAAAATATTGAGGATTATTTTATCAAAAGATTGGCAGATGTTATCTAAATTAAAAATTGAGTCAACCTCTCAGAAGCTGTTAGAAGACGTCTCAGAAAACGCTGTTCATACATTTTGTCCAGCTTAGGTGTTATTATTAACAAAATAAATGTTATTATTAATATAATATGAGCAAAAAAAGATTTTTTATAATATTTGCGGTTATAGTTGTAGTTTTTGTTGCCTTTTTGTTTTATAGAGAGGGCATGTTTTCGAAGGAAATTTTAAAGCTTGAGATTTTTGGCCCAGACACAGCTAAAATAGGAGACGAAATAGAATATACTATACAATATAAAAACAATGGCAATTTCGTTTTAGAGAAGCCAAAGTTAACATTTGTTTTACCAGAATATTCTTTGACCGAAGATGGCAAAACAATGATTATCCAAAGCTTGGATGATATCTACCCAGGAAATCAAGAGTCTGTAAAAATTAAAACGCGCCTTCTAGGTAAAGATGGTGATTTAAAAACTGCCAAAGCATCTATTTCTTATGTTCCTAAAAATATAACTGCTACTTACGAGTCAAGCACTACATTTATTACCAAAATCGATTCAAGTCCCATTACTTTAGATTTTGATTTGCCAACTAAGGTAGAACAAGCAAAAAGTTTGCAGTATTCAATTAATTATTTTTCAAACGTAGATTATCCGCTAGAGAATCTTAGTATAAAAATTGATCCCACGTCTGGCTTCGATTTTATTTCTTCAGACCCTGCGTCTTTAGACAACTTAGAATGGAAATTACAAACTCTAAATAAGGCGCAGGGAGGCAGAATTAATATTATAGGTAAAGTTTCGGCTACTACCAATCAGAGCTTAACTTTTTCAGTTTCCCTTGGAATGTGGAAAAACGGAAATTTTGTTGTAATAAAACAGACTAGTGTAGATGTTCAAGTTATTCAGCCATTATTATTTATTTCTCAACAAGTTAATGGTTCTTCGTCTTATGTTGCATCTCCTGGTGAAACCCTCCATTACAAGGTTTCTTTTAGAAATATAGGATCTACTCCTTTTGATGATTTATTTATGGTGGCAAAAATTAGTGATAACCCAGCATTAGATATGTCTACAATTCAAGCTGAATCCGGCGGTCAAGTGCAATCAGACAATAGTATGATTATTTGGGATCATAGCCAAGTGTCTAAGTTGAGACATTTAGACGTTCAGCAAGAGGGAGAAGTAAATTTTAGCGTGAAATTAAAAAGCGACTGGAGTCCTTCAGCAGCTGATGGGAGTGGTACAATAATAACTGATGAAATCAATATTTCTCAAATTACCCAGAAATTTACAACAAAGGTAAGTTCTGGATTGGTAATCTCTCAAAAAGGATATTATCAAAGTTCTGATATTGTAAATTCTGGTCCTATCCCGCCTGAAGTCGGTAAGGCAACTACATACACGATAAACTGGGAAATCAAAAATTATTTTAATGATGCCAAAAACGTTAAAGTAAAAGCAATCTTACCGCAAAGTATCAGTTTAACTGGTCAAATTATGCCAGAGAACGAATTATCAAATTTTTCTTTTGACTCAGAAAGCAGAGAAATTGTTTGGTCAGTTGGCGATATTCAAGCTGGCACTGGAGTAACAGGAGATCCTACCTTCCTTTCCTTCCAAGTTTCCTTAACTCCAGATAGTTTGCAAAAAGGATTAACGGCATCTCTTATAGGTCAGGCGCAAGTTTCAGGAGAAAATCAATTTACAAATACCGCAATCACATCTCAAGATTCTGGAATAAATACGAGTTTGCCAGACGATTTTGCCAATTCCGGTGGAGGAATAGTCCAATAATATGAAACTTAATGAAGGAAAGTTTAAAAAAATCGCTAAGACTTATTTGATGAAATGCCATGGAGGCGATTGGGAACACTCTAAGAAAGTAGTCAGTTGGATTAAAAAAATTGGCAAGAACAGAAAAGATTTGAATTTACTAATAATCGCTGGATACATACATGACTCCGGCTGGTATAATGTTCTGCCCAAAGGAAAAACCACTCTGGCTCAGATAAGAAAATATGAAAAGATTGCCAATCCTAATTCGTCAGTAATGGTTGATAAAATTTTAAAACCTCTTGGTTATTCTAAAGAAGAAATAAAAGAGGTAAATAGATTAATCTTTGCAGCCGATAAGCATAAATCAAAGCAGGACAATGAAGCAGTAATCGTAGACGCCGATAGTTTGAGTAAATTAAGCGTTAAACACTTGAAAGAAAAATATAAAAAATCAGATTGGCCCAACTTGATTAAATTATGGGAAAGAGAGCTTCCAAAAAGAATAGGCACCAGCTATGGTAAAAAAATATATCCAAAACTTCTTAATAATTTAAAACATAATATAAAAGAATAAATATGGTTCCATCTAAAATGTTTTTTACAAAAGGCGTAGGAGTTGCTAAAGAGCAACTAATGTCTTTTGAAATGGCTTTAAGAAATGCTGGCATTGAGAAATTTAATTTAGTTTCTGTATCTAGTATTATGCCCCCTGGATGCCAGAGAGTTGTAAAAGAAAAAGGCCTTGAAGCATTAAAACCAGGAGAAGTTGTCTTTTGTGTTATGGCAAGAAATAATACTAATGAACCAAACAGACTGATTGCCGCTTCTGTTGGTTGTGCAATTCCTGCTGAAGAAAATCAGTATGGTTATTTATCGGAGCATCATCCTTTTGGTGAAACAGATGAAAAGGCAGGTGATTATGCAGAAGATTTGGCAGCAACAATGCTGGCTACAACATTAGGCGTTGATTTTGACCCTAATTCTGCATGGGATGAAAAAGAGAAGGTTTTCAAGATGTCAGATAAGATTGTTCACACAACAAATATCACCCAGTCTGCGCAAGGGAATAAAGATGGTTTATGGACTACAGTGGTGGCAGCAGCAGTTTTTGTTCCGCCAGGAGATAACTAAAATAAAAGCAAAAAGCCCCTTTTAAGGGGCTTTTATGTTGAAATTTAATTACTAAAAGAGTAAGATTAATTAAAATTTAAAAACATATGAAGAAAGAAGATAATTTAATGGAGAAAATTGTATCTTTGTGCAAAAGAAGAGGTTTTATATTCCCCGGCTCTGAAATTTATGGCGGTTTAGCTAATTCTTTTGACTATGGCCCGTTGGGCGTTGAATTAAAAAACAATATAAAAAACACTTGGTGGAAACGTTTTGTTCACCAGAGAGACGACATGGTTGGAATTGATGCTGCCTTAATAATGAACCCAAAAGTTTGGGAAGCTTCTGGTCATCTTAAAGAATTCACTGATCCATTGGTTGAATGTAAAAAATGCCATCATAGATTTAGAAAAGACGAATGGTTTATAAGAGATCATGGAGAGAAGAATAAATGTCCAGATTGTAAAGGAGAGCTAACAGAGGCAAAACAATTTAACTTAATGCTAAAAACTTTTTTGGGGCCGGTTGAAGATGATTCTTCAATAGTTTATTTTCGACCAGAAACCGCGCAAGCAATGTTTGTTGATTTTAAAAATGTTTTAGATACTACAAGAAGAAAACTTCCTTTTGGAATAGCACAGATTGGAAAAGCATTTCGTAACGAAATTACTCCAGGAAATTTTATATTTCGCACTCGTGAATTTGAACAAATGGAAATTGAATATTTTATTAAAGAAGAAGATTGGAAAAAAACATTCGAAATGTGGCAAAAAGAAATGTGGTCTTGGATGACAGATGTTTTAGGATTGGATAAAAAAGATATTCACGAGTTAGATGTTCCAGATGGCGAGAGGGCGCACTATTCTAAAAAAACAATTGATTTTGAATATGATTTTCCTTTTGGCAAAAGTGAGCTTTATGGTTTAGCTTACAGAACAGATTTTGATTTAAAAAATCATTTTGAAGAAGAGCCGTATCAAGATTCAGAATCTGGCGAAAAATTATATCCTCACGTTATAGAACCAACATGGGGGGTAGATAGGTCTGTATTAGCTGTTTTATGCGAAGCGTATAAAGAAGAGGAAGATAGAATTGTTTTAAAATTAAATCCAAGTTTGGCGCCTTACAAGGTTGCAGTATTTCCACTTTTAAAAAATAAGCCAGAATTGGTTGCAAAGGCTACAGAAGTTTATCATGATTTAAATAAATCTTTTAATGTTGCTTTTGATGATAGAGGAAATATTGGAAAAAGATATTATTCTCAAGACGAAATTGGAACTCCGTTTTGCGTAACTGTTGATTTTGATACTTTAGAAAAAGATGATGTAACAGTAAGAGATAGAGACACAATGAAACAAGAAAGAGTGAAAGTTGCAGATTTGCACAAGTTTTTAAATGATAAATTATCATAAAAAAGTTGCGGCAATTGTTCCTGCTTTTAATGAAGAAGCCAATATTTCAAATGTTCTAAAAATTTTGTTGGCTTCAAAATATTTAAACGACGTAATTTTAGTAGATGATGGCTCAACTGACAAAACAGCAGAAATTGGAAAAAGTTTGGGCGTTAAAGTTTTAAAAATCTTAGGAAATAAGGGAAAAGGAAACGCAATGAAACAGGGGTTGAGAGCGACTAAGGCTGGAATTATTGCTTTTTTTGACGCAGATTTAATTGGTTTGACTGAAAATCATATTTTTTCTTTGATAGAGCCTGTTTTAAAAGATGAAGCTGACATGTGTGTTGGCATAAGGGGGAGATTAATGGATTTGCCAGAATTAATTGCTAAAATAGACCCATTGCTGGCCATTGGCGGAGAAAGATGTATCAGAAGAAATTTGCTAGAGGATATTCCAGAAAAATTTATACAAAATTTTGCTGTTGAAACTTCGTTGAATTATTACTGCATAAAGAATGGTCTGAAAATAAAATATGTAAATTTGCCTAATTTATCAATAATTTCAAAAGAGAAAAAATGGGGATTTAGAAAGGGTTTTATAATTCGCATAAAAATGATTTGGCAGATAATAAAAATTAGGATTAAAAAATTTAAATAATATGTTTAAAAAAACAACACTGGATAACGGATTAAGGATTATTTCAATTCCTATGGAAAATGTAAACTCTGTGACGGTTTTGATTTTGGTTGGAACTGGTTCAAAATATGAAACAAAGGAAATAAATGGGATTTCTCATTTTTTAGAGCATATGTTTTTTAAGGGAACAAAAAAGAGGCCCAACACTTTGAAAATTTCAGAAACTTTAGATTCGGTTGGCGGCGAGTATAATGCTTTTACTTCAAAAGAAGCCACTGGTTTTTGGGCAAAAGTTGATAAATTACATTCTGATATTGCTTTAGATTGGATATGCGATATATTTTTGAATTCTAAATTTGATGAAAAAGAAATGGAAAAAGAAAAGGGTGTGATAATTGAAGAGGTAAATATGTATTTAGACACCCCAATGGCTTATGTGGGTGAGCTTTGGGAAAGTCTTTTGTATGGAGACACGCCAGCAGGATGGAGGGTTATAGGAGAGAAAGAAAATATTTTGAGTTTTAACAGAAAAAAAGTTGTAGATTATTATAAATTACATTATTCGCCCTCTAATATAATAGTTTGCGCAGCCGGTGCTGTTGACTCTGATAAAATAGAAGCACAGATTAAAAACTATTTTTCCGCCGTAGGCGGATCCGCCTTTGGCGGAAAAGTTAAAGTTAGAGAATCGCAAAAAGAGCCAGAAATTTTATTGCATCATAAAAAAACAGACCAAACACATTTTTGTTTAGGAGTCAGAGCTTATAACTTGTTTGATAAGAGAAGATATGCTTTAGCCTTACTGTCTATTATTTTAGGAGGAAATATGAGCTCTCGGCTTTTTATAAAAGTAAGGGAAAGAAATGGTTTGGCATATTCAATACATACTTCAGCTGATAATACTATCGATACAGGATATTTGGTAACGCAAGCAGGCATAGACCATAAAAACTTAGAAAAAGCTGTAAAACTAATTTTAGAAGAATATAAAAATTTAAAAAATAAAAAAATTAAAGAAAAAGAATTGCAGAAAGCAAAAGATTATTTGAAAGGAATAACAAGTTTGTCTTTGGATTCTTCAGATAGCCAGGCATCTTTTTATGGGATACAGGAGTTATTAGAAAAAAATATTTTAACGCCAGAAGAGAAATTTAAAAAAATTGACGAAATTTCTGTAGATGATATAAAAAATATAGCAGAAGATATTTTTGTTTCAGAAAAACTTAATCTAGCCATTATCGGCCCCTTTGAAGAGAAGGAAGGTGAAACATTAAAAAAGATTTTAAAATTATAATTTTATGGCATCAGAACAAATATTAGATATTTCTTGGAAAACTATAGCTAAAGTCTTTATAGCGATTTTTATTTTCTATCTTATTTATCTTGCCAGAGAAATTGCGCTGTGGTTCTTTTTTGGTTTAGCAATTTCCATTTTACTTGAACCTGCAATCAATTTTTTAAGAAAATTATGGATACCTAAAATGGTAGCCATAATTCTTATATATGTTTCTATTCTGGGGCTGTTGGGACTGCTTGTGTATATAACGGCACCAATTTTTATTGTAGAGTTAAAACAATTTTCTAACTATTTGCCTGACTATTTCAACAAAATAAACCCTGTTTTACAGCAACTTGGTATAGATTTTGCACAAAGTTTCGGCGAGCTTACTAGGTCTTTAATTGGAGGATTAGAACAAAGCTCAAAGGGAATAATGAACGCTGTGATAGCATTCTTTGGTGGATTGGCGTCAACTGTGGTTATTATAACAATTGCTTTCTTTTTATCATTAGAGGATAGGGGCCCTGAAAGATTTTTAGCTTTTATATCTCCTCAAAAATATCAGGAGCAAATTGTTCTATTTTTTGAAAAAGCCCAAACAAAAGTTGCTGGTTGGTTTGGAGCAAGAATAATAGCTTGCACTTTTGTTGGGATTGGTTCATTTATTGTTTTTTATATATTTGGCGTAGAGTACGCCTTTTTATTGGCACTTATAGCTGGTATTTTAAATTTTGTTCCATATATAGGCCCATTAGTTACTGCTATTCTATTACTGGTGTTTGTTATGGTTTCTTCTGGCTCATGGCTTATTACGTTGTATGTCTTACTAGCAGTTTGGATAGTCCAAATAATAGAAAACAATCTTTTGACGCCTCTCCTTATGAAAAAAATGATAGATCTGCCTCCAGTTTTGGTTTTAATATCGTTATTGCTTGGAGCTAAAATCTTTGGATTTTTAGGAACCATTTTTATTGTTCCTGTTGCTGGAATTATATATGAATTTATAAGAGAACTATTAGAAAGAAAACGAGCCGGAGGAATTGCTGAAGATTAATCGCTCGGCAATTTATTGCCTCGCTATTTATTGTCGAGTTAGTAAAATTATAGAAATTATTACTATTACTATTTGGCTAAAAATTCTCCAGAAATTGGAGATTTTTTCATATTTTAGAAAGTGTATTTTTTCATGAAATTTATTATGGATTTTCAAAATTTTGATTGGTGCAACCTTACTTAAAAGGGTAAATCCATCTGGCAGTATTGCAAAAAATGCACAGATGTAAATAATTAGTTGCTCTTGGCTTGTCGAAGAATTAGAAAATACTGCGATTAATAGAAAACCTAAGCAAAAATCTAAAAATACTCTTGAGAAGTCTGGTATTGTCTTTCGCCATTGTTTTTTTTCTATATTTGAAATAGGATATTCAATATGAGGAAAAAGATCTAAAAGGTAATGACTTAAAAAAGCCAATAAGATAGCTATAGGTATGCTTTTTACAACAGATCCAATAGCAGCTCCAAATAATAGATGTACTAATAATATCATGGAAATTTAAGCTAAATTTTGATAAGATAAGATAATTTATACATTATGACAAATAAAAACAAAAAATTCTATATTACTACAACTCTGCCTTATGTTAATGCCGATCCTCATATTGGTTTTGCATTGGAAATAATTCAGGCAGATGTTGTTGCAAGGTATCATAAATCTTTGGGCGAGGAGGTGTTTTTTAATACAGGAGTTGATGAACATGGACTGAAAATTTATAGAAAAGCCCTTGAAGAAAAATTAGATCCAAAAGAGTATTGCGATATTTATGCTAAAAAATTTGATGACTTAAAGAGGGCGCTTAATTTGAGTTATAACAATTTTATAAGGACAACCGACGAGCATCACACAAAGGCAGCGCAGGGGTTTTGGAAGCTTTGTGAAAAGAATGGAGATATTTATAAAAAGAATTATAAAGTAAAATATTGCGTTGGTTGCGAGCTTGAAAAAACAGAATCTGAATTGATTGATGGAAAGTGCCCAATACACCCAAATTTAGAATTGGAAATTATTGATGAAGAAAATTATTTTTTTAAGTATTCAAATTATCAAGAAAAACTTTTAAAGTTTTATGAAAAGAACGAAGATTTTGTTTTGCCAAAATCAAGATTGCATGAGATTACAGAGTTTACAAAGAGGGGGTTAGAAGATTTTAGCATTTCAAGATTAAAAGAAAAGATGTCGTGGGGCGTGCCTGTGCCAGGGGATGACAAACACGTGATGTATGTTTGGTTTGATGCCTTGGTAAATTATGTTTCGGCTTTGGGCTGGCCCGAGGATGAAAAGAAATTTAAAGAATTTTGGCCGGGGTTTCAGGTTGCAGGCAAAGATAATTTAAGACAACAAACTTCAATGTGGCAGGCAATGCTTTTGTCGGCCGGTTTGCCAAATTCAAAGCAGGTTTTTATTCATGGATTTATAACAGCCAACGGGCAAAAGATGTCAAAGTCGTTGGGGAATGTTATAAACCCTTATGACTTAGTAAAAAAATATGGGACAGACGCCACAAGATATTATTTGCTAAGAGAATTTACTCCTTTTGAGGATGGTGACTTTACTTACGAAAAATTTGAGCAAAGATATAATTCGGACTTAGCTGGCGGAATTGGTAATCTTGTTGCAAGGACTTTAGGAATTTCTAAAGATTTAGATATTAAAGAATTAAAACCAACAAAGAAAATTACAAAAAAAATTGAAGAAACAAAAAAGGATTATAAGTTAGCTATAGAAAATTTTAAATTTAATGAGGCCTTAGTTTTTGTTTTTGAAATAATAAGTTTTTGCGACAAATATATAAATGAAGAAAAATTATGGGAGACAAAAAACACAGAAGTTATAAATGATTTATTTTTTGCCATAAAAGAAATTGGAATTTTATTAGAACCATTTTTGCCAGAGACATCGGAAAAAATAAAACAGCAATTAGAAAATAAAAAGTCTGAAATATTATTCCCAAGATTAGAATCAAAAAAATAAAATAAAAAAATTATGGATCAAGAAACAAAAGTTTGCCAAAATTGTAAAAAAGATTTTACTATTACGTCCGAAGATTTTAATTTTTATGAGAAGATGAAAGTGCCACCACCAACCTTTTGTCCTGATTGCAGAATGATGCGCCGACTTGCGCATCGTAATGAAAGAACGCTTTACCGGCGCGCATGCGATTTATGCAAGAAAGAATCTGTATCTATTTATCCGCCAGAGACTCCTTGGCCGGTATATTGCACTTCTTGTTGGTGGAGTGACGCATGGAATGTTAAAGATTTCAGCATAGAATATGATTCAGGCAAATCATTTTTTGATCAGTTTAAAAAGTTGCAAACTAAGGTTCCCAGAATTGGTCTGTTGTCTCTTACCAGTATAAATTCTGAGTATACAAACAATTCTGCAGATAATAAAAATTGTTATCTTTTATTTGCAGCAGAACAGAATGAAGATTGCATGTATGGGCGCCTTGTTCAACATTGCAAATCTGTAGTAGACGGAGCATGGGTTTATGACAGTGAACTTTGTTATGAGTGCCTTGATGTGCGAGCATGTCATAGTTGTATGTTCTGCGAAAGATGCCAAACTAGCACGGGTTTGTTGTTTTGCTTTGATGCACGCGATTCTCAAGATTGCATTCTTTCCACCAATCTCCGTCATGCTCAGTATTATATAGAAAACAAAAAATATTCCAAAGAAGAATATTTGGCAAAGAAGCAGGAAATTTTATCTTCCCGTGAAAGCATTGAAGATGCAAAAAAGCGATTTGAAGAGCTAAAGACTGAAACAATAGTAAAGTATGCTTATGCGACTAAGTGCGCTAATGCCACAGGAGATTATCTTTATAATTGCCACCATTCGCGATTTATGTTTGATGCGAGTAACACAAAAGATTGCGCTTATATGGCGGATGCCGAAGATCCTGTGGATTTTTTAGACGGCAACAATGTTTACTATAAACCCGAGCGTTGCTTGGATATTATGGGAACTATCCAGTCTTATAATTCAAAATTTTCCACTTTTCTTTTTTACTGCACTAACGTAGAGTATTCTGATAATATGCATAACTGCAATGATTGTTTTGGCTGTATTGGATTAAAGAAATCACAGCATTGTATTTTCAACAAGCAATATGAAAAAGAAGAGTATGAAAAATTACGCGAGCAAATTATTGCTAATATGAAAGAGCGTGGCGAATATGGTGAATTTTTTTCGGTTAAATTGTCGCCATTTAAATACAACGAAACGTTGGCGAAGGATTATTATCCCAATCCCGATGAAGAAGAAATCAAAACAGGCACTTACGGCAAAGAAAACAGCAAGGATATTTTTGCCTGTGTTGATTGCAAGAAAAACTTCAAGCTTACAGCTGCCGAATTGGATTTTTATAAGCATATGGGTTTACCACTTCCACTAAAAGACTTTGAATGCAGATTGCAAGACCGTATCAATAAGCGTAACCCAAGAAAGCTTTGGCATCGCCAATGTATGTGCGATAAATCAAGCCACGGCCATGACGGAAAATGCCAAAATGAATTCGAAACCAGTTATTCTCCAGATAGAAAAGAAATTATTTATTGCGAGCAGTGTTACCAACAAGAAGTAGTATAAAAATTATTCACTGTCATTTGACAGTAGACGTGACATGAGAGGTGTAAGTGAAGAAATAATTTGAAAAATGATAATTGATACGCATTCGCATCTCAACTTTAAGGCATATGATGCAGATAGGGAGGAGGTGATAAAACGCACAAAAGATGCGGGGGTTGTTTGCATTGATGTTGGAACAAAATATGAAACTTCAAAAAAGGCAATTGAGTTGGCTGAAGCCAATGAAGGAATTTATGCTGCAATTGGAATGCATCCAATTCATATAAAGACAGATTTAATGAAATTAAAAATGGATGAGAATGAAGGAGGGTTTGAACCACTTGGAGAAGAATATGATGCAGAAAAATATAAAGAATTAGCAAAGTCAAAGAAGGTAGTGGCAATTGGGGAAATTGGTTTGGACTATTATTACAGGCCAAAAGGAACAACAAAAAAAGAAAAGTTTAAAGAAATGCAGAAAGAGGTTTTTAAAAAACAGCTGGATTTGGCACAAGAACTTGATTTGCCTGTGATTATTCATTCTAGAATGTCATTTGACGATATTTATGAAATTTTGAAGAATAGAAATTTAAGAGGTGTGATACACTCTTTTACTGGCAACTGGGAGGAAGCACAAAGATTTGTTGCTTTGGGATATTATATTGGGATTAATGGAATAATTTTTAAATTAGATTTAGATGAAGTTGTTAAAAATATTTCGTTGGATAAAGTTTTAGTTGAAACTGATTGCCCCTATTTAACTCCACCTTCGGCCGCCGAAGCCTTGGCGAAGGCTGGCCAGCAGAATCGAAATGAGCCTATTTTTGTAAAACACGTTATCCAAAAAATAGCAGATTTAAGAGGAATAACTTTTGACGAAGTTGCGCTTGCAACCACAGAAAACGCCAAAAAATTATTCAGAATTTGACAAAAACCGCCTTTGTGGCGGTTTTTGAGTACTCCTTTAAATTTTATATCAATAATGTTATTATTGGAAAATAATATGCAAAAGTATAATCCAAAAAAAATAGAGCAGAAATGGCAAGATAAGTGGTATTCTTCGAGCGTTTTTAAGGCAAAAAACGGCTCAAAAAAGAAGAAGTGCTACTTGATGGTTGAATTCCCTTATCCATCGGGAGACGGGCTTCACGTGGGCCATTGCAGAAGCTATACTGCTTTAGATGTGGTTGCCAGAAAGCGCAGAATGCAGGGCTACAATGTTTTGTACCCAATGGGTTGGGATGCTTTTGGCTTGCCTACAGAAAATTATGCCATTAAGAAAGGAGTGCACCCTTCTGTGGTTACAAAAAAGAATGAAGAAACATTTAAGCGACAAATGAAAAGCTTGGGTTGGTCTTTTGACTGGAGCCGTGAAATTGATACAACAGACCCAAAATATTATAAATGGACGCAATGGATTTTTATTCAGTTGTTTAAAAATGGATTGGCTTATAAAGCAAAAATTGATATTAATTGGTGCCCATCTTGCAAGATTGGTTTGGCAAACGAAGAAGTGATTGATGGAAAATGTGAAAGGTGCGGAACAAAAGTTGAGAAAAGAGAAAAAGAGCAGTGGATGATAAAGATTACAAATTATGCTGAAAGATTAATTAAAGATTTAGACCTAGTTGATTATGCAGAAAGAATTAAAATTCAGCAAAAAGATTGGATTGGAGAAAGTCACGGTGCTTTGGTTAAGTTTTTTGTTGAAGGGGTTGAAGAACATTTAGATGTTTTTACAACAAGAGTGGATACAATATTTTCTGGGACATATTTAATTTTAGCACCTGGGCATAGTTTTATAGACAAATATAAAAACAAAATTGAAAATATTGAAGAAGTTTTAAAATATAGAGAAGATGCAAAAAATGTTTCTGACATGGACAGGACAAACCAAGATAAAGATGTGACTGGCGTGCAGTTGAAGGGAATTGTGGTGAGGAATCCAGCAACAAACGAAGAGATGCCAGTTTGGACCGCTGACTTTGTTTTGGAACATTATGGAACAGGAGCTGTGTTTGCTGATGCGCATGATAAAAGAGATTTTAAAATGGCAAAAAAATATGGCATTCCTTTGCGCACATCTATTAGGCCAGATGACGAAGCACTAACTCAAAAAATAAAAAACTTAGAAGAATGCTTTGAAGAAGAAGGAATTCTTTATAATTCACAGCAGTTTGATGATTTAAAATCTGCAGAAGCTAGGCCAAAAATAATTATGTGGTTAGCCAGTAAAGGTTTGGCTCAGCCAAAAGTAAGTTATAAATTGCGTGATTGGGTTTTCTCACGCCAGCATTATTGGGGCGAGCCAATTCCAATGATTTTTTGCAAGAAATGTGGGTGGCAGCCGGTTGCTGAAAAAGATTTGCCCATTGAATTGCCAAATGTAAAAAAATATAAGCCAACAGACACAGGAGAATCGCCCCTTTCTGAAATTAAAAAATGGGTTGAAGTTAAATGTCCAAAATGCAAAGGCGAGGCCAAAAGAGAAACAGATACTATGCCAAATTGGGCAGGAAGCAATTGGTATTATTTAAGATATGTTGACCCCAAAAATAGTAAAGAGTTGGCTGACCAAGCATTATTAAAATATTGGATGCCCGTTGACTGGTATAACGGTGGAATGGAGCACACAACTTTGCATTTGTTATATTCAAGATTTATTTTTAAATTTTTGTGGGATATTAAAGCCGTTCCAACAATTGTTGGGCCAGAACCTTATAAAAAACGCACTTCACATGGAATGGTTTTAGGAGAAGGTGGAATTAAAATGTCAAAGTCTAAAGGAAATGTTATAAACCCAGACACTATTGTAAAACAATATGGGGCTGACACCCTGCGCATTTATGAAATGTTTATGGGGCCTTTTGAACAAATGATTCCTTGGGATACAAAGGGAGTTGTGGGCTCAAGAAGATTTGTTGAAAAAATTTATAATTTGGCAACGCAAAAAGTATCTGTTGAGACTAATGAAAATTTAGAAAAACTTTTACATAAAACAATTAAAAAGGTTTCTGAAGATATTGAGCTGATGAAATTTAACACAGCTGTAAGTAGTATGATGGAATTTGTAAATGCTTGGCAAGTTGCACCAGAAGGTTTAGATAAAAAAGATTTGTCAGACTTCTTTAAAATTTTGTCTCCTTTTGCTCCTCATCTAGCAGAAGAACTTTGGAATGTTATGGGTTTTAAAGATATGTGCTGTAATCAAAAATGGCCAAAATATGATGAGGAATTAATTGAAGAAGAAAATGTGCTTTTGATTGTGCAGGTCAATGGAAAGGTAAGAGATAAAATTGAAGTGAAAACTGGCATTACTCAAAAAGAAGCAGAAAAATTGGTTTTGAAATCCGAAAAAATTAAAAATTTAACAGGTGATAAAAAGCCTATAAAAATAGTTTTCGTTCCAAATAAACTAATAAATATAGTTATATGAAAAAAATATTGTTAGGTAATGAAGCAATAGTTAGGGCAGCGCTGGCGTCGGGGGTTTCTTATGTTACAGGATATCCTGGATGCCCATCTGCTGAAATTGGAGATGAGTTTGGCAAAATTGCCAAGGAAAACGGAGTTTATGCTGAATATGCAACAAATGAAAAAACAGCTTTGGAATCTGCTGTTGGAGCCAGTTTTTCTGGATTGAAGGTTTTGGTTAATATGAAAAGTTTTGGAATTAATGTTTGTTCGGACATTTTGTTGCCTTTGGCTTATACTGGAACAAAAGGTGGAATGGTAATTGTTGTGGCAGACGACCCTTCTTGCTGGAGTTCGGCTCAATCTGAGCAAAACTCTAGAGGATATGCCTATTTAAGCCAAATTCCATTTTTAGAACCAGCTGACCCGCAAGAATGTTATGACTTTACAAAACTTGGATTTGAAATTTCTGAAAAATTTAATACGCCAGTAATTTTAAGAACAGTCACAAGGTGCGCGCACCAAAGGGCTCCTGTGGTTTTTGATGAGTGGAAGAAAAATAAGGCAAGCGGAAACTTCGTCAAAAATCCTCATCAATATTCTACAATGCCTCCAAGAACTTTGGAAATGCATAAAGAGCTTTTAGAAAAAATAAAAAAAATACAGACATATGCAGAAAAATCTAGCATAAATAAAATTTCTGGAAAAAATAATAAAACAGGAATAATTGCCTCTGGTGTAGCTTATTTGCATGTCATGGAAGCTTTAGAAGAATTAAAATTAGATTTGCCGGTTTTGAAACTGGGATTTTTTTATCCTTTGCCAAAAGATAAAATTTCAAAATTTATAAAGCCTTTAAAAAGTGTTTTAGTTGTTGAAGAATTAGATGGGTATGTTGAAAAAGAAATAAATGCTTTGACAAAAGATGTAAATTTAAAACTAAAAGTTTATGGGAAAGATGTATTGCCAGAAATTGGAGAGCTCGATGCAGAAAAAGTTTGCATGGCCTTGGCAAAAATAACCGGCAAGAGATTTATAGAGTTTAAAACAAAACCATTAGATTTGCCAAAAAGAACTGCAAGATTATGCGAGGGTTGTCCTTATTGGCATATTTTGCCAACCATAAAAAGAATTGCCCCAGAAGGCACAATTTTTGGCGGAGATATTGGATGCAATATGATTGGAGCTTTGCCTCCTCATAGCATGTATGACTATATGTTTGCAATGGGAGCTTCTATAGGTATTGCCCACGGCATTTCAAAGGCCGAAGGCCCTGAGCAGAGCCGAAGGGTAATTTCTTTTATGGGAGATGGAACATTTTTTCATTCTGGAATTGCAGGGTTGATTAATGCTGTTTACAATAAATCAAACCCTTTAATGATTGTAATGGACAATAGAATTACGGCAATGACAGGACATCAGCCAAACCCTGGAATGGGGAAAAATTTAATGGGAGAAGACGCTTTGGAACTTTCAATTGAAGAAATTGCTAAAGCCTGTGGAGTAAAAAACATAAAGGTTTTAGACCCTATAAACCAGAAAGAATTTGAAGACACCGTTAAAGAGTTTTTGGATAAAGATGAAATTTCTTTAATAGTTTGCAAAAGAATTTGCGCATTATTAGCTAAAAGACAAGCCAAAAAATAACATGGACAATAAAACATTTAATTTAATAGTAAACGGAGTTGGAGGCCAGGGAGTTATTACATTATTAATTTTAATTGACCAAGCTGCAATGAATGAAGGATATGATGTAAGGTCTTCAGAATTGCACGGGCTTTCACAAAGAGGTGGAAGTGTGGAAACACATATTAGGTTTGGTAAAAAAGTTAATTCTCCTTTAATTCCAAACGGCAAGGCAGATTTAATTTTGTCTTTAGAAACATTGGAAGCTTTGAGGGAGACAGCAAAAGCTGGCAAAGAAACTAAATTTTTAATAAATGATTATTCTTTAGCATTTTTGGGCGGGTTGCCAGCAGAAGAAATTAAAAAACAATTGAGCGCAATTAAAAATAAAACTTATATAATTCCAGCTTCCGCACAATGCAAAGAAAAATTGCAAAATGAAATTGTTTGCACACTTTATTCTTTAGGTTATGCTGTTGCTAAAAATTTAATTCCGCTTAAAAAAGAATCTGTGTTAAAAGCAATTGACCAGATGGTGCCAGAAAAATATAAAGAGTTAAACATTAATGCTTTTAATTTAGGACATGGCAATTAAAAAAGTAGTTATTGCTGCTGCAGGTCAGGGGACCAGGATGAAGCAGTTAACAGAAAACAAATCAAAACACTTGATAGAGGTTAATGAAAAGCCTTTTTTGGCATATTTGATGGATAATTTGATTAAGGCAGGATACACAGATATTACTTTGGTGGTGGGTTATGAAAGCGGGTTGATGGAGCAATTTTTGAAAGATTATGGTTATAATGCAAAAGTTATTAATCAGTTTGAGATTTTGGGGCCTAAAGAGAAAATATATGGGACAGCCTGCCCTTTAATGTGTGTGAAGGATATTGAAGAACAATTTATTTATCTTGTTGGAGATAATTTTTATTCAGTGGATGATTTGAAGGCAATGAATGTTGAAGATAATTTTAACTATGTTGCAGGATTAAAAAACGATCATCCTGAAAGTTTTGGGGTGTTAATTGAGGATGGAGAATTTTTAAAAGAGATAATAGAAAAACCAAAAGAATTTGTTGGGGACTTAATTAATATTAGTTTATATAAATTTACTCCCCAAATTTTTGAAAAAGTTTTTAAAATAGAAAAATCGCAAAGAGGGGAATATGAAGTTACAGATGCCATTTCTCTTTTGGCAAAAGAAAAGAAAGTAAAAATAAAAAAAATAAAAGATTTTTGGATGGATTTTGGAAAACCAGAAGACGTTGAAAAATTTGAAAAATATTTAGAGGATGAGGATAATAAAAAAGAATAAAAAAAATTTAAAAGAAATTGTTTCTGCTCTTTTAAATGGGGCAGTTTTAGTCTGCCCCACAGACACCGTGTATGGATTTTTAGCAGACGCTACAAATAAAAAATCAGTTGATAAAATATATAAAATAAAAAAAAGGCCAAAAACAAAACCATTGCCAGTTTTTGTGGCAGATTTAAAAATGGCAAAAGATTTGGCAGAAATTAATGACAAGCAGAATAAGATGCTCAAAACTAGATGGCCTGGAAAATATACTTTTGTTTTAAACCGAACGACCCAAAGGGTACCCCGAAGTAAACTTTATGGCGTTGATAATAAGACAATTGCTTTGAGAATTCCAAAATATAAATTTTTGAATGATTTATTAAACAAAATAAACAAACCCTTGGTGCAAACCTCGGTTAATATTTCTGGCAAGCCAACTTTAAACAGGGTTGAAGATATTGTTAAAACTTTTGAAAATAGTAAAATAAAACCAGACTTTATTATCGATGGCAATTTGTCCCGACGGCAGAGCCGTCGAGGATCCTCGGTTTCACCGGGAAATAAAAGCAAACCATCAGTCATAATAGATCTTACACAAGAGAATATTAAAATTTTAAGAAAATAACTATGGCAAAGTTAAAAAAACAGGATCCGCAGATTGCAAAATTAATTGATTTAGAATCTGAAAGGCAGAAGACGTCTTTGGAGATGATTCCTTCTGAAAATCATTCTTCGCCTGCTGTGAGGGAGGCTTTGGGGTCTATTTTAACTGACAAATATGCAGAAGGATATCCTGGAAAGAGATATTATGCTGGTTTGAAATATTACGATATTTTGGAAGATTTATGCAGAGATAGGGCAAAGAAGCTTTTCAAGGTTCCTTTTGCAAATGTTCAGCCATATTCAGGAAGTCCTGCTAATGCTGCAGTTTATATGGCAGTTTGTGAACCAGGAGACACAATAATGGGAATGGCTTTGCCAATGGGTGGACATTTAACGCATGGCTGGAAGGTTAACTTTTCTGCAAAGTTTTATAATTCTATTCAATATGGAGTTGATGAAAAAACAGGATTGCTGGATTATGAAGGAATGGCAAAATTAGTAAAAGAGAACAAGCCAAAATTAATATTTGTTGGGGCTACGGCTTACCCAAGAATTTTTGATTGGAAAAAACTGGGCGAAATTGCAGATTCAGTTGGAGCATATTTAGCAGCAGACATAGCTCATATTGCAGGGTTGGTTGCCGGAGGCGCCCATTCAAGCCCAGCTTCACACGTGCATATTATTTCAACAACAACACACAAAACTTTGAGAGGGCCAAGAGGAGGATTAATTATGGTTACACAAAAAGGATTAGACAAAGACCCAGATTTAGGAAAAAAAATTGATAAGGCAATTTTCCCTGGACTTCAAGGAGGGCCTCATATGCATCAGGTTGCAGCAATTGCAGTTTGCTTGAAAGAAGCATCTACCCCTGCATTTAAAAGATATGCAAAACAGATTGTTAAAAATGCAAAAGCTTTGGCAGAAGAATTAAAAAAATATGGATTTAATTTAGTTTCTGGCGGAACCGACAATCATTTGATTTTAGTAGATTTAAGAAACAAAAATATTTCAGGTCCCGACGCTCAAGATTTGTTAGAAGCTTCGGGAATTACAATTAATAAAAATACTATTCCATATGACCCAGCTCCGCCATTTAAGCCGTCGGGAATAAGAATGGGGACTCCTGCAATTACAACCAGAGGTATGAAAGAAAAAGAAATGAAAAAAATTGCTGGTTGGATTAATGAGGTTATTTCAAGTAAAAGATCTGTTAAAAAAGTTAGGGAGGAAATAAAAAAGTTTTGCAAAAAATTTCCCTTACCAGGTTAATAAAAAGCCCCGCGTTAAGGGGCTTTTAAAATGTGCCGAGGGAGGGAGTTGCCCGATGATGAACATCGGGCACCCAGTGTTTATCACTGGGTGAACCCTTCATGTTTTATTGTGCCGAGAGAGGGAGTTGAACCCTCATGACATTGCTGTCGCGGGATTTTGAGTCCCGTGCGTCTGCCAATTCCGCCACCTCGGCATAGTTTATAATCTATCACATTTTTTACTAATTTTCAACGGTTCAACGTCGTTAAGCCGTTCATTCCCATGAGGCGTCGACTACTTTTTCTGGGAATTTTTCAGCTATGTTTTTAAAATTACTGCAAGATGTTTTATGCAGAATAGCAGACCTGCTTTGGGCAAGATATGCTGAGACCTTGTCTCCTGGTTGGGGGTTGCAGCATTTGGCAATATGAATTAGCATTCCTTTTTGACCAGATAAATAGATTTGTTTTACATTTCCTTTTTCAATTTGCTTTTCTTCTTCTTCTTGTCTTTTTTTTGAAGCCTCAGAAAACTCTGTAAGTTTTCTTTTTATAAAGCTAGGCAAGGGGAATTTAAAGCTAGATTCATTCTGATCGGTTAATTTTCTTATATGCGATTTTGCAAGAGATGTTTTAACAAATCTGAGCCAATCTTTTGATGGAGTTTTATTTTTATTTATTGTGATTCCTACCACGTCTCCATTTTCTAAAATATGGTTAAGCGGTACTATTTTGCCACTTATTTTTGCTAATTCGCAACGGTTTCCAATATCTGAATGTACAGCATATGCAAAATCAACAGGAGTTGAATTTTTTGGCAAAATAATAACGTCTCCCTTTGGAGTAAAGCAAAAAACTTTATTTGGAAAAAAATCAATTTTGAAATTTTTCCAGAAATCAGGAATATCTTTTGTCCATTCAAAACTTTCACCTTCTTTTTTAAGGTCAATCTTTTCTTTATAAGACCAGTGGGCGCAAACTCCGTATTCGGCTTCTTTGTGCATTCCTTCTGTTCTTATTTGAACTTCAGTTGTTTTATTTTCTTCTAAAAAGATAGTTGTGTGCAAAGACCTATAGCCGTTTGGTTTAGGATGAGCAATATAATCGTTTATTTCATCAGAAATTGGCTTAAAGTGTTTATGCATTATGCCTAAAACCCTATAACAACTTTCAACGTCTGTGACGATTATTCTTAGCGCTAATAAATCGTGGATTTCGTCAAAATTCATTCCATGTCTTAATAATTTTTGGTAAGTGCTCCAATAAGATTTTGCACGATAGTTTATATCTAAAACTTTTATTCTTTCTTTTTTAAGTATTTTTTTTAATCTTGGAATGAATTTTTTTAAATATTTTTCTCTTTCTTCATATTGTTCTCTGATATTTTCTTTCAGCCATTTAAATTTTTCTGGGAATAAATATGAAAAAGCTATATCTTCCATACTTCTTCTTATTTCTGATAATCCTAATCTGCTTGCTATAGGTACAAAAATTCTAAGAGTTTCTAAAGAAGATAGTTTTTGTATGTCTTCTGGAAGATAACTTAAATGATTTAATCCATCTAATCTTGAAACAAGCTCTACTAGAATAACTCTTAGGTCTCCAGATAATGCTAAAAACATTCTTCTTAAATTTTCTATCTTTTCACGGGTTAATGTTTTTTTTTCTTTTATGCCAATAGATAAAGAATAGCGAATTTTGCTAAGGTTGGAAATTTTTTCTATTAATTGGCTTATTTCTGTTCCAAATTCTCTTTCAATCTCTTTTATTTCAAATTTTTTGGCAGAATCAGGGGTGTCATCTAACACGTCATGGAGGAGTCCAAAAACAATTGTTGCAGAATCAAGGTTCATTTTGCTAAGCTCAAAAGCCACTCTTGTGGCATGGGAGATATGATTTTCTCCAGAAAGCCTATATTTATCTTTATAAGCTTCCTTTGCAAATAAAAATGCGTCCTCAATTAATTTTGGATTAGGGCTTTTTTTTATTATTTTTTGTATCTTATCTTTCATGGCAGTTATGCGTCTTTTGTGAAATCACATTCTTTATTTGAACATTTGATTATCTTTTTAGTTTTTTGTACTAATATTGAGTCGCACTTTGGACAAAATTCATTTATGGGTTTGTCCCATAGAGCAAAATCACATTTTGGAAAACTGTTGCATCCGTAGAATATTTTTCCGCGTTTTGTTTTTTTGGCAACAATATCACCCTCTTTGCACTTCGGACATTTTATTCCCAAATCTTTATTTTTGTCTTCTATGGATTCAGTATGTTTGCATTCAGGGAATTTTGAACAGGCATAAAACCTTCCAAATCTTCCCATTCTTTCAATTATTTCAGAGCCACATTTTGGGCATATTTTATCTGTTTTTTGGGTTAAGTCTGCCTTTGTTACTTCTTTATACTTTTTTTCTAAATTTTTGGCAAAAGGACTATAGAAATCTTTGCAAGTTTTTTCAAAAGCATTTTTCCCATCGGCAACTTGGTCTAATTCTTCTTCCATTTTTGCCGTAAAACCAATGTCGACTATTTCGGGAAAATTTTCTACTAGAACATCGTTAACTATTATGCCCATTTCACTTGGTGCAAATCTTTTTTGTTCGTTTTTTGCAACATAGTTTCTGTCTTGTATGGTAGATATAATTGGAGCATAAGTTGATGGCCTGCCAATGCCATATTTTTCTAAAGTTTTGATTAAGCTGGCTTCGTTGTATCTTGCTGGTGGCTCTGTAAAATGTTGGGTAGAGTCTAATTTTATAAGATCTAAATTGTCGTTTTTTTCTAAATTAGGAAGTTCTGTTTCTCCAAATTTTATTGGATAGACTTTTAAGAACCCTTCAAATTGCAAGGTTTGGCCATTAGCTCTGAATGTATAGCCATCTGCTTTAATGTCTGCTGAGACAGAATCAAAAATAGCTGGCGCCATTTGGCAAGCAATAAATCTTTGCCATATTAATGTATAAAGTTTCAGTTGTCTTGCGTCGATCCCTTTTAATAATTCTGGAGTTTTATCTGAATAAGCTGGCCTGATTGCCTCGTGGGCTTCTTGAGCTCCCTTGCTTTTTGTAATATATTTTACTGTTTTGCCCGCCCAATAATTTTTTCCATATTCCTTGGTTATAAAATCTTTTGCAGTTAATAAAGATGTTTCAGATAAATTTAATGAATCTGTTCTGTGGTAAGTTATATTACCTTCTTCATATAATTTTTGGGCGATAGACATTGTCATTTTTGCAGGCCAGCCAAATCTTTGTGATGCTACTTGTTGCAATGTGCTTGTTGTAAATGGGGGAGCAGGATTTCTTTTAGTTTCTTTTCTTTCTATTGATTCAACAACATAATTTGCATTATTTAAGTCTTCTAAAACTTTGTCAGCTTCATTTTTATTTTTTATTTCTAACTTATCTACATTTTTTTCGCCCTTTTTTATTAAGCTTGCCCTGAATTCTTTATTCTCTTTTTTAAGTTGAGCCTCAATGCTCCAATATTCTGTGGGAACAAACTTTTCAATTTCTCTTTCTTTTTCAACAATTAATCTTACTGCAACTGATTGCACCCTGCCAGCTGAAAGGCCTTTGGCAACTTTTTTCCACAAAAATGGAGAAATTTTATAACCTACAATTCTATCTAAAATGCGCCTTGCTTGTTGGGCATCAACCAAATTCATATCAATGTGTCTTGGTGATTCTAAGGCTTTTTCAATTGCAGTTTTTGTAATTTCGTGGAATACAATTCTTTCTGGATTTTTTAGTTTTAAGGCTTCCTGCAAGTGCCAAGCAATTGCTTCTCCTTCACGGTCTTCGTCAGTTGCCAAAATAGTATTATCTACTTTTGCCATGTCTTTTTTAAGGTCAGCTAAAACCTTTTTTGCTTTTGGAGGAATAACATATTTTGGTTGAAAGTTTTTTTCTACATCAACCCCAAGCTCCCTTTTTGGCAAATCTCTTACATGACCAAAAGACGACTTGATTATGAAATTGGCGCCTAAAAATTTTTGAATTGTCTTTGCCTTTGTGGGTGACTCAACTATAACTAGATTTTTCATAATATATATTAATACGTAATAATTTATATTTTGTTAATAATACCATAATTTATTATTGTCTCAACTTTTCAACAGATTCAGCTAGCATTTGGCTGTATAGATTTAAACCAATTTTGTTTATTGCGCCAGATTGTTCACGGCCCAAAATATTTCCTGCGCCTCTTAATTCTAAGTCTCTTATTGCAATTCTGTAACCAGCCCCAAGCTCTTGTGAATCTTTTAAGGCTTTTAATCTTTCTTTGACTAAAGGCGTTAAGTTTTTTTCTTCAAACATAAAATAGGCATAACTTTTTGTGCCCGACCTGCCAACCCTGCCCCTTATTTGATGGGCCTGAGAAAGCCCCAGTCTTGTTGAGTCTTCTATTATAATGGTATTTACGTTTGGAAAATCTAATCCATTTTCAATTATGGTTGTAGCAACAAGCACATTCGTTTTTTCTTTTTGGAAGTCGTCCATTATTTTTATCAGCTTGCTTTCTGGCATTCTGCCATGGATTAAGCTAATTTTTGCTTTTTTACAAAGTTTTTTTAATTCATGAGCTTTTCTGTCTATGCTTTCAACTTTGTTGTGCAAGAAATAAATTTGGCCTTTTCTTTTTAGCTCTTCATTAATTATTTTTTTAATTGTTTTTTCTGAGTACGGCAAAACTTCTGTTTTAATTGCTTGTCTTCCAACTGGGGGAGTTTGCATTAGGCTTATTTTTTTAAAAGATGAAAGAGCCAAATAAATTGTGCGGGGAATTGGAGTGGCAGACAAACTTAAAACATCTAAACTTGTTTTCATACTTCTTAATCTTTCTTTTTGTTTTACTCCAAATTTTTGTTCGTCATCGATAATTAAAAGTTGTAAATTTTTGAACTTTATATTTTTTGACAAAAGCCTGTGAGTGCCAATTACAATGTCGATTTGGCCATCTTCTAAATATTTTAAATTTTTTTCTGCTTCTTTTTTTGATTGTAATCTTGAAAGCTCTGCAATTTTTACAGGAAGTTTTTCAAATCTTTTTTTAAAATTATTAAAATGCTGGTTTGCTAAAATTGTGGTTGGGCAAATTAAAGCTGTTTGTCTGTTATTGGCGCAGGCCAATAAGGCTGTTCGCATTGCAATTTCTGTTTTGCCAAAACCAACATCTCCACAAACTATTCTGTCCATTGGTTTTGTTTTTGACATGTCATTTTTAATATCTGCTATTGTTTGCAATTGGTCTTTGGTTTCTTGAAAAATAAAGCCAGATTTTAATTGTGATTCCATTTCTTCATCTTCTATATAAGGGGTTCTTTCTGTGATTTCTTTTTGTGCATATAACTGCAAAAGCTCTTTGGCTAATTTTTCAACCTCTTCTTTTATTGCTTTTTTAGTTTTTTGCCACAAAGAAGAACCGAGCCGTGAAATTTTTGGGTCTTGAAATCCAACATATCTTGATAATTTTCTTTCAAGGCCCAATGGCACATATAACTTATCTTCTTTATCATATTCTAAAACATAATAGCTTTGCGATTCTTCTGGTCTAGTTTCAAACCTTTCTATGCCCACAAACTTTCCAATGCCATGGTCAAGATGAACCAAATAGTCTCCATTTTTTAACCCTTTTAATTCTGAGAATATTTTTTGAGATTTTAATCTTTTCTTTAAAATTTCTTTTGCCCGCCTAAATTTCTCTTCAGAAAATTTTGAAGGGTAAAACTTTTTTTCATCTAATAATTGTATGCTGTCTACTTCGTTTCCCAAAAAATCAATTCGTATGGCTTGCAGAGTGTTAATTGGAAAAACATCAACTATTCCTCCGCGTTGCGAAAATTCACCGGGCTCTGAAACTTTAAAAACTCTTTCATAGCCCATTTCATCAAGCTTTCTCAAAAATTGAGAAAATTGAAAACTATGGTCCTTCTGTAAGAGAATTATATTGTCTTCAAAAAAGTTTTGTGTGTTTCTTGCATCTAATATTTGTTGGAGGTTTTCTTGAAACCAAAAAACCTCCTTTTCTAAAAAGTAGGGGGTGATGCCAACAATTAACAATTGATTTAAATTATTTATTGTATTCATTCATAACGTTATCTAATCCTTCTTTTATAAACACATCTAGAGCATTAGCTGTTTTTTGGATAACTTCATTTATTGTTTTTTGTTCTTCTGGTGAGAACTTTTTTAAAACAATTTTCATTGCTTTTACTTTTTTTCCACCAATTCCAATGCGAAATCTTATTAAGCCGTCGTTTCCGATGTTTTTAATTATTGATTCAACTCCTTTGTGGCCGGCAGAACCTCTTTCTTTTATAATTTTTATTTTTCCAATTGGCAAGTCTATATCATCGTGAATTACGATTAAATTTTCAATAGTTTTATTTTTGGTTATTGCTTTTACAGCTTTTCCAGAATCATTCATAAAGGTTTGTGGCTTTGCTAAAATTATATTTTCATTTTCAGAAACAAGAGCATTTGCTTTTTTATCTAACGAAAACACAGGGAAATTATTTTCCTCTGCGAAGCTATCGACTGCCATAAAGCCCACATTGTGGCGAGTGTTTTTGAATTTTTCACCTGGATTGCCCAAGCCGATTATTATAATCATAATTTTTATTTAATATTAGACTATTATACTACTTTTTAAAATAGGGTGAAGGGTTGACACTAGATAATAAAAAAGTTATTATATTATTTGTGGTACCTGTAGTACCTTGTCATCAGAATAAGGAATGAGGGAACTATAACTAGTCAACAGGAGAGCCTGAAGTATGGCAAAGACAAAGACCGCTAAGCGTAGTAGTGGGAAGGGCAGTCAGCGCATTGAGGCAATTCGAGGGTTCTTGCGAGCTCGAGGGATTGCTCCGGACGCATCTGCAAAGGTCATTGACGTCGCGAGGGCCGATTTGCACAAGCAATTCGGCACAAGCAAGTGGTTGGGCCGGCCTAAATTCCGGGCTATGATTGCCGACGCGCTCGGCAAAAATGGCCATAATGGCAACGGCAACCACAACGGCCAATCTCACTAAGCGGTTTCATTTGATTTTATGGGCTCCAATGCACTGCGCGTTGGAGCCCCGATTTTTTTGAGCTAAAATAGCCACTTGCTTTTGATTAAAAAATATGGTAAAATACTTAAATTAAGACTAAAATTGTTAAAAATTATGGATAGTGACAATAAAGAACCAGTTCAAAATCCTTTAGATATTAAGACAGGAATGGAGAGAATTAAAGAAGTAATTAAAAAATATATACCTTTTGTTGTAGAGCTGGTTAAAATAGCTGTTATAGCATTTGTGATAGTGGCTCCCATACGTTATTTTTTATTTCAACCATTTATAGTGAGTGGAGCATCAATGGTGCCAAACTTTGCTTCGGGAGACTATCTAATTGTTGACGAAATTTCTTACAGATTTTCTGAGCCGCAAAGAGGAGATGTAATCGTTTTTGATGCAGGATTTATAAAGGGATATTCTGGTCAGCGCTTTATTAAAAGGGTTATTGGGCTTCCTGGTGAAACTGTTGATGTAAAAAACAACCAAGTAGAAATACGACCCAAAGGGTACCCCGATGAAAAAACAATCATTTTAGATGAAAAATATTTGCCAGATGATTTTTTAACATATGGAAATATAAACATTACATTAAAAGCAGATGAATATTTTGTTTTAGGAGACAATAGAGAATATTCATATGATTCAAGAATGTGGGGGTTTGTTCCAGAACATTATATAATTGGCAAAGCATATTTAAGAATTTTTCCTATAACAAATTTATCACAAATTTCTCGGCCAACTTATAATTAAAATTAAAACATGTCTAAAATTAAATACCAAAATTTAACAGGGATGCACGACATACTGCCAGAAGACCAAGTTTATTTTAAACGAGTCCAAAAGGTAGTTGAATCTGTTGCTAATTCTTATACTTTTGAAAAAATTGAAACTCCAATTTTGGAATATGCAGAAGTTTTTCAAAAAGCAGTTGGAGATGACACAGATATTGTGGGCAAAGAAATGTATACCTTCCGCACAAAGGGCGGAGATTTGGTTTCTTTAAGGCCAGAAGGAACAGCTCCTGTAATGAGAGCATATTTAGAGCACGGAATGCACAATTTGCCACAGCCTGTAAAACTTTGGTATATTGGCCCATTTTTCAGATATGAAAGACCACAGGCAGGAAGGTTTCGCCAATTCCACCAGTTTGGATTTGAAGCAATAGGAGAAGCCACTCCTTCTATAGACAGCCAAATTATCCAAATGAGCTATGACGTTTTGAAAGAATTAGGATTTAAAAATTTAACAATTGAGTTAAACTCTATTGGAGACCAAGAGTGCAGGCCTTATTTTAAAAAGATTTTAACAAATTATTTTAAATCAAGGCGTTCATCTTTATGCCCTGATTGCCAAAGAAGACTAAAAGAAAACCCTTTGAGAATTTTAGATTGCAAAGAAGAAAAGTGCCAAAGAGTAAAAGCTGGAGCTCCGCAAATAATAGACCACCTTTGCGAAAAATGCCACGCGCACTTTAAAGAAGTTTTAGAGTTTTTAGAAGAACTAGAATTGCCATACACATTAAACCCATATTTAGTAAGAGGATTAGATTATTATACAAAAACGGTTTTTGAAATTGTAGAAACATCAGAAGATGGAAAAGCGTTGGGCACGTTGAGTGGTGGGGGAAGATATGACAACTTAGCAAAAATAATGGGTGGCAGAGATGTAGCTGGTTGTGGTTCGGCAGCTGGCATTGAAAGAATAATTAGTTTGATGAAGACCAGAGAAATGAGCACCGGGAAAAAAGTTGAAGAGCCAAAAATATATTTAGCTCAATTAGGACAATTGGCAAAAAGAAAAAGCATGAAATTGTTTGAAGAGTTTAGGGATGCCAAAATTTCAGTTGCTGAATCATTTTCAAAAGATTCTTTAAAAACCCAATTAAGAAACGCCAATAAATTAAATATTAGGTGGGTTTTAATTTTTGGGCAGAAAGAAGCATTAGAAGATTTTATTACTTTAAGAGATATGGACACCGGTGTCCAAAAAGAAATAAAACTCAACAAGGTCGTGGAAGAAATGAAAGCAAAAATAAAAAAAGAAAAATAGTAATTAAATAAATAATCATGCCAGTACAAGTTACAAAAAAAGAAAAAGAGACTTCTCAAAACCTGGGACATCGTTTTACCAAAACTGTGCGTCAGTCAGGCGTTTTGCTTCAAATAAGAAAAACCAAATTTTTCAAAAGAGCAAAATCTGACTTAGTTAAAAAGAGATCTGCTTTAAGAAGAGTTGAAAGAAGAATAGAAAAAGTCAAAGCAGAGAAATTAGCAAAACCCAAATAATTATCAATTATCAATTCTCAATTTTCATTAAATGTTCCAATGTTTCATTGCGTCATTTATTGTAAATTAGAAATTGTAAATTGCAAATTATAAAATGCTAAAAAAAGATATCCAAACTGCGACGACAGAATCAATGAAAAGCAGAGATAGCTTTACTACCGGTGTTTTGCGTATGCTTTCTGCTGTAATTCTTACAAAAGAGAAAGATAAAAAATTTAAAGAAAAATTAGAAGGAGATGCAGAGCTTTCTGACGAACAGGTAATAGAAACAATTTCTTCTGAGATTAAAAAAAGAAAAGACGCCATTGCTTTGTATGTGCAAGGCAACAGGCCAGAGTTGGCAGAAAAAGAACAAAAAGAAATTGATATTATAAAAAAATATTTACCAGAACAATTGTCAGAAGAAGAATTAAGAAAATTAGTAGAAGCATCAATTGCTAAAGTTGGCGCTACAGAAATTAAAGATACAGGAAAGATAATGGCGGACTTAATGCCACAAGTAAAAGGCAAAGCCGAAGGAGGTGAAATTTCAAAAATTATAAAAGAATTATTAACTAAATAAAATAGAATTTAAAACCGCCCGCAGGCGGTTTTTTGCTGCTTATGAGGCTTTGTATTCGAAGCGCCGATTTTTAGTAAAAGTATTGACAAACATCACTATGTGTCCTATTATATAAATTAGCATCTTTAAATTTTGTGTTCGGAGTCACAACTCATGGCAGGAGGTTTATTGGGATGGGCAATAAATATAGCAGGTCGGGTGGAAAATTTAGCGGCAACCACACGACCTTAGTGCCGGCCGTATGTATTGTTGCTGATATCGCTTCAGAATGTTCATCGGTGGATAGCATTTCGCCCGGGTTTATAAAAGCGGGGTTGAAGTCCACCAGTGGACAACGTCGCGTGAAAATTACGGACGACGGTAGCAGTGTGCTGCTGTCTGTGCGTGATAACGCGTCCCACCAAGAGGTACGAGTTTATGTAAGTAATATGCAGGTTGCAAAACTTGCGCTTGCTAAAGGGGCCAGAAACGCAGGCCTCGATATCTCTTTTGGGAGAGAGAAGCGCTAGTTAAACGCGAGGATTAAAGCTGTCGTATGTAGGTTTGTACGATAGCTCTTTTTTTATTGCGTAATTTGTAAATCAGTGCTTTAATTAAGTAAGAATATTATTAATAATATTAAAAAATATGGAGGAAACAAATTTTCAACAGCCACAACCACAGCCAGCAGAGACGCAGGCAAAGGTTCTTCTGCCGGTTGTAGAATTATTCAAAAAAAGTTTTGACGCATATTATAAAAAAGTTTGGACCTATGCAGGGCTGATATTGTTTGGGTTTATTGGTGTTTTAGTTTTTTTACCGCTTGTATTGGCTGGTTTTTTAATAAGTTATGGACCATTTAGCAATTACGACTTTAATATAACCATAATTTTAATTGATGTGCTTTTGGGTTTGATTGGCCTTTTCTTTTGCATACTTATTGGTCTGTGGTTTCGAGTAGCTTTGTTTTGCATAGTTAAAGATCAAAGTCTAGGAATAAAAGAATCATTAAAGGTTGCCTGGCGCAAAATTGCATCATTTTTTTGGATTTTTATTTTAGAGGGTCTCGCCGTGTTAGGAGGATTAATATTGGTTATAATTCCTGGAATAATATTTTCAATTTGGTTTGTCTTTTGTGCATTTGTTTACATTGACGAAGGCACAAAGGGAACAGGGGCCTTAAAAAGAAGCAAACAATTAGTAAAAGGGTATTGGTGGCCAATATTTGGCAGGGTTTTAGTAATTTTTATTGTGGCAATTCTTCTTTCTTGGATTAAATTTTTTGGCACGATTATAAACATATTTTTTGTAGCTCCATTTACAATAGTATTTTTATACACTTTGTATCAAGACCTAAAACGCGTAAAGGGCTAAATTAAAATTTTATCTAAACACCAAAAAACCGGCTTTCGCCGGTTTTTGTTTTGTTATGATGGGTGTATAATTAGAAGAATACAATTAAAAAATTAAAAATTATGTTATCAAAAATAATGAAAATATGGATGGGAATTTTTATAGCCATGTTCGCCATCCCCGAAATTTTGTTTTCTATAATTCCTTCTTCTATTATTAATTATTCAGGAAAATTATTTTTGACATTGTCTTCTTTGTTTTTTGATTCTAAATTTTTTATAAATAATCCATTCTATTTTTTTATAATAATAATTGTCGAATTTATTGGTGTTTTGGGGTTATTAATAATTAGTGTCAAAAATAAGAAAATAATTTTTATTATTTTACTAACTATAATTTTATTATGGTTATTATTAGTTTTCTTTTTGGGATATATGTCTAACAGTGTCAGATTAATAATGTAATTTAAAAATATGAAAAATAAGTTTATTATATTTTTAGTTTTAATAATTCTTTTTGTCCCTGCGGTTTCTTATGCTGGTAGTGGTTGGACAACTTTTACTACTGCTGTGAAAGCGCAGGGAGATGATGTTTCTTCTTTCCATTTTAATATGCAAGTATATATCAACGACGATAGTGATGTTGCTCCAGGTTGGTATGAATATACTCAATTTGATTTACAAACTCAAGACTCATATGCCTCGCGAACATTCGGTATTTTTAATCCCTATAGGCAATATTATATAAAAGAAGAAAATATTCCAGATGGATATAAAATTGAAAGCATTAACTGCACCTTTCTTTATTCTTCATCAGTTATTCCAGCGGGTTTTTTTTCATATCAATCAGACGGAGTGATTTTTACGCCAATAAATGATACTTCTCCCTCGTCCGATTATATTACTTGTACATTTAATAATGTTAAAATTCCAACAAAAAATCCGGTTTTGATTGCGCCAGGAGTGACAGGAACGGAATTATTCAATGTATCTGAAAAGTTGTGGGCGGATGTAGATAGAATGATGATAAATCCAGGAGATGCTTTTTTGGATCCTTTAGCTTTCAATTCAGACATTACGCCAAGCGATTCATCAGTTCATAGTACTGACGTTATCAAAACAGAAACACTTTTAGGGGCTACTATTTTTAATTACACAGACAGTTTGATAAATGAATTTGAGAATCAGGGGTATATAGAAAATCAGGATTTGTTTACGTTTCCTTATGATTGGCGGTATGGGGTTTCTGGAAAAAATGCAGACGGTTTGACTAATTCGGACTTGTTGAAAAATAAAATTGCAGATATTTTGAATCAAACAGGGGCTGACAAGGTTGATGTTATTGCACACAGTCTTGGCGGATTGATTGTAAAAAAGTATGTGGCAGATAATTCTGTGAATAATTACATAGGAAAAGCTGTTTTTGTGGGCGTGCCAAATACTGGCTCGCCAAAAGTAGTTAAAGCTTTGGTGCAGGGAGATAATTTTGGAGTTTCTTTTGGACCAGTGGGGTTAAACGATGCTGAAATGAAAAAGTTATCAGAAAATATGCCAGTAGCCTATGACCTTCTGCCAAGCCAGCAATATTATAATTCAGCCGGTAGTTTTGTTTCAAAAATTGATTTTGGTTCGGGAAACAATCCTATAGAAACAGATTTAGATTATCAGGGTTTTAAGGATTATTTAACACAAGATTATAATTTAAATTCACAAGCGCTTTCTAATGCTGAAAATTTGCATTCTAACGCGTTTGATAATTTTGATTTGAGAACAGCCGGAGTTGATTTATATTCAATTGACGGATGTAAAACAGGGACTATGACCAATTTTTTACAGGTAAACTATATTGATATTTTTGGCAGAGAAATTACAAGTTTTGACAGGGTTGATTTAAAAACAGGAGATGGGACAGTTCCAATTCAAAGTTCGACAAATTTACCGATTGACCAAAGTAAAAAATATTATGCATTATCTTCAAATCACAGCAAATTGCTGTCGGCCGACGGAAGCAGGCAGGAAATTGTAAATTTAATTTCAGGAAGTAATTTAGCAGTTAATTCTAATTTAATTACGCAGGATGCAAGCCAATGCAAGCTTAACGGGAAAGCAATTGAAGTTTTTAGTCCTGTTGATATCTCTGTTTCTGATTTGTCAGCAGAAAAATTGGGATTGGCTGATGGAAATGTAATAAATAATATTCCAAATGCTGATTTTATGGTTTTAGGCGAACATAAATTTGTTTATTTGCCAGCCGGTCAAAGCTATTCTGTTGCCTTACAAGGAACAGACGCAGGAATTTTTACTATAAAAACAAAAGATATAGTTAACGATGAAATAGTAAAAACAGAAAGCTTTGATAATATTCCTGTGACAGTTGATTTAACGGGAATGGTGAATCTTTCTGGCTTGTTAAGCAGTCCAACAACATTGACGATTAAAAACACGCCAGCTTCAGCTCCGCAAACGATTTTGCCAACATCGACCACGTCAACAGTTCCCATTTCAATTAACCAATGCAAACATAAGGGCTGGAAAAATTTTGGAGGTAAGTTTACAAACCAAAAACAGTGCATTGATTTTGTAAAAGGAAAATAAAAAAAGTGCAATATAAATAAATTAATTAAATAAAAATTTTATGGATAAAAAACAAATTTATATAATTGTTGGGGGAGTAATTGTTCTTGCCGTTGTTTTGGCAGGAATTTTTATTCTGCCAAATTTTTTGAAAAATAACGGCGCAAAAAGCGAATTTACAGACCCAAGATATAGTAATGACCCAACGGGGTTAAATTTAATTCAAAAAGCGCTAGATGAAAAAAAGATTAATTTAGATACAGCTTTAATTTATAAAGTGAAGTTTTTATTTAACGACCCAACTTTGCCAAAAGAATATTTTACAAAAAATGCTCCGTTTGAAGACGGGGGAACATTTGCAGAAGTTCAAGAAAACTGGGACAAGCTTTTGCCGCAAACCAAAGAAACTTTAAAGCCATATTTTTTGAGGCCAGATAATCCTGAGAGTTTTATAAGCAAAATAATGAACGGTGAAATAAAAGCGCCACAAAGTGGTTGGTTTAAATTGGTTGAAACGGCCAACGCTTTTGACAGGCCAATTGCTTATAAAACAGACGATAGTTTAAATACTGCAGATGGCAAAATTAAAGTTTGGTATCCAGAGAAAAAAGAAATGGTTAATGGAGAAGAAAAAATTACAAAACTTTATTATGGAACTGCTCAAAAAATTGTGGCTAACCTAAACACAGACCAAGCTTATGCGCAGTTTGTTGGGCTTTTGGGCAAAATTCCCCCAGCAGATGGAACATTGGGGGGCGATGCAAAGTTAGACATATATGTTGGTCCAGTTAATTATTCATTACTGGCAAATGGTGACGGTTCTTCTTCTCAAGGAGTTAATGCGCCAGACGGCCCCATTAACGGAAGCAGTTTTATTGTTATTCGCGAAAATTTAAATGATAGATATCTAAAAACAACAACAGTGCACGAGGTTTTTCATGCTTTCCAGCGCGCTTTTGCCTGCAAGTTAACTAAGGCAAATTGGTGGTGGATTGAGGGAACTGCCACTTGGTCTGAAGATTTTATTTATCCTAAAGAAAATACCGAGCAAGGATATGTTGAAAGTTTTATTCCTTTGCCAGCTACAAGTTTATTTAAAAATGGGAAAAATTTTGAATATGGAGCTTATGTTTTTCCTTTTTACTTGTCTAACACTTATGACAGAGGAATTATTACCAAAATTTTTGAGGGTTGCAAAACCAACAGTGACCCGCTAGTTTCGGTAGACAAAACCATTGATGGCGGGTTTAAAAAGAACTGGAAAGAATTTACTTTGTGGAATTATAATAAAAAACCAGTTGAGAGTTATAAAAACGCAGACCAAAGTAAAAAATTTACAAATGATACTTCACAAAAAGATAATACGGACATGATTTTTTTGGCGCCTGGAGAAACCAGTTTTCCAACAAAAGAATTAAAACCACTTACGGCACAAGTAATAGAAACTTTTTTTAGCGAATCTCAAGGAGTAAGAAAAGCAACTTTTTCAGACTTGAAAAATTTTACTGGCAAAACCAAGGGTGCTGCAATTAAAGCTGTAATTTATCCTAAAAAGGGCGAAGCCTATATAGAAGATTGGACTGATTTGGAAAAAAGGTCTTTCTGTTTTGATAAAGCCGATGAAAACTTTGACAGAATTATTTTAATTTTCAGCAACGCAGAATTGAAGAATAAAATTGACGTAAGTACTATAAAAGTAAAAACTAAAGAGTCTTGTTATGAAATTGACCAAACAGAAACTATGGTGTCAAAGCCTATATTTAGTGTTAGTCCCGGTTATGTTGGCACGGTTAAATATAAGGCAGAAGGCGAATTAATTAAAGATTCAGTACCAAGAGGCGCGAAATACTCTTATTTGGGCAAATGGAAGGTTAAGGTTATTTATAGGGAAGATTGGCCCGGGCAAACTGTTATGTTTATTACTCATACTCCGATGTATTTTTCTTATGACCATTATTTGGAATTTGATTTGAGCGCTGAATCAGTAATGAAAGATGGTACGTTTGAAGCGATAACCAAAGAGGGCAAATTTGAAACACCGGGCTGGATAATTCATAACGAAATTTCTGGAGACAGCGTAACGGTGCCAAAAAATGATGCATCGTGGAACGTGCCTAAAAAAGGCGTAATTACAGAAATGACTGAAAATGGCTGTAAAATTAGCTTGCCTGATTTTGTATTATATAATTCTGGCGGATACCGAGATTTACCTCACCCGATAATTTTTGAGATCAAAAAATAGTTGTTTTTGGTTTTATGCAGAAAATGGTGTAAAATAGATTAACTATGATGGAGATAAATAACCTTGCTAAAGGGTATCCTTTGGGTCGTGTGGATAAGAAAAGTTTTGCACAGGTTGCAAAAAAAGTATTATCGGGCGAAAATAGAGAAACAGAATTAGTGTCTCTAGCTTTTGTTTCAAAAGAGGAGATAGCAAAGCTTAATAAAAAATTCAGGAAGAAGAACAAAGCAACTGATGTGCTTTCATTTGAATTAGGGAAACCCTTCGACGCAGCTCAGGGTAAAAACAAGTTTTTAGGGGAGATTATAATTTGTCCTGAAGTTGTAAAAGAGAATGCGAAAAAAGACGGAATAACTGCGAAAAAAGAAATAATGAAGGTTTTTATTCATGGCATTTTGCACTTATGCGGTTATGACCATGAGAAAACAAAAAAAGAAGCTGAGATAATGGAATCAAAACAAAATTTATATTTATCTAAAGCAATAAAATAGTTTATGGCTAAGAGTGATATTGTTACAGGGTTAGATATTGGAACATATAGTATCAAAGCGTTGGTGGCGCAAAGAATGGGAAATAACTGGGAGGTTTTGTCATATGCGGAAGTTCCTTCTTTTGGGTTGAGGAAGGGAGCTGTTGTTTCAGTTGAAGAAACAGCGAAAAATGTGCAGATGATAATATCTGGGATTGAAAAAGACTGCAACAGAAAAATTAATTCTGTCTTTGTAAATATTGGAGGAAGCCATTTATATGTTACTCCGTCTGATGGAATAATTTCTGTTTCACGAGCAGACCAAAGAATTTCAAAAGAAGACGTTGAAAGAGTCTTGCAGGCAACAAGAGCAATTAATATTCCATCCAACGAAGAAGTGTTGGATGTTTTTCCGAGAGAATTTATTATTGATGACCAGAAAGGGATAAAACAGCCGGAAGATTTGACCGGCGTAAGATTGGAAGCTAAAGTTTTATTGCTTTGCGTTTTTTCTCCTTATTTTGTAAAACTTACTCAAGCTGTTCTAGCTGGAAAATTGCAGATAAATGATGTTATGCCTTCTCCTTTGGCTGCAGCTAATGCTGTTTTAACCCCACAGCAAAAAGAATTAGGGGTTGCCTTAATTGATATTGGAGCTGCCACGACCTCGTTGGCAGTTTTTGAAGAAGGAGAACTAATGCATTTAGCTGTTTTTCCAATTGGGTCAGCTAATATTACAAATGACATTGCCATAGGTTTAAAAACAGAAGTTGCAATTGCCGAATCAATTAAAAAACAGCACGGCACATGCATGTTTGCGAAAGCACAGGTAAAGGGGTTAGCTGATAAGTCAGACCAGTCAAAAAAGAAAATAGAAGTTTTTGATAAATCAGATTCGCTTAGTTTTACGAAAAAAGATTTAGTAGACATTATTGAGCCAAGAGTTTCTGAAATTTTGGATTTGATACAAAAAGAATTAAAAAAAATTGGGAGACAGGAATTATTGCCAGGCGGAGTTGTGATAACGGGGGGAGGGGCTAAAATTCCAAAAATAAAAGAACTTACAAAAAGCGTGTTAAAACTTTCTTGCGAAATAGGAAGGCCTAAAGGCATTATTGGCTTGCAAGAAGACCCTGCTTTAGCCACTGTTGTTGGTTTGGCATTAGAAGGGGTTGATTCTGGTTTAAAAGATGGTATATTAGGACTTACCAAGGGGTGGGGCTCTGGATTTAGAAAATGGATCAAGAACTTCATTCCGTAGGGATGTCTTATGAATCCAAAAATTAAAGTTATTGGAGTTGGCGGATCTGGCTCAAACACAATTTCGAGAATGGCCCACCTTCGCCAAGGCTTCGGCGGGCAAGCAAAATTAGAGCCAATAGAGTTATTGGCAGTTAATACAGATGCGCAAGCTTTGCACTCTTGCAAAGCTGAAAAAAAGTTTTTAATAGGAAAAAACCTTACTAAAGGCCTTGGAACTGGCATGGATGCTGATTTGGGTAGAAAATCGGCAGAAGAATCTAAAGAAGAAATTTTAGAAAACTTGAAAGGAACAGATATGGTTTTTGTGACTTGCGGATTGGGCGGGGGCACCGGTTCTGGAGCAGCTCCTGTAATTGCCGAGATTTCAAAAAATCTTGGCATTTTAACTATTGCAGTTGTTACAACCCCCTTTTCTTTTGAAGGTGAAGCCAGAAAAAAAGTAGCGCAAACTGCTTTGGAAAATTTAAAAGGAAAAGTAGATTCTTTGTTGGTTATTTCAAATGATAAGCTTTTAAAAATTATTGACGAGAAAACCACAGTCACAAATGCATTTTTAATTTGCGATGATATTTTAAAAGAAGCCGTGCAATCGATTACTGACTTAATTTTAGTGCCAGGAATTATAAATATAGATTTTGCTTCTGTTTTGTCTATTATGAAAGATTCTGGGCATGCTTTGTTTGGCGTTGGAAAAACAGCTGGAGAAAATAGGGCAGTGCTGGCAGCAGAGAAAGCAATTAGTTCTCCATTGCTGGATTTTTCAATTAAGGGAGCTAAAGGAGTTTTATTTTCTGCTTCCGGAAACGATATTACTTTAAATGAAATTCAGGAAGCAGCTAAAGTTATTACTAAAAATGTTGACCCAAAAGCTCAAATAATTTTTGGGGCTGTAAAAGACAACACTCTTAAGAAAGGAGAAATAAAAATTACTGTGATTGCCACAAAATTAATGTAGTGGTAAAATAATATAAGCATATAAAACACAAAGGTCGATATTGAATAATAAATATAACTAAATATAAAAAAATTATGGGAGGAGAAACACCAAGAGAAGAAGATGTAGGATTACCTCCAAAAGCAGGAGAGCCGGTTTTGGGAGAAAGTCTAACTTCAGAAACAGGAATTCCAGTTCCAACAAATGAGGGAACTGCGCGAAAAGATTTGTTTGAGGGATCTCAAACTTCAGCAGTCGAAAGTACTGGCAAAGAAGTAGCACAAGCTCCAGAAGCTGAAGAAGAAAAATTTGATTATAACGCTGAAGTAGCAAAAGTAGAAGCTCGTTATAAAGAACGCCTAGATAAATGGGAAGAAGTTATGAAGGAAGCCTTTAAAGACGAGGAAAATTATAAAAAGTGGTTAGATTATGGCAAGAACGCCAAAGAGGGTCAAATTCAAAAAGATTCACCAGCAGAAAGATTATTCCCAATGGCGCAAGCGCTGAAAAGAAAGCAGTTTGAAATTCTTGATGAAAAAGTTGCAGCTATGTTGGCTTTAGATAAAAAGGTAGCCGCAATCAGAATGAGAAAGATAGAACAAATTTAAATTTGCAGTAAAATAATTTATAATTTCGAGAAAATATGAAAAAAACATTAAAAAAGAAAATTGCTGCAAAAAAGAAACCAGTTTTAATGAAAAAACCCGTATTAAAGAAAAAAAAGAAAATTTCTAAGAAGCCAAAGTCAATTATAGAGATGAGTAAAGAAAAATTTGACTATTTTATGGCGAAAATCGCAGCAATTTAATCAAAAAAACGCCCGAAAGGGCGTTTTTTTGATATAGTGGCGCCTTATTTAAACTTATCCACAGGTTTTGTATTGAAAGTGGGATTTGACAGGGTTTCTGGGTGGAGTAAAATGTAGTAATCGACATTTAAAATTAAAAAATATTAACCAAAGGCATTTTAATAAGTTTGCTGTTTATAAACTTTAATTAAAATTTCTAAACAGTAGACCTAATTAAAGGCAAATGCCTTTTTTTGTCCCCACAAAAAAATATGACACCGCAAAAAGAAGAAGTAAAATTAGAAAATCACATTGAAAAAGTTCAAAAGAGAGATGGAAGAGTTGTTAGTTTTGAGCAGGAAAAAATTGAGGAAGCAGTTCATAAGGCTGTTGTTGCTGCAAATCAGGGAGATGGAGAAGTTTCAAAAAAAGTTTCAGATAAAGTTGTAAGCTTGTTAAATCGCAGATTTAGAAAAGGCGAAACACCAAATATTGAGCAAATACAGGACATTGTTGAAGAAGCGTTAATTTTAGAAGATTTAGTTGATACTGCTAAAGCATACATTTTATATAGAGAGCAAAGAAGGGCAATTAGAGAAACGGCAAAAGTAGTTGATGAATCATCAGAAAAAATAGACAGTTATCTCAAAGAAATTGATTGGCAAGTTAAAGAAAACGCCAACATGACTTTTTCTTTACAGGGATTGAATCAATATGTTGGCTCTTATATTTCAAAAAAGTATTGGCTTAATAAAATTTATCCAAAAGAAATAAGAGACGCTGCAGCAAACGAAGATTTTCATATTCATAATTTAGAATTATTAGCTCCTTATTGCGCTGGTTGGGATTTGTATGATTTTTTAATAAAAGGATTTGGTGGTGTTATGGGAAAAATAGAATGCAGGCCCCCAAAACATTTTAGGACAGCGTTAGGACAATTAGTTAATGTCCTATTTACTTTGCAAGGAGAAACAGCTGGAGCCAATGCTGTTTCCAATTTTGATACTTTATTGGCCCCATTTATAAGATATGATAATTTAAGTTATGAACAAGTGAAACAGGCAATGCAGGAGTTTTTGTATAATTGCATGGTTCCTACTCGTGTCGGTTTTCAGACTCCATTTTTGAATGTTTCTTTAGACATTAAACCACCGTCTCACTTAGCAAAACAACCAGTAATTATTGGAGGAGAACCTCAAAACGAAACCTATGGAGAGTTTCAGCCAGAAATGGATATGTTTATAAAAGCTTTTTATGAAGGTTTAATGGAGGGCGATGCTTCTGGCAGGCCATTTACTTTTCCAATTCCAACAGTTTCAGTAACTAAAGACTTTGAATGGGATAATCCAAACTTATCTGCCATGTGGGAGGCAACAGCAAAATATGGAATTAATTATTTTTCAAATTTTATTCAATCAGACATGAGTCCAGATGACGCAAGGTCAATGTGTTGCAGATTACGTTTAGATAATAGAGAACTATATAAAAGAGGTGGCGGATTGTTTGGCTCTTCACCAAAAACAGGGTCAATTGGAGTGGTTACAATTAATTTGCCAAGAATTGGCTATACTTCAAAAACAAAAACAGAATTTTTTGAAAAATTGTCTCATTTAATGGATTTGGCAAAAGAAAGTCTAGAAATAAAAAGAAAGGCTTTAGATGATTTTATGGAAAAAGGACTTTATCCTTATTCAAGGCATTATTTAGAAGATATGAAAAAAATGAGGAATACTTATTTTGGTAATCATTTTTCAACTATTGGAATTATTGGAATGAATGAGGCTTTGTTAAACTTTTTGGAAGAAGATATCACAACCCAAAAAGGCAAAAAATTTGCAATCGAAATTTTAGATTTTATGCGCGATAAAATGATAAAATTTCAAGAAGAAACTGGGAATTTATTTAATTTAGAAGCTACTCCGGGCGAAGGAACAAGTTATAGACAAGCCAGAATTGATAAAGAGAAATACCCTGACATTATTACAGCTGGCACCAAAGAAACTCCCTATTATACAAACTCAAGCCAATTGCCAGTTGGTTTTACAGATGATGTTTTTGAAGCTTTAGAATTACAAAATGACATTCAAACAAAATATACAGGAGGAACTGTTTTGCATATATTTTTGGGAGAAAATATTTCCGACCCAAATCAAGCCAAAAATTTAGTCAAAAAAATATTTGAAAATTACAGCTTGCCATATATTACTTTAACTCCAACATTTTCAATTTGTCCAACACACGGCTATCTTTCTGGTGAACACTTTGAATGTCCTCAATGCACAATAAAACAACCTTGTGAAGTTTATTCAAGAGTTGTGGGTTATATAAGGCCTGTTCAGCAGTGGCACAAAGGCAAAAGAGAAGAATATGACCAAAGAAAGGAATTTGCTTTTCCTGTAGAAACAATTGTTGGAACTTTAGAAAATGTTTCTGTTGCAACTGAATGCTCTTGTGAACTAATGCCAATACAAGAAAAATCAAATATTTAAAATATAAAAAGCTCCCTTGCGCGCAAGGGAGCTTTTTTGTTAGTATTAAAACATGTTAAGTGAAACAAAAAATTGTCAAAACTGCAAACAAGACTTTATAATTGAGCCCGATGATTTTGCGTTCTACGAAAAAATAAAAGTTCCCGTACCAACGTGGTGCTGGTCTTGTCGCATGGCAAGAAGAATGAATTTTAGAAATGAAAGAACTTTATATAAAAGAAAATGTGATGCCCCGGGTCACAACGAAGAAATATTTTCTGCTTATGTATCGGGTGACGGAGTAGTTTATGATCAAAAATATTGGTGGGGGGATTCTTGGTCAGCAATGGATTACGGCAAAGAATATGATTTTTCCAAGTCCTTTTTTGAGCAATTCAAAGATTTATTTACAAAAGTTCCAAAAAGTAATCTAACAAATAAAAATAATATAGATTGTGAATATGCCAATTGGTTGGATGATAGCAAAAATTGTTATTTAGCTTTTGGCGGCGGATATGATGAAAATGTTTTTTATGCTAATCGCCCTTTTTATTGCAAAGATTCTGTAGATAATTATTTCTGCAATAAAGTAGAATTTTGTTATGAAAATGTAAATTGCCAGAATTCATATAAACTATCCTTTGGAGAAAATTGCAATAATTGTGTAGAATCTTTTCTGATGTATGATTGCAAAAATTGTTCTAATTGTTTTGGTTGCGTTGGATTACGAAATAAACAAAATTGTATTTTTAATGTTCAATATTCTAAAGAAGATTATGAGCAAAAACTTGGAGATATTAATTTCAGTAGTTTTAAAAATTTAATCGAATCTAAAAAAGATTTTGAAAAATTAAAACTAAAATATCCCAGAAAATTTGCCAATGTTATAAATGTTCAAAATACAACCGGAGACTACATACTTGATGCAAAAAACTGCCATTATGTTTTTGACTGCACAGACGGCAAAAATGAAGATAGTAAATTTGGTTTTTGGGTAGGATCAGGAATGCGTGATATGTACGATGGCGTAGCATGTGGAGTAAGAGGAGAGCTTCTTTATGAAAATGTTTCTGCTGCTCTTTCTGTTGCAAAGGTTTATTTTTCGATTCAAATTAGAGAGTCTAAAAATATATATTATTCTGTCGAATGTCATAATTCCTCTAACCTTTTTGGTTGTGTTGGATTAAGAAGTAAACAATATTGTATTCTAAATAAGCAATATACCAAAGAAGAATATGAGGCCTTAGTTCCAAAGATAATCCAACACATGAATGACATGTCATATACAGACAAGAAGGGTAGAATCTATAAATATGGTGAATTTTTCCCAAGCGAGTTAAGTCCATTTTATTATAATGAAACTATAGCTCAAGAATATTTTTCTTTAACCAAAGAGCAAGCCATAGAGCAAGGTTATAACTGGAAAGACAAAGAAGAAAGAAATTATACAATAAACATTAAGAATGAAGATATCCCAGATGATATTAATAATATTAAAGAAGATATTGTAAGTAAGGTTTTAGAGTGTGCTCATAAAGGAAAATGTAATGAACAATGCACAGAAGCCTTCAAAATTATTCCTCAAGAACTCCAATTTTACAAAAAGATGAATTTACCCTTGCCTCGTCTTTGTCCAAATTGCAGGCACTACAATAGATTAGCTCAACGAAACCCTTTAAAACTTTGGCACAGAAAATGCATGCATGAAGGTTGTCCAAATGAATTTGAAACCAGCTACGCACCCGACAGACCAGAAATTATTTATTGCGAAGGTTGTTACAATAACGAAGTGGCTTAAATAAAGACAACCGAAGTCCCGCCGAAGCTTTATGCGAAGGCGGACGAAAGCTGTTACCAACAAGAAGTAGCTTAATTAATTTTATTTATAAAATGATAATTGCTGGGTTGCAAAAAACTACATTAATAGACTATCCAGGCAAAATTGCTTGCGTTGTTTTTTTGGCTGGATGCAATTTTAGATGCCCTTGGTGCTATTCTTCTGAATTAGTTTTGCCATTAAAAATTGTGAATCAGCCAAGAATTTCAGAAAAAGATTTTTTTGATTTTTTGCGTGAAAGGCAAGGAAAATTAGAAGGAGTTGTAATTTGCGGAGGAGAGCCGACTATAAATAAAGATTTACCTCAATTTATAAAAAAAATTAAAAATTTAGAGTTTTTTGTAAAATTAGACACTAATGGATCAAATCCAAAAATGTTAAAAGATTTAGTTGATACTAATTTAATAGACTATGTTGCTATGGATATTAAAATTGCAGAAGATAGCCCTGTTTATAAAAGTCTTATGACAGAGGAGATTGCGATTGATAATATAAAAGAAAGCGTAAAATTTTTGCAAGCAGGAAATTTAGATTTTGAGTTTCGCACAACCGTGGTTAATACTGTTCATACAAAAGAAGATTTTGCAAAAATTGCAAAATGGATAGGAGGTAAAAATGTAAAATATTATTTGCAGAATTTTCGCGCAGAAAAAACAATTGATCCAGATTTTGAAAAAATCCAGCCATTTAAAAAAGATTTTTTAGAACAAGTTGCAAAAGAAATTTCTCCATATTTTAAAGACTGTAAAGTAAGGGAAGGTTAAATGACGCCATCAAAGATATTATCTTTTCTTTGTCTTTCATTTGTTGCTGGCATATTTTTTGAGTCTATAATAAAAGTTCCACAGATTTTCTTGTGGACTTTTTTGTTTTTAGTAATTTTATTAATTTTATTTGCACTATTTATCAGAGAAAAGAATATTTTTGCAATTTTTGGGTTTTGTGTTTTATTTTTAGTTTTAGGTGTTTTGCGAGTGCAAATAGCTGAATTTAATATTGCAAATGATAAGTTGAGTAAATTTAATGGCAAAGGAGAAATTACTATAACCGGCACAATATCTAACGAGCCAGATGTTAGAGATGCTTCGCAAATAATTAAAGTAAAAGTTTTAGACAGCACAATTTTAGTAACTACAAAAAGATATCCTGAATTCAAATATCTAGACAAAATAAAACTTGTGGGAAAGTTGGAAACGCCAATGGTGGCAGAAAATTTTAATTATAAAAATTATTTATTAAAAGACCATATTTATTCTGTGATGGCTTTTCCAAAAATATCCGTCTTAGGTGGACCGGCCTTGGGCGGGGAAATAAATATTTGGCAAAAAATTTATTCAGGAATATTATTTTGCAAACAAAAATTAAGGGGCAGCATTCAACATAATTTTTTGCCGCCCCAGAGCTCAATTTTAGAAGGTACAATTTTAGGTGACAATGGGGCAATGACCAACGATTTAAAAAGTAAATTAAACATTACAGGGCTCAGGCATATTATATCTGTTTCTGGCACGCACATTGTTATTTTAAGTGAAATTATAATGATTTTATTGTTAGCTATGGGGTTTTGGCGGGGCCAAGCATTTTATATTGCCATAATTTTTATTTCCATTTTTATTGTTTTAACAGGACTGCCTCCATCGGGAATTAGAGCAGGAATCATGGGAGGAACTTATCTTTTATCGCAAAAAATAGGAAGGCAGTCTATGGGCTCTAGGTTAATAGTTTTAGCTTGCGCGATAATGCTTTTAAATAATCCTCTGCTTTTTCTTTATGATGTTGGGTTTCAGCTTTCTTTTTTGGCGGTAGCCGGCCTCATATATTTAGAACCATTTATTAAAATGTTAATTAAAAAACTTACAAAGGATAAAGCAGAAAATTTTGTAAGCATTGTTTCAACTACTTTTGCTGCCCAAGTTTTTACTTTACCAATTATGATTTATAATTTTGGTAATATATCTCTTGTTTCGCCAATTACTAATATTTTAGTCCTTCCCATTGTTTATTGGCTTATGGTGTTTGGATTTTTGGCGTCTATAGCTGGAGTTTTTTCCAATGTTTTAGGATGGATTTTATCAATACCATGCTGGCTTTTATTAACATATTTTGTGAAAATAATAGATTTTTTTTCTCAGCCATGGATGGTAAAAAATATAACAGATGTTTCTTTTGTTTGGGTTTTATTTCTTTATTTTATTATTGGGCTAATAACAGTGTTTCTAAGAAAAAAATATAGTCAAAAATTTATGTAATCTCGCTCGTGCTTTATTTACTTTCCCCTCGCTTGCAATTATAATAAATGAATATTATGCAGGATAAAAATTTAAAACAAAGGGCTTGGGTTATAGCAGCTGATATGGGTTATGGCCATCAAAGAACAGCATATCCATTAAAGGATGTTGCTTTTTCTAATAGAATAATTCGCGCTAATAATTATGTTGGCATTCCAAATAAAGATAAAAAGTTTTGGCACCAAACACGTTCTTTGTATGAATTCATTTCTAGGTTCAAAAGAGTCCCTTTTTTAGGAAGTTTAGCGTTTTCTATTTTAGATAGATTCCAGAAAATTTTAACCTACTATCCAAAAAGAGATTTGTCTCGGCCAGACATTGCCCTAAAGAATATTTTTTATTTTATTAAAAAGGGTTGGGGGAGAGATTTAATTGAAAGATTGAAAAAAAATACTTTGCCCATAATATCTACATTTTTTACACCAGCTTTTATGGCGGAATCTTTTAACTATCCAAACGATGTTTATTGCGTCATATGTGATGCTGATATTTCGAGGGCATGGGTTTCTTTAGATTCAAAAAAAAGTAAAATTAAATATTTTGCATCTAATACATGGACTCGTGACAGGTTAAAACTTTATGGAGTGGACCCAAAACGCATTTTTCTAACAGGATATCCTTTACCAAAAGAAAATATTGGAGAAAATCTGGAAATTGTAGAAGAAGATATGAGAAATCGGCTTTTGAACTTAGATCCCAATAAAGAATATAGAAAAATATACGAGCCTTTAATTAAAAGTTCTTTAGGAAAATTGCCAGATAAATCTAATCATCCTTTGACAATTATGTTTTCTATAGGAGGAGCTGGGGCACAAAAAGAGGTGCCCTTAGAAGCCATAAATAGTTTAAAAGACAAAATAAAAGGAAGAAAGTTGAGATTTATTATTGCTGTTGGAGTGAGAAAAGAGCTAAAAAAATATTATGCTGAAAATATTAGTTTTTTAAAATTAGATGGCTGGGTGCACATACTTTCTGGAGAAACAATAGACGAATATTTCAAAATTTTTAATGAGGCGCTAAGAGAAACAGATGTTTTGTGGACAAAACCATCAGAACTTTCTTTTTATGCGGGCTTGGGTATTCCTATAATTATAGCTCCAACAATTGGCTCACAAGAAGATTTTAATAAAAAATGGCTACTGCACGTTGGTGCTGGAATTTCACAGGAGAATCCAAAATATACTGACCAATGGTTTTATGATTTATTAAACTCGGGAAGCTTAGCTGAGGTTGCTATGCAAGGTTTTATGGAAATAGAAAAAAAGGGGGCATATAATATAGAAAAAATAATTAACAAATAAAATGGTCAGAAAAATTTTTAGGATAGTTATTTTAATTATCGCAATAATTTCAGTTATATCAATTGCTGTTTTTTGTTATTTTTTTGTTGGAAAGGCTCCAGTTCCAACAAATATTACCTGGGGTGTTGATTTTTCGCAAATGCAGGCAGAGTCTTTGGGTTTGAACTGGAAAGAAACTTATTCAGCCATTATTAATGATTTAGGGGCAAAAAATATAAAACTTCATACGCAATGGGATTGGGTTGAAGGAAAGGAAAATAATTATTATTTTAATGACATAGACTGGCAACTTAACCAGGCAAAGAAAAACAATGTAAAAATTATATATGTTGTAGGAATGAAAAGCGGGCGATGGCCCGAGTGTCATGTTCCTGATTGGGCAAACACTTTATCAGAACAACAACAGCAAGAAGAGCTTTTAAACTATATAAAAGAAGTTGTTTTAAGATATAAAGACGACAACACAATTATTAATTGGCAGGTAGAAAACGAACCGCTTTTTAAATTTGGGCAATGTCCAGACTGGTATTATAAAAATGACAATTTTTTAAAAAAAGAAGTTGATTTAGTAAAATCTTTAGATTCATCAAGAAAAATAATTATTTCTGATTCAGGAGAGCAATCAAGTTGGTTTTTAGCAGCAAAAAATGCAGACATTGTTGGAATTACAATGTATCGTGAAGTTTGGGCGCACATAGTAGATGGCTGGGGTTTTTATTTTAAATCATTTCTTTCTCCAGTAACTTATCATAGGAAAGCTTTGCTTATTAACAAAATATTTGGCAAAGATGTAATGTGCATAGAATTGCAAACAGAACCGTGGGCATCAAAACCATCTCACGATGTTCCTTTAAAAGAGCAAGCAAAAACAATGAATTTAGAGATATTCAAAAAAAATATTAAGTATGCAAAAGAAACAGGGCTAGACAAATTTTATCTTTGGGGAGTAGAATGGTGGTACTGGATGAAAACAACGCAAAACCAGCCCCAAATCTGGAACGAAGCCAAAACACTCTTTCAACAGAATTAACCTGCCTACCAGCAAGCCCAAAACCTATTCACTGTCATTTGACAGTAGATATCACATGTGAAATAACATGAATAGCGAAATCAAAATTTGTCAGAACTGTAAGAATGACTTTACAATAGAGCCTGATGATTTTGCGTTTTACGAAAAAATAAAAGTGCCTGCGCCAACTTTTTGTCCAGATTGCAGAAATCAACGCAGGTTATCTTGGAGAAACGAAAGAAGTCTTTATAAAAGGAAAGATGGCATGACTGGAGAGGACGTAATCTCAGTAATTTCTAATGATAAACCATTTGTTGTTTATGGGCACAACAACTGGTGGTCTGATAAATGGGAGCCTACAAATTACGGGAAGGAATATAATTTTCAAAAGCCATTTTTTTCACAATTTCGCGATCTTTTAGAGCGGGTTCCAGTGCTTGCAATTACTAATATAAACCCCTCCAACAGTGAATATTGCAGTTTTGCCGATGGTAATAAAGATTGCTATTTATGTTTTGCTGCCGGCTGGAATGAAAGATCTTGTTATTTAACGCGCGTAGGATTTTGCAAAGACTCTCTTGATCTTCAGGGGTGTGTTCGCAATGAGTTGTGTTACGAAAATGTTAATTGTACAGATTGTTATAGTTTATATTTTAGCCAAAATTGCAAAAACTGCACAGAATCATATTTTTTATATAATTGCCGAAATTGCAACAATTGCATTGGTTGTGTTAATTTAATAAGCAAATCATATTGCATATTTAATGAATCTCACACAAAAGAAGAGTATGAAAAAAAGATGAGTGAAATGAATATTAATTCACGAAAAGGATTACAAGCTGTGCGTGAAGAGTTTAATAAATTGCTTTCTCAATCTATTAGAAAATATGCAAATATAGTTAATTCTCCAAATTCAACTGGTGATAATATTGCTAATAGCAAAAATACTAGGATATCTTTTGATATTCTAGATAAATGTGAGGATGGCGCTTATCTTTTTCATTCTTATGATTTGCGAGACAACCACGATGGAATGGGAATGTATCGTTGCGAACTTACATACGAAGGCATAGATGCTAATTTTAACTCGCGTTTATTATCGTGCGTAACAATATATCATTCAAATGATATATTTTATTCGTTAAACTGTCACGGTTCTCATGATTTGTTTGGTTGCATAGGTTTGCGCAATAAATCTTATTGCATATTTAATAAACAATATTCTGAAAATGAGTATCGCGAATTAGTAGAAAAAATAATTGACCATATGAATTCAATGCCTTACACAGATAAAAAGGGTGTGGCACATAAATATGGAGATTTTTTTCCAGCAGAACTTTCTCCTTTTGCTTACAATGAAACAATTGCTCAAGAATATTTTCCTTTAACAAAAGAGCAAGCCCAGGAAAATGGTTATAGCTGGAAAGAAGACGAGGTTCGAAATTATAAAACAACCAAAAACCCAGACGAGTTGTCAGATAAAATTGAAGATATATCAGATGAAATTTTAAATGAAATAATAGGATGTGCTCACGAGGGCAAGTGCAATGAAAAATGCACAATGGCTTTTAAAATAACTCAGCAAGAGCTCCAGCTTTATAGAAAAATGAATTTACCTTTACCAACATTGTGTCCAAATTGTCGTCATTATCACAGGCTTTCACAAAGAAATCCAATGAAGTTGTGGCATCGTCAGTGTATGTGCGAATTGAAAAATCACACTCACGGAGAAGAAAAATGTCCAAATGAGTTTGAGACTTCTTATTCGCCTGACAGGCCAGAAATTATTTATTGCGAGCAGTGTTATGCCCACGAGGTTTTATAATAACCTCGCCTAGCGTAGCGATACCAACAAGAAGTATCATAAATATATGAATCAAGAGACACGCCAATGTCAGAATTGTAAGAAAGACTTTATAATTGAGCCTGATGATTTTGCGTTTTACGAAAAAATAAAAGTGCCCGCACCAACTTTTTGCCCAGAGTGTCGGGAGGTGCGAAGGATTGCATTTAGAAATGAGCGCAGTTTATATCATCGCGCGTGTGATCTTTGCAAAAAGCAAGTTATATCTCGCGTTTCACCCGACAAGTCATATCCTATGTACTGTCGTGATTGCTGGTGGTCAGACAAATGGAACGATCTTGAACGCGGTAGAGAATATGATTTTTCAAAATCGTTTTTTGAGCAGCTTAAAGAACTGTTATATATAACCCCGCATATTTCAATTTTTAACGCCAATACGGTAAATAGCGATTGGGTGAATCAGGAGACAGATGATAAAAATTGTTATTTAAATGTCGGTGGGCATTACAATGAAGATTCTGCATATAATACATATTCAATATACGGCAAACAATGTTTTGATAATTTTTGGGTTTTGAATTCTGAACTATGTTATGAAAGTGTAAATTGCGATAGGTGTTTTAGAACAATGTATTCAGATAGGTGTTTTGATTGTATGGATACTATTCTTTCGCTTGATTGTCGTAACTGCCAAAATGTTATTGGATGCGCCGGGCTACGCAATAAATCATATTGTATTTTTAACGAGCAATCTACAAAAGAACAATATGAAAAATTTTTGAAAAATAATCCAATATCATCGTTAAAAATAATTGCAAATCTTAGAGTAAGAGCCGAAGAAATATGGAGATCTATGCCACAAAGATATGCCTTTATATTAAAATCTGTAAATTCAACAGGGCATTTTATCAATGAATGTAAAAATGCAGTGAATTCATGGAATGCAGAAAAGAGTGAGCATATTAAAAATCTTTATATTGGTGGATGGATGAAAGATAGTCAGGATTTGACTTCTCATGGCGCAGCCGAGCTCACATATGAATGCGCAAATGGAGGAGGGGTATATGCTTCCAAGTTTACTACTTTTTGTATGGCCGGAAACCCATTGCAAGGCACACACTCTTCATATCTTGAATATTGTTATGGCGTTACGAGTTGCGGACATTGTTTCGGATGTGTTAATTTGAAGAACAAACAATATTGCATTCTAAATAAACAATATACAAAAGAAGAATATGAGATTCTTGTCCCAAAAATTATTGCTCATATGAACGAAATGCCATATACAGATAAGAAAGGCAGGATTTACAAATATGGAGAGTTTTTTCCGACTGAACTGGCGCCGTTTGGGTATAATGAAACAGCTGCTCAAGATTATTATCCGCTTTCAAAAGATGAGGCAGTTGCGAAAGGATTTCAGTGGTCTGATTATGAACCAGATACAAAATATGAATTTTCTGACTATTTAATTCCAGATGATATTAAAGACGTAGGAGATGGAATATTGAATAAAATTTTAAAATGTGAAGTTTCAGGAAAAGCATATAAAATAATTCCAACCGAACTCCAATTCTATCGTAAGATGAATATTCCTCTTCCACGTAGGTCTCCTCTTGTGCGCCACAAAGACCGTATGGCTCGGCTTTTACCCCGACGTTTATATAAACGCATGTGCGATTGTGTAGGAGATAAGTCCAAAAATGGTGTTTATACAAATACTGCAAAGCATCAGCACGGAAGTGATTTATGCAATGAACAAATAGAAACTCCGTATGGTCTAGACAGGAAAGAAATTATTTATTGCGAACAGTGTTATCAACAAGAAGTATCATAAATCTATGAATCAAGAAACCCGTCAGTGTCAAAATTGCAAACAAGACTTCACAATAGAGCCTGATGATTTTGCGTTTTACGAAAAAATAAAAGTGCCCGCACCAACTTTTTGCCCAGAGTGTCGTTTCCAAAGGCGTCTTTTATGGCGTAATGAACGCACTTTTTATCATCGGGAATGCGATCTTTGTAAAAAGAAAATTATTTCAGTGTATTCTAAAAATGTTTTTTTTCCGGTTTATTGTCAGAAATGCTGGTGGTCAGATAAATGGGACCCAGCTTCATATGGCCGAGATTTTGATTTTTCCCGACCATTTTTTGAACAGTACCGGGATTTTCAAAATACTGTTCCAGCTATCTCTATTATGAATGACGATGGGATTGGAAGCATAAACTGCGAATATACTTATGATTGGTCATTCAGTAAGAATTGTTATCTTGGTGCTTGCGGTTGGCATTCTGAAAACTGTTTGTATGTTTATGATGTTAACCATGCCAAAGATATTATGGATTGTTGGACTGTAAACAACAGTGAATTAGTTTATGAAAGCATTAATTGCGACAAATGTTATAACTGCCGATACTGTAATTTATGTTTCGATTCTAACGATTGCGTTTTTGGTTATGATTTAAAAGGATGTTCGAGTTGCGCAATGTGCGTGGGGCTTCGCAATAAAAGCTATTGCATTTTAAACAAACAATATACAAAAGAACAATATAAAGAAGAATTTGATAAATTAAATTTTAACAGTAGTTCCAGTGTAGAAAAGCATCAGAAAAAATTTGATGAATTTATTTTAAAATTTCCGAGAAAATATTCTTATATTTCAAAAAGTTTGAATTCAACAGGATTTTTCTTAATTGAGGCCAAACAATCAAAAAATTGTTTTTATTGTTTTTCTCCAATAGAAAATTCGGCATTTATTGTTATTAACGACGTCGCCAAAGATTGCTATGATTGCAATAATACCGGTAATCCAGAGCTTTGTTATGAATCAATTACTCCTGATAATTCTCAAGGAAATAAATTTTCAATATTTTGTTGGAAATGCACTGAAGCAGAGTATTCCAATAATTGTCATTCTTGCACCAGCGTTTTTGGTTCTGCAGGATTAAAACATGCTTCTTATGCAATTTTTAATAAAAGTTATCCAAAAGAAGAATTTTTAGTTTTGCGAGAAAAAATTATAGACCATATGAAAAAAACTGCAGAATATGGAGAATTTTTTCCGCACACATTCAGCCCCTTTGCTTACAACGAGTCGCCGGCGTTAGAGTGGTATCCACTTTCAAAAGATGAAGCTTTAGAAAAAGGACATCGATGGATAGAAATTGAAAATAAAAAATATAACATTACTAAAAAACCAGAAGAATTACCAGACTTAATTGAAGATGTTGATGATAGTATTTTAAACGAAATTATTGCTTGCCAGCACGATAGAGAGTGCAATGAAAAATGCACAACGGCTTTTAAAATAACTCTTCAAGAACTTCAACTTTATCGTAGAATGAATATCCCTTTGTCCAAGCTTTGTCCAAATTGCCGCCATTATCAAAGACTATCTAGAAGGAATCCTCCTAAACTCTGGCACCGTCAGTGCATGTGTGATAAATTAAACCATGGTCATAATGGTAAGTGTACTAACGAATTTGAAACTAGTTATTCGTCTGACCGACCAGAAATAGTTTACTGCGAACAATGCTACAACGCAGAGGTGGCATAAATATTAATTTGCTACTTACAGATGTATTTACACATGTAAGTAGCAATTATAACCATGAGAAAACTAACAGAGAAAAATATAAGAAAAATTACCAAAATGGGTGCTGGCAGAAGCCTAGGTTTGACTTTGCCTGTTGAAATTTTAGAAAAAATTGGTTGGAAGGAACATCAAAAGGTAGTTGTAAGCCTGAAAGGAAAAACAATTAATATTAAAGATTGGAAAAAATAAAATTTATGCCTAACCCAGAATTTGGCTCTAAAGAATCTGAAGAAGAAATTCCTTCTCAAGTTGACGGGCTTATTGGAGAGTTGAGAAAAACAGTTCAGGGTGCTGTTAATGAATCAGGATTGCCTCATGAAGAATATAAAAGCACAGTTGGAGTTTATGGTGGGAAAATAAATTTTGATAAAGAGGGCAAAATGGTTTGGGATAGAAGAGGTATCGTTTCAAAAATTGATAAAGCCGGAGACGCTGTATTAAGAACCTTTGATGAACATACATTAAAAGAGCCATGGAAATTATTGAAGAGACATCCCAAATATTTTCTAAGGTTTTTGGCTCCTGGCACAAAAAGATATAGGGGAGACAACGAAGAAGTTATTGGAAATATTGAAAGATTAGGTCTTGATGAATATTATGGACCCCATGAGTATGGGGTAGAAATTAAAAAGCCTGAAATTTATACTCATGGTTTAAATTTGCAGGATGTTTATAGGTCTGATATTATTGATTCTGAAAAATTAAAAACAACTGATAGATTTCAAGCGCTGGCTGAAGCATCAAAATATGTAAGAGAGATACACGATAATCATGGTGGTATCGGGGAGTTATTAGTTTCCGATATTATTTTTCAGGAAGATGAAAATGGAAAATTAGGAAAACCAATTTTGAATTTGCCGGATATCGTTTTCAATAAAGAAAAAAATACAGGGGAAAAAGATAAAAAAGCTACAGATTTATTAGATTTTTTATCTAGTGTTTTTGGTGAAGAATATAGAAGATCAAAAACAATAGAAGGTACAGATAGGGTTTTAGATACTATTATTGAAAATTATGGAGATAGAGATATAATTTCGTTGGTCAAATCTTACATAAAAATGGGAAGATTGACTTTGCAAGGTGATGCAGAAGTTTTAAATTTACCAGAAACAATAACTACAAAAGCAAGAGGTGTCTTTGCTCAACACAATAAGGCGCGCCTTTCTACGACAAAAGACCTAGATGGCATTATGAAGGAGAAAATCAGAAGTTCGTGTGAGAGATTTTTATCAAAAAAATAAAAAATAACATTTAAAATATGCTTTCAATTATAATACCAGCTTTAAATGAAGAGGAGTTTTTGCCCTTGCTTTTTGAGTCAATTAGAAAGCAAGACTTTAAAGATTATGAAATAATTTTGGCTGATGCAGGGTCTACAGATAAAACCTTAGAAATTGCAAAAGAATATGGCTGTAGAATTGCTCCGGGAGGCTTGCCAGCCAAAGGCCGAAACAATGGAGCTAAAATTGCCAAAGGCGATGTGTTTTTCTTTTTAGACGCAGACACCCTTTTGCCAGATAATTTTTTTGAAAAAGCCTTGGCAGAATTTAATGAAAGAAACCTTGAGCTTGCTAGTTTTTGTTTGGTGCCTTTGCCAAAAAACAAAATTTCTTACTTTTTTATGAATATTTTTTACAATCAGCCGATTGTTTTATTGGAAAGCGCCTTGCCACATGCGGCCCTTGGCATTTTAGTTAAAAGAGAACTTTTTGAGAAGTTAGGCGGATATGATGAAGATGTAAAATTAGCAGAAGACCATTATTTGGCCAGACGCGCTCAAAAATTATTTGAGGCAAAACTTGGAATTATAAAATCAACAGAAATTTTTGTTTCAGACAGAAGATTCAGAACAGACGGCTGGCTTTCTGTTGGCATAAAATATTTATTGTGTGAGTTGCACCTTGTTTTTGTAGGTCCTGTAAGGTCTGATATTTTTAATTATAAGTTCAATCATTACAAAAAAGACAAAACTAAAAAATAATTTTTGTGCGTATTATTAAAATTAGAATAGGGTCTTGATTTTTTTTATTTTAATAAATAAAATAAAAAATAAATAAAATTAATTTTATTTAAACCTATGTATAATCTGCCACAATATAATATTAATGAAATTAAAGATAAAACTATAATAACCCTAAAAAACAAAGCATTTTGGGGTGTTTTATTTCTAATTATTTCAGGATGTATTATTGGTTCTTTTGCAGGTTTTATTGCCTTGAATTATTTTCCTTCTCAAACACAGGCATTTTTACAATATTTTAAAATGCCAGAACAAGAGCCGGTAAAAAATAATAATAAACCAGATTCAAATATATACACTTCAAATGTTTCCTACGAGCAAGCGATAATAGATGCAGCTAGAAATGTTTCTCCATCTGTGGTAAGCATTATTATTTCAAAAAATTTGCCAGTATATGAACAGCAATTTGTAAATCCATTTGGCGATTCAAGCCCTTTTGATTTTCAAATTCCCCAATATGTGCAAAAAGGAACAAAATATCAAGAAGTTGGAGCTGGGTCTGGCTTTATTGTTTCAGAAGATGGTTTGGTTTTAACAAACAAGCACGTTGTTTCAGATAATAAAGCAGATTACACGGTTTTAACAAATGATGGTAAGAAATATACAGCTAAAGTTTTGGCCTTAGATCCAGTTCAAGATTTAGCTGTAATAAAAATATCTCGCCCTAGCGGGACCCCGTCGAATGACGGGGCAGTATTTAAGCCGGTAATATTGGGAGATTCTTCAGGGATACAACTTGGCCAAACAGCCATTGCTATTGGAAATGCCTTAGGAGAATTTAGAAACACAGTTTCTGTTGGCATAGTTTCTGGTTTGGGCAGAACTATTTCGGCTTCTGATCAATCCGGTTCAATGTCAGAAACGTTAGAAAATATTATTCAGACAGATGCAGCCATTAATTCTGGAAATTCTGGCGGGCCTTTGTTAAACTTGAAAGGTGAAGTTATTGGAATTAATACAGCTACTGCCACAGGAGCTCAAAGCATTGGATTTGCGCTTCCAATAAATTTAGCAAAAAAAGATATTGAACAAGTTAAAACAACAAATAAAATTGTTTATCCATTTTTAGGAGTAAGGTATGTTTTAATTAATGATAAAGTAAAACAAAAATATAATTTGTCAGTTGATTATGGAGCATATGTTTTAAAAGGGGATAAAGGAGAAGTAGCTGTAACTAAAGGGTCTGCCGCAGAAAAAGCCGGCATTAAAGAAAAAGATATTATTTTAAAATTTAACGGAGAAAAAATTACCACCGAAAATTCGATGTCAACGATAATTCAAAAATATAATGCTGGCGAAAAAATTATTTTGCATATTTTAAGAAACGGCGCAGAGCAAGATATTGAAGTGATATTGGGCGAAAGAAGTTTATAAAACTTGACTTCTAGTCTTATATTTGTTAAATAATAATATATGAATCAAATCGACCGAATAAATAACTGGTTTTTCTTTTTTAGCTTCTTTCAGAAAGAGGTTGGTTTGAGCGTTCTCATATAAAAATAGAATCTTCAAACGAGCCTCTTTCAAGAGGCTCGTTTTTTAGTAACTTCCACGGCTTAGTAATTTAAGATTATTAAGTTGTGGAAGTTATGATTGGTACATTTACAATAGGAGAATGTTACATGCAACTGCAACGAATAGAAGAAATAAGCACCCTGAGAACTGTTTCTCTGGGGCAACGGTGGAGCGTTGAAGACCTTTGTGAAGCGGTTAAAGCGGGTGGGATAAGCATCTCACCGTACGCAAAGGTGATGATGCAGGAGCCGGATTTTGTCACCGCACTAGACATCGACCCGGAACAGGAGTTTGATTTGGCGGCAGTTCCTGTCGAATACGTCGCCGGTCGCGATCGCGGGACCAAGCCGATGCACGCCATTGCGGCATTTATGGAAATGGGATTCCATATTTGCCCTCTTTGGACGGTGTTTATGCTAGGTCTAGACGGTATTCAAGAAAGAATGGTTGTCGCCGGGAATTTGGTGCAGGGGCGATTGTTCGGGATAGGCCCGAAAGGAATTTTTGGCGATTTGCCTGACTGGTTATGGGCCCAAGACCGGGTGGTCTTGGTCAAACCCTGCCAAACACAACAAGCAATGACAAGGACGTCTGTGGTTCAAGTCAAACAAGGGAGTCTCGCACGTTGGCTCCTAAGAAGGAAGAAGTAACATGATTATCAAGATGGACACAGGAGCGAGTGCCATGGAGATCGATGATGTGGTTGCGAAAGTCCACGCATTGGAACTTGAGGCACAAATCAACAGAGGTGCTGCGAGAGTCGTGATAGGTGTTTTCGGCGCGAACACGGGGGAGATTGATTCGGAAATATTCGAAGCCTTTGGAGGCGTGGAGTCGGCTGTGCGGATTCAAAAGCCGTTTAAGCTGGCGTCGCGCGATTTCAAACCAGACAACACCACCGTGAAAGTCGGAGACGTCGAAATTGGCGGGAACAAGCTGGTGATGATGGCGGGTCCCTGCGCGGTCGAGTCTGATCCAGAAGTGACTATGGCTTGCGCCAGGCTCGCGAAAAAGTGCGGGGCTCAGCTCTTGCGTGGAGGAGCCTCCAAACCTCGTACTTCACCCTTCGCCTTTCAAGGGTTGGGCGAAGACGGGCTGAAGATTCTGGCTGAAGCACGAAAGGAAACCGGCTTGCTGGTGGTTACCGAGGTGGTCGATAAAGAAGACGTGGATCTTGTTGCCAAGTATGCAGACCTTATGCAAGTTGGCGCAAGAAACATGCAGAACTATCGACTGCTTGACGCCGTTGGCAGGTGTGGCAAGCCAGTGCTCTTGAAACGTGGGCTAGCAGCAACTGTCGAGGAATGGCTGATGGCGGCAGATTACGTCTTGCGGTGCAACGGGCACCCCAACGTTATTCTCTGCAACAGGGGTATTCGGACCTTCGATGGCGCGACTCGTTTTACTTTTGACCCGGGCGTAATCCCTGTTCTTCGGCATTTGACGCACTTGCCAATTATTACAGACCCCAGTCACGCGGCTGGGAAGTGGCAGTTTGTCCCTGACTACGCCAAGATGGCGGTTGCTGGGGGCACAGATGGGTTGATCATCGAGATCCACCCAGATCCGAAAAAAGCGCTGTGTGATGGCGCGCAATCCCTTACGTTTTCGGATTTCGCTCGCTTGACGGGCGAACTCCAGATTATCGCTTCTGCTGTCGGCAGAAGTATGTAACAAAGCACAAAAGTGCAAACATGGCGGTCTCTTTATGGAGGTATAGAGATCGCCTATTTTTTTGTCTGGCTTTTTAAATTTATCACTCTTGACGAGAGAGTGCTATTGATATAATATTTAAAATATATTAAAATAAAGTATTATGAATGGAGCAAATTTTACAAACAAAGCGCAAGATGCATTAATGCAGGCACAACAGTTGGCCCAAGAAAAAGGACAATCACAAATTGATGCCTTGCATTTGTTATATGTTTTACTCACGCAAGAGGGCTCAATTATAATTACAATTTTGCAGAAACTTGGAATTGACGCAGATTCTTTATTAAAAAAAGTAGAAACTCAAATTTCAAGAATTCCTCAAATTGCAACGCCGCAAGCATTTGGTCAGTTTTATCTTACGCAAGACATGGCAAAAGTTTTAGATCGCGCGAGACAAGAAGCAATAAAAATGAACGATGAATTTATTTCAGTTGAACATTTGTTTTTAGCTTTAGTAGATACAAAATCAGGAGCCAAAGATGTTTTAGATAAAATTAATTTTTTAGGCGGGGAAGGAAATAATTTAAAAAATTCAAAATTAGATTACGAAGCTGTAATGAAAATTTTATCTCAAATAAGAGGTGGGCAACGCATTACAGACCCTGAACCCGAATCAAAATATCAGGTAATTGAAAAATATACAAGAAACTTAACTAACTTGGCCTCGGCAGGAAAAATTGACCCAATAATTGGCAGGGACAATGAAATTCGCAGATTAATGCAAATAATTTCAAGGCGAACAAAAAACAATCCAGTTTTAATTGGAGAAGCCGGCGTTGGAAAAACAGCAATTGTTGAGGGTTTTGCTCAAAGAATTGCCAGGGGAAATGTGCCAGATTTTTTAAAAAACAAAGAAGTTATTTCTTTGGATTTAGGTTCTATAATTGCTGGCACAAAATATAGAGGAGAATTTGAAACAAGAATTAAAGCTTTATTAAAAGAACTTTCTCGTTCTGCTGGAAAATATATTTTGTTTATTGATGAATTACATACTTTAGTGGGAGCTGGAGCTGCAGAGGGTGCAATTGATGCTTCAAATTTATTAAAGCCAGCTTTAGCAAGAGGAGAATTAAGAGCAATTGGAGCTACAACTTTAAAAGAATATCAAAAATATATTGAAAAAGATCCAGCATTAGAAAGAAGGTTTCAGCCAATTTTTGTTCCAGAGCCAAACGTAGACGACGCTGTTGCAATGTTGCGTGGAATTAAAGAAAAATATGAAGTTCACCATGGAGTAAGAATAAAAGATTCTGCAATTAAAGCAGCTGTGGATTTAGCTTCAAGATATATTGCTGACAGGTTTTTGCCAGATAAAGCAGTAGATTTAATGGATGAAGCAGCTTCAGCTTTAAGATTAGAAATTGAATCTGACCCTCAAGAGTTAGAAAAATTTGACGAAGCAATTATGAAATTGGAAATTGAAAAGCAGGCGTTGAAAAAAGAAAAAGGTTCTGAAAGAAGACTAAAAGTAATTGCCAGAGAATTGGCAGACTTAAATGAAAAAACAAAAGCATTAAGATTAAAATGGGGCGCTGAAAAAGAATTGATAAATAAAATAAAAGATATAAGAGAAAAAATTGATAACTTATCTTATCAGACAGAAATTGCTCAAAGAGAAGCAGATTTAGAAAAAGTAGCTGAAATAAAATATGGAAAAATTCCAGAATTGTTGAAGGAATCAGCAGCAATTGAGCAGAAATTAATAAAAATACAAAAAGAGCACAGATTTTTAAAAGAAGAAGTTACAGAAGAAGAGGTTGCCAAAGTTGTTTCAAGGTGGACTGGAATTCCAGTTATGCGTTTAATTACAGAGGAAGCCAAGAAATTAGAAACAATGGAAGATACTCTAAATAGAAGAGTAATTGGCCAACAAGAGGCAATTTCAGCCATTTCAAGGGCAATTAGAAGGGCAAGAGCAGGCATTTCAGAAGAAAATAAGCCTTTAGGTTCTTTTCTATTTTTAGGGCCAACTGGCGTTGGAAAAACCGAAACAGCAAGAGCTTTGGCAGAATTTTTGTTTGACGATGAAAAAGCTTTAATAAGGCTTGATATGTCAGAATATATGGAGCGTCATACTGTTTCAAAAATTATTGGTTCGCCTCCAGGTTATGTTGGTTATGAAGAAGCAGGCCAATTAACAGAAAAGGTAAGGCGCAGGCCATATTCTGTTTTGCTTTTAGATGAGGTTGAAAAAGCTCACCCAGATGTATTTAATATTTTATTGCAAATTTTTGAAGACGGCAGATTAACAGATTCAAAAGGCAGAATGGTTTCTTTCAAAAATACAATAATTATTTTGACTTCTAATTTGGGGAGTGACTACATTAATAAAATGTCTTCACTTGGATTTAATAATAAAGAAGAATTAGTGCAGAGAGAATCAATGAGAGAAAAAATATTTGATACTTTGCGAGATTCATTTCGTCCAGAATTTTTAAATAGAATTGATGAGATTGTTATTTTTAATTATCTGAAAAAAGAACAGATTAAAACAATTGTGGACTTGGAATTAGCAAAAGTAGAAAAGCGCTTGGCATCAAAAGAAATAAAAATTGATATTTCAGAAAAAGCCAAAGAGCTTTTAGTAAAAGAAGGTTTTGACCCAAACTTGGGAGCACGTCCATTAAAGCGCGTTATCCAACGTTTAATTTTAGATCCTTTGTCAATCAAAATTGTCACCAGTGAAATTTCAGCAGGTAGCAGGATTTTAATTGATGAGAATGCTGGTCAAATAGTTTTTGACACCCCAAAACAGCTTTCAAGAATGCAGAATTCTCAAAAATTAGTAAAATCAAAAAAATAAAAAACAAAATATAGTATAAACTAAAAAATCGCCCCAATTTTATCGCGGGCGATTTTTTGATGGATTTAAAGTTATCCACATATTTGATTGTGGATTTGTTTTTTTATAAATTATAAAATAAAAAAATTGTTGCTGGTTTAAATATGCTTTCTAAAAAGTTTATTTTTTCTTTTATTTTCAGTTTTTTTGCCACTTTTATTGTAGGTTTTTTTATTTGGTCAGCATTTGTTGATTTTCCAGGGAACTTTATAAAGCCAGTTTTAGCAGAAATAAATTCAAAACTTTTTACAGCTTCTATCTCTTTTACCGATAAGAATTTAAACCAAAATAATAATGATAATCAAGAACCTCAGCCAGAAGAAGTAGATTTGTTAAGTTCTCCTGATGTTGAGAATCAAAGTCCAATTATTGAGATAAACTATGAATACCAAGATTTTTTAGATGATATTGAAGAGGAATTAGATATAATAGACCAACAAATAAATGCGCTTGATGATGAACAAAATGATCAAGATCAAGTAGTTTTGCCAGATGAGAGTCAAATACCAGATGACCAAAATTTAGATGAAGACTTAAAAGATGAAACTGAAAATAACCCAGAAACAACTGTTTGTATAGGGCAAATAAATATAAATACATCCTTGGCAGAAGATTTAGATAAAATAACTCAAATTGGCCCAGCAACGGCTCAAAAAATAATATTGGCTAGGCCATTTTATTCACTTAATGATTTGCTAAAAGTCAGTGGGATAGGAGAAGCAACTTTACAAGAAATAATAGAGCAAGGTTGCGCTTATGTTGAACCCGGGCTTGTGCCTCCTGTTTCGGGTGGTGGCGGCAGCGGTGGCGGAGGAGGCGGTTCTATACCAGTTGTTTATCCTAAAATTTTAATTTCAGAAGTACAAATTTCTCCTATAGATGAAAGGTTTGTTGAACTTTATAATCCAAATAATTACGAAGTTAATCTAACTAATTGGTATATCCAAAGAAAAACCCAAACGTCTGATTCATGGGGTTCTCTTGTATCTTCACCTAAATTTGAAGGTAAAATAATTCCAGCAAATGGTTATTTTTTAATTTCAAGGTCAGATGCTACGGCTGAAATTATTTTAGATTTGACTCTTACAGAGAATAATTCGTTAGTTTTAAAGAATCCTGATGGTGATATTTCTGATAAATTAGGATTTGGTTTAGTTGAGGATTATGAATTATCTCCAACAATGAATCCAGAAGAGAATAAAAGTATTGGCAGGAAAGTTTTGCCAGATAATTCAGAACAAGATACAGATGATAATTCAGCTGATTTTGAATTAGACGCACCAACTAAAAAAACGCAAAATATTACTTATGTTGAACCACCTCCGTCAACAGACACAACTCCTCCAGAAGTTAGTTTTAGTCTTGAGTCAATTCAAAATGAGCTTGCTTTTTCAATTAACTTTACAATTGTAGACTCAGCTGTTGACACTGTTTCGCCGTCGGGAGTTGGCAGTTATATTTTTCACTGGCAAGAAAATGGAGGTGATTGGCAAGAAGACATTTCTATTTCTGTTGACGGAAGTCTAACATCTGTAGATTTTACAAGAGATTTTATTGGCGAAGATGGAAAAACATATAATTTTCAAGTAAAAGCAACAGATGTGGCTGGAAATATAAGTGGTTGGTTGCCAGAAACTCCAGCAAACACAATAATTAATATTCCAGTTGTGCTAAAAGAAGTTTTAATAAATGAAATTCAGATTGCAGGAGAAATTGCAGACGACGAATTTGTAGAACTTTATAATCCAAATAATATTGATATAGATATTTCTAGTTTTTCTTTGAAAAAGAAGACTTCTAGCGGGACAGAAAGTAATTTAGTAAGCTCTGCAAGTTTTTCAGGAATAATTACAGCTTTAGGATATTTTTTAATTGCCCCACAGGATGATACTGACGGAACGCCAAATTATACAGGAACAGCTGTTCCTGATTTACGTTATTCTGGAAAGAGTTATTCTGTAGCTTCAAATAATACAGTTTTGCTTTATGACAAGGACGATAATTTACAAGATAAAGTTGGGTTTGGGTCTGCTATTGATTTTGAAACAGCTCCAGTTTTGAATCCAGATGATGAAAAAAGCATTCAAAGAAAAAATTTAGGAGAAGATACTGGCGACAACAGCCAAGATTTTATAATTATTGACACGCCTACGCCAAAAGGATAATAATAACTTATGGATATTAGCAATTTAGAGAAAATTTTAGAGAATGAACCTAAATATCGCCTCAAGCAAGCGTATGAGGCGGTTTTTAAAAATTTTATTTCTGATTGGTCAGAAGCAACTTTTTTTACAAAGGATTTACGAGACAAATTAAACAAAGAGTGTCCGCTTAAAATTAATGCAGACGTTTTAGTCTCAAAGAAAGAAGACTCCATAAAAGCTAAAATAACTTTAAAGGATGGAATGCAGATCGAGGCTGTTTTAATGCGCCACAAAGATGGTAGAAATACTGTTTGTGTCTCCTCGCAGGTTGGATGTCCTCTAGGATGTTTATTTTGCGCTACAGGGAAAATGGGATTTAAAAGAAATTTAACTGTTGAAGAAATAATGGAACAAATAATATTTTTTAATAGATATTTTAAAAAAGAGAATCCTTCGACTTTGCTCAGGGTAACGAACGTCACCTATATGGGAATGGGCGAGCCATTTTTAAATTATGACAACGTATTAAAATCAATAAGAATTTTAAACGGTAAAGAATATTTTAATATTGGAGCAAGGTCTATATCTGTTTCAACGTCGGGAATTATTGAAGGAATAGAGAAATTTAGCAAAGAGGGTTTACAGGTAAATTTAGCAATTTCCTTGCACGCGCCAAACGATGGATTGAGAAGAGAATTAATGCCAATAGATAAAAAATATCCATTGAAAGCTGTTTTAAAAGTTGTGGATAACTACATTAAACAAACTAATAGGCAAGTAATGTTTGAATATGTTTTGATAAAAGGAGTTAATGATTCTGATAAGTGTGCTGAAGAATTATCAAAATTAATGAAAAAACCGCTTTATTATGTAAATTTGATTTTATATAATGCAACAGGCATATTTAAACCATCTGATACGAAAAGAGTTCAGAAATTTAAGGAAATACTGGGGAAAAACAAAATAGTATTTTCTCAAAGATACAGGTTTGGCGATGATATACAGGCAGCTTGTGGACAATTTGTCACTTCAAAATAACGAAAAAACGGGCGTAAAAGTCTGTTTTTTGTTGTTTATCCACAGATGGAATATAAAAATAGTTGTGATATAATTATCAAACGTCTTCGCACAAGAAAGTACTTTACTTTTGTTGTATTTTTTGTTAAATTTAGGAATCAAATGCTATGGGAAATGAAAAATTTCTAGAATTAACGAATACGGTGTATAAAGTGCTGGAGTTTTTTCCAGAATCAGATCCATTAAAAAACAGAGCAAAAGATAGGGCTCTGGCAATAATGGAGCATTTAATTGTAATCAATGAAACCAGCGGGTGGGCATCTTTTCAAAAAGAAAAAATTAAAGTCCAGATTTTAGAAAATGTCGATGCGCTTTTGGGTTATCTTTGGATTGGCAAAACACAGGGGTGGTTGAATTCATCTAATTTCCTTATAATTTCTAATGAATATGAAAAGATAAGAAAAAATATAGAACCAATAATGGAATTAACCCAAAAATTGCCAGGCATACTCGACAAAAGTCCCGCCGTGACGGGACAATTTGACGAGCCCGCCTCAATTTCGCCAAAGGCGAATTTGGGCGCAGAAAGGGTTATCATTTCAGATAGGCAAAGAAAGATTCTTGAATTTTTAGAAAAAAACGAAAAAGCGCAGGTTATGGATTTGCAGACAATATTACCAGATATCACAAAAAGAACTATAAGAAGAGATCTAGACGAATTGCTTGAAGTGAGCAAGATAGCAAGATTTGGAGAATTTAATCAGATTTTTTATAAGATAAAATGATGGGACAAATGATACGTAGATAGGACATTTATTAAAAAATATAATGTCCTATCATAATAATACAGAAATCAGTTGACTTTTAACGCTTTTTGTCATAATATAAATGGATAATCTAAATGAACAATTTAGTCAGATTTACGACCAATATATTGATAAAATATATAGGTTTGTTTATTTGAAGGTAAACTCTCAAGAAATAGCTGAGGATATTACATCTAAAGTGTTTATTAGGAGCTGGGAAGCATTTCAAAGTCCTAAGGAAGAGATAAAAAATCCAGGTGCCTTTTTATACCAAATAGCTAGGAATGCGGTTGTAGACCATTATAGAGAGAAAGGTAGGACAAACGTTGTGTCTGTTGATGTCAGCCCACAAATAGCTGACCCTGGGACAAATGCCCATGATAAGGCTATTCTAAGTGCCGATATTAGTGTTGTCAAAAAGGCAATACAGAAGCTCAAAAAAGAGCATCAAGATATAATAATTTGGCATTATCTAGACGATATACCAATAGACAATATAGCTAAATTAATAGACAAACCAGCAGGCACGGTGAGGGTAATGTTGCATAGAGGATTGAAGAATCTAAAAGATATTATAAAAGAGGCATAATTTTGTAACAAAATAGCTCTATAGAGCGTCATATATATAATGTCAGCAATAACTCAAAAACAGTTAATAGAGAAGATAAAAACACTCAAAGAAATAAAGCCCAGGAAAGAATGGGCTGTTTTGCTTAAATCCCAGATTTTAGCTGAGAAACAAGTTGAGGTTAGCATCCCAGCAGAAAAAGTTGGTATTTTTGACACTTTGTCTTATATATTTTTCCAGAGGAAACTAGCTTATTCATTTACAGTTATTCTTTTCTTGGCGGTTGGAGTTTTTGGTTTTGCTACTTATACAATGCCTGGTGATTTATTATTTCCAGTAAAGAAAATAGCCGAAAATTCACAAGCGGCTTTAACAGGACAAACAATGCTAAAACAGGATGTTGCAACTTTTACTAATAGAATAAATGATTTAAATCAACTTGCAAAAGCAGGTAAAATAGACAATATCCCTTCGGCAATAAGCGAGATTAATGATAACGCATCAGAATTGGTAAAAAATTTGAAAGATGTTCCAGTAAAAAATTTACAAACAATTAAAGAGATTGCAATTAGTCTGAAAACATTATCTGATGTGCCAGGAGCAGATTTAACGGAAAACTCAAATGTGAAAGACTTATACCAAATAATTGTGCAAAGTCAGATTGATGACTTACAAGAGACAACCTTGACAGATGAACAAAAGAAGACACTAGAAGATATTAAAGATTTATATAATCAAGGGAAATATACAGATGCATTGGAGAAGATACTGTTAATTAATAAATAATTTTAACATTAGACGAGGTAAGGGATTTACGTATTCTTTACCTTTTAAAATAAATATTGGATGAGTCGCTAATTCGTTGCTAGTACGTAAAGCCGCGAGTTAAATAAGGTCGACCGATGAGAAATAAAAAAACAAATAAAAATTAACAAAACACACAAATACAAAAATGAGTATAAAAACTAAAATCTTATCGATAGTTCTTGGATTGGCATTGGTTGCTGTGATTGTACCTGCAGGAGCTTCAGCGGCATTGACGCCTGACCAAATACAGTCAATATTGAATTTATTGACAACATTTGGAGCAGATGCTTCAACTATTGCTAATGTACAAGCTTCATTAAATGGTACAGCACCAGTAACACCACCAGCTTCAGGAACTGGATTATGCGCCGGAATTTCATTCCAACGCACCTTGGTAGTTGGTTCAACAGGATCAGATGTAAAATGCTTACAATCAATCTTGAACAGATCAGCTGCAACTCAAGTTGCAACAACAGGCGCAGGCTCACCTGGCAATGAGACAACATACTTTGGTCAAAAAACCTTAGCTGCTGTCAGATTATACCAGGCAGCCAAAGGATTCACACCTGCAAATCAGGTTGGTCCTTTGACAAGGGCTGCATTAAATGCAGAAATTGGAGGAGGTGTAGTAAACCCACCGCCAGTTCCAACAGGAGCAGGGTTAACAGTACAATTAGCATCTAATAACCCAGCCGCTGGAACAGTTATATTGAAACAGGGTTTAGCCCCATTGGCTAAATTTACTTTTGTTAACGGCGATAACGCTGAAGTAAAAGTAACAAGCTTAAAAGTAAACAGAATTGGTATTTCACTTGACTCTACTTTGTCAAATGTATACTTGTTCAACGGAGCAGTCAGATTAACTGATGCAGCCAGTGTCTCATCTGGTTTAATTACTTTTAATGAGACAGCAGGATTATTTACAGTTCCATCTGGTGGATCAACAACAATCACAGTAGCAGCCGACTTAAACGCCACTGCTGGTCAAACAGTAGGGGTTAGCGTTAATGCTGCCACTAGTGTAACCACCAACGCAAGTTCCGTTAAGGGAACATTCCCAATTAGCGGGAACTTAATGACAGCAGCCACTGCCACTGGAGCTGGAGTTGAATTTACAGCTACAACAACACCATCTACCAATACAAGCTTAACTCCTCAAAATGATTACACTGTCTGGCAAAACAGCGCTGTAATTACTACTAGAGCTGTTGACTTAACCCGTATTGCTTTCAGGGAAATTGGTTCTGTCAAAACATCTGATATTCAAAATTTCAGATTATATGTTGATGGAGTTCAAGTAGGTTCAACTATTGCTAGTTTAGACGCTAATGGATATGTAACTTTTGACTTATCTGCTTCTCCAAAGAGATTGGAGGCAGGTTCAAGAGTTATCAAATTGGTAGCCGACATTATTGGTGGATCAAGCTTAAACTTCAAATTTAGAATATCAGTATCTGCTGATGCTAACTTTGTTGATTCTCAATATAATGTCAACTCAGCTCCTACAACAGCAACCACTTCTGGAAGCTTTACAGTAGCTGATGTAACATCTGGCGTTCAGACAGTAGCTTCAGGAACCATAACTTTTGCCAAGAAATCAGATTCTCCAACAGGCAACATAGTTAATGCTGCTTCAAATGCAACATTAGCTAAATACACTCTTACTGCTGCTGGTGAAAAGGTAAAAGTTGAAAACTTATACGTTAGAATTATATTTACTAACGTTGCTGGAACTGATGATTGTACTGCTGGTAGTACTGTATGTACTACTGCAGCAAGCATGCTGTTAAGAAATGGTATGCTATTGGCTAATGGTGTTCAAGTAGGTAGCACAACATCAATTTCACCTGTTGCTGCCGGAACATTATTTAGCTTAGGTTCATCTTTAGTTGTTGAACCAGGTTCACCTGTTACTTTAGAAGTAAGAGGTGATATTTACGACGAAACAGGAACTTATAATGATATTGATGCTACCGATACCTTGCAAGTTAGTATTATTGCAGGCTCGAGCAATGCTCAAGGATTAGTATCTTTGTCAACTATAAGCACACCTTCAGCCGCCTCTAATGGCAACACATTAACTGTTAAGACAGGTTCTTTAAGCTTGTCTAAGAATAGCAGCTATACTAATCATTCAGTGGTTGCTCCTTTAACTGCTTACAAAGTAGCTTCCTTTAACTTGGCAGCTGCCACAGCAGAATCAGTTAATGTAACAACTATTAACGTTGCCGTAGACGAGGTTTCTTCATATGCAAGCAACTTGTATGTGAAATACGGTGCAAATACCACAACAATCAAACCAACAGTCGCAGCCGCCAACGCGTGGTCTATCAACTACACATTAGCAGCCGGCGTGACAATACCTGTTGATGTTTATATGGACGTTTCTTCTTCAATGACAACAGGTACAGGCACTGTCACAGTTGATATTGATGGTACAACTGTTTCTTCTGCTACTTCAGCAGATTCAGCTACAGTTGGTGGTCAAGATCTTACTTATAGATCAGGATCATTCGCAGCAGAATTTGCCAGCGCACCTGCAAATCAGGTAATATCTGGCAATCAGCAAGTTGAAGTTGCTAAATACAAATTCACTTCTGCTTATCAGAATTATACTATTCAGGAAATAAAGATTGATCCAGATACTGCTACCAACGTTAGCAGCAATGCTGAAGACATTATTACTTCTGCTGTGTTGAAAGATGGCACAACAGTTTTAGGTACAGAAAACTTCAATAACATTGATACCAATGGTTCAACTGGCGGTTTCTACTTTACTGGTTTATCAATCCCAGTAACTGGAACCAAGGTTTTGACTGTTGAATTTAATTTTGCTGTACCATCAGCGACCAACAGCACTTCAGGACTTAGACAAATTCCAGCTTTGACTTATGTCAAATATATGGATCCTGAAGGATCTGTATCAACAATTACAGACGCAGGCACTACTACTTATGTAGCAAACAGCACTTGGGTCTACAAAGCAATCCCAACACTTGATTCTATTGATTTGGTTAACCCAACAGCAATTGCTATGAATTCACCGATTGATTTATACAAGTTCAAAGTAACTGCCCCTGCAACTGGTGACATCTCTTTGAAACAATTTAAGATTGCTCTCGCCTGGTCAGATGCCGGGACAGTAGATACTCTTGAATTGGAACAGCTGACACTTTTAGAAGAAGGGACTGATATTACAACCTCTGTATTAATTCAGGATGAGGATGGCTTTACAGCAGAGAGCACTTTTGGGGTTAGTGAAGAAGACAGTTATATCGTGGTAACATGGTTGGCTTCAACTGAAGCCAAAATTTCAGCTGGCGAAAACAAAACCTATACTTTAAGAGGTGTTCCTCAAGGGTTTAGGATGACAGCTGGTGTTGAAGCCACAGATAACGTTTCTTTACAGCTTGCTATGGATACAACAACTTCTACAGCAGGTTATGACTTCTTGACTGCAAACGATGCTCCAACAGGTATTATTGAATTAGGTGATGCCGCTGGCAGTGCAACAAACGAAGCAGCAGTATTTATCTGGTCAGATAATTCTGCCGTCTCTCACTCAGCATCAAGAACCGCTGGAACAGGAGACTGGGCAAACGGTTATCTGTTGAAGAATACATTAGTTACTGAAAACTGGCAGAAATAATTCTGAAACAAAACCCTTGCCTTTCTTGTGAAAGGGCTGAAGGGACAAAAACAAAACTCCGCCGAAAGGCGGAGTTTTGTTTTATAAATTGATGACACTTTACTTGTTCTGTTTTTCCAAAAGATAATTTTTATAATAATCTCCACGCAAATCTATTAAGAATTGTTCTACTTTTTCTACTGAAGTTGGATCTATTTTTAAAACTTTCATAACTTCATCTTTTGCTTTTTCATTATCTCCTAGTTCTTGATATACAATGGCTAAATTAAAATAATAGGTAGTATTTTGGGGGTATCTAGCAATTAGTTGCAGATAAAGATTTTTAACTATTAAGAGCTCTTCTTTGGCTTTTTCTTCTTCTCCTATGTGTGCATAGACGTAAGCCATAGAGGAGTGAATGGTCGGGTCATTAGGGCTTAAACCAAGCAGTTGTTCAAGAAATTTTTGCGCCTCTTTGTTTTCCGGTTGTAATTTAAAAACTTGCAAAGCTTCCTCTCCAGCTTTTTCATATTCACCAATTTGTTTCAATAGAAAAGCTAAAACAGCATGATAACTGGCATTTTTTCGGTGTTTGTAGTCACTGGTAAGTGAGTAGTAGGCGTCAGCAGCGTCTTTATAATTTTTTTGGCTGATATATGCCACGCCAAGTTGAATATAAGGAGGGTCATAATAACCTTTTTCTTTTGATTTTAGAATATATTTTTTCCCGTTTTCTTGGTCTCCCAAAAATATATTAGCTATTCCTAAGTACCAATAACACTCCCCTTGATCTGGATCTATTCTTATACAATCTTCCCCAGTTTTTTTCATTGTCTTATAATCTTCTGCTACCAAATAGTTTTTTTCCATTTCTATAATAATTTCATGACGTTCAGGACTTAAATCTTGGGCTTTTTTTAAATAATTTCTTGCCTCTATTAATAATTTATTTTTACTATCGACGTTTTTCTCTTTGGCTGCCAAAACATTAGTAAGGCTTCCCATAAGAATCCAAGTTCTTGTGTATTCAGGTTGAGTGATAGAGCCAGCCTTCAAAAAATCAAAAGCCTTTTTAGAATATTCAACCTCTTTTTCAGGATAAACAGAAGCGCAGTTTTTTATAGTATCAGAATATTTTAAAGCTGCATAAGACTTAATAATGCCTGCTTTCCCCCAATTCTCATTATTTGTAATTTTAAGAGCCTCTTCGCACTTGTTTGAACGTGTCAAGTTTGCGATAAAATTTATTTTTTCATTAAGATATAAAGGTTTTATATTCCAAAACCAAAGGAATAAAGCGACAAATAATAAAAAAATAATAAAAATAGGTTTTTTTTGCAGAATTTTGATTTGGGGAGGATAAATTGTTGTTTTTTCTGTTTTTTCTGAGATTAAATAAAAAGAATATCCGATGAAGAAAAAAGAAGTCAAAAAGGTTGGAAAGCCGTCAAAATTGAAAAAAAGCGCTACTAAATATCCAATAAACATAGCCTGAATTCCGTGGGCTAGGTATGTATTCTTGTTATCTCCTTCTGCTCTCTTAAATTTTTGAAGCTGCCATAAAAGAGTAATCCAGAAAACGATATAAAACAGCAAAGAAATTAAGCCGGAATTTACAGCAATATCTAAAAATATATTATGAGGTCTATCCCACCAGAGTTTATTCATATTAGGAAGAGTAGGATCGTAGTGTTTTTCAAAACCAATATAGAAATTTTCAGGGCCCCAACCAAGCAACGGCTTGTCTTTTATTGCCTGAAGGGTAATTTTCCATACAGAAAAACGAGTTCCAGCTAAATCTTCTGCTATATTTTTTATTGACAGTCTGCGTTCAGCTATTTTAAATAGATTATTTTTTTCCGCTATTTGCGGGAAAAAATTTAATATTAAAATGGAGATTATAGCAAGCAATATAAGAGAGGCGGCAATTATTTTGAGCGTTTTAAATTTTTTTGGATAGAAAAAAAAGAAAAAGAAAAATCCGATTAATAATCCAAGATAAGTTGCTCTAGAACCTGTAATTAAAATTGTGAAAATGAAAACAAAAAAAAGAATAGCATAAATTATTTTTTTCTTTTTTTCTTTTTCTTTGGTCAAAAGAGTAAAAGATAAAAAAGCCAAAAAAAGCATATAAATTGCCAAAAAAGTAGAATTACCGATAAAGGATGGAGTTCCGCCACTCTCATAAGAAAGAAAAATGTTTTTTAAAATATTGAAATATTGGACAATAGCTAACAAAGAGGCTGAAATTCCTGTAATAAACAGTACATTAAAAAACTTATTCCATTGCCTTTCTTTTGCAAAAATAGTTAAAAAAATAGCAAAACCAAAGAAAAATAGCAAATTTAATGTGCCGTCAGCCCTGTTCGGCGAACTAAAAATGCTAAATCTTATATTCTCTGAGAATATTGTTGCCAAAATTAAAGTAGCGAAAAAGGCTAAAAGGATAAAAAATGGAATATAGTCACGGTTTTTAATTTTTGGGACGGAAAAAATAAACTCTTTTTTATATAAAAATTTAAAGAGAAAAACAGAAATTAAAACAGTTAAAATAATTCTAAACAAAATCACTCTGCTCCAGACAGACGGTTGAAAAGCTGGAGGAAGAACAACAATAGGCAAAAATAGGATAAGGCAAATGCCATAAAAAAATAGGGAGCTGATTTTGTTTTGAGAGATGGTTTGGTTATTGTTTTTCATATGTTTTTATGATACAAATTAAATATATAAAAATCAATGAGAAAAGTGATAATCACGTCTGGGTATTTTAACCCCCTGCATATTGGCCATATAAATTTGATGCGGGAAGCTAAAAAATTAGGTGATTTTTTAGTTGTAATTGTGAATAATGATGGACAGGTAAAAACTAAAGGAAGCATTTCTTTTATGTCAGAGCAAGAAAGAATAGAAATAATTAAAGCATTAAGACATGTAGATGATGTTATTTTATCAATTGACAAGGATGGGTCGGTTGCAGAAAGCTTGACTGCTATTGCCAAGAAATATCCGGATACAGAGTTATTTTTTGCTAAAGGCGGAGACAGGAATTCTGCCAACATTCCAGAGAACGAAACAAGAGCTTGTAAAGAATTTAGAATAAAGATAATTAACGGGGTGGGTGGGGATAAAGTACAGAGTTCCTCTTGGTTGTTGAATAATAAGGTGATTTCAAAAAAGAAGTATTAAGCCTGAACAAATATATACGCCTCGGGATTTTTAACCTAAAAGATTATGCCTGACAAAAAAAATTTTAAATCAATTTTTTTATTAAAACTTCCTTATTGTAGCCATCCAGACTCATTGGGCGGTAGTGATTTTAAAGCTAAAATGACATTTAGGCCGCTTCCTTCTTTGGCTTTGGCGAGCTTATGCGCCTTTTTTGAAAAATATAAGACCAATGGTTATAGCTTGAAGGCCTTAGATCTAAATACAGAAGCTTATCAAAATCCAAGGGTTCCAGTGGATGTGTCAGTTTACCCTGACTTATTAGTCAAAGCAATTAAAAATAATGATTATGATGTCCTTGCAATGTCGGCGTCTTTTGTTTTTAATGTAAAATGGGTTGAAGACGCCGTAAGGCTTTCAAGGGAATTTCATCCTGAAGCAAAAATAATAATCGGAGGAGGATATCCTACGCTTTTTCCAGAAAGGTGTTTAGAAAGGCATGATATTGATGATGCAATAATAGGAGAGGGTGAGGCGACTTTCCTGCATATTATAAATAGGTATAATAACTATCAAGATTCAGAGTTTGAAAAAAAATTTCCTGCCGGACCTTACGCCACAAAAAATAAAAAGGGAGAAATCAGCGTTGTAGCAGGAGAAAGCCATTTTATTGATTTGGCTGATTTGCCCCTGCCCGCCTGGGATTATTTAAACATAGATGATTATTTCAAAAAAAGCGGAGATGATACCTTGCCCATTGAAGGAAGCAGAGGATGCCCATATAGTTGCTCTTTCTGTTCAACTTTTATGGCATGGGGCCATAGGGTTCGCTATAAGCCAGCCGATAATTTAATCAAAGAAATATCTGAACTCAAAAAGAAGTATCCTGCATTGAAAAATTTGCTTTTTATGGACGACAATCTTTCATTTTCTAAGGATATATTTAAGGATTTTTTAACCAAGTACATAAATATGGATACCCGCTTGGGGATAGATTTTGTAAATTTTTCGGTGAAGCACTTGGATGAAGAAATAATAAAATTATTAAAACAAGCCGGACTGGAATTCCTTGTGATAGCGGTTGAAACCGGCTCTCCTGAAATGCAGAAACGAATAAATAAAAATTTAAATTTTGATAAAGTAAGGGAAGTTGTAAAAATTTTAAAATCCTATGATTTTAAGGTTGGCATTTCTTGGATGATGGGCTTTCCAAACGAGACATTGGAGCAGATAAATCAAACTTTGAATTTCGCTCGCGAATTAAAGGCTTTTAATAATCAATATTTTTCGGTTTTGCCCTATCCAAGAACACGGCTTTTTAAAGAGGCAAAAGATGCAAATTTATTGCTTTTTTCCGATGACGATTTGGACAGGTTTGACTATAGGCAGGGAGGCTATGTTAAAAGCGACCAGTGGACTCATGAGCAGCTCAAGGATATTATATACGATATAAACATAGAAACAAACTTCCTGAACAATCCATATCTCCAAACCTCTGAAAAAAGGGAGTTTTTCTTAAAGCATCTTGAGGGGCTTTTGCTTGGTCTCCCAGATCATATTATTTCTCATTTGATTGTTGGATATATCTATAGTCTGAAAAATTGCAGATCTGAATGCGAGAAGCATTACAATCGCGCTAAAGAGCTGTTTAAAGATCAAAAATTAGCAGAAACTTTTACAAAATATTTGTCTTGGGATAGCCCAGTAATAAAAGATTACAATCAATTTATTAGTAAAGGCCTTTTATCAGAGGGCGTTAAAGTGAATTTATAAAATCTATGAAAACAAAAAAGATAATTTATTTCGTAATCGGATTAGTAGTAATTATTATTGGAGGTTGGCTACTTTTCTCTAATAGTTTTTGGCAGGCTGGTGTTAAAAAAACTAATATTGTCCAAGAAACAATAGTAAAAAAAGCGACATTAGTGATTAACAATGGGGAAATGAATCCAAAAATCATTATTGCGGAATTTAATGAAGGAATGACTGCCTTTGACTTGCTAAAACAGGAGGCGGAAAAACTATCCTTAACCCTGAAAACAAAAAATTCTGATGCAGGAATATTTATTGAGGCAATCGGGGACAAAAAAAATGGGCAAGGTGAAAAGTATTGGTTATATTATGTTAATGAAGAAATGCCTATGGTTGCAGCTGATAAAAAAGAAATAAAGACCGGGGATAAAGTGGAGTTTAAATTTGAAAAATCGCCTTTTTAATAATTATCAATAATTTTTTAAAATATGGAAATATTTAAAAAAGAGAAAAACATAGAATTCATAGTTATTTTATTTTTTGTTTTGATCGGAGTTAGTTTGCGACTTGTTCCCCATGCTCCTAATTTTGCCCCGATAGCAGCCATTGCTTTGTTTGGAGGCGTTTATTTTTCAAAAAAAATAGCCCTTATTCTACCGGTTTTAGCAATGTTGATTTCAGATATATTTTTAGGTTTTTACGACCCAAAATTGATGGTCTTTGTTTATGGAAGCTTTATCTTATGCGCAGTTTTGGGTTTTTGGGTTAAAAATCACAAAAAATGGTATGTAATAGGGGAAAGCGTAATTCTGTCCTCTATCTTATTTTTTATTATTACTAATTTTGCGGTCTGGGCCTTTTCACCATGGTATGTCAAAACTTTTTCCGGATTAATCCATTGTTATATTATGGCTTTGCCGTTTTTTAAGAACAGCCTGCTTGGAGACGTCTTTTATGGGTTTGTTTTTTTTAGCAGTTATGAATTGGCGCGAATTTGGATTAGAAAAAAAATCGAAGTTAAGAAAAGCGGCATTGTTTCCATAGAAATTTGACAGTTTCTTCACTTCTTGACCCCTTTTGACCCCTATTGACACGATGTCTTAAGGGGTTTAATATTAAATTATGATACAAGAAATTAAGCCAGAACAAATATATACACCCAAGGAAGCCCGCGATTTTTTGAAGGTCAGCGACAGTACGATGAAGAGAATGCTGAAAGGGGGCATTATAAAAGCATATAAAGTAAGCGGACAGTATAGAATCTGGGGGAGAGAGATTTTAGGACTGGTTTCTCCTGAAGCCGTAAAGGGTGGGGAAAAAGTTTATTTAAAAATAAAAGACAGGGTTAAGGGTGCCATCAGAAGATGGTAATTTATTAGAACCCTATATGTAAACTTAAGAAAGGTCGAGTCATTAACTATTAATAATATTTAATAATTTAACATTTATTTTATGGATGATAAAAAAATAGATTTTACCGAAAATAGAACAAAAAATTGCGAAGAATTAATGAGGCCAGAAGTTAGGCCGTTGTTAGATTTGTCACTAGATGAAAAGGTGGCCAAATCAAAAGAAGTTATAAAAGAAGCATTGGCAAAATATCCTAAAATGGGTTTAGGATTCAGCGGGGGAACAGACAGTTTAGTTTTATTGCATTTGGCTCTGCCACTTATTCCAAAAGATATGCCTATTGTTTTTGTGGATACCCAGCACGAATTTCCAGAGACTTATACTTTTATAAATAAAATAGTAAAAGATTGGAATATCAAGAACTTCATTACTGTAAAAGCAGATGAAGACAAGCTCGAAAAACTTATAGAGAGGTTCGGCTTAAAAACAGCAGAGTTTACAGAAATCTGCTGTGGTTATCATAAAATAGCTCCAATGATGAAAGTCATCGGAGATTTAGGCCTTGATGCGTTTTTCGTTGGATTAAGAGGAGTGGAGCACGAAGAAAGAGCAAAAGAATCTTTTTTTTCGCAGAGAACAAATCCAAATCATATAAGGGTTCATCCTCTTTTATTTTGGAGAAAACCAGATATTATGGAGTATGTCAAAAAGTATAATGTTGAATGCAACCCGGTTTATGCCAAAGGGTATACTTCTTTAGGTTGTATAACATGTACAGAAAGAAATACTGATCCGAATGCTCATGAAAGAGCTGGAAGGGGAGCAGTAAGGGAAGAAATCATGAAAAGATTAAGAGATCTTGGCTATACTTAAAGAACGATATGTCGGGCATAGATAAAGAGTTTTGTCTCTTTATCTATGCCCAAAATAGATGAAAAATCCTAATTTAATTTTAATAACTATTGATGCGCTGAGGCCAAATCATTTAGGATTTATGGGTTGTGATGAAAAAAATAGTCCCAATATAGATAATTTAGCAAAAGAAAGTGTTGTTTTTAAAAATGCTTTTTCTGTTGGTCCTACTACCCCATATTCTTTCCCTTCTATTTTGACATCAACTTATCCTTTAGATTATCAGGGTCCGCGAGAAATAAAAGAACCAAGAGTCCTTATTAGTGAAGTCCTAAAAAAAGAAGGATATGCAACTGCTGCTTTTCATTCCTCAGCCTATCTTTCTGAATATTTTGGATATAATAAAGGGTGGGATTTTTTTTCTGATATTCATTTTACGGGAGGATCTTTGAAAGCGAGTTGGCTGAAAAAAATATTTAACAGAATGACTATTTCATTTTTCCCAAGGCTCTTTTTCTGGTCAGCTTATTTAAAATATAGGATAGAAGGGCCTAAAAATATTAAAGTAAGAGCACCACTTGTAAACAGGGTTGTTAAAGATTATATATATTCTTTAAAAGGAAAAAATCAGTCATTTTTTATATGGATTCATTATATGGATACTCATACTCCTCCGCTATGCTATGAGAAAAATAAAGTTTGTTCTTATGCTGAATTGATTGGGGATTATGCGGCCGCTGCAATTTGGTCTCATGGTAATAAGGGAGCCTTAAAAAGACTTATTAAAAAGAATTTTAAGAAATATCTTCCAGAAACACTATCTTCTTATGATAAAGCGATTAAATATTTAGATAAAGAAGTCGGAGAATTATTAAATTTTTTTAAAAAACAAAATATTTATCAAAATTCCATTATTTGCGTAACCTCTGATCATGGAGATGAGTTTTTAGAACACGGAGGAGTGGGCCATAACATCCAACTTTATAATGAAGTTCTATCGATTCCTTTGATAATTAAGCTTCCAGCAGATAGTTCAATGGGGATTTCCAATAGAACAATAATAAAAGAGAAAGTTTCCTTGATTGATTTAGCTCCAACTTTGTGCAATCTAGTTGACGTTAAGAAAGACCCGTCATTTAAAGGAAAAAATTTATTTGATAGACGAGAGAAAGAAGAAAACTTAATTTTTCATCAAAGTGCTTTTTCCGAAAAAGAGGGACATCGTTTAGAAATAGAAAGATTAGACCAATGTAGAGTTGCTTGTCAGTCCGACAGTTGGAAATATATTATAGACTACGGCGGTGGACAAGAAGAGCTTTATAATCTTTTAGATGATCCAAATGAACAAAAAAATTTAGCCAAAACTAATTTAGAAATTCTTTTTCAGATGAGAAATAAAATTAAAAAATTTGAAAAAGATAATCCGCCGCTTTCAAAATTATAGAAATTAATAAAGCAAGTTAATTATGATTTTTGATAATAAAACAATTTTAATAACAGGAGGAGCCGGTTCTTTCGGTCAAAAATTTATAGAGATTATTTTAAAAGAGCATAATCCAAAAAGCGTGCGTGTTTTTGACAATAGAGAATTGGCTCAAGTTGAAGTTGAGAGAAAGTTTAATGATCCTCGTTTGAGATTTTTAATTGGAGACGTGCGAGACGTTGCTAGATTGCGTAGGGCAATGAATGGTGTAGATATAGTTGTACATGCGGCTGCCTTAAAACACGTGCCCGTGTGCGAGTATAATCCTATAGAAGCTATAAAAACCAATATAGATGGATCAATTAACGTAATTGATGCGGCAATTGATAACAATGTTGATAAAGTAATTGCCATAAGTACTGATAAAGCAGTTCAGCCAGTTAATCTTTACGGCGCCACTAAAATGGTTGCAGAAAAACTTTTTGTGCAGGGAAATAGTTATTCAGGCGATAAAAAAACAATGTTTAGCTGTTCTCGCTATGGAAATGTGGTGGGTAGCTCTGGATCTGTAGTGCCATTATTCAAAGAGCAAAAAGAGAAGGGAGAAATTACAATTACAGATGAAGAAATGACAAGATTCTGGATAACATTGGAAGAAGGGGTTCATTTTGTTATAAAGTGTATAGAAATAATGAAGGGAGGAGAAATATTTGTTCCCAAAATACCCAGTATGAAAATTACAGATTTAGCAGATGCCATAGCCCCTAATATCAAAAGAAAAATAATAGGAACAAGGCCGGGAGAAAAACTTCACGAAGTTTTATTAACCGCCGAAGAGTCCACACATATCAAAGAATTTGATGATTGTTTTATAGTTGAACCAGAGTTTTCTTTTTGGAATAAAGAGAACCATAAGGATGGCAAAAAACTTTCACAGGGTTTTATTTATTCAAGCGATAATAATAGTCAATGGTTAGATAAAAAAGATATTAAAGAATATTTATGAAAAAAATAAAAATATGAAAGAAGAGGACATTAGGCCGACCAAATATATGTCGGAAGGGTCTAAGTTATTGGCGCAGGATATAAAACGGTTAATGAAAAACAAGAATAAATTCGAAAAGGTACCCTGTCCTGCCTGTAATGCCGATAATTATGAGAATATATTTAAAAAGGATGGCTTTTCATTCGTTAGATGTAGGGATTGTCAGACGCTTTTTATTAATCCAAGGCCGACCCCGGCAATGTTAGAGAGTTATTATGCCACTTCAAAAAATTTGAAGTATTGGAATGATAAGCTATTTTTGGCCTCAGAAAATTCAAGGCGAGAACAAATTTTTGTGCCGAGGGCAAAAAGAGTCGCCCAAATTTGTAAAAAATATGTAAATGCCAAGAAAGTCCTTTTAGATGTTGGAGCTGGCTTTGGAACATTTTGTGAAGAAATAAAAAAAATACCAATTTTTAGCGATGTTATTGCAGTTGAGCCATCGACTGAATTATCAGAAACTTGTCGCCGCAAGGGTATTATGGTGATTGCCAAACCCATTGAAAGAGTCAATTTAGGAGAAATTAAGAACCTGAATGTGATAACGTGTTTTGAGCTTATTGAGCATTTATACTCCCCTAAAGACTTTCTCTTATCTTGCAATAGAATATTGCCGAAGGGGGGGCTGCTGATCCTTACAACGCCGAATATTAAGGGATTTGACCTCCTTGTTTTAGGTAAGTTATCCGATAATATTGGAGGCCCAAATCACTTAAATTATTTTAACCAAAAATCAATAAGTAAATTATTTAAAGACTGCGGGTTCAAAGTAGTCGAAACAAAAACACCGGGCAAACTTGATGCAGAGATTGTCAGAAAAAAAATAATAAGTGGAGAATTTAATGCCAAAAGCCAGCCTTTTTTGCAAGATGTATTGATTAATCAATGGGAAGAGTTAGGAGATACTTTCCAGAAATTTTTAGCTGAAAATAATCTGTCTTCTCATTTATGGGTTGTAGCTCAAAAAATATAAAATTTTAATACAAATGCCAAAGAATAAAAAAAATAAAATAAAAATTCCCTATGGTCATCAATGGATAGATTCAGATGATATAAAAGGAGTTGTTAAAGTTTTGAAATCTGATTGGCTGACCCAAGGCCCTAAAATTGAAGAATTTGAAAAGGCAGTTGCTAAATACTGTGGGGCAAAATATGGTGTAGCAGTTTCTTCTGGCACTTCAGCTCTTTATATAGCCTATAAAGCAGCCGGCATAAAAAATGGAGACGAGATAATTACAACGCCGTTAACTTTTGCTGCCACGGGCAATATGATGGCCATGCTGGGGGCTAAACCAGTTTTTGTTGATGTTGATAGGGTGACTTTAAATATTAATCCCTTAGAAATTGAAAGAAAGATTAATTCAAAAACTAAAGCAATAGTTCCAGTTGATTTTGCTGGAAATCCATGCAATTATGATGAAATTTTTAAAATTGCTAGGAAAAATAATCTTTTAGTTATAGAGGATGCCTGTCATGCTTTGGGCGCAGAATATAAAGGGAAAAAAATAGGAAGTTTTAGCGACATGACAGTTTTAAGCTTTCATCCAGTAAAACACATTACAACTGGTGAGGGAGGAATGGTTTTAACAAATAACGAAAATTTTTACAATAAGCTTAAAGTTTTTCGAAATCACGGAATGATAAAGAAACCAGAAAATGGCAGCTGGTATTATGAAATAGAAGAGCCGTCATTTAATTTCAGAATAACTGATATGCAATGCGCGCTAGGAATTAGCCAGTTAAAGAAGCTAAACAAATTTTTGCAAAAAAGGAGACAAATAGTAAAAAAGTATGATGAAGCATTCAGGGGTTTTAAAAATATTGTCATTCCCTCTGAGGAGAAACTCGCGAAATCTGCTTGGCATCTATATGTTGTGCAAGTGTTGGGAGATAGAAGAAAAATATTTGATTTATTGCAGGAAAAGGGCATAGGAGCACAGGTGCATTATATGTCTTTGCACATGCATCCATTTTATAAAAATAAATTTGGTTATAAAGAAGGCGATTTTCCTATAGCAGAAAAATATTACCAAAGAGCAATCACCATGCCTATTTTCCCAGGGATGCGCGATAAGGATGTTCAATATGTAATTAAATCATTAAAATGGATATTGTCAGCTTGACACCAAAAAAATATAAAGAATGGGATGATTTCTGTTTAACCAGCGATGATGCTTGGTCTTCGCATAATTTTTTATGGCAGGATTACGTCTTAAATTACAGGCCGGCAGCAAGCCCTAAATTAATGTCATTTATGGTTTTTAAAAACAACCAAATTATTGCCGCTTGCCCTCTAATCTTAGAAACCCATCAAGGCCTTAAAGAATTTTCTTTTGGCAACGACTACGGATTGACTCCAGTATTTGCAAACTTTCTAACGGTCAAGGAAAGACACGACGTCGAAAAATTAGTTTTTGCGCACATAGATCAATTAGCACAAGATAATAACGTATGCAGATCAAGATTTAGACTTTCCGTCCTAAGCAGGTCTTTTATAGAGGCAGAGTGCCCGAGATTTAATTATTTAGCAAGGTTTGGTTATTTGGATACTTCTATCAATACCCAATTAATAGATTTAAGGAAATCAATTTCAGAACTGAAGTCAGATTTAAGGCATGGCCATAGTTATGATATAGACAGGGCAGGGAAGATTTTACAGGCAGAAATTTTTGATAAAGACAATATTACACAAAAAATTTTTGATGAATATGTAAAACTCCACCAAAAAGCTGCAGGGAGAATAACCAGGCCAAGAGCCACTTTTGATATAATGTATAAAGCAATAAAGAAAGAAGACGCTTTTTTGGTAGGAGCCAAAAAAGCAAAAAAATTTATAGGGTTTTCTTATTTTTCAGGTTTTAAAAATAATGCTGATTATAGTTCTTCTTGCAATGATCCAGATGAGGCAAATATTCCAATTTCTCATTTTATACAATGGAACGCAATTCAATGGATGAAGAAAAAGGGTTTTCTTTTTTACGAAATTGGATGGCAATATTTTTCAAATACTCTCTATGATTTTCCCACAGAAAAAGAAATCAATATATCTAATTTCAAAAGAGGGTTTGGTGGCTTTACTGTTCCATTGTTTAGGGGTGAAAAATATTACGATAAAGAGTATTTTTTGGAAGTACAAAAGGAAAGAGTAAATAAATTAGCAGATATTTTAAAAAATAAAAATGGGAAGATTAGCAAATAAATTAGTTTTAGGTACGGCTCAACTTGGTTTAAAATACGGAATTAGCAATAAAAGTGGCAAACCAAGTAAAGCAGAATCGTTTAAAATCCTTGATTTTGCTTATAAAAACGGGATTAGTATTTTTGATACCGCGCATGCTTATGGTGATGCAGAAAATATTTTAGGAGAATTTTTGCAAAAAAAAGGCATTAGAAAAGAAATTAAGATTATTACAAAATGCGAGAATCCTCTAAAAGATCCTGAAGAATCTTTTAAAAGATTAAAAACAGACTATATTGATGCTTTGCTTTTTCACAATCCAGATTGCATTAAAAATAAGTTGCTTATTGATAGGATGGTTGATTTAAAAAGAACGGGCAGGGTGAAACATATCGGGGTTTCAGTTTATGATGTAAAAGACGCTATATTTGCGGCAAAATTCGATAGCATAGATTATATACAGATTCCGTATAACATATTTGATCAACGGTTAGATAAAACTGATTTTTTCAAATTGACGAAAAAAAATAAAAAGAAGGTTTTTGGCAGAAGCGTATTTTTGCAAGGATTATTGTTCATGGCAGATAAAGAAATTCCATTATCCATTAAGAAAGCCAAAGTTTATCTTAGCAGGTTAGACAAGATTATTGCCAAACATAATTTATCAAGACGGCAAATTGCTCTGCAATTCTTATTAAAAAATAAAAACATAGATTACGTCGTGCTGGGCGTTGACAATATTACACAAATTAAAGAGAATATCGATATTGTCAATCAAAATATTGACTGCGATAAATGTATTAAAGAGATTAGGAACAAATTTGCTAATATTGAAAAAAAAATTATATCTCCAAATTTATGGAAAAAATGAAAAACCTCTGCATTATTCAGGCGCGCATGGGGTCAGTTAGACTTCCTGGAAAAGTATTAATGAAAGTAGGCAGTGTTTCTTTACTCGAATATCAAATAAAAAGGGTCCAGTCAGCAAAAAAAGTGGACAAAATTGTAGTGGCGACAACAGTAAACAAAAATGATGACAGAATAGAAAAAACTTGCAAAAAACTTCGCATAGCTTGTTTTCGCGGATCAGACGAAGATGTGCTCGACCGTTACTGGAAATGTGCCCAAAAATACCCTAGATTCAAAAATATTGTCAGGATAACCGCTGACTGCCCATTAATAGACCCTGTTTTGATTGACCAAACGATTTCTTTTTTTGAGAAAGAAAATTACGATTTTGCCTCGAATGCCTTTCCAGGCAAGGAAAAATTTCCTGATGGTATGGACGTTGAGGTTTTCACTAGAGAAGTTTTGGAAGAAGCAGCAAAAAAAGCAATATTGCCTGCTGATCGAGAGCATGTTGACGAATATATGTTTAGAAATAAAAAAATACACAAAGGCAGCGTTTTTAATCCGCAGGATTGGTCGCACTTCCGTTTGACAGTTGATAACCCCGAAGATTTTGAGGTAGTAAAATTTATTATTGAAAATAGCAAACAGGACAACGGATATTTAGATTATATTTCTCTTTTATCTCAAAATTTAGAAGTTATGAAAAAAAATTTAAAATATAAAAGAAATGAAAAAATTTGAGAAAAGCAACGAATTGTTTAAAAAAGTGAACCAAGTTATACCTTTGGCTTCGCAAACCTTTAGCAAAAGCTACATTGTTTATACTAAAGGCGCAGCACCCTTATTTCTAACCCGTGGCAAAGGCGCTTATGTCTGGGATGTAGATGGCAATAAGTATATTGATTTTGTCAATGGCCTTTTGCCTGTAATTTTAGGTTATCAATATCCGGTTGTGGATAGAGCAATTAAAGAACAGCTTAAAAAAGGCATAACTTTTTCTTTGCCATCGCCCCTAGAATATGAATTGGCAAAAATACTGATCGAGCGCATTCCTTGTGCCGAGATGGTGAGATTTGGCAAAAATGGTTCGGATGTGACTACGGGCGCCATTAGGTTAGCTAGAGCCGCGACCGGGAAAGAACACGTTGCAGTTTGCGGTTATCACGGCTGGCACGACTGGTATATTGGTTCCACCACTAGAAATTTAGGAGTGCCAAAAAGTACTCAGAAGTTAACGCATAAATTTGAATATAATAATATTGAATCGCTAAAAAAAATATTTGATAACAATAAAAATAAAATAGCAGCGGTTATTTTAGAGCCGATGAATTTTTTTGAACCTAAAGATAATTTTTTGAAGAAAGTTAAAGAATTAACACGTAAAAATGGTGCTTTGTTGATTTTTGACGAGGTTATCACTGGCTTTAGATATAGTTTGGGCGGAGCGCAAAAATTATTCGGTGTTACGCCGGATTTGGCATGCTTTGGCAAATCTATGGCTAACGGTATGCCAATATCAGCTTTAGTAGGAAAACGTAAATATATGGAAAGAATTAATGATATTTTTTATTCTTTCACGGCTGGCGGTGAGGCGTTGTCTTTAGCTGCAGCTATTGCTACGATTAAAGAAATGGAAAAAAAGAATGTGCTTGGCTATATCTGGAAGAAAGGCAAATATCTACAAGACGAAACTAACTACTTGTTAGTTAAAAACGGACTAGATAAGATTATTACTGTTGCTGGCAAACCATGTTGGTCGGTTTTTATTATAAAACCCTATAAACGCTATAGCGATTTGATCATTACCAGTTTTTTGCAGCAGGAATTATTTATAGATGGTTTTTTATGGGAAGGGTCGCACAATATGAGTTATAGCCACACGCAAAGAGACATAGATGCTTTACTTGCTTCTTACGCAAGGATTTTTCCCAAATTAAAAAAATTATTAGATTCAGGCAAGTTGAGGCAAAGTTTAAGAGGCGAGCCGATTTCAAATGTTTTTAAAGTAAGGTAATTTTTTATAACGTTATGCATATTAAAATAGCTAACAAAAAAATTGGTGATGAATGTCCTGTTTTCATAATTGCTGAAGCGGGGATAAATCATAATGGCAGTGTTAAAATTGCCAAGAAAATGATTGATGTGGCAAAAGAAGTCAACGCTGATTGCATAAAATTTCAGACTTTCAAGGCAAAGGAGTTTATTGTAGATCCAAAGGTTGAATATACCTATAAATCTCAAGGAGAAATAATCACCGAACCTCAGATAAAAATGTTTGAGCGATATGAATTTTCCGATAAAGAATGGCAAGAAGTTATTGATTACTGTAAAAAGAAAAAGGTAATTTTTTCTACGACTGCTCAAAATCCTTCAGACTTGGATTTTATTTTATCTCTGACAGATTTGCCTTTTATAAAAGTTGGTTCAGATGATCTTACAAATTTGGGGTTAATTGATTATTACGCCAAAAAGAAAAAACCAATGATAATTTCTGCAGGTATGGCATATGAATCGGAGATTAATGATGCTGTGAATATAATCAGAAAAGCAGGGAACAATGATATAGTTGTTTTACATTGCGTTTCTTCTTATCCCGCAAAACCGGAAGACACAAATCTGAGGAAGCTAAGAAATATAAATGATAAGTTTGGTGTAATAGTTGGATTTTCTGATCATACGCAGGGAATTTATGCTTGTTTGGGAGCGGTAGCACTGGGGGCCAGGGTTATAGAAAAACATTTCACTCTTGATAAAAATATGTCGGGTCCTGACCACTGGTTTTCAGCCGATCCGGAAGAGTTTGAAAAATTGGTTGAGGGAATAAGATGCGTTGAAAAGTCATTAGGTGATCCAATTATTAAGCCCACATTAAAGGAAATGAAAATGCGGAAAATCGCTCGTCGGAGCATCGTTGCTGCAAAAAATGTCGAAAAAGGCAAAATTATAACTATGACAGATGTTGGATTTAAGCGGCCGGGTACTGGGCTTGCTCCTAAATTTTTAGATAATGTAATCAGTAAAAAAGCTAAAATAAATATAAAAAAGGGGGACTTAATAACATTTAAAAATATAAAATAATATGGATATTAAATTTTTTAAAAAAAACCTTATTAATGCCATAGACAATCAAGACAATCCGTTTCATCCTCTTGTTTTTATTCATGGAGAGCCAAAAATCGGAAAAAATGTGTATATAGGGCTTTTTTCTGAAGTAAATGCAAAAGGAGCCAATGTTAAGATTGGAGATAATTGCGATATAGCCTCGTTTGTTTCTATAAATGTTGCAGATTCGCATAAAAAATGTATTGGGCTTTTGAACGAAATAGAACGCAGTAGCATTACCATAGAAGATAATGTTTTTATAGGTTCCCATTGTTTTGTTAAAAAAGGCGCTTATATAGGTCATCATTCTGTGGTAGCCTCAGGAACCATTGTCGAAGGGAAAAAAATACCTCCCTATTCTTTGGTGATCGGGAACCCAATGAAAGTAAAAAAAGGTTATTATAAAAAACATGTTGACAATACCGCACAATAAACCATCTATCGGTAGAAAAGAAATTCAGGCCGTGGCAAGAGTTATAAAATCTGGCTATATTGCACAGGGTCAGGAAGCAAAAAAATTTGAAGATGAATTTTGCAAATATATGGGTGCTGGGCCCGGGCATGCAATAGCACTTTCCAGCGGGACCGCTGCATTGTATGTGGCTCTGATTTCCTTGGAAATTAAACCTAATGACGAAGTGATAATTCCCACGTATGTCTGCTCTGCATTATTAAACGCAATTTACCTTTCAAAAGCTAAACCGGTTCTGGTTGATATAAATTGTGATAACCTTAACATTTCTTTGCAGGAAACCAAGAAAAAGATTAATCCAAAAACAAAAGCAATAATTGTGCCTCATATTTTCGGAATGCCGTCTAATGTTAACGAATTTGTGAAATTAGGATTGCCGGTTATCGAAGATTGCGCTCAAGCAATAGGGTCGAAGTTAAATAATAAACCAGTTGGAACATTCGGCAAGGCAGCAGTGTTTTCTTTTTACGCGACCAAATTTTTAACAACAGGATACGGCGGGATGCTTTTTTCCAAAGATAAAAAAATAATAAAAGCGGCGCTAGATTACAGAGAATTTGATTGCAGAAAAAATTATAGAGAAAGATTTAATTTCCAAATGTCCGATATTCAGGCTGCAATAGGTAGAGTTCAGCTAAAAAGGATTAATGAATTTTTAAAAAAAAGGCGGAAAATAGGAAACGAATATTATAAAATTCTTTCTCCGGAAATTGTATGGCCGCAAAAAAATTCTAAAAAAGGATATAATTTTTACCGTTTCCTAATAAAAGTTGGTAATGCAAAAAATTTAAAAAAAAGGTTACAAAATAAAGGAATAAAAACAATTGTTCCAATAGAAACTTACGAACTTTTACACCGTTATTTGGGCCAAGATAAAAATGAATTTCCAGTTAGTGAGAAAATAGCTAAAACAACATTATCTTTGCCAATTTTTCCATCTCTGGGCAATGCGGAAATCAAAAAAATAAAGTCGGCATTATTAAAATATTTAAAATCTAACAAAAAAAATGGCATTTGATAAATCTTGGGAAAAAAATATTTATTCGAAAGGGAAACAATTGAATTTGTATCCTTTTGATTTGCTCGTAAGCATAACAGCAAGGAAGTTTTTTGTCATACCAAAAGAAAAGAGGGGAGAAATAAAAGTTTTGGATTTAGGTTGTGGTGGCGGCAACAACGCTAAATTTTTGGCAGAGAGCGGATTCGAGGTTTATGGCATTGATGGCTCTGAAACTTCAATAAAAATTTGTAAAAAAAGATTTAAAGAGTGGGGTTTAAAGGGCAGATTCATTTGCGGAGATTTTTCTAATCTACCATTTGAAGATAATTTTTTTGATTTTGTAATCGACAGAGAAAGTATTTATGCCAATAGCCTTGGCGACATTAAGAAGATTATAAAAGATGTCCACAAAAAATTAAAGCCAAGTGGGTATTTTTTTAGTTTTATTTACAGCAACTTCGACCCAGACACAAATTCAGGTAAGATGATTGAAAAAAATACCTATAGCAACTTTTCTGAGAACAGTTCCTTTTATAAAACAAATGTTGCGCATTTTACAGACTTGGATGAGATTTCCGATTTGTACGCCAACTTTTTAATAGAAAATGTGATGAGACATTCTTTAGCTGAAGTTTTTAACAAGGGAAAAAGGTTTATGGAGTTTGATGAATATATAATAATTGCAAAAAAACCATGATTCTGACAGCCCATCAGCCCGTTTATCTGCCGTGGTTGGGATTATTTCATAAAATAGCTTTAGCTGATGGATTTTGTTATTTTGATGACGTCCAATATCAAATAAAAGATTTTAATGGTCGGAACAAGATTAAAACAGCAAATAGTTCAATTTGGCTTACGGTGCCGGTAAAGGCAAAGGGGTACCGGGATAAAAAAATCAGGGAGATTGAAATAGATAATTCCCAAGACTGGCGGAGCAAGCATTTTAAATCAATTTATTTAAATTATAAAAAAGCGCCGTTTTTTAAAGATTATGCTGATTTTTTTGAGGGAGTTTATAAAAAAGATTGGACACACTTATCTGATTTAAATGAATATATGTTGAAATGGTTTTTAAAAGAATTGGGCATTAAAGTAAATTATTATAAAGCTTCTGAATTGGATTTTCAGGGTTATAAATCAGATTTAGTATTAGATATGTGCGAAAAACTGAAAGCAGATTTATATATTTTTGGAGCGTTTGGTAAGGATTATGCTGATGAAAAAAAATTTAACGAAAAAAATATTAAAATATATTTTCAAGATTATAATCATCCAGCTTACCCCCAGCTTCAAGGGGAATTCCTTCCTTATATGAGCATTATTGATTTGCTATTCAATTGCGGAAACAAAAGCCTCGAAGTTTTAATGAGCGGTAATATTACAAAAGAAGAATTAATTAAAAAATTTAATTTATGAAAAACAAAATTTTAGTAGTAGCTGCCCATCCAGACGACGAAGTTCTCGGATGTGGCGGAGTAATGGCAAAATACGCTAGTTCTTGCGATATTTATATTGCGATACTTGGCGAAGGCATATCTTCCCGTTATGAAAAAAAAGGAAAATCAATAGAAAAAGACATAATTAAACTTCAGGAAAAAAGTAAAAAAGTAGGTAAACTATTAGGGGCAAAACAAAGTTTTTTCTTTGGGTTTCCAGATAATAAATTTGATACGATTGCATTTTTAGACATTGTCAAAAAGATTGAAGAGCTTATTGCAAAAATTAAGCCAGAAATTATATACACCCACCACGCAGGAGATTTAAATATTGACCATAGAATTACATTTCAGGCAGTCTTGACGGCTGCAAGGCCTATTTTTCCAAATCCGGTTAAAAAAATATATTCATTCGAAGTTCTTTCTTCTACAGAATGGAGCCAGCAGAAAATAGAAAAAGTTTTTGTTCCTAATGTTTATGAAGATATATATCCGGTTTTTAATAAAAAAATAAAAGCGCTGAAAATTTATAAAAGCGAAATGAGAGAGTTTCCGCATCCGCGTTCTCTTGTGGGAGCAAAAGTAATTGCTCAAAAGCGGGGGATGGAAGCTGGATTAAAATGCGCGGAAGCCTTTGATTTGATAAGATGGATAAAATAAATAACAATATAAAATTTGGTTTGAAGCTTTGGTCTACAGACCAAGCTAATATTAAAGAAGCAAAAAAATTGATTGAAGATGGAATTTTTGATTATGTTGAGTTAATGGTGGTTCCTGATACAGATATTTCTCCATTTTTAAATATAAAAGCTCCATATATCATACATATTCCCCACGATAGTTTCGGCTTAAACATCGCCGACAAAGAAAAGGAAAAATTTAATTTAGAAATGATAAATAAGAGCATTGAATGGGCTGACAAGCTTTCAGCTGAATATTTGATTTTGCATCCTGGATTTGGAGAAATTGAAACAGCTGTTAATTTTTTATATAAAATAAATGACAAAAGAATTTTAATTGAAAATATGCCAAAGGTTGGAGTAAATTTTGAGAAAATGGTGGGCTACACTCCAGAGCAGATTAAAAGATTATGCGCCGATAAATTCGGTTTTTGTTTGGATTTGTCGCATGCGATTAAGGCATCAGCCAGCTTGAAGTATGACTGCAAAAAATATTTAGATAATTTTCTTGATTCACAACCAAAAATTATTCATGTCTGTGATGGTTTTTTGGAAAGCGAGCAAGACGAGCATTTAGATATTGACAAAGGAAATTTCGATTTTTCTTTTATCGCCAAATATATCAAAAAAAGTAATGCCCGCTATATAACGCTCGAAACACCAAGACTTAATTCAAAATCTCTTGAACAAGACTTGCAAAATATTGAAACCCTTAAATCTTATTTTATTTAAATGTATTCATATTCAAAATTTGTAAAACATATTCTTACAATTGGGATTCTTGATCTGTTGAGCACAGCCCAGACGATTATTTTTTTGCCAGTCATTACAAAACTTTTAGGAGTGGAAAGTTATGGTATTTGGTCTCAAATAAAGATTACAATGTGGCTTTTGGTCCCCTTTACTTTTTTAGGTTTATCGGAGTCTTTGCTTAGGTTTTTACCCGGGGAAAAAAACACAGAAAAGATTCGAGAAGGATTGTATTCTTCTTTGGCTTTGGTTTTAGGAATGAATTTAATAATGGCCTCATTTTTTTTAGTGTTTTCTGGACAGATATCAGTTTTCTTAAAATTTGATCAAGTATTTGTAAAATTTTTGGCATTGATAATGATTTTTGAATCGTTAAATGGTATTCTTTTAACATTAGTGCGAGTATTGAGAGAAACGACAAAATATTTCTGGCTCACCATCTTTAAAATGCTAGGAGAGACCGGATTGGTTATCGGTGTAATTTTACTGGGCTACGGGCTTTATGGAGCAGTTGTTTCTTCTTTGGCGATTAGAATAATTATTTTTATAATTTTATTAATATACACTATCAGAAAAATTCGGATAAAAATTCCCGATTTTTCTTTAGTGCAAAATTATTTAAAATTCGGTTTGCCAAGAATAATGGATGGCATTTCTTATTGGTTTATTACCTCGGTTGACAGATATTTTATTGGTTTTTTCTGGGGAATAGTTTTTGTAGGTTATTACGCACCGGCTTATTCTATTGGTATGATTTTAAATATTTTTCTTTTTCCGGTTGCGTTTATGTTGTCAACAATTTTACCGAAATTTTTTGATGAAAGTAATATGGATGAAGTTAAAAATTATTTGAGTTTTTCTTTAAAATATTTCTTATCATTGGCAATACCTGCATCTTTCGGACTGTCTATTTTATCTCGCCAATTACTCTTGATTCTTTCTACTCAAGAAATTGCTGATGCTGCATACTCAATAACTCCTATCATAGTATTAAGCATGTTTTTATATGGAGTCAGTTATTTTTTCTGTCAGATTATGATTCTCACAAAAAAAACGAATCTCATCGCTATTATTTGTGCAGCCGGAGCCTTTTTGAACATTATATTAAATATAATGTTCATTCCTAAATTCGGAATTTTAGCTGCCTCCCTGACCACTCTAGTATCTTATGTATGTATTTTTAGCTTAACTTGGTATTTTGCTTTTAAGGAATTTCAATTTAAAATTGAGTGGGGATTTATAATTAAAAGTGTCTTGTCGTCGTTAGTAATGGTTTTATTTATTTTTTTGCTTAATCCAAAAGGCTTATTAGATGTAATATTATCTGTTATTTTAGGTGTTCTTATTTATATTATTTTAATATTTTTATTTAAAGGTTTTGGTCGAAAAGAAATTATTTTTTTGAAAAATTTTATTAAATATGAAATGGTGCTTTTTAATAAATAACGCCCCTTCTTTATCGGAGTTTTTCGGGAAATTATCTGGACAGATACTCAAAAGAAACGACGAATGTCTAATTATTTTAACTAGTAAAATGGCGGAATACAGCAAAAAAAAATTTTTCCCCGAGGGAGTAAAATTTATATCATTTATTGACTGGTGCGCGTATAACCATAAAAAAGAAAATGAGGAATTTTTTGGGGTGTCTTGGAAAGAATCATTCCCGCTTTTTTATAGGAATGGCGTGGTAAGAATTGATTACAACAAGTCAGTCGAGATAACTCTACAAACTGTCCAATTTATAAAATTTATTTTCGAAAATGAAAAACCAGATGTAATAGTCTCAGAGTCGCCAACCGGTTTACTCCATGAAGTTGCCCGTCGCTTTTGTGCAAAGTTTAAAATTCCTTACTTAGGATTAGAAGATTCAAGACTCATTGACCGGCTCGAACTTTATGATTCATATTCAGATTTTGATAAAGTTTTTATACAACTAAGCAGCAATGATATATCAAAAGAAGAAAAAAAATATGCGCAAAAATTTGTTGAAGGCTTTATATCTCACACAATAGCATCTGTAGATTATAGGAATTTCGGAGAAATTCATTTTAGTCAGGTTGGAATTATTAAACATTATTTGAAAAGACTAAAAGAGGTGGCTTGGATTTTATTAAAATATTTGACAGAAAAAAAATCTTCTAAATCCTTAGATTATGACAGTGAAATTATTTTTAGAAGGGCTCTTTTATCTCCTTTTATAATGGAAAAACGGCAGTTTAGGATTTTTTCTCAAAAGAATATTTTTTCTAAGATTAGCGAAAAGGACAAAGATTTTTTCTTATTTCCCCTTCAACTTCAGCCGGAGTCTTCCACTTATGTATGCGCCACTTATTATTGTGACCAATTAAACACAATAAAGAATATATCCCTTACTTTGCCCTTTCCTTATAAGATTTACGTCAAAGAGCATCCGGCTTCTGTGGGTAAAAGGCCCAGAAGTTTTTACAAAGAATTGAAAAAAATTCCTAACTTAGTTCTGATTGATCCATATGAAAACATGCAGGAAATTATCAAAAAATCTGATGGCGTTATTACTCTAACCAGTACCGTTGGCATGGAAGCCGCGCTGGCTGGAAAGCCGGTATATGTTTTAGGAAGAGTGTTTTATTCTTACCACCCGTTTTGCAGAAGAGTGAATAATTTTGATGAATTAAAAAGTAAAATAAAATATGATTTAACTAACAAACCTAACGTAGATAATTTAGAAGATATCAATAACCGTTTTGTAACAGCATGTCTTAGAAACACCATAAAGGGCAGCATAGTTTCAGCAAGCAATAATAAAGATGATATAAATGATTATGAACAAATTTTAGATAATTTAAAAAATATTTTAATAAAATATGAATTAAAAATAATAGAATAAAAAAACAACATGCAAACTAATGGTAAAAAAATAAAAAAAGTTATTTTTTTCACGCCAATGTTAGATACGGGTGGAATGGAAAGAGTAATATCTGATTTGTCTTTGAATCTGCCAGACAGTGTTGAAAGTATCATAGTGCTGTTTGCAGACCAAACCTCTTATCCATATGATTTTAAGGGAAAAATTATTTCTTTAGATTTACCATCGAATAATGTTTTACCGCTTAAAATATATTATTTTTTTGTAGGCATAATACGCCTGAGAAAAATAATAAAAAAAGAGAAACCAGATCGCGTAGTCAGTTTTGGTTTTCAAGCTAATATAATAAATATTTTTTCTTATAAGAATAATATTTTAAGAGCCGATGTTTGTCTATCATCATCGCTCATGAATATAGATAAGTTTTTGGTAAGAATTCTTTTTAATAGGGCATATCAAATTATTTGCGTCTCTAAAGCAGTAGCGAAAGACCTAATAGATAATTTCAAAATAAAAGAAGATAAGGTTAGAGTTGTATATAATCCTTTGAGTATAAAAGAAATTTCGGCCCTAGCAGCAGAACCGCTTGAACCAGAGTATAAAAATATTTTTAACAGTCCAGTTATAATAAATATAGGTAGAATCGGAAGACAAAAAGGGCAATGGTATTTGATAAGAGCCTTTAAAGAAGCGGAAAACGAGATTAAAGATGTAAAATTAGTAATTTTAGGAGTGGGAAAGCTAGAATCAGAATTAAAGCAATTAGTCAAAAATTTAGGGCTTGAAAGTAAAGTTTATTTTCTGGGTTGGCAAAGAAACCCATTTAAGTTTTTAGCAAAATCAAAAATTTTTGTTCTTTCTTCTTTGTGGGAAGGGCTACCGTGCGTTATTTTAGAAGCAATGGCTTGTAAATTACCTATTATATCTGTAGATTGCAAATCTGGTCCAAGGGAAATTATAGCTCCTAATACTGACATTGTAAAAGTTGCAAAAGATATTGGATATGAAGAGTATGGGATATTAACTCCGGCTTTTAGTGGTAAAAAATACGGAGCTAGTGATCCCCTAGAAAGAAGTGAAAAAATTTTAAAAGATGCAATAGTCGAAGTCTTCAGAGACCAAAAAATAATAGAAGATTTAAGCAAAAAATCTTTTAAAAGGGCAAACGATTTTGATATTTCCAAAGTTATTAAAGAATTATTTTAGGAATAATGATGTAAAATAATAAAAAGTAGTAAAAATAACATTAAAAAATTACAATTAAGTTGATTGGTTAGTTTTAAAATAATTTATGTCAATATTTAAAATGAGGACAAATAAAAATATAAATCAAGTTCCCCTGGGAGATAAAGGAATATTTGGGGAAAGGGATGACATGTTAGACCCCCAAAGATCGGGAAGAAGAGGAGTGTATGAACACCTTCAGAGATATAGATTAACGATGAAAAAAATAGGCCCTAATAAAAAGGTTTTAGATTTGGGGTGTGGCACAGGTTATGGAAGCAGAATGTTATATGGGGCTGGGAGTGAGGTTTACGGAATAGACGTTTCTCAAGGAGCCATTGATTATGCTAAAAAAAAATATTCTGGTCCCAAATATGTTTGTTGTTCGGCAGAAAAAACACCATTCCAAAATAATTTTTTTGATGTTGTTACTGCTTTTGAGGTTATTGAACACGTTCAAAATCCAGAAAAAGTTCTTAGAGAAATATACAGAGTTCTTAAAAATGGAGGAGACCTCTTTATCTCTACTCCTAATCCGCGCCACCTATTAAATACAATAAAACACCTTTTTAGGGCCAACCCTTATCCAGAAAAAGTAAATGCAAAAAATATTTATCACATCAAAGAATTTTATTATGATGAATTTATAGAATTTTTAAAGAGAGGAAATTTTAAAATCATATCTCAATACGGCCAAACGCTTTCAATATTACCAGGGAAAATAGAGGCCTTATTAGATAAACTTCCGTTATTTTATAAGATTCCAATATTTTGGGGGTACTTTTTTCCAAAATATGCTTGGACAATTGTAATTCATGTCCAAAAAAAGATTTTATAAATAACGAGTAGATTTAGTTAAATAAATCTTAAAATAATCTACGCTAAAAAATACTCATGAAATATCGCTTTCTTAAAATATTATCTAACGGACAGGATTAACTTTATGGTACTTCAAAAACCTTCAACAGTTTGTCCAATTTGCAAAAAAGGAAAACAATTCAGATTTGTTAGGGATTTTATTAGGAGTCAAATTAGGTATTCTTTATATGAGTGCGCTGATTGTTTGGTGCAGTTTTGGCTTCCATTAAAAACAGTTGAAAATATCTGGTATGAAGATAATAACCCTTATAAAGTGAGGGATCTAGCTAAGTCAAAAATATCTAGAGGATATCACAAGAATTTTTTGAAAACATACAAAATTTTTCCAAGCGGCATAAAAATTTTAGATTTAGGATGTGGATCCGGCGAATTTATAGCTGAACTTGAAAAGAGAGGATGCGAAGTTTGGGGAGTAGACTTCGACAGAGATGCTATCGATATAGCAAAAAATCGTTTTGGTTTAAAAAATGTTTTTGCTTTGCCCTTTGAAAAATTTTTTGAGAAACAAGATTTGCCAAAATTCGATATAATCACTTTTTTTGAGGTTATTGAACATTTAGCAGACCCCAATGCTTTTATTGAGAAAACAAAAACATTATTGAAAGAAGATGGGAAAATTGTTTTAAGCACCCCATGTCGTGAAAGAGTGTTATCTAATCTAAATAGCTGGGATTTTCCTCCGCACCATTTTACAAGATGGAATAAGGAGGCAGTTGCAAGATTATTTTTACGATATGGTTTTAAAATATTCCGTATTTCTTATGTCGAACAGTGCAGAATTATTTCAGAATCAATTTTAGGAAAACTTAAAACAGGATTAGTCGCAAAATCTATAAGTGAGTCTCGCTCCGCGGGAAAAACTTTGATTATTCCTAAAGCTATTTATGTTTTAGGACGTGTTAAAATGATGTTAGGAAAAATTCCAGCATGTTTTCTGCTACTTTTTTTAAAGATATTTAATCATAAAGATGGAATTATGTTGATTGAATTGGTGTCGGCGCGCAGAAAGATTGCATTTCTTATACCAACTCTAAGCATAGGCGGTGGCGAAAGAGTTGTTTCTGAATTGTCATTAAACCTATCAAATTCTATTGGAAAAATTATTATCTTATTTAAAAATCAAGTTTCTTATCATTATAAGGGAAAATTATTTTTTTTAGATATACCTTTTGAAAATTCGTTTTTTTTAAAAATATATTATTTTTTTATAGGAATTTTTAGATTGGAAAAAATAATAAAAAAAGAAAATCCGGATTGTGTGATTAGTTTCGGCGTTCCAGCAGGAATTATGAATATTTTAACAAATAAAAAAACTTTATTAAGGGTTGATAATATGGTTTCAATATCTCATAAATTATTTTACAGATTCCTAATAAAGTTTTTTTACAGAAGGGCAAGCGGGGTTATATGTGTATCTAAGAAATCTGCAAAAGAACTGACCAGCAATTACGGGATTAAAAGTGAAAAGATTAAAATGATATATAATCCATTAAACATTAACGAGATTCAAAATTTGGCTAAAGAGACGCCTGACAGCGAATATCAAGAAATTTTCAATAAACCTACAATAATTACTGTAGGCAGGTTGACCAAACAAAAAAGCCAATTGCACTTGATTAGATCATTTGCCACGGTAAAAGATACTATTAAAGATGCTCAATTATTAATAATAGGAGTCGGAGAATTGGAAAAAGAATTAAAACAACTAACTAAAGATTTAGGGATTGAAAATGATGTATATTTCCTTGGCTGGCAGAAAAATCCATTCAAATTTTTGTCCAAATCTAATGTATTTGTCTTATCCTCTTTGTGGGAGGGTTTGCCTTATGTGCTCTTGGAAGCAATGGCTTGCGGATTACCTGTTATATCTGTAGACTGTGAATCTGGTCCTAGGGAGATTTTAGCTCCAAAAACCGATATTGACCAGAAAGCAAAAGATATTGAATATGAAGAGTTTGGAATTTTAACACCAGCTTTTGATGACAAAAATAGTAATTTTTCTACCGAGAGCGAAAAATTTTTGGCAAAAGCAATGATAAAAATATTAACGGATAAAAATTTAGCGGTCGAATTTAGCCAAAAATCCAAGCAAAGAGCTAGTGATTTTGATATTAAAAATATTATTAAAGAGTGGGATTTTTTAGAAAATCAAGCTGTATAATCACGACCGAAATGTGGCATTATAATTTATAGCATATAAATATGTTGACTCCAAAAAATAAAAAAATAGGATGGATTGAAATATCTTCAAAAAAATATGGAGGCGTGGCTTATAACGAGGAAGCGAGAAAAATATTAGGGAAAAGTTTTAATGTTGAATTGATACTAAAGGAGGCCAGGATTTTCAGGAACATAAGATATTTTAAAATTCCCGAATCTCTTTTTCTTCTAATAATGATGAAGGGAGAAAAAGATATTTGGATTAGAGATTTTTATTCTACTTTAACCTTGAACAAGAAAAAAACAAAAGGTAAGAATATGGCGATGATTCACCATATTGATTCTGCAATTTTCCCGCCAGTTTTTAAAATTTTTTTCGTGATTCTTGAAAAATTTTTTTATCGAAATTTGAGAAAGATAGATTTCATCATTACAGTATCTGAATACTGGGAAAAACATTTTTTAGAAAAAGGATACAAAAATGTTTTCAAAATTTATAACGGGTTTAATTTATCGGATTTTCATATTACAGAAAAAGAAATGTCAGACTTTAGGAAAAAATATGGGCTTTCTGAAAAGCCGATAATTTATTTAGGAAATTGCCAAAAGCAAAAAGGTGTTGTCGAAAGCTATAAGGAGTTAAAAGACCTAGACGTTATTTTTGTTACTTCTGGGCAACAAAAAGTTAAAATTCCAGCGACAAATTTAGATTTAGAATATAAGGATTATTTAAAATTATTAAAAGCCTCTTTATTGGTAATAACAATGTCAAAAATGAAAGAGGGTTGGTGCAGAACTGCTCATGAAGCAATGTTGTGTAAAACGCCAGTTATAGGCTCTGGTCTTGGAGGAATGAGAGAATTATTAGATGGAGGCAATCAGATAATTTGTCCAGATTTCAAAAACTTAAAAAAAGAGGTAGAATGCTTATTAGGGCATCCTGATGCAAGGGAAAAGATGGGTGAAAGCGGTTATAATTTTGCCAAGAATTTTACCCAAGAAAGATTTGAAAAATCTTGGTTAGATTTAATTAATAAAATTTTAAAATAATTTATGCTCGAAAAATATTATTTAATCATAAAAAAACTTTTATTTATTTTTTCAGTCAATCCTATATTTTTTTTCAAAAGAATTTTTTTTGAATTAAAATATCTCATTTTGCCAACACCTCAATCTGTGGTTTCTAAAAAAATAAACGGGATATCTTTTGAATTTGATTTCAATTTGAGTCCGCAAATGAAAAGAATGTATGTTGGTGCTTACCAGCCAATAATTACCGAAATTTTAAAGAAATATTTAAAAAATGGAGATACTTTTATTGATGTTGGAGCAAATATAGGTTTTTTTACTGCTATAGCCGCTGGGATAGTCGGAAAACAAGGTCAGGTTCATAGTTTTGAACCAGTACTAGAACATTTTTATAAATTAAAAAATCTAGCCGAAAACAATAGCCAATATAATATCACAGCGAATCAGTTTGCCTTAGGCGATAAAGAAAAAATTAGTAAAATTTATGGTAATACTTTTATCCCTGCCCTATTGGGGGAGGATGATAAATACATGACATTAGAAGTTTCTATTCGTCGGCTTGACAAATATATTCAAGAAAAAGGATTAAATAACATAAAATTGATTAAAATTGATGTAGAGGGTTTTGAATTTCCTGTTTTAAAAGGGATGGAAGAGTATTTTTTAGAGTGTTCAAAAAATGGTTCTTGCCCAGCTATTGTATGTGAAGTTTTTCCAGGGATAGGATATGAAGTAAAAGACCTTTTTAAATATATGAGAAGCTTTTCATATTATCCCTTCGAAGTTTTGAACTCCCATAAAAGAATTGTTACAGAAAAAAAGCGAGTGGATGATGTGCTTTTTAAATTTTGCAAGTAAATAAATCATAAAAATATGAATATTTTAGAATTTTTTTCAAAAAACAAAAAATTAATTTTGCTTTATTGTCTATCGCTGGCGGTATTTTCTTTAATTGATAAGGTATTAGGTATCGGGATGATATTTATTTTTTTCTTAGTTTCGATCTTTTTCTTTTTTATTGATAAATATAAAGAAGAGAAACAAAAGAAAGTTTTAGGCGCGCTATTTTTAATTGTTTTCTTTTTACACGTTTTGGCAGTTTTATTTTTATACTACACGGGCTTCCAGCCATTTAGTGGAGGGTACGGTGACTATGTTGTTTATCAGCAACAAGCCCAAGAAATAGCCGCAAGAGTTCATCAAGGAAATTTTTCCTTGCAGGGAATTGGTATTAGCCATTACTATTCGGTTATTGTTGGTTATATTTATTCCCTTACAGTTCCGGATATGCTTATTGGCCAATTATTTAATGCATGGTTGGTGGCCCTCACAGTTATTTTTATTTATCTAATAGTTTATGAAATGGGGGGCACAGAAAAAGATGGTTTTTTAACGGGATTGATAGCTGGTGTTTATCCTAGCCTTGTTTTTTATGGAAGTCTTTTGTTAAAAGATGCTTTAGTAGTTCTATTGTCTATGTTTGGATTATTTTTAACTATAAAAATAATAAAAAATTTTTCCGCTTTAAAGTTTTTAGGTTTTTTTATTGTTTTGACTAGTTTAATACATTTCCGCTTCTATATCGGTTATGCCCTTATGTTTTCTTTTATAATTTCCTGGTTTTTAATGTCAAATTTCAATCTTAAAAAAAGAATTATTTATGGGATAATTATGGTTTTTATTTTAGGATTTTCTACCCAATTCTCAGGGAGTGGTTATTATGGATATTCAGATTTTAAAAGATTCCTAAATACTAAAACTATTACTTATTATAGAGAGATAGTTTATGCTCCACCAGCTAAAATCCTTTCGGTCCAATCTCAAACAACAAATACTCCGCAAACAAATACTCCGCAAACAAATACTCCGCAAACAAATACTCCGCAAACAAATACGAATTCTTTATCAGAACGTCGGACCTCTTCAGTAGTGGTAAAAACAGGGTTTGAAAGTCCGTTAATTTTTGCAAAAAATACTGCGTTGTCATTTATCTATTCTTTTCTAGGCCCTTTTCCTTGGCAGTTAACGCGCCTCAAGCATATTTTAGTTTTGCCCGAAGTGATTGTTTGGTATTTTTTATTATTTTTTATAATAAAAGGAATAATAAGATCAATCAAAAAACAAAACAAAATCATCTTTCCTTTAATCATTTTTAGTATTTTAGTTATAGGAGCGTTATCTCTTTTTATGACTAACTTTGGGATAATAACAAGAATTAGAATACCAGCATTCCTTGCACTTATATGTTTGTTTCCGTTTGGATTGGAAAAAATAAAAAATATAAAATTTCCTTTATTAAATAAAATATTTACAATATAGAAATCGCTAAAACGATTTATATAATTAATCGCTCGGTCGGAATATAAAACACTCGTTCAATAAATTAAAAATAAAATTTTAATTTATCTTACTCCAATTTTATATTCTTCCCTCGCTCATAATTATGAACACAAAATGTTTAGTTACCGGCGGAGCTGGGTTTATAGCTAGCCATCTCGTTGATAAATTAATAGAAAAGAGATATCAAGTAGCAATTATTGATAATCTTTCGACAGGGAGAAAGGAAAATATAAATCCGAAAGCAGATTTTTACAACCTTGATATCCAAAATTATGAAATCTCTGAAATTTTTAGGAAAGTGAAACCAGATATTGTTTTTCATTATGCTGCCCAAATTGATATTAGAAAATCAGTAGAAAATCCAATCGAGAGTGCTAAAACCAATATTTTAGGGAGCTTAAACGTTTTAGAAAATTGTAGAAACTTTGGAACCAAAAAAATAGTTTTTGCTTCAACCGGCGGAGCAATTTATGGTGAAGCAGACATAGTTCCTACTTCAGAAGATTATATTCCGCAGCCCGTTTCTCCTTATGGCATTGAAAAATTAATCGTTGAACATTATTTAAACTTTTATAAAAGGGAATACAATCTAGATTATTTAATTTTAAGATTTGCCAATGTTTACGGTCCACGTCAAAATTCAAAAGGAGAAGCGGGGGTTATTGCAATTTTTTGCGATAAATTGCTTGCGGGAGAACAGCCGATCATAAATGGAGATGGCAGTCAAACAAGGGACTTTGTTTTTGTGAAAGATATTATTGAGGCAAATATCTTGGGAATAGAAAAAGATCAAAATGGAATCTTTAATATTGGGACAGCCAAAGAAATAAATATTAATGATATTTTTGCAAAACTGGCAAAATTGTTCGACTTAGAAGAAAAAGGAATCCATGGGTTGGGTAAAATGGGCGAACAAAAAAGAAGTTGCCTTGATTTTAAAAAAGCGAAAACAGGGTTTGGTTGGCAGCCAGAATATGATATAGATAAAGGTTTGAAAAAAACCAAAGAATGGTTTCTAAATCATAAAATTATTTATTAGAAAGTTAATAAATAATTATTAAGATGACAGATATAACTAACGCTAAAGAATTTTATGACGACCGTTATGTTAAGGGGTATATGGAAAAATGGCCGGTCGATAAAAAAAAGAGAGTATATGAGGTTATCAAAAGCTTAAATCTTCCCGATAAAGGAGAGGCACTGGATTTTGGTTGTGGAAACGGCGTTTTTACAAAGGTTTTGAAACAAGCACTGCCAAATTGGGAAGTATATGGTTGCGATATTAGTGAAGTCGCAATTAAAAACGCTAGCATAAAAAATCCAGAGTACATTTTTTTTGTAAACGATGACGCTGTGCTGAAAGATAAAAAATTTGATTTTATTTTCTCCCATCATGTGTTAGAGCATATTTTAGATATAGAAAATACTATCTCGCAATTTGTCGATAAAACAAAAAGTAATTCTTCGATGCTTCATATATTGCCATGCGGGAATAAATATAGTTTTGAGTGGCAGATATGTCAATTAAATAAAAATGGGATTAATCAAAAAAGAGGGAACACACTTTTTTTTGAATATAAAGGGCATATTCGAAGAATGACTACAGATTCATGCGCCTTATTGTTTAGAAATTTCGGATTTGTCCTAAAGCAATCTTTCCATAGTAATCAATATTACGGCGCTATAAATTGGATAACTAGATCTAATCCTATCTTGATTATAAAGATATTTAATCCTTTTGGCGGCAGGAATTTAAAAGCAAAACTAAAATTAACCATTCTTCTATTTAAATTTATTCTGATCTCTGCATCAAGACTGCCCTATGTGGTTTATAAAAGATTTGATAGTTTTATATTGAAAGGAATACTTTTTGTGCCCTCTTATGTGGTATCTATATTTGTTGATAAATATATTATTTACAAATCAGAACAAGAATGGCAAAAATTTAAGACAGAGAGTAATGGATCTGAAATGTATCTTCATTTTATAAAACAGACACAAGAATTATGATTATTAAAAATATTGCAAAATTTTTATCGCAAAATATTGGAATTAAGCAAACGATACTCAAAAATACTTTTTGGTTAACATCATCTCAAGTAATTGCTGGCACCTTAAGTGCTATATTAGCTATATTAATTGCTCGCCATTTAGGAGTCGAAGGATTTGGCAAATTCAGCTTCGCTTTTTCTTTTGTTGTTATTTTTTCTGTTTTCACTGATTTTGGTTTAATAACTCTGACAACACGGGAGCTGGCTCGCAATGGTCTTATGGTTAAAAAATATATTGATAATATAATAATAATTAAATTTATCCTTGGATTATTGACTTTGGGGATAATTATTCTGGCGCTTAATTTTTTAAATAAAACAGCAGAAGTCAAACTTCTTATTTTTTGGGCAGGAATATGGATGATCATTCAAAGCTTTCCTCATTTTTTTCAATCTATTTTTCGCGCTTTTGAACAAATGGAGTATGAGGCCATCTCAAAAATTGCTTACTCTCTAACATCATTTATTATTGTTTTTTATATAATAAATACGAGCTTAGGATTAAAATTTTTAATACAAGGCTATGTTTTTTCAGCTTTAGTCGGTTTGATTATAACTATCTTTTTAATACGAAAAAGATTTGTGAAATTTAAGAGCGAGGTAGACCTATTATTTTGGAAGAACTTATTTAGAGAAGCGTGGCCATTTGCTATTTTTACAATTTTTGCGGGTGTGTATTTTCAGATATCAACGGTGATACTTTCTATACTGGATACAGATTCGGCAGTTGGTTTATATTCAATCGCCTTTAATTCCGTGATAATCTTTTTTGTACTGCCGGATATTGTTTCAGGCAGCGTCCTTCCTACGTTGTCAAAGTTATTCGTAAAAAAAAATTTATTGAAAGAGTTGTCAAAAAAATTAATTATATTAATGTTATGTATAGGGTTGATTTTGGCAATAGTTTTATTTTTTGGAGCGCCGTTTTTTATAAAATTAATATATGGAAAAGAATTTGCAGGAGCTACTCTCGCATTTCAAATAATGGTTTGGGTTTTGCCGCTTAGATTTATGAATTATTTATTCGCAGTTTTTTTAATTGCCGCAAATCTTCAGAAAAAAAGATTGAATGCTGCTATAATCTGCGCTTTATTTAATATACTGATGAATTTAATATTAATACCAGCATTTAGTTTTGAAGGTGCCGCTGTTGCCACTTTATTAACGGAGATAATCCTTTTTCTTCTTTATTTTATTTTTTATAAAAATGTTATAAAAAGTGATAATAAAAGTCAGATTTTAACTGTTTAATGATTAATATAAAAAAAACAACAAAAGAAAGAATATGCAATGGTTGTGGGGTTTGTTCTGTCGTGTGTCCCAAATTAGCGATAGAGGTTTCATTAAATGACAAAAAAGGAAGCTATGGACCAGAAATTATTAATGATAAATGCGATAGTTGCGGCATTTGCTTGAAGGTATGTCCTGCAATGGGATTGAATTCTCAAAACAATAATTTATTGGGAAACTATATTGCCAGTTTTGTTGGGTTTGCTAATAATGAAGAGATAAGATATAATGCTTCATCGGGTGGCGCTATAACTGCATTATTAGTTTTTGCCCTTGAAAAGGGATTAATCAATGGAGCTGTTGTGACCCGATTCGCTAAAGATAATATTTTAACTGCAGAGTCTTTTATTGCTAGGACTAAGGAAGAAATTATTGCTGCGTCTCAATCAAAATATTGTCCGGTGGCTATGGATACCATTCTAAAAGAAATTATTTCTTCCGCTAAGTCAGAAAGACTGGCATTTGTCGGTTTGCCATGTCAGATTTCAGCAATCAGAGAAGCATCTAAAATTAATATAGAATTAAGAAAAAAAATTGTTTTTTACGTTGGGCTGTTTTGTGGATTTAGGCCTAATTTTAACGGATTAAAGTTTTTTTTAGAAAAGAATAACATCAATAAAGAAGAAATTAAAGAGATAAACTATAGAGGAAGCGGTTGGCCAGGATTTGTTAAAATCTTAAAGAAAAACGGAGAAGTGGTAAATTTCTCATTTCCATCATATTGGAGCGTGGCAGGGTCTAGTTTTTTCTATCCAAAGTCGTGCATGGCTTGTACAGATTGCACATCAGAGAGAGCTGATTTATCTTTTGGAGATGCTTGGCTAAAAGAATTTAAAGACGATAAAATTGGTCACTCTATTATTATCTGTAGAACCGAAAAAGGGAATACTCTTTTAGGTGATGCAAAAGAAGCAGGTATTTTAAAATTTGAGAAGATTCCGTACAAAAAAGTTATTCAATCTCAAATTATCAATATTTACTTGAAGAAGAAAGGATTGCGAGCTTTATTCCCAAAAAAGAAGTTGCAGGGGCTAGAGCCAGATTTATTAGACAGTGTCTTATCTTTGTTTTTTCTATTTAATTCAATAATTGGAGAGAAAAAAATTTCTAGAAAGTTTTTATCTTTTATTCCGTTAAGGATTATTTCTTTATACACTGGTTTTCTTGGTAAATTCTGGCGCTATAAGGCCGAGCGCGGTTTCAAAGAATACATTAATTAATAAGTATGAATAATAACTTATTTATATTGGCCGGGAACGGTTCGTATGATAATAGGGGTTGCGAAGCAATTACTAAAGGGACAATAAAAATATTGCGCCATCATTTTGATAATCCCAAGTTTGTAGTTTTGAATCTATATTCATCAGAAGAGCAATTTAAAAAACAAATTTCAGAAGAATCTGATGAGAATATTCTCCATAAAAAAACATTTATATTCAACAAATCAATGCCCGTTCGGATTTTTAACAAATTGAGATTTTCTTTGCAAAGCCAGGATAGAAGAATAAAAACTATTTATAAAGAAATATTGCCTCACCTTAAAGAGTCAGAGGCAGTATTATCTCTTGGTGGAGACAATTATTCTTTGGATTATGGCAAGCCGACGATATTTACTGATTTGGATAATCTTGTTTTGTCGAGAAGAAAGCCAATGATAATTTGGGGGGCTTCAGTAGGACCTTTTTCTAAATTACCATCTTATGAAGAATATATGAAAGAGCATTTTAAAAAGATTACAGGAATCTTTGCAAGAGAGTCTTTAACAGTGGATTATTTGGCCAATATAGGCATAACTAAAAATGTTTATAGAGTTGCTGACCCAGCCTTTTTGGTAGACGCCGTAGAGCCACCCGAAGATAAATTTAATAAAAAAATTCCTGATGGAGCAATAGGGATAAATTTAAGCTACCTTATGGCAAATTACGCAATGGCAGGCGATTTGAACAAATGGACAAACTATTGCGTAAAAATAGTTGAAAAAGTTATAGAGGAAACTAGGCGCCCGATTTATTTAATTCCACACGTTGCAGGACTTGGGCCAAGCGACCATTATTTTTGCCAAAAAGTTTTATCTTTAATAAATGTGAAACAAGGCGAGATTGTTTTAATTCCAGACAATTTAAATTTTCAAGAAACCAAATGGATTATAAACAAAATGTTTGTTTTTCTTGGCAGCCGTACGCATTCAATGATATCAGCCCTGTCTGCTGGCGTTCCAGCAGTAAGCCTTGTATATAGTATGAAAGGAAAGGGAATTAATAGAGATTTTTATGGTAATGATAATTTTTGTATAGAGAAAGATAAGATGTCTCCGGAGGTAATAGCGCAGAAAATAAACGAGCTAATAAAAAATCAGCCTGCTCTAAAAAAACAAATTGTTTCAGTTCTGCCCAAAGTTAGAGAACTTGCATTAGATGCCGGCAAATATTTAAAAGATATTATTGCATGTCAAAAAACATAAAAATTTCAATTATCATTGGGACTCGTCCAGAAATAATAAAAATGAATTCTATTATTAAAGAGTGTAAAAAAAGAAATCTCGATTTTTTTATTTTACATACAAACCAGCACTATTCAAAAAATTTAGATAAAATATTTTTTGAAAATTTAGAACTACCTGCGCCTAAATATAATTTAAATGCCAACTCGGGCACTCATGGCCAAGAAACCGCTATAATGCTATTGGGAATTGAAAAGATATTAATGAAAGAAAGGCCAGATATTGTTTTAGTGGAAGGCGACACTAACACGGTTTTATCTGCCGCTTTGGCCGCCTCAAAATTAAAAATAAAAGTAGGGCACATAGAAGCCGGATTAAGGTCATATTCTAAAGAGATGCCCGAAGAGATAAATAGAGTTTTAACAGACCATTGTTCTGATTTTCTTTTTGCCCCTACAAAAAAGGCAAAAGAAATTTTAATTAACGAGGGGGTTTCGAAAAACAAAATTTTTGTCACTGGCAATACAATTGTTGACGCAATTTATCAAAACTCAAAATTGTCGGAAAAACAATCAAAAATTTTAGAAAAACTAGGCATTCAAAAAAGAAACTTTATTCTTCTTACTTTACATCGTCCGGAAAATGTGGATAAAAAAGAAAAAATAAAAGAGATTTTTAGAGGATTAGAATTAATTTATAGAAAATTTAATTTGCCAATAATTTTTCCAATCCATCCGAGAACAGAAAAAAATTTAAAGAAGTTTAATTTAAAAATTCCAGAGGGAATTAAATTAACTGAACCAGCGGGATATTTTGACTTTCTTAAGCTCGAAATTAACGCCAGGTTGATTTTAACAGATTCCGGAGGAGTGCAAGAAGAGGCCTGTATTCTAAAAATTCCCTGTATAACGATTAGGGATAATACCGAAAGACCAGAAACAATAGAGGTTGGCAGCAATATTTTAGCAGGGACAATCCCTAAAAATATTTTATATTGTGCCAGAAAAATGTTAAATCGAAAAAGAAAATGGAAAAACCCCTTTGGTAATGGAAAAAGCGGGAAAAAAATTGTTGATATAATTTTAAATAATAAACATTTATTTTAAAATCATTAAGAGAAACAAAAAAATATGTTAAATCAAACAAAAAGTATACGTATTACCTATTTAGGCGGGGCATGGCCAACGAATATGGGAAACTCTTTTATTGATTTGGGTTCAATGCATTTGTTAAAAATGGCATGTCCTGATGCCATTATTCATTTTGCAAGTGAAATTCCCCAATGGTTTTTTTATCATAATAAAAAAACCATTGCTAACGCCCTTAATGTAGCTAGCTTGATAAAATCTGATTATCTTGTTGTATCCGGCATGTTATGTTGTGATGAGTTTATAAAACTATACGAACCAATAATCTCAAAACTCATTCAAAGAAATGTCAAATTCGTTATTAACGGAGGAGGAGGGCTGAAATATTCCCAACGAGAAGTGGATAACTTCAGGGATTTTTTAAAAAGAAATCCACCATATGCTTTTATTTCGAGAGACGAACCGTCTTTTAAAAATTACAGTGATTTGGCGAAATATTCATATAATGGGATTGATTGCGGTTTTTTCTTATCAGATTATTTTAATCCCGCCGAATTAAATCTGCCCGACTTTGTAATATTTAATTTTGATAATTCTAATCTGAATAAATTTGTAAATTTTATAAAAAGTAAAGCATTTTTTAAAAAATCGAAAGTCAAAATACCCAAAATTATAGATAAGCTTGTTGTTAGGACTCATCATTCTTGTTGGCCAGATATAAAATATGGCATAATTGATTTGGGTGTACCTAGAGAATATTTCAATATACCCAACACCATCATATCAGATATCCCGGAAGATTATTTAAATTTATATGCTAATACCAAAGCTACTTATTCAAACCGGGTGCATGCTTGTGTGGCAACTTTATCTTTTGGTAACCCCGCAATGTTATTTTCTCAAGACTCAAGAGCGTATTTATTTGATAGAATAGGAGCATATACAATAAAAGAAGACATTACTTATCCGAATATAGAAAGAATTGCACAAGAGAAATCAAAACATATAGCATTTTTATCTTCATTATTATATGGAAAACAAGGAGAAATTTAAAAAAGTTAGCATTGTTTTGCCTACTTATAATGGAGCGAGGTATATTAAGCAAGCAATAAATAATTGTTTAGAACAGACTCATACAAACCTAGAATTAATCATAGTAGACGATGGATCATATGATGAAACAGAAGATATTGTTAAATCTTATTCAGATCCGAGGATAAAATATTTTAAACATAAAAAAAATTTTGGTTTAGCTCAAGCACTTAATACGGGCTTTGCAAACTCGATAGGGGAATATCTCACCTGGACATCAGATGATAATTTTTACGTTTCAGATGCTATTACTGTCATGCTTAAAGCGTTAGAAAAAAAATCAAAAATTGATTTTGTTTACACGAATTTTTATACGATTGATGAGTCTGGAAAAACTATTAAACGCGTGAAAGTGCCATCTTCTAGAATCCTTAATAGAGATAACTGCATTGGTCCGTGTTTTTTATATCGTCGGATAGTTTATAATCGATTAGGAGAATTTGACCCTAGTTTTTCTCTTGCTGAAGACTATGAGTATTGGTTAAGAGTCAAAAGTCAGTTTCGAATTCAAAAATTAGATAGATTTTTGTGTTACTACCGACTTCATAAAGACGGTTTGACTTTTCGGCATGAAAAAGCAGAAGTTGAAGAGCAAACAGGAAAAGCAAGCAGTAAATATATTTCTTCATCCTCCATAAAGTATTACCATAAAGGGAGATTGTTTTTTTATAAAAAAGATTATAATAGGTCAAAAAAAGAATTGATAAAATCGCTTGTTCATAATCCCTTCAACCTGGATGTGTGGAAATTATTAGTTTTTGTTTGTCTTACTACTTTGAGCCCCAGTATTGCAAAAAGAATTAAAGAAATAAGAGATTAACAAAGCGGAATTAAACACAGAAATTATGAGTAAAAAAATTTCAAAATTGAGAGAGTATAAAAATAATTTGTTCAGACATATAACTGCCGGAATATGTCCATTTTGCTACTCAAAGTCGTTTTATAAAAATAATATAAATCGGATAAATTGGGATGGGAAAAAAGCCTGTTTTAGTTTATCATTTGATTGTGATTATACAAAAGATATTAAATCTTTGCCTTTTATATTAGACATTTTTTCGTCTTATTCATTTAAGGCATCTTTTGCATGCATAGGCAAATTCATAGAAAAGTATCCAAAGGAGCACATAAGAATAATTGAAGAAGGTCACGAAATAATAAACCATACTTATAGCCATCCCGACAATGAAGAGTTGAATTCAAGTCAAAGATTTAATCAACTTCCAGCAAAGCAACAAAAATGGGAGATAGAAAAATGTCATAATATCTGCAAGGATATTCTTGAATACACCCCAATAGGATTTAGAACTCCGCATTTTGGAAATTCGCATACAGAAAACATTTACGATATTCTTGAAAATTTAGGGTACAAATATTCCTCCTCTGTATCTGCTGCAAAAACATCTAGTTTTGGTTTACCATTCATAAAAAATAGAATAATTGAATTTCCACTAAGTAGTTGTCCCCAGCATCCTTTCGCAGTTTTTGATACGTGGCATTCTTTGAAAAGAGGAATGGGAAAACATAAAAAGACCGGAGAATTTTATAAATTATTTAAAGAATTGATAGACGTCGGAATAAACACTAATTCGTATATTAATTTATATTTTGACCCTCAGGATGTTATAAATATTAAAGAATTTAAACTGATGCTAGATTATATTGAAGGGAAGAAAGAAGATATCTGGGTAGCAACATATAAAGATATTTTTGAAAAAATATATGCAGGAAAAAGAAATTGAAAACAAAATAATACAAAAATTTGATGAATTTTATCATATTTTTCCAGAAGAAATAAATTCATCTGATTTTAGGGTTAAAAAAATATTAAAACTTCTTGGTGAACCGTCTGATAAAAAAATATTAGATTTAGGGTGTGGCAAAGGAAGATTTTGCAGAAAAATAAAAGACTTCGGGTTTGTAAATATAATTGGTGTTGAACCATCAAAAGAATTAATTAGAATAGCAAGAAGGAACAATAAAGATATTAAATTTGTTCAGGCAAGTGCTACTGATCTGCCATTCGGGGACAATGAATTTGATATTTTAGTTTGTATTGAGGTTTTAGAGCATATTCCTGATACAGAAAAAGCAATAAAAGAAATGAAAAGAGTGTTAAGGCCAGGAGGCAGGATTTTGATTATGGATAAAAATATCTTATCTCTGCATCCTCTATATTTTATCCCAACCCTTTTTTGGAAAAATTTTTTAGAAAATAGAAATAAATGGTTTTATCCCCGAAACTTTATATTTAAAGAAAAATATTTTATTCCTTGGAAGCTGGACAAAATTCTAAAAAGCCATTTTTCGTATACAAAAATAAGGTTCGTTCGTTATGAGTTCGAAAATAAAAATCAGTCTTTATTTTTGAAAAATATTTTTAAAATATACAATATTATTTCTTTTATTTTTTATAATTTTGCCCCCTTTTTAAATTTTTTCGTAGTTTGGGAAGCAATAAAATAATAAATATAGAAACCACAATACTTAAGTAATCATATCTAAAATTATAAAATGATAACACATCGGTTAGTTTCAATAATTGTGCCTACTTATAATAGGAAAGACTTAATTGAAAAAGCAATTGATAGTATTTTAGTCCAAACCTATAAAGATATAGAAATAATAATAATTGATGATGCTTCGACAGATGGTACCTTTGGCGTTCTTTCATTATTAAGTAAAAAAGATCAAAGGATAATTATTTTGAGAAATAAAGTAAATCTAGGATTGGCAGGCACCTTGAATGAAGGTATTAAAAAAGCGAAGGGGAAATATATCACTAGATTAGATGACGACGATTTTTGGTGTGATGAAAAGAAAATAGAAAAGCAAGTCGATTTTCTGGAAAAAAATATAGAGTATGCCTTAGTTGGTGGAGGGGCGATTAAAATGAATAAAGAAGGAAAAGAGGTTGTTAGATATTTATTGCCAGAGAAGGACCAAGATATTAGAAAAAAAATATTGGTTAGCAGTGTATTCGCTCATGTTACAACTCTTTTTAGAAAAGACATCTATGAAAAAGTTGGGGGTTATGATAAAGGTTTCGATGGGTTGGAAGACTGGGATTTATGGTTAAAAATGGGAAGGGTGAGTAAATTCTATAATATTCAAGAAATTTTTGCTAGTTATTCCGGGCATCAATATGATAATCCAAGTTATCTTGATAAAAACTATAAAAGATTAAAACAACTGAGACTTAACATTAAGTTGAAGAAGAAATATCGTAATGACTATCCAGGATACAGAAAAGCCATTTTAATCTGTTGGGCTAATTATTTTTATTCTTTTTTACCATTTAAGCAAAAATTATGGCCGGTATTTTTCAAATTAAGAATATTGATAGGTTTTTTACCGTATAAATATTTCAAATAAAAATGAAGAAAAAAATAAAAATTTGTTATATTGTAAGCGTAGATATTACTTTAAAATTTCTACTTTTTGATCAACTAAAATTTTTACAAAGCCAGGGTTATGAAATATCCGTTGTATGCTCACAAGGAAAATGGATTAAAGACATTGAAAAAGCAGGCATTAGAGTAAAAATTATTCAATTCAAACGAAAATTTTTTAGCCCTATATCAGACATGCTTGCTTTCATTAGTTTGTTTTTTTATTTCAAAAAAGAAAAGTTTGATATTATTCACACGCATACACCTAAAGCCAGTTTTTTGGGTCAATTAACGGCAAAAATGGCTGGAGTTCCTATAACTGTTAATACAATTCACGGGTTTTATTTTACCGAAAATACATCTTTTTTTAAAAGAAAAATTTTTATTTTAATAGAAAAAATTGTGGCAAAAAATTCTGATTTAATTTTTTCCGTCAACAAAGAAGATATTAGTACAGCAATAAAAGAGAAAATTTGTCCTGTTTATAAAATAAAATATCTAGGAGGATGGGTTAATTTGGAAAGATTCGATCCTCATAGATTTTCTGCAGATTTTATCCAAAAGAAGAAGAAGAAACTTAATTTAAACAAAGATTTCAAAATTATTGGAATAGTGGGAAGATTTGTCAAAGAAAAAGGATACATTGAATTGTTTGAAGCCGTCAAGATTGTTTCAGAAAAATCCTATAAAATTTTACTTTTAATAGTTGGGCAGTTAGAACACGAAAAAAAAGACGCGTTAGATTTAAATGTTTTTGAAAGGTACGGAATTAAAAATAGTGTTGTATTTTTAGGAGAAAGAATTGATATAGATGAAATTTATTCCTTAATAGATATTTTTGTTTTACCGTCTCATCGAGAGGGGATGGGATTGTCAATATTGGAAGCTTCTGCAATGGAAAAGCCAGTTATTGCAACCAATATCCGTGGTTGTCGTGAAGCTGTTAATGATGGAAAAACAGGAATTTTGGTACCGATGAAAGATTCAGAGAAAATTGCTGAAGCTGTAATATTTCTTTTAGAAAACCCAGAAAAAGCGAAACAAATGGGTAAAGATGGCAGGGTAAAAATAGTTAATGACTTTGATGAAAGTTTTATTTTTGATAAAATAAAAAAAGAATATAATCAACTTATAAGAGAAAAAATAAAATAATGGTACAATTAATTTTAAAAAGATTTTTTGATGTTTTTATTTCTTTTATAAACCTAGTAATTTTGTCTCCATTTTTTTTAATAATAGCGTTTTTGATAAAGATCGATTCAAAGGGTTGTGTCTTTTTCAAACAGGAAAGAATTGGTAAAAATGGAAAACCATTTTATCCGTTTAAGTTCAGAACAATGGTGGAAGGAGCTGTAGACAAAGGTTTAAGGTATACTGTTGCCAAGGATGATGATAGAATAACAAAAATAGGAAAGTTTTTAAGAAAATGGGGCATAGACGAGTTTCCTCAATTAATAAATGTTTTGAGAGGTGAAATGAGCTTGGTTGGTCCAAGACCAACTTTGCGCTATCAGGTTGAAAAATATAATGATTTTGAAAAAAGGCGTCTTTTAGTAAAACCAGGATTGGCTGGTTGGGCATTAATTCATGGCAGAAATTCTTTGACATGGGAGGAAAGAATAAAGTATGATGTTTGGTATGTTGACAATTGGTCGCTATGGTTGGATATTAAAATTATATTTCAAACTTTTTATTTAATTTTCATTAAACAAGAGGGAGTTTATGGTAAAAGCGGAATAAACGACCCTTTTAATAGATAATATGCAACAAAGATTTAAAAATTGGAAAAAGCCAGTTATTAAGGATTCAAAACTTACAAAATGGAATTGGATGGTTCAAGGTGTAAAAAATTTGAAATTAGGTAAAGACACCGACATAGGCGCTTTTGTTTATATAAATGCTACAGAGGGAGTTGTTATGGAAGATGGCGTTCAGATTGGTTCTCATTGTTCAATTTATTCTATTTCCACTATAGATAATAAAAAAGGGAAAGTAGTTTTGAAGAAGAATTGTAAATTGGGCACACATTCTGTAATTATGCCGGGAGTAACCGTAGGTGAAAATTCTATTATTGGCGCTTTTAGCTTTGTTAATAAAGACGTACCAAATAATGTTGTAGTTTTTGGTGTTCCAGCTAAAATTATAAAAAATGTATAATGTATAAAATACCACTTTCAAAACCAGATATAACAGGAAAAGAAAATGAAGCAGTTCTATCAGTTTTAAAAACTTCTAGTTTGAGTTTAGGTAAAAAATATATAGAGTTTGAAAAAATAATAGCAAAGTTTGCTGGTGTGGAATACGCCGTAGCTGTAAACAGCGGAACGTCTGGATTACATTTGATAATAAGAGCATTGGGGATAGGCGAGGGAGATGAGGTTATAACAACTCCGTTTTCCTTTATATCTTCGTCAAACTGTATCTTATTTGAAGGAGCAAGGCCTGTTTTTGTTGATATTGATGAAAAAACTTTGAATATTGATGTTTCAAAAATAAGATCAAAAATTACTAAAAAAACGAAAGCAATTTTGGCAGTAGATGTTTTCTCCCAACCAGCTGATTGGGACGAATTAAAAAAAATAGCAAAAAAATATAACCTTTATTTAATTGAAGATTCGGCAGAGGCATTGGGGTCTTTATATAAAAATAGAAAGTGTGGAAGTTTTGGAGAAGCTGGTGTTTTTGCTTTTTATCCAAATAAACAAATTACAACTGGCGAGGGCGGAATAATTTTAACTAATAATAAGAAAATATACGAATTATGTAGAAGCATGGTAAATCAGGGTAGAAAAGTTAAAAATGGCAAATGGTTAGAGCATGTAATACTTGGTTATAATTATAGATTAGACGAGATGAGTTGTGCACTTGGAATAGCTCAAATGCAGAGAATAAAAGAAATACTTAAAAAAAGAAAAAGAGTTGCTGAATTGTACAATAATAAATTAAAAAATATTGATGGAGTGGAAATTCCATATATAAAAACAGGCAATAAATTAAGCTGGTTTGTTTATGTTGTTAAATTGACGGAGAAGTTCTCAGACTATAAACGTGATAAGATAATAAAAGAAATGGCGAAAAGGGGTATACAATGTGGGAATTATTTTCAGTCGATACATCTACAGCCATTTTATAAAAAAGAATTCGGGTATAAAAAAGGAGATTTTCTTATTACAGAGAATATTTCTTCTAGAACTCTGGCACTGCCTTTTTATAATAATTTAACGGAAGACGAAATTAATTTCGTGGCTAAAAACTTAACAGAAATAATTGCGCATGTTTAATCTTTTTAAAAGAACACCTATAAAAAGGATTTTATTTTTTGCGATCGCTGATGTATTCTTTATAGCATTCTCAGTATGGCTAGCTTTTATGTTAAGATTTGATGGCAACATACCATCACAGTATATTCCTTTCATTTATAGGATGATAGCTTTGGCCGTGATTTTTATAGTTCCTATATTTTATTTTCAAAGGCTCTATTCTTTTTCTTGGTCATATGTTTCAACTAGTGAGGCTATATCTTTATTCAAAGCTATAACTATTTCGTTTATTTTTTTAAGTATTACTATTTTTGTATCAAAATACTTTCCCTTTTTCCAAAATTTTCCGAGGTCAGTCATTTTTATAAGCTGGATTTTAATCTTTATAATGTGCGGGGCTATAAGATTTTCCAAAAGAGTTTATTCACATATAGTAGGAATGGGAAAGACTGTAGAAGAAGAAAAAACTCTAATTGTAGGAGCCGGAGACGCGGGTGAGCAAATTTTAAGGAGTATTATATCTTCAAAAAATAAGTCCTATTCTCCTGTGGGGTTTGTTGATGACAATCCTATGAAACAAGGAGTGACGATACACGGCTATAAGGTTTTGGGTAAAATTTTAGATATTCCTAAAATTATAAAAGATTATCAAGTAAAAGAGCTAATTATTGCTCTTCCTTCAGTTGGAAGATCAACAATAAAAAGCGCAGTTGAATTAGGCGTGAAAGCTGGATTAAAAAAAATAAAAATATCGCCACCATTAAATGAGGTTATAGACGGTAGAGTCTCTTTTAAAAATCTTAAGAACGTTGAAGTTGAAGATTTGTTAGGCAGAGAAAAAGTCAGTTTAAATACAAGCCAGATTAGAAATTTTATAACAGATAAAGTGATTTTAATTACTGGGGCTGCTGGTTCAATTGGATCTGAATTATCAAGACAGACAGCAAAATTTAATCCGAGCCTACTTTTATTATTAGACCAAGACGAAACAGGCATTTTTAATATTTCAAAAGAATTAGAGAAAAGTTTTCCGGATTTGAAAGTTCAGCCAATAATTGCAGACATAAGAGATAGAGAAAAAATTAACGCAATCTTTGAAAAAATTTCACCAAAAATTGTTTTTCACGCAGCTGCCTATAAACACGTCCCTTTAATGGAAGAAAATCCAGATGAGGCTGTAAAAAATAATATTTTTGGCACAAAAAACTTAGCAAATGCTAGTTTTAAATATGGTGTAGAAAAATTTATTTTTATTTCAACAGATAAGGCAGTTAACCCTACCTCTGTGATGGGTGCTACTAAAAGAGTGAGTGAAATGATTTGTCAGACATATAATCAAAAAAATGAAACAAAATTTATTTCTGTAAGGTTCGGCAATGTTTTAAATAGTAGGGGGAGTGTTATTCCTATATTTCGAGAACAGATAAAAAGAGGAGGACCAGTGGAAGTTACCCATCGTGACATGAAAAGGTATTTTATGTTAACATCTGAAGCTTGTTTATTAGTTATGCAGGCTGGAGCTATGGGTCAAGGAGGAGAAGTATTTGTTTTAGATATGGGAGAACCAATTAAAATATTAGATTTAGCAAAAGAAATGATAAAGTTATCTGGGTTTGAACCAGACAAAGATATTGCGATTGTGTTTGTGGGTATCAGACCGGGAGAAAAGTTATTCGAAGAAACCTTAACAGCAGAAGAAGGAACTATTGCTACGCAAAATGAGAAGATTTTTATGGCAAAACTTTCTGATATAAAGCCGAACGATTTAGAAAAAAAATTAGAAATTATTGAAAATTTGGTAGGGAAACAAACAGAAAAAATAATAGAAGCTCTTGGAGATATTGTTCCACATTACAACACAAGATAGGGTAAGGTTTTTCTTATATTATATTTTGTGTTAGAATAAAAATCACTTTTAGATTTATGAAAATTTTTCAAAGTTTCGTCAAAATTATTTTTACCGCCGCTTTTTTTTGTGTTTTATTTATAGCTCCTGAGGCTGAAGCTATTAGTTCTGGGAGTAATGTAATTTTTAATGTAGATAAAAATTTTGATGCATCATCTCGCACACAAATAACATCAACCCTAGTTAAAATTACCAACAATCTTTATTTTTATATTGAAAAATCATGGTGGGATTTCCAGCCAAAAGCCAAACAAGCAGAAATTTTAGCCAGTTTAGATAGTTTATCGTATGAATTTGACAACAAAATATATCCAACCCTGACTTCTGTCTTTGGATCTGAATGGAAACCGGGAGTAGACGGTGATAACAAGATTACTGTTTTATTTGAGTCAATGAACTCATCTGAAGGCGGTTATTTTCGTACAACTGATGAATATATAAAACTTCAATTGCCAGATTCTAATGAAAGAGAAATGGTTTTCTTGCCTTTAGATCATTTTAGTGATCCTCAACTCAAAACATTTTTAGCACACGAATTTGTACATTTAATAACCTTTAATCAAAAAAACAAGATTTATAAAGTAGAAGAAGACACTTGGCTTAATGAGGCAAGGGCTGACTACGCTTCAACAATTTTAGGATATGATGATAAATATGAAAGTTCAAATTTACAGCAAAGAGTCAGGGATTTTATAGAAAAACCATCAGACTCTATAACTGAATGGACTGGCACAAAATATGACTATGCTAGTGCGAGCCTGTTTATGCATTATTTTATTGATCACTACGGAATAAATATTTTAATAGATTCTTTACAATCAGAATATGTTGGTATAGACAGTATAAATTACGCTTTGGAAAAAAATGGGTCAAAAGATGCTTTCGATCAAGTTTTTACCAACTGGACAACAGCGGTTGTTTTAAATAATTGCTCTATTGATCAAAAATATTGTTATTTAAATAAGAATTTGAAAAGTTTTAGATTAAGTCCTACTCTTAATTTTCTACCACTAACTGGAAACGTTTCTTTATCTGTTATAAATGTTACAAAAAGTTGGACTGGAAATTGGTTGAAATTTATTGGTGGAAACGGAAACTTGAATCTTAATTTTTCTAGTTTGAAGGGTTTAAACTTTCAAGTTCCATATATTGTAGAGGATTCTGTTGGAAGTTATACAACCAAGTTTTTAACATTAGACGAAGACGAGAAAGGAAAAATTAACATAAACAAGTTCGGTTTAGATTACAAATCTTTAATTATCATTCCTTCTTTACAATCGAATATTTATAAATCAGACGATTTAGAACCAACGTATCCATTTAGTTATACAGTGGAGATTGTTGGTTCTACTTCTGTCACTGACAATAGCTCGATACAAAAACTTCTAGAAAAAATTGCTGTTTTAAAACAAGAGATAGCCACGATTCAAGAGCAAATTGATAATTATGGCTCGCAAAATTTTTGTTCTAAATTAGATAATAATTTGTATTTTGGATTAATAAACAATAATGAAGTAAAATGTTTACAAGAATTTTTGAAGAGTCAGGAAGCAGACATTTATTCAGAAGGTCTTGTAACAGGATATTTTGGTGGTTTGACTAAACAGGCAGTAATAAGATTTCAAGAAAAATATGCCTTAGAAATTTTGGCTCCAGCAGGATTAAAAAAGGGAACCGGTTATGTAGGTATTTATACAAGAGCAAAAATAAACCAAATTTTAATCAGTGGATAATTATTATAAAAACATGAAAGACAAATTTGAACAAATAAAAATATCAAGAGCTGAAAAAAAAGATATTCAAAAAATGGCTGAAATTGCTTCAGAGAGTTTTTCTGGTTTGAAAGATAAAAAAGATGCAATAAAATGGATAACGTGTAATTTTAACGCCTTTCCGAGAATGCAATATTTTATTATAAAAAAAGGAAAAGAAGCCGCAGGTTATATTTTATGGATAGAAAAAGGCGGATTTAGAAAAGAATCGGTTTTTGAATTAGAGCAGATTGCTGTTAGAAAAACATTTCAAGGGCAAGGTATTGGAAGCCAACTTGTTGAAAAATCTTTCTTAGAAATTAAAAATTACCTTAAAAAGAGAAAATCATTTTTAAAGGCAATTGAAGTAACCTCTGGGTCACAAAACCAAGCTCAAAAATTATATAAAAAAACATTGGGTGCTAAAATAGAGTGTGTTATTAAAGATTTATTTCGTGGCGATGAAGTTATAATGATTGCCAGGTTTAAAGATCATGAAAGATGAAATTTTTCAAAAATTAAAAGAAGAACTACCAGAAGTTCAGAAAGGAGTTTCACTAAAAAACTACACTACTTATAAAATTGGCGGACCTGCCAAATATTTTTTTATTGCTAAAACAAAAGATGACTTGATAACCGCAGTAAAAGTAGCTAAAAAATTGAAGTTGCCTATTTTTATTTTAGGAGGAGGAAGCAATCTTTTGATTTCTGATAAGGGGTTCTTAGGTTTAGTAATAAAAATTGAAATTTCAAACATAAAATTTGAAAAAAATAAAATTGCTGTAGGAGCTGGCGCAAGCTTGGTAAAACTAGCATATATGTCTGTAGAAAGCGGTCTTTCAGGGTTTGAATGGGCAGCTGGCATTCCAGGAACTATCGGCGGAGCTATACATGGCAATGCCCATGCTTTTGGGACGAAGACATCTGATTTAGTAAAAAGCATTGAAGCGGTAGATTCTAAAAGTTTAAAATTAAAAAAGTTTACGAATGGACAATGCCATTTTTCCCTAAAAAACAGCATTTTCAAAAAAAATAAAAATTTGGTTATTGTTTCTACTATTTTAGAACTTAAAGAAGAAAAAAAAGAGCAAATAAAAAATCGCATTAAAGAATTTTTAGAACATAGAAGAACCAAGCATCCTATGGATTTTCCATCAGCGGGTTCGGTGTTCGTTAATTCGATGGTAAAAATAAAAGATAAAAAGTTGTTAGAAAAATTTCCAGAGATAAATGAATATAATAAAAAAGGGTCAATACCTTCGTGGTATTTAATACATAAGTGTGGCTTGTCTGGAAAAAAAATAGGTAAAGCTCAAATTTCAGAAAAACACTGCAACTTTATAATTAATTTAGGAGGAGCTAAAGCCGGAGATATTGTGTCTTTGATTAATCTAGCTAAGAAAAAAGTTAAAAATAATTTTGGCATATCACTTGAATCAGAAATACAATTTTTAGGTTTTAATAAAAAATAATATTAAATACGCAATATAATATGAAGATAACAATAAAAACTAAAAACTTAGAGCTGACAGGAGACCTTCAAAATTTTATTGAAAAAAAATTTGGTATCCTTAAAAAATTTATAGATGTTTTGAAAAGGAAAGATGAAATTGGTAAAACTTTAGCTGAAGTTTTTGTTGAGGTAGAAAAAGAAACAACGCATCATAGAAAAGGAAATATATTTTTAGTAAAATCTCAAATTTATCTGCCTGGTCGTGAAATTATTTCAGAAGTAAGAGCAGATTCTTTGCAAAAAGTAATTGTAAAAGCAAAAGATGAGCTAAAAACAGAAATTGAAAAATATAAGTTTAAAAATATTGATAAACACCGCCGCCAGCAGAGAAAATCAAAAACCGAAATAATAAAATAATATATCGAAATCGCATTGAAAAAATGCGATTTTTCGTATAAGATAATAGAATAACACTATGTCAATAATATCCAAAATTTTTGGGGATCCGAACGAAAAGTTTATAAAGAATTTGGACCCAATTGTTAAAAAAATAAATTCTTTTGAGTCAGAATTTGAAAAATTTTCTGCTGAACAATTAAAAGAGAAAACCCTTCAGCTTCGTTCAGGGCTAGCAAATGGGAAGAGTTTGGATGATGTCTTGCCAGAGGCTTTTGCGTTGGTCCGAGAGGCTAGTAAAAGAACGTTGAATCAGCGTCATTTCGACTGTCAGATGATAGGCGGAATTGTCTTACACCAGGGCAAAATTGCTGAGATGAGAACAGGAGAGGGTAAAACTCTGTCTGCTACGTTGCCGGCCTATTTAAACGCTCTAGAAGGCCGCGGGGTGCACATTGTAACCGTAAACGACTATTTGGCCAAAAGGGACATGGTTTGGATGGGCCAGGTCTACGATGCTCTAGGACTATCTACGGGATGTATTGTAAATGAGTCAGGGTATGTCTACGACAGAGAATATAAGAATACTGAAAAAGACAAGCTTCGGGATGCAACAGGAAATTTTAAGGTAATTCAGGATTATTTAAAGCCCGCTTCAAGAAGGGATGCATATGCAGCAGATATTACTTACGGAACCAACAATGAATTTGGGTTTGATTATTTAAGGGATAATATGGTCTATGAAAACTCGCAAGAAGTTCAAAGAGGCTATAATTTTGTTGTTGTCGACGAAGTAGATTCAATTTTAATTGATGAGGCACGAGTTCCTTTAATAATTTCTGGCCAAGCAGAGGATGCAACCGAAAAATATTATACTTTTGCAAGAGTCGTAGCTCTTTTAGAAAAGGATTCAGACTATGAGCTTGATGAAAAAATGAAGTCTGTTGTTTTTACAGACCAAGGACAAAATAAAATTGTAAAAAGTCTAGGGTTTGATCCTTGGTTAGATAACGACATTATTACAACCCATCAGTTAGAGTCAGCATTAAAAGCTAAAGCATTATTTTTAAAAGACAGGGATTATGTTGTAAAACAAGGAGAGATAATGATTATTGATGAATTCACCGGTAGAATGTTGCCTGGCAGAAGGTGGTCAGGAGGATTACATCAGGCAGTGGAAGCAAAAGAAGGAGTTGTAGTGCAGCCAGAATCGATAACAATGGCAACGATTACTTTCCAAAATTATTTTAGAATGTATAAAAAAATAGCTGGCATGACAGGAACAGCCATTACTTCTGCTGAAGAATTCGATAAAGTTTATAAATTAGAAGTTGTTGCAATCCCTCCAAATAAAACAACAACAAGACAGGATTTTGCCGATAAAGTTTTTAAAACAGAAAACGGAAAATTTACAGCGATTATAAGAGAAATTGAAGAGCTTAATAAAAAAGGCCAGCCGATTTTAGTTGGCACAAGATCTGTTGAAAGAAATGAATATTTAGGAAAATTATTAGAAACAAAAGGTATTCCTCATAATATTCTAAATGCTAAAAATCATGAAAGGGAAGGCGAGATTATAGCTCAAGCTGGAAAGAAAGGGGCTGTGACAATTGCCACAAATATGGCAGGCAGAGGAGTTGATATAATTCTCGGCGGTAATCCGCCGAGCCCTGAGGAGGCTCTAAGGGTTCAAGAGTTAGGCGGGCTTTGCGTTATAGGAACAGAAAGACATGACGCAAGAAGAATTGATAATCAGTTAAGAGGCAGGGCGGGCAGGCAGGGAGATCCAGGATCCACGCAATTTTTTGTTTCCTTAGAAGATGATTTAATGCGTATTTTTGGCGGAGATAAAATTAAATCTTTGATGACTGCTTTAAAAATGCCAGAAGATGAGCCGATTCAGGCAGGAATGATTTCTGGCGCGATTGAATCAGCGCAAGAAAAAATTGAAGGGTTTAATTTTGATGCCAGACATCATGTGTTAGAGTATGACGATGTTTTGAATAAACATAGAGAAATTATTTATAAAAAAAGAAAAGAATTTTTAACAAGCGAAAATTTAAAAGAAAAAGTTTTAGAAATTTTTGAAAAAGCTGGAATTGCAAAAGAAGAGTACAAAAAGAAAGAAAAAGAAGTTGGAGAAGATAATATGAGACAAATAGAAAAATCTATTTGTCTGCGAGTTTCAGATATGTTGTGGCAAGAACATTTATCTTATATGGATCATATTCGAGATTCTGTGCGTTTAAGAGCTTATAGTGGAAGAGACCCCTTGGTTGAATATAAAAATGAAGGCCACAAAGCATTCGGTCAATTATTAGCAATGCTTGATGCAAATATTACAGATAATATTTTAAAAGCTGGTATACAAGTTCAATCAAAACCTATGCCACAATCTCGCGCTATTGAATCTGGGAAAAAAGAAATTGGCAGAAACGACCCTTGTCCTTGCGGTTCAGGGAAAAAATATAAAAAGTGTCATGGAAAATAATTTTGATAAAAATATAAAAAAGAAATCAGTGAAAAATAGAATAATAATTTTTATTTTAATTATTTTGATAATGGCGGCTTTTGGTGCAGGAGTTTATTTTAAAGACGACATTATCAAACTATACGATGGTTTTAGTAAACAGGTTCAGGACTTTCAAAAAACAAATCTTGGTTCTGTAGTTGTAAAAACAGGCAAAAAAATATTATCTCCGCCTCCTTTGAACGCTGGTGGTAGTGATAACAAAGTTGTTTTATTACAGAGTAAGATTATTTCAGAAACGAATTTGCAAAGACAGGAAAATGGAAATTTGCCGGGTTTAAGAGAAAATACAAAACTTGATGAGGCAGCTTTAGCTAAAGCTAATGACTTGTTCAAAAATCAGTATTTTGAGCACATGTCTCCAACTGGTGTTGACCCAGGAGAGCTGGTGCAAAGTTATGGATATGACTATATAGTAGCTGGTGAAAATTTAATTTTAGGAAATTTTTTGTCAGAAAAGGAGGTTGTTCAAGACTGGATGAACAGCCCGGGGCACAGGGCAAATATTCTAAATAATAGATACACAGAAATTGGTGTAGCAGTTGTTAAGGGAACTTACAAAGGCGAAAGTGTTTGGATTTCAGTACAAGAATTTGGGTTTCCATTATCTGCTTGCAACGAACCATCTGCTAATTTAAAAAACCAAATTGATTCTAATAATGCACAATTAAATATTTTATCCTCAGAAATTGATGATAGAAAAAAACAAATTGAAGATACAAATCAACGTTCTGCAGCTTATGAAAAAATGGTTGAAGATTACAACCAATTAGTTGACCAGTATAATTCTTTAGCAGATGCTACAAAAAGCATTATTGCAAATTATAATGAAGAGGTAAATATCTTTAACAATTGCGTAGCTGGAAAATAAAATGAAAATTAATGTTGGTTCAAAAAATCAAACAAAAATAACTGCAGTAAAAGATGCAGTAAAATTATATCCTGATTTATTTTCTAATCCAGAAATTATTGGAGTTGATGCAAGTGTTGATTTATATGGTCATCCAAAAAGTTTAGAAGAAACAATTAACGGGGCTATGAAAAGAGCCAAAGAATCTTTTAAAGATTGCGATTATAGTTTTGGATTAGAAGGTGGATTAATGGAGGCGCCAAAAAGCAAAAGTGGTTTTATGGAAGTTGGCGCTTGCGCAATTTATGATGGCAAAAATTTTTGCTTAGGTCTTTCACCGGCTTATGAGTGGCCAAAAGAAGTAACAAAATTAATTTTGTCTGGCGAGGCAGACGCGAGCCAGGCATTTAAACAGCTTGGCTTAACAGAACACGAGAAACTTGGCGCTGTTGAGGGAGGCATAATAGGTTTTTTAACAAAAGGGAAATTAACAAGAGAGGATTTTACAAAATATTCAATAATAATGGCTTTGATACATTTAGAAAATAAAGAATTATATTAATATGAAAATAGCGATTATTTCAGATACGCATGATAATTGGTTAAATTTTAAAAAAGCAATTGATTGGATAAAAAATGAAAAAATTCAGTTGATTTTGCATTGCGGAGATATTGCCAGCCAAGAAATAATTGATCAAGCAAAAGAATACTTTGGGCAAGACATAAAATTTGTGAAAGGAAATGCCGATTGGGATTTAGAATTACCAGAAAAAATAGAATTAGAAGTAGAAAGCAACCCGCCTTCGCATGAAGCTTCGGCTGGGCGAAGAAAAATTGCATTTTGCCATTTTCCAGACATGGCAAAAAAATTAGCACAATCAGGAAAGTATAACTTGGTTTTTTACGGTCATACACACAGACCTTGGGATGAAAAAGTAGGTGATTGTCATATGATAAACCCGGGTGAATTGGCAGGCCAATTTTATAAGCCAACCTTTGCCATCTATAATACCGACACAGGACAGCTTGATTTAAAAATTTTAGAACAACTCTAAACACCTCAGACAGGTCTGAGGTGTTTTTGATTATTGACTATTTTGAGGAGCAGAGTTATACTAATTTATTATTGAATTTTTATATGAATCAGAAATATTATATCTTTATTGGTGTGTTGGTCCTGGCTGTATTAGCTGGGATTTTTGCATATCCCAATTATTTTAATAAAGGAGTTGATTTTTTAAACAGCAAAATGTCCTGGACACTTCCGCACTTTCCTGAGAAGCCATATGTTTTAGGGCTTGATTTGCAGGGAGGAGTTAGTTTGGTTTATCAGGCAGATTTGAGTTCTGTCACAGATAAATCAGGATCTATGTCTGGCCTGAGAGACATAATTGAAAGAAGGGTTAACATGTTTGGAGTTTCAGAGCCGATTGTGCAAATTCAAGGACAAGACAGGTTGCTTGTTGAATTGCCAGGGGTGACAAATGTTGAAGAGGCAATTTCAATGATTGGGCAAACTCCATATTTAGAGTTTGACGAAGAAAGAACAGCTGAAGAAACAAAACAAATTACAGATAAAATAAAAGAGATTCAAGATGCACAGGCAAAGGGGCAGGATGATATTACAAAAATTGCAAATTGGCAATTGGCGTTGCAAAACCCATATTTTAAACCAACAGAATTAACTGGAAAATATTTAACAAAGGCAACTGTTATTTTTGACCAGACAACTTATAAGCCACAAATTCAATTAAGGTTTAATGCCGAAGGAGATAAAATTTTTGCAGAAGTTACTGGCAGAAATATAAAAAAACCGTTGGCAATTTATTTAGATGGATATTCTATTATTGATACAAGCGGAGACGGAAAAATTGATAACCAGGACTTATATGCTCCAACCGTAGAAAATAAAATTACAGGCGGAGAAGCAGTTATCACAGGAAACATGTCAACGCAGACGGCTAATTCTATTGCTTCAAGATTAAACTCAGGAGCTTTGCCAGTTAAAATTGGGGCTCCAATTTCACAGGAAACAGTAGGGCCTACCTTGGGCTCTGTATCCCTTCAAAAATCGCTCGTTGCGGCAATATACGGCCTTCTGGCAGTAGTTGTTTTTATGGTAGTGTTTTACCGCTTTCCAGGCCTTCTTGCGTCCATAGCTCTTGTGATATATGTAGCGCTGACTTTGGCCATATTTAAGCTAATCCCTGTAACATTAACCTTAGCTGGCATTGGAGGATTTATACTTTCTATAGGCATGGCGGTTGATGCTAATATTTTGATTTTCGCTAGAATGAAAGAAGAAATAAAAGCTGGTAAAAGCTTGTCGCAATCAATTGATGAAGGATTTAAAAGAGCATGGCCGTCAATTCGCGACTCAAACTTTAACTCATTGATTGTCTGCGCAATTTTATTTTTTGTGGCAACGTCATTTATTAAAGGATTTGCCTTCACATTGGCACTTGGTATTTTGATTTCATTATTCTCAGCAATATTTATAACAAGAATATTCTTGATGGTTTTTGTCGGCAAATGGGCCGAAAAAGTCAAATGGATATTATAAAAATATGCAATTTAATTTTACTAAATACTCTATAGTTTACTACATTATCTCTGTAGTTTTAATTGTGGCTTCTGTTGCTTCTTTATTTATGTTTGGATTGAAATTTGGAATTGAATTTGTTGGCGGAAGCAGTATGCAAGTTGAATTTCAAAATCAGAGACCATCAAACGAAGTAATCAATAATACTTTAAAAAGTTTTAATCTAGGAGAAATTACAATTCAGCCAACAGGCTCAAATGGAGCAATTTTACAACTTAAAGGTATTGATGAAGCTACACACCAGAAAGTATTAGCTGAGTTAAACAAATTAACTCCGACTATAGAAAAGAGTTTTCAATATATTGGTCCATCAGTTGGACAAGAATTAAGAAATAAAACAGAATTGGCTATCGTTTTAGCATTATTAGCAATTACTCTATATATTTCTTTTGCTTTTCGCAAAGTCTCAAAACCAGTAAACTCGTGGAAATATGGAATTGCTTCTTTGATAGCGTTATTTCACGACATTATAGTGCCAGTTGGAATATTTTCAATTTTAGGGCATTTATATAATGTTGAAATTACAATTCCGATTATAGCAGCATTGCTGACAATCTTAGGTTTTTCTGTTCACGATACAATTGTTATTTTTGACAGAATTAGAGAAAATATTTTAAGAAGGGGAATGGGCCAATTTGAAGAAACAGTAAATTGGAGTTTAAACCAAACACTAGGTAGGTCAATTAGCACGGTTTTGACAGTAGAATTTGTATTAATTTCGTTATACTTTTTGGGCGGCGAGACTCTAAAATACTTTGCATTAACTTTGATTATTGGTATTACTTCAGGAGCATATTCTTCTATATTTATTGCTAGCCCTATGCTGGTTTCGTGGTATAAGTGGAATTTAAAGAAGAGCGCTTGACACGATTTACTTAATATGGTAAACTAATATAATAGGTAAAAAATATGGAAAAAACCAACTATAAACAAACATATCAGAAGTTTACCAAAGGCCTTAGCTCAAAAACTAAGGATATTTTTGACAGAAGGTTTGGAGTAAAGACTGGAGAGCCAGAAACCTTAGAAGCCATTGGTAAAACCTTAGGTATAACTCGTGAAAGAGTCCGTCAGATAGAAGAGGCTGGTTTTAGCTATGTAAGAAAAAACAATCAAGAAGCTTTAAATGGTATTTATGCAGATTTTGCTAATTATTTTAAAGAACAAGGAGGTTTTAAAAAAGAAGATAAGGTTTTAGATGAATTGGGAGGCAAAAGCCAAAAACCTTATGTTTTATTTTTGTTAACATCAGGAGAACAATTTTCAAAAGTTTGCGAGAAAAAAGATTATGGATATTTTTGGTCAGATTTGCCTAATGCGCAAACAAAAGTTAAAGATACTTTAAATTCTTTAGTTTCACAAATGCAGAAAATTGGAAAACCAATTCCACAAAAAGATTTTTATGTAGAAGTTGCCAAATCTCAAGGACTTTCACAGTCAGCTACGCTTGCTTATCTTGAAGTTTCGAAAAGAATTCAGCCAAACAAAGAAGGTGCTTTAGGATTAGTTGAATGGCCAGAAATCAAACCAAGAGGAGTAAAAGACAAAGCATTCTTAGTTTTCAAAAAACACGGAAAACCTTTGCACTTTACAGAAGTTGCAAAATTTATAGATAAGTTTGATTACAGCCCAGCAAATAAAAAAACTTATCCTCAAACAGTTCATAATGAATTAATTAAAGATGCAAGATTTGTTTTAGTGGGCAGGGGAACTTATGCATTGTCAGAATGGGGATATGTTCCAGGAACTATTAAGGATATAATTACCAAAGTTTTGAAAGACCAGAATGGGTCAATGCACAAAGATGAAGTTGTTGATAAAGTTTTGGCTCAAAGATTGGTTGCAAAAAATACCGTATTGATGAATTTGAACAATAAAAAGCATTTTGGAAAAGACGAGAAAGAAAATTATTTCTTAGTCTCATAAAACAAAAAACCGCTTCAGGCGGTTTTTTTGTTGTATTGATTAAGATTTTCTGTGGAGTTATAATATAATAAAAGTTAAGTATGGATGTTTTTACTACAGGTATAATAACTTTGTTTATATGTTCGGCAATTTTTTATATTGTTTTATTTTCGTTTATTTATTATTGGCATTTGAAAAAAACTTCTTTTGTTGTAGTTCCAGTAATTTTTGCTTTTGAATTTTTTGCAACATGTTTTTTTATTGTTGCAATAGTTTCTATTATTCTTAACTACTTGCCTGAGCTAATCAGGTCAGCTGGATTATAATGGCATTACCAGAATATTTATTTTGGTGGGATTGGGTCAAGAAAATTATTTGGGATTCATTTTGGTGGCTGATTTTGTTTTTGTTTATTCTATGGGTTCCGTTTTTAAGAGTTTGGTGGTGGGTATTTTTACCAATTATGCTTCAGTCGCAATTAAAGACACTTTACCTCTGGTGGATTGGCTGGGATTTTGATTATGCTACTAAACAAAAATGGGTTTTGTTAGAAGTTATTCCGCTCGAAGCAATGCTTATGCCTTTAAAAGCCATGGAAGATGTTTTTGCAGCTATTTGGCCTATTATGGATGGCGCTAATTTTAGAGAAATATGGTGTGACGGAGAATTGCCTAACGGGCCTTATTGGTGTTCTTGGGAAATAGCAAGCATAGAGGGGAAAATACATTATTATATAAGAGTCTTACAACAGCACAGAATGAGCATTGAGTCAGCCCTTTACGGACATTATCCTGATATAGAAATCCACGAAGCAACAGATTATGTGAAATTGGTTCCTCCGACAGTTCCAAATGATGAATGGGATATGTATGGAGAAGATTGGGATTTGCATAGAGAGGATGCCTATCCTATAAAAACATACCCGGGTTTTTTTGAACCTCAAGGAGAGAGAATTTCAGCTGAAGAAAAAAGAATGGACCCGATTATTTCTTTATTAGAAGCTATGTCTAAATTGGGTCCTGGAGAACATTATTGGGTTCAATTCACAACCGTTCCAGTGGGAGAGCATGATGAACCTGATTGGAAGAAAGAAGGGCAGAAGATAATAAATAAACTGGCAAAGCGTCCAGATAAAAAAATAACCACTCTTTGGGATGATTTGTCTTACGTTTTTCGCCAGTTGATTATAGGGCCCGAAAAAGAAGGGTCTGGAGAATCAGCAAAATATTCCTGGGCGCCACTGGAAGAGGATGAAGAAACGGGCGAGTTAAAAATATCGCTAACCTCGGGCGAGAGAGAAATCATCACTGAAGTTGAAAATAAAATGAAGAAGCCGGTATTTCGTACAAACATAAGAGGAGTTTATGTTGCTAAAAGAGAAGCATGGAAAGCTGCCAATAGGGTTATAACACGTACTTATATGGGACACTTTATAACCGCCAATATGAACGAATTCAGATTTCAGGGTGCAACAAGGCCGAGAGTCCACTTTTTTATGCGTCAACGCAGAGTTTTCTTAAGAGCTAGAAAAATGTTTAGAATGGCTGTTTTAAGGTTTCCCCCATTATATCCAAAAAGAATGAGCAATGATTTGTGTCCAATTTTGAGTACAGAAGAAATGGCGACTTTATACCACTTCCCATTGAGAGTTTCGGGGGGCAGCTTAGCTATGAGTAAAATTGAGTCAAAGAAAGCAGGCCCACCAGCTAATTTACCGATTGAGGAATAATGTGCTTCAATATAATAAATTAATTTATGCAAAAGGATCTAACTTATATTGCCAAAACAAACTTTCGCAAGAGCGAGGTGAAATTCGGAATCAAAAGACCCGATCGGCGCCAGCACATGTATATAATTGGAAAGACTGGTGCTGGTAAGACAGCCTTTTTGAAGAATATGGCTATGCAGGATATAGATAATGGGCAAGGACTTGCTATTATCGATCCTCATGGAGAGTTTGTTGAAGAAATTTTAGATAATATACCTTCTCATCGAATGAATGATGTGGTTTATTTTAATCCCGCGGATATGGAACACCCTGTTAGCTTTAACATTATGGAGGCACAAGATCCAAGATACAAACATTTAATTGCATCGGGATTAATTGGTATCTTTACTAAAATTTGGGCTAATGTGTGGTCAGCTAGAATGGAATACATTCTAGCCAATTGTATTTTAGCTTTATTAGACACTCCCGGTACAACGCTCCTTGGCATACCAAGAATGTTGGTTGACAGAGACTATCGGCAAAAAATTATTAATAACCTCCAGGACCCGGTGGTGAAATCATTTTGGGTGAACGAATACGAAGAGTGGGATCCTAGATATCGCAACGAAGCTATAGCTCCTGTTCAAAATAAAGTCGGGCAGTTTTTGAATGTTTCTTTTGTAAGGAATATTGTCGGTCAAGCCAAAAACACCATTAATATTGATGAAATAATGAATAATCAAAAAATTCTGCTGGTTAATGTTTCCAAGGGAAGAATTGGAGAAGACAATTCGGCTATTTTGGGAGCCATGCTTATTACCAAAATACAGCTGGCCGCAATGGAGCGCGTTAGAATTCCTGAAGACGAAAGAAAAGATTTCTATTTATATGTTGATGAATTCCAAAATTTTGCCACTGATTCTTTTGTGAATATTTTGTCAGAGGCCCGTAAATATCGCTTAAATCTGACTATTGCTCATCAATACATTGGACAATTGGTCACCGATACAAGCACTGCTGTTCGCGATGCTGTTTTTGGCAACGTGGGAACCATGATTACTTTTCGTGTAGGAGCTGCCGACGCGGAATTTTTAGAGCAAGAATATATGCCGGAATTTCTGCAGAATGATTTGATACGTTTGCCTAATTACAATATTTATTTAAAACTTATGATAGATGGCATTTCTTCAAGACCATTTTCTGCTAAAACTATTGCCCCTGCCCCTGTTGTTGTAGACAATAAAAAGCGAGAACAAATAATTAAAATTTCTAGGTCAAAGTATGCCCACCCTGTCAGCTTTGTTGAACAAGAAATTAATCGTTGGGCAGGGAATATGGATGCTTCTAACAATCAAGGTCCATCGGATTTTTCTAACCCCCAGAGTTTTTCAAAAAATTCAAATAGATCGAGCGCACCTCAAGGAAAATTACAAACTGACGGGACTAAATTATACGATGCCATATGTTCTAATTGCGAAAAATCAACGAAAGTTATTTTTCCTCCAGAGCCAGGAAGAACTGTTTATTGCAAATCATGTTTAAAAAAAATGAAAGATAAACAGCAAGATTCATCTTCTCGATCAGGAAAAGACGATAAGCCAGTAAAATGGACAAACAATGCATCTGCACAGGCTAGCCAGCCAAGAAATAGATCAGAGGGGAATGAGGCTTTGGCGGGTTTGGGCATAGAATTTGCTCCACCTAATGGTGGAGCGCCCAGTCGCATGACTGGGCGAGATGTTCCTGCTCAACCAAAGCCTAAAACATTTTCTTTGAATGAAATAATGCAAAAGGGAGAGAATGTGCCATTTAACAACAGCAAAACTGTCAAAAAAGAAAGAAAAGAAGTTGATTTAGCCGATTTGAGAAAAGCCCTAGAAGATTCGCTAGTAAATAAACCAAAAACACCAGAAGAAGAATTAGAGCAGAGGGTCCAAGAGGAAAAATCAGAAGACAAAACATCTTTTCCCAACCAAGACAAATAAACAAAAAACCGCTTGGATTTCAAGCGGTTTTTTGATAGTATTAAAACATGAACCAAGAAACACGTCAGTGTCAGAATTGTCATAATAAGTTCGTAATTGGGTCCGATGATTTTGAGTTTTATGAAAAAATAAAAGTGCCCTCTCCAACTTTTTGTCCAGAATGCAGATTACAAAGAAGATTAACTTTTAGAAACGAAAGAAATTTATACAAGCATCAATGCGGGCTTTGTAAAAAGTCTATTATTTCGATGTATTCGCAAGACAAGCCTTTTCCGGTTTATTGTCACGATTGTTGGTGGTCAGATGGTTGGGATCCTTTTGATTTTGGTCAAGATTATGACTTCTCAAAATCTTTTTTTGAGCAAAACAGGGCTCTTTTACAAAAAGTTCCAAGGCCAGCTTTGATAGAGTCGAACGTGAATAACTGCAATTATTGCAACTATTTTGCTGATGGAAAAGAATGTTATCTTTGTTTTGGTTCAATTGCCGTTGAGAATTGCCTTTATGGCTCGCCCTATGAGTCGAAATATTGTGTTGACACTTATTTGGCCCGAGAATGCGAGTATTGTTATGAATGCGTAGATTGCGAAAAAATGTCTAACTCTTCTTTTTGCCAAGATTGCACAAATTCTTTGAATATGATTTATTGTTTTGATTGCAAAAATTGTAACGATTGCATTGGTTGTGTTGGACTTCGTAGTAAACAATATCATATTTTCAATAAATCTTATTCTAAAGAAGAATATACAGAAAAGAAAAATCAATTGTTGGCTACTGGTCGAACTGGATTAGAAGGCATAGAAAAAAGATTTAAAGAATTAAAATTAAATTTTCCCCATAAATTTAGCATAACTCTTCAATGTTCTGATGTAAGTGGCGATCATATTATGTATTCAAAAAATGCGATGCAATGTTTTGACGTGAAAAGAGCAAAAGATGTTAAATATTGCAAGCAAATGATTGATTTAAAAGATGTCTACGATTCAAATTATTGCGAATTTATGGAACTTTGTTATGAATATTTAGGATTTTGGAAAAACAGTTATACAAAATTTTCAAACACTTGTGGAGAATCAAACAACCTTACATATTCAGATTTTTGTTCTGGCTCTTCAAATCTTTTTGGTTGCATTGGTTTGCGTTCAAAACAATATTGCATTTTAAACAAGCAATACACAAAAGAAGAATATGAATCTTTGGTGTCAAAAATTATTACTCATATGAACAACATGCCATACACAGATAAAAAGGGAATAATCTATAAATATGGTGAATTTTTTCCAGTTGAGTTTTCTCCTGTATCTTATAATGAAACTGTAGCTCAAGAATATTTTCCTTTAACCAAAGAAGAAGCATTAGACAAAGGTTATATTTGGAAAGATTCTGATGCAAGAGACTATAAAATTACAAAAAAATCAGATGATATTTCTGACAACATTAAAGATGTTGATGAATCAATATTAAATGAAGTAATTCAATGCCAGCACAATCAAAAATGCAACGAACAATGCACTCAAGCTTTTAAAATTACAAAAGAAGAGCTCCAATTTTACAAAAAGATGAATTTGCCTTTGCCTAAATTATGCCCTAATTGTCGTCATTACCATCGCTTAAAGCAACGTAATCCTTTAAAGCTCTGGCACAGAAAATGCATGCGACAAGGTTGTTCTAATGAATTTGAAACCAGTTATGCACCCGACCGCCCAGAAATAATTTATTGCGAAGGTTGTTACAATAACGAAGTGGCTTAAATAAAGACAACCGAAGTCCCGCCGAAGCTTTATGCGAAGGCGAACGAAAGTTGTTACCAACAAGAAGTAAATTAAATTATATGAATCAAGAAATACGTCAGTGTCAAAACTGTAAAAATGAGTTCGTAATTGAACCCGATGATTTTGAGTTCTATGAAAAGATAAAAGTACCACCGCCAACGTTTTGTTCTGAATGCAGGTTACAAAGGAAACTCGCTTTTCGTAATGAAAGAACTTTGTATAAGCATAAATGTGCAAAATGTAAAAAAGAACTTATTGCAATGTATAACGCAGAAAGTTTAATGACTGTATATTGTCGAGATTGTTGGTTTTCTGACTTATGGAATCCAATGGACTATGGCCAAGAGGTAAATTTTTCTCAAAACTTTTTAACTCAATTTAAAAATTTATTTTATGCTGTGCCAGCCATAAATTTATGGGCCCCTCAATCGGTAGATTCTGAATATTCTAATTTTGCTACAGAAAATAAAAATTGTTATCTATCATTCGGTGGAAAGAGAAGTGAAAACGTAAGATATGCAAATAATTCTTCGTTTTCTAAAGACTCGCAAGATCTTTTTAACTGCACAAATCTTGAGCTTTCTTACGAAAATATACAATGCCAGAATTCGCAAAAATTGTTTTTTAGTAAGTACTCTGATAATTGTTCTAACTCTTATTTTTTATATCAATGCAGAAATTGTATTGATTGTTTTGGTTGTACCAATTTAAGAAACAAACAAAATTATTTTTTTAATAAACAATATACAAAAGAAGAATATAAGGAAAAATTAGAGGAAATAGATTTGGGAAGCTTTAAAAATACTACCAATAATTTAGAAGAATTTCATAATCTATATAACAAGGCAATACATAAATACGCTCAATTTATAAATACGATAAACTGCACAGGTGATAATGTTAGAAATGCCAGAGATTGCAAAGTGTGTTTTGATATATCTGGTACTGATAATGAAAATTCAAAATATATTATATATGCTGTGCAAGGAGTTAAAGACTCATATGACAGTTACGGTATGCCAAAAGCTGAAAGAATATACGAAGCGCTCGCCACGGGGTTTGACCAAATGGAAAATTCAGATTATGCATTTACTTTCTTTGTGAGAGGATGTAAAAATATTCAATACTCTATTAATTGTTCTATGTCTCATGATTTGTTTGGATGTGTGGGGCTAGATAAAAAAGAGTACTGTATTTTTAATAAACAGTATACGAAAGAAGATTATAAAATATTGGTTACAAAAATTATTGAGCATATGAACAACATGCCTTACGTTGATTCAAAAGGCAGAATATATAAATATGGAGAGTTTTTTCCTGCAGAAATTTCTCCTTTTGCTTACAATGAAGCAATAGTCCAAGAATATTTTCCTTTAACAAAGGAACAGGCAAAAGAGCAAGGTTATAATTGGAAAGATGATGATACTAAAAATTATAAAATCGATATTAAATCAGAAGATTTGCCAGACCACATAAAAGATATAGACGAATCAATTGCGGGCAAGATAATAGAATGTGCTCACAAAGGAA